>Ga0182024_10013601_pt1 | contig 15855 bp, 18 predicted proteins | sample P32metaG_FD_120480 | JGI IMG/M metagenome (GOLD analysis project Ga0182024, IMG submission 120480) | Permafrost microbial communities from Stordalen Mire, Sweden - P3-2 metaG (Illumina Assembly) | ecosystem: Environmental > Terrestrial > Soil > Wetlands > Permafrost | place: Sweden: Stordalen... | reverse complement strand
ATGGTGACGATGTGCTGGGCTTGACAAAAGGTATTGGGATCCGATACGGTTCCTAGCGTAAGCAGAGATGAAGGAGCGGACCGTAACTTCTGTCCGGTAGATGAGTTAGTATCGGTAGGATCAGCAGCAGGGGCTGTGAACACGGTGTCAGGGGAAGTCTGTAGCTTTACCGCAGCTAAACTACACCTAGATACAGTCATTCGCTCCACGCCCTCCGCCTTTTTCGCTGATTTTATAAGGGTTTTGAAGCCCTTCTCAGCAACGCGGTTGGACATTTGCACCTGAAAAGGCCCTAAAACTCGGGCCAAACGTCTTTCGAACCCAGCTTCATCGCGCCGACTCGAGTCGCGATCGACGTTCGAGGCAACTTTCACATAAATGGCAGTAAACGGTGAAGTCGCATTCGACGCCAACCGGGCAAGCCGAACCGTTTGTCGGTTTTCACCAAAAAGCAATCTGGCCACGGTCCGCTTCGACGAACTCGAGCGCCCCTCAAACGACCAATCGCGAAAATCGGCCAAGTGTGACAACTTTGTGCCAATCACACTGGGGGGGTTGAAATCGATTTTACTCGTCGTATCGTGCTCGACATGACGACCAGCGACCCCAGCAACATCGAGCAAAGCTGGCGAGCCCACGCCGGCCGAAAGCTGGCCCATGTCAGGCAACCGAAGCGAATCCATGTCGACCACCAACTTGCTCCCGATCACCAACTTGCCCAAGCCGGACACCGACGAGTTCATGGAAGACGCCGCCCCAGCGATCATCCAACGTTCCCGTCGCAAGTCCCGGGAACTCCGCAAGCTCAGCGAACCTTGCAAGCCCCGAACACCATGCTTGCCCTGGGTGCAGCCGCCTCGATGAGACGCCCTGCCTCCGGAGTGCTCAAAGCACGCATGGTCCTCTCCGGGCATGGTTCGAGACATGGAGCGAACGCTACAGGGGCCGTCGGACAGACAAACGAGCAAACCACCGAACCGGGTCGCAAAGGGCTTTTCGCCCGCCGTTACTGGGGTTTTGGCCCCAAACCGAGCCTAGCAAAGCTCTCATCGTTCGGCATCGCCATGCTGGAGCAGTCTTCAAGGATGTCTCGATCATTGCTCTGAAAGGAGCCGTCGTGTCTGCAAACCCAACTGATTCTCGGCTCATCGGCACATTGTTCTCGCTGGCCAATGCTCAGTTGCGCAGCCAAAACATCCGCTCGGTCGGCCTCAGCCACCGCCTGTGGATCATGATCACCATCGATGTGGTGATGGCCAGCACTGTCGCCATCGCCGGGGGTTTCTACTACCTCTGGATCGGCGCATTGGTCCTCCTGTGCATCTCTGTCGGACTGGCCGTTGGAGCGCTCCGCCTCGCGGGGGTAACACAGAACGGCCCTTCGATCGCGGCGATGCTCAAGTCTCACCAGGACCAAGACGGCCGTCTGACTGAGAACGGGCTGCTGGACGCTCTCTCGCGGAACGTGCAAAGCAACGAACCCGTCCTCGCACGCGGAGCGTGGCTGTTCGATAAGGCACTGCTCTTGTTTGTCGGCGCGGTCGTGATCTACTTTGCCGGCAGGCTCATGTGATGTGCAGCAGACGCCGCAGGCCGGTCGACATTGAGACCGGTTTACATTGGGCTACCCGGACGCGGACGTGTAGTAAAAGGCCTGGGTCTGGGTGACCTTCGCGACCAAGGAGCCGTCCTGCCGTGCGATCTCGGTCTCGATCACGATCAGCGTTCGGCCCTTGTGAAGCGGACGAGTGCTAGACGTCACCGCACCCTCTCGCACGGCCCGCAGGAAGTTCGTCTTTGACTCGATCGTCGCCGTGCCGATTGCTCCCTCGGGCAGGTTGAAGAACGCGCACACCCCGCCGCAGCCATCCGCCAGCGCCATCAGAGCGCCGCCGTGCATTAGGCCACCGGCCGTGCAGCGCTCCGGCGACCACTCCATCCGACCGCGGACCAACTCCGGCGTGACCTCCAGCAACTCGGCTCCGATCAGCGCCGCGAAGGGCATCGTGTCGCGAATCTGCTCGGGCGTCGGCATCTCACTCAAGGGATCTCTCCTGTGTCTGTTGTTCGGCGATCATCTCGCGGGCATGTGCGGCGCTCTTGAGTCCGCGCTGCGGATCCTCATCGGCGACGCGCAGCACGACGTGTCGCGCACCAGCCTGAACGTAGGGTCCAAGCCAATCGAGCATGCCCTCTGGGGTGCCCGCATACATCGCCTGGATCAGGCCGATCAACTCGACCGACTGCCCGTAGTAGGCCTGGATGTAGCTCGCTAGGCGCTCCTGCGCCCGTTCTGGAGAGCTGTCAAGCGCGACCGTCGCGTACAGGCCAGGCAGCGGAGCCGTGTCACGCCCGGCCTCGGACGCCGCGGCGCGCACTCGCGCAAGGCCCTCCGCATAGAGCTGTGGGCTGGGTAGGTATGGCAGCCAGCCGTCGGCCAATTGCCCGACTCGTCGCTCGGCCGTCTCGCCCGCTCCGGCCAGCCACATCGGCGGACCGCCGGCGGTGTGTGGCACAGGCTGAAGCGCTACCTCGGAGAGCTGCAGGTGGTGACCCGGGAAGTCGACCGGCTCGCCATTTGCCTGCCAGAGCAAGCGCAACGCGGCGATCGTCTCGGCCAATCGCCCCACCCGTCCCTTATAGGAGACACCCACGGCCTGGAATTGGCGCTCGGTTTCCGGGAAGGGAAAGCCCGCGCCGAGCCCCAGCACGAACCGTCCCTCGGAGATCTGGTCGAGTGTGCTCGTGGCCTGGGCCAGCAGCAGCGCCGGGCGCAGCGCGCCGAGCAGCACCCCGGTGCCAAGCACGACTCGATCGGTCCTGGCGGCGAGCGCCGTGAGCATCGCCAGGGCATCGTGGCGCGGTCTTGCCAGCGGACCGTCGCCGGCCCAGATCGCCTCGAAGCCCAGTTGCTCGGCCCGCTCTCCGAGCTCGAGCAGAGGCGCCGCGGCGGGGCGATCGAACATCACTGCCTCCCGCGTAGGGAGCAGGTAGCCGAACGTGAGCCTCTCTGCGGTCAGCATTGATGAGTAGCGGCCAGCATCGATGGGTATAATTGCACAGTCGTACAATAAACGCTATGGCACGTCCAGCCGACCCAGCACGCCGCGCGGAGCTCCTCGAGGGCGCGATCGATTACGCGATCGAGCACGGCCTGGCCGACCTGACCCTGCGGCCGCTGGCGCGGGCGCTCGGGGTGATGCCGAACACGCTAACCCATCACTTCGCCAGTAAGGAGGAGTTGCTCAGCGAGATCCTCAACGGCGTGCGGGACCGACTGCGGACGACGCGTGCGGAGATGGCCAGCGAGCCGGGAGCCGATCCGCTGCAGGGCGTGTGGAAATGGACAGCGGCTCCCGAGCGGCTCGAGTTCTTCCGCTCCTTCTTCGAGGCCTATGGTCTGGCCCTGCGAGCACCCGAGCGGTTCGGGCCGTTCCTCGACCGGGTCGTCTCTGACTGGCTGCCGGACACCGATGCCCAGGCGGCGACGCTCGAGCTCGCGTTGCAGCGCGGTCTGTTGCTCGATCTGCTGACCACCGGGGAACGAGCTCGGGTCGAGGGGGCCCTCGAGTTGTTCGCAGAGCGCTTCACAAAAGACCGATAACGTGTCGTCATGTCCTCTGGCTGGCCCGCGCTTTCCTACACGCAGTGGAGCGAGACCTGCGACACGCTGCACGCGCACACCCAGGTTCTTGGCAAGCTGGCGGTGGCACTCGCTCCGCCGGAGCCGCAGCTCCAGCACGCGGCGCTACGCCTGACCGCGCGGGGGTGGGAGACGCTCGCGCTGCCGGCCCCGGACGACTCGGGGGCGCTCGTCGTCGCGCTCGATCTGCGAACCCATGAGGCGACCGTCGAGCACAGCGGGGGTGACACTCGACGCGTCGCGCTCACCCCCGATCGATCGGTCGGGGAGGTCACACGCGACGTTCTGGACATGGTCCGCGCGGTGGGCGGCGCGGTGGAGATCGACCCTACGCCGCAGGAGGTGACTTGGAGCGTGCCGCTCGACGAGGACGACGAGCACGCACGCTATGACCACGAGCAGGTTGCTGCCTACTTCGCCGCCGCGACCAGCGCCGCGCTCATCCTCGCCACTTTCCGCGCGCCGTTTCGTGGCCGCTCGACGCCAGTCAACGCGTGGTGGGGCTCATTTGATCTCGCGGTGAGCCTGTTCTCCGGTCTGCCTGCCGATCCTCCGTCGCAGGACTTCATCATGCGCAACGCGATGGACTCACAGGAGGTCGCGGTCGGCTGGTGGCCCGGCGATGCGCGCTACGACAAGGCGGCGTTCTACGCCTACGCGCATCCCGCGCCGGACGGATTCGCCGGTGCGACGCTCGCTCCCGCGGCCGCACACTGGAGCGCGGAGCTCGGTGAGTATGTCTTGGACTGGGAGGACATTCGCTCCAGTCCCGACCCGCACGCGAGCGCACTCGAGTTCGCGCGCTCCGCATTCGCTCATGCCTGTGCGGTCTGCGAGTGGGACCCGGTGCTCGCCGCCAGCGCCGAAGGCAAGCCCCCGCCGGTCGTCTAGCGCACGCTGTAGTCAGGCGACGCAGTACATCCAGCCCTCAGCAAAGCTCTCACTCGAGCTCTTTGTTGTCGGCCTCGATCTCCCTCTCGGTTTCATCAAGTTTTGCAGATCGCTCATTTGCACGGAATCTTGCACGATGAGCGCGATGCGCGAGAAGCGTCGATGGCGACGACATGAACAACAAAACCTCGCCTCCCACGTACCTGCCCACCTCGCGCCGTACGATCGGCGCCGTAGGGCTGACTGCCGCTCTCTTGCTGGGAGCCCCGGCGGGCGCCTTGGCTTCAAACCCGAAGTCGGTGACAGATACCTTTTCTTCCACCGGCGAACAGCAGTCCTTCACGGTGCCGACTGGTGTGAGCAGCATTCGCGTGCAGGCAATCGGTGCCGCGGGCGAGGCAGGTTTCCCAGATGACACACCCGGCGGCTCCGGCGGCGATGTTGTCGGTCAGCTGCCCGTGACGGCGGGTGAGGTGCTCTACGTCGAGGTGGGTAGCCACGGCTTCAACGGCGGCGGTTCCGCCGAGTTCGGTTTCGGTGGCGACGCATCGGATGTGCGCACCATCTCCAAAGACGAAGCTGAAGCGGAAACGCTTGGATCACGTCTCCTCGTCGCGGCTGGCGGTGGCGGTGGCGGGAGTACCGGTTTCGAGGGGGAGGAGGGTGGCTCTGGCGGCAGAGGCGGCGACGCCGGCATCGCGGGTGGTACCGGCACCAGCGGAAACTTCGATGAGGAGGGTCCCGACACCAGCAGTCCAGGCGGCGGCGCGGGCACGCTCACCGGCGGCGGCACGACGGCCTTCGGCGGATGTGGTGAGTTCGGGGGAGAAGGCATCTTCGGACAAGGCGGCTCTGGGGCACCTGGCGACGATGGGCCCTTCGGTGATGGCGGTGGCGGTGGCGGCGGCTACTACGGTGGCGGCGGCGGTAATGGATCATGCGGTGAGGGAGGCCCCGACGAAGGTGCCGGTGGCGGTGGCGGTGGCGGATCGAGCTTCGTCTCCGAAGCAGCCACCTTCGCCTCGTTTGGCCTGGCCTCGAGCTCGACTTCCCCGTCGGTCTCGATCACATATGCCACGTCTGCGACGGCCATACCTGACAACAACGCGATCACCTTCGCCGCGACTCAGCCACTCGAAACGGTGAGCCCGCCGCAGACGCTGACGATCACCAACGAAGGCGGCAATCCGCTGATGATCAACTCCGAGACGTTCACGGACTCAGACCCCGGTGTCTCGACCGACAAGCCCGAAGACTTTCTGATCAGCTCCTCGAGCTGCCTAGGTCCGATTGGGTATGAAGAAAGCTGCACGCTGACGGTGCGCTTCACGCCCGAGGAAGAAGGGCCGCAGACCGCGACCCTGAAGATCTTCAGCAATGCTGGCGCGGGGGCGACGTCCGTGACGCTCACCGGCACCGGCGGCAAGCTGCCGCAGGGTCCCGTCGGCGCGACAGGAGTCGAAGGCAAAGAAGGCAAAGAAGGGCCAACCGGCGCGACCGGCTCCCAGGGAGCCACTGGCGCAACTGGGGCGCAGGGAACAACTGGCGCCACCGGTCCTCAGGGCTCGACGGGCGAAGCCGGTCCGAAGGGCGAAACAGGTGCCACTGGTCCTCGAGGAACAACTGGGGAAACGGGCAAAACCGGAGCGACCGGAGCAACCGGCCCGAAGGGGTCTAAGGGGGCAAAGGGAGCACAGGGTCCCCAAGGTCCTCAGGGCCTGACGGCGCTCTATGTTTGTCACAAACGCGAGCTCAACGGTAAGTACAAAAAAGCCTGCTTCGTGCAAGTGCTCTCGGCATCAAGCTCAGCCGTCAAGGCGACGCTCAGCCGTAACGGCGTCATCTACGCGCGCGGTACAGGTGGCGGCGCCTCCGACCGAACGCTCGAGCTCGGGGCCAGCAAAACGGTTCCCAACGGTCACTACGAGCTGACCCTCGTCTCGAAGTCGTTGGCCACCACCACACGCACAATCACCGTCGGCTGATTCAACCGACGGACTGAGTCACACCGCGCCGGTACCTCAGCCGGCGCGGGTCGGCGGTCCACCCGTCGACTCCGACTACACGAATGTTTCGCAACATCTGGTACGATTCGCCAGAAGAAGACTAACTGGGATTGCCGTTCTCGCTGAGTTCATGCGACCTCGACACCCTCGGGGAATGAAGGCAGTCGTGGCTGTCAGCAAGCAGGAGGGCATCGGGTTAGGCACAGGGCCTGTTGGTGGGGTAGGGGATTCAGACAGGGCAGCGGACTCAAATCTCCCCGGAATGCCGCCCGGTGAAACTGGTCCCAGGAGGGCGAGGCTCGCATCGCTCATTGGCTCCTGGGCTACACCAATCGCGATCGTCATCCTCTTGGTCGGCATTGCGGCCTCGCTGTTCGCCGCCAACGCTTGGCGAAACAGTGTGCAGCGACACGACAGTCAAGAATTCCAGAGCACTGCCTCCGATGTCACTGCTGCGCTGAGCTCGACGATTCAGCGTGACCTCGATCTGACTCGCACAATGCGTGCGATCGTCACGAGGGAACCCAACGTCCAGGAGGCTGCTTTCGAGAGCTGGTCACGCCAGCTGCGAGCCGAGCACAGCGCCGCAGGCGGCCTGCTCATCTTCTACGTTCGCCCGGTCTCTCTAGCGGGCCTTCCCGCCTATATTCGGGAAGTCAAGACCGACCCGGTCTTCCAATCCTCCACCCACGGTGACTATCAGATCGTGCCGGCCGGACGCCGTCCGCGCTACTGCCTGACGCGTGACGTGTTTGCCGCCGGCGATGCTCGCGGTGGCCTGCCTGCGCTGCTCGATCTCTGTGCTCCGCTGGTCCCAGGTATCGGGCTCTCCCCATTTCCCAACCTCCTGAAGTCGATGACCGACGCGGACTCGATGATCGCCGTCGACGAGGCCGAGGTGCACACCTCGCTCGTCATCAGCGGGCTCGCCATCTACCGGTCGGGCGCGCCGGTTCAAACCGTTGCCCAGCGTCGGGCGGCGTCGGTCGGCTGGGTCGGCAGCACATTCGACGCGAGCGCGGAGCTTCGCACAGCACTCCTCGGGCATCGCGCACTCGCCGCCGCCTTGTATCACCAGAACGCAGGCGGTCGTCCTTTGCTGCTCGGCTCCGTTGGTGACGCTCATGCCGGCTCGCTCTCACAGACCCATCGCCTGACAGGCGATAGCACTTGGCTTGTGAAGGTCAGCGGTAGCGCGGTAGGTCCGTCGCCGCTGCTCCAGGGCCTGATCGTGCTGATCTGCCTGCTGCTGCTCACAGGCTTGACCGCCGTGCTGCTCCTGGTGCTCACGAGCTCACGCCAACGGGCCTTGGCACTCGTGCTCCACAAAACCAGCCAGCTGCAACACCAAGCCCTGCACGACGCGCTCACCGGACTGCCCAACCGAGTGCTCGTGATCGATCGCGCCGAACAGATGCTCAGTCGCGCAAAACGCATTCACGCACCAGCCGCCGCTCTGTTCATCGACCTCGACGATTTTCAGCAGATAAACGACCGCTTCGGCCACTCAGCCGGCGATGAGTTGTTGCAGACGATCGCCGCTCGGCTGCAGGCGGTGGTGAGGGGTGGCGACACGGTTGGGCGCCTTGCCGGGGATGAGTTCGTCGCATTGGTGGAGCCGGGCTCTTTCGAGATAGCACCGGAGCTCGTTGCCGAGCGCATACTCGAGGTGCTGCGCCAACCAATTACTTTGCAGAATGCGAACCAGGCAATCACCACGATTACAGCCAGTATGGGTGTCGCGACAGCCCGGGGCCGCTCGGCCGAGACCCTGATGCGCGAGGCCCATGTCGCGCTGTATAGGGCCAAGCAGACCGGTCGAGATCACTACGTGCTGTTCCGCTCAGCGATGCAAGCGACTCTGCAAGGACGTCTGCTCCTGCAAACGGATCTCCGTGAGGCGCTCGCCAAAGAAGAGCTATTCCTCCTCTACCAGCCCACGATCAATCTCCAAAGTGAGCACGTTGTCGGTGTAGAGGCCCTCGTCCGCTGGCGCCATCCTGTGCGAGGCATCGTCCAGCCTAACGACTTCATTCCGCTCGCCGAGGAGACCGGGCTGATCATTCCAATTGGCCGCTGGGTCTTGGCACAGGCTTGCAGACAGGCTGTGCGCTGGCGCCAGGAAACCCACGCCGTTCAGGTCTCCGTGAACGTCTCGGCACGCCAGCTCGACGACAAGAACCTGTTCGAGGATGTCCAAGGCGCCCTCGCGGACAGTGGCCTGAAGTCAACCTCTCTGACGCTCGAGATCACCGAGACGGCGCTGATGCGCGACGCGGACTCAACCGCCCAGCAGTTGAGGAAGCTGAAGGCGCTGGGGGTACGGATCGCGATCGATGATTTCGGCACCGGATACAGCTCACTGGCGTATCTGAGTCAGTTCCCAGTCGATGTCCTGAAGATCGACCGCACTTTCATCACAGGCCTCTCCGACTCAGCCGACTCGCGCGCGCTTGCGCACACGCTGATTCAGCTCGGCAAGACACTCGGCCTCGAAGCCCTTGCCGAGGGCATCGAGGAGCAGGCCCAACTCGAGATCCTCAAGCACGAGCAATGTGAGCTCGGACAGGGCTTTCTGTTCGCCCGCCCACTGACGGTCGAGGACTTCCAGCTCTACCTGCGTCAGTCACACGCTCCACCCGTCGCTCAGGCCGCGCTCGCTGGTCGCTAGACCACTCCTCGGGACGGTGTCGCACTCAACTCACTCAGGATCCGCACTGTTTACAATCAGCGCGTGGCAACACGCGAGCAACTGCGCAGCATGATTGAGGACCTGCCCGAACTGTGAAGTACTACGCGATCGCCGAGATCGACATCACCGACCCGAGCTGGGTGCGGGACTACGTCGCGAACGTGACCGCGATCGTCGAGCGCCAGGGGGGACGCTACTTGGCGCGAACGGGCAAGATCGAGCAGGTCGAGGGTGAGGGTGAGCGGACGCCGTCCCAAGCCTTGGTGCTCATCGAGTGGCCGTCCAAAGAGGTGGCGGAGGCGTTTTATGAGAGCGATGAGTACCGGCCCTATCGCGAAAGCCGCCGAGCGGGAGCAAGCAACGAGTTCTTTCTCGTCGCCGGCGAGGACGTCAACGGCGTGGCCCGCATCGAGCCCTGAGCTCGCCGTCCCGCTACTCAAACAGTCAATTAAATGACTGAGATCATTGTGACCCGGGAGGGTCGTGGACCGGAATTACTGCTCGTTCACGGCGGCGCCAGTCCCCGCGCGACCTGGCGCGCATTGAGCCCGCTGGCCGCGCACTGGACACTAGTGCTGGTCCACCGGCGTGGCTATCCGCCTAGTCCGCCGGGGCATCACGACTTCGAGTTGGACGCTCTGGACATCGCTCCGCTACTCAAATCTCGCCCGCACGTTTTGGCTCATTCATATGGAGTACTTGGCACTCTGATCGCGGCTACAAATAATCCCAATAACGTGCGGTCGCTGACCCTGATCGAGCCACCGCTCTATCACCTCGTCCCCGGGGATCCCGAGGTCGAAAGTCTGCAACGCATGGGAGACGCGGTGCTGACTCACGGTCTCCAGGCCGATCCCTCGATACTCCGCGAGTTCCTGGCGCTCGCGGGCGCATCAGACGTGCCCGACAGCTCACTGCCGCCCAAGCTCGCCTATAGCATCCGGCGGGCTCACGGCGGACGGCTCCCAGGAGAGGCTCGACCGCCCCTCCAGAGGCTGCGCGACGCCGAGATCCCGTCGCTCGTGGCCTCCGGCGGGCACTCCGTCGCGATCGAGCGGATCTGTGATGCGCTCGCGAGCGAGCTGCGCGCCGAGCGTGTCGTGATCGCGGGCGCCGGGCACTTCGTGCAAAGCGCACCGGGCTTTGCGGAGCTCCTCACACACCATCTGGCCCGCTGTAGAGTAGATTCGTAGAGGAGCTGGTTTCGTTGCGGCGCTGAGTTCTATATAGGGAGAGGGGTGGCAAGGCCGAGTGAGCCTTTTGTACAGGATCAGCGCCATCGTGGCTGGGCTGCTGGCCGTGCTTGCGTGCGGTGGGGGCTCCGCGACGGCCGCGAGCACTGAGCGGGCTACGCTGAATGCCTCCTTCAGTCCGGATAGGCTCGGTGCGTCGACGACGATCTCCTTCGGCTTTCACGTCGAAACCACGGAAGGCACCGCGCCGCCACCGATGACCAAGCTCGATCTACGGATGCCCGCCGGTATGAGCTACACGACGACGACATTGGGCCTCGCGATCTGCCAGCCCCAAGCGCTGCTGGAACGCGGCATCGCGGGCTGTCCGCCCAACTCGCGGCTGGGGTTCGGCAGCGCCTTGGTCGAAGTGCCGTTCGGCGAGGGGGCGGGACATGAGATTCCCGAAATCCAGGCGCTGGCGGGTCCATCGCCTGGCGGTAACCTGGTCGTGTTGTTCTACGCCAACGGCCAGGCCCCGGTGTCTGCGCAACTGGTGTTCCAGGGGGAAGTACTGGCCGCCTCCGGGGCGTATGGCACGCAGCTCGCCGCGAGTGTACCGCTGGTGACAAGTGTCCCTGGCGGCCCCGACGTTTCGATCGTCAGCGTCGAGTCGACGATCGGCCCCGACCGTCTCACCTACTACAAGCACGTCCACGGTCGTAAGGTGGCCTTCCACCCGAAAGGCGTCTCGGTTCCAGAAAGCTGTCCCCGCGGCGGCTTCCCGTTTGCGGCGGAATTCACCTTCCAGGACGGCAGCCAAGCGAGCGCGTCGACGACCGTGCCCTGCCCGCCGCAACGACACCGCTAGTCTCTGCTCCCGCTTGCAGGGCCGGCCTCGAGCAGGGGCGACCCTGTATCTTGCATCTGCAGAGGGGCCGGTTCGGCGCTTTTACGACGCTTAGGGCTGAAAAGCCCCCAGGCGCCTTTTTTATTGCCCGGGAGGCCGGGTGATGGCATCATCGACGCGTCTTCAGCCTTAGGTGATTAGCTGTATGTCCCGTCCCAAGCGCCGCCTATATTGAGTCAGTGATGTCTGCTGATGATCTGACTCCGGTTGGCTACCGTGACAATGAAGGCTCGCGTTTTTACAGGGCGGGCCGTCTGTCGCCGGAGGAGACTTGGCGGGCTCTCGGGGACGAGCTGGGACGTGTCTTAGCTGATGCGCTGCAGGCGTTTTGGCGCAAGCCACTCTCGCTGGCTCCGGAGCGCGTACGCTGGTGGCACGGCGCGATCTTCTCGCGCCACTTTCCCCATGATGGCGGACGCTTCCGTCAGGAGCGCGCGTTTTTTGGGGTAATGACGGCTGATGGTGGGATGCGCCAGCTCGAGGGGAGTTCGCCTGAGACTCTGCGCCAAGATCTTGAGGTACTCTGCGGCTCGTTCAATGGTGGCATTGAGCGACTCGAGAAGCGAAATGCCACTGTTCTGGAGCAGGCGCGAGTGGGTAGGTGCCCTGTACGCCGGCATCTTGCGCGTGCATCCCTTTGCTGACGGGAACCACCGAACGGCCTTCGTAGCGCTTTCGGCCTCGTTGTGGTCATTGGGATTACCCGCTGTCGAATTTGCGCGGGACAGGGACATGACCGACCACGATGATGCCGTCGCACCCGCGCTTTTCTCGCGTGACGGCGATGTTGAGCCATTCGCGCAGCTCCTGGCGACGCGCATCGAGCACGTGAGCAAGGACGCTACATGAGGTACTCTGAAAGCATGGAGAATGGCTTCCACGGCTCACAGGAGAAGCACGATGTTGCGCAGATCGTCTGCGGGGACCAGCTCGTAGATGCAACCCCTGAGGCGATCCGCGATTTGGCCGAAAGCGCGATGCTGCTATCGCAGGGCGCCCGCCGCGCGATCGAGATGCGTAACGAAGCTCGTGAGCGGGTCGCACGCGAGGCCGGCAACGGCGCAGGCACCCCCCAGGCAGATCCTGCGACGGTGGCCGCCGACAACGATCCTGGTGGTACCGTTCTTTAGGAGGTCGGTGCGTCGCCTCATAAGCGGCGCTGAGGGGCTAGGGCGCCCGCCGGCTCCTGATTACTGCTCAGGATCGGCTCCACCTTTATTACTCAGCGTGTGCCGTCCTCGCCTTTGACCGAGGACCAGATCTCATCGTAGGTCTCTTGGTCGTAGGGAACAACCCAGCACTCGGCGATCTGGCCCGCGGCGATGCGGAAGATCGCGACCGTTCCCCAGGTGAAGGTCTCACCGCCATGCTCGAGCGCGCCTGTGGCGAGGATCACTGTGCGCTGATCGTCCGCGAGCACGCCGCGCACATCGATTCGGAACGTCGCGTTGGCGAGCTGGCGTCTCCTGGCGAAGTAGCGCAGCACCTCATCCCGACCTCGGTGCTCGCCCGTGATCGCGTTGTGACCAGGCACGTGCCAGACCACGTCGTCGGTGAGCATCGCGCGCACTGGCTCTTGATCACCTCCGGCGTAGAAGCGATTCTGGCGATCGTGGAAGTCGCGAATCAGTTGCGCGTGCGGATGCGGATCAGGCATCCCTGCCACATTACCGCGCTACGGAATAGCTTCGTATTCGGCTTTTGTCGAGAGGTCTTTGCCGCCGAAGATCGAGGAGAGCTCGAAGCCCGCCGTGTTTTCGAAGCCGCCGCTCACCGAGGAGCCTTCATTGCCGGCCTTGTTGGCGATGCCGACCACGAAGTCATAGGGGCCCAGAGCCTTGTTGTCTCTTCCGCCGAGGATTGCCCCGTAGGAGGTGTAGCGCTGTTCGGGCCCGACCACCAGGTTGTGCGAGCCCGTCTGTGCCTCTTTATTTGGGTTTTCGTCGTAGCCGATCACCAGGTTCCCGGCGCCGTTTGTGGCTTCGGTTGATCCTTCCCCGTTGACGATCTGCACGTTGGCGCCGGAGAGGAGGATCGTCGGCTTGCCGCCCACCCCTGAGGCGACGTACTTGATGTAGGGCAGGATCGACTTCAGCGTTTCCTGTTCGGATTTCGAGAGCAGCGAAAGGCCCTGCTCGCCGGGTTCACCCCTCTCGCCGATTTCGCCCCGCTCGCCGAGCGGGCCTTTTTCGCCCGATTTGCCTTCGTTGCCCTGCGCGCCTTTGATGCCGGGCGTTCCTTCCGCGCCGGTGAGCCCGGCCGGTCCCTGAGATCCGCTAACGCCAGGCGTGCCAGGCGCGCCGGGTACTCCCGCTGGCCCCGCACGACCCGCTTTTCCGGTGGCCTTCAGCTCTGCCTGCACCTTCGGGCTGATCTGGCTGATCGAGGTGATCAGGTAGCTGAACTCTTTCGATTTGGTTTCGGCCGTGAACTCTTTTGATGCGGCCAGCGCGCTGCCGCTCATGGCGAGCAGGAGCGCCATCGTCGCGGTCACGTTTGCGTAGCTGAGATGCCTGCGCAGAAACGAGGGCATGCTCCGCGCGTGACTGGCGGCATGTATGACTCGATCCATGCTGGCAACATACGCCGCCCTTCGTGACGGTTCAGTCGATCGCGGCCATGATCGCGTTCTCGCCCCCGGTTTTACTGGCCCTAGCCCCCAAAACCTGGCGCGACATCGCTCTTCTACGGGGTCAGCTCCAGCGGCTCGATCAGCCGCTCAGCCCCCCGCTCGAGCTACGCGTCGGTGCTCGTCAGGCGCGAGTAGAACTCCCCGACGCTCACCTCGTCTTGGCCGACCATCGCGCGAGCTACCCGCTGGGTGTCCTCATCCAGCCAGCGTTGACGTTCTTCGATGTACTCATCGATCTCCTGCCCTCGTGAGTCGAACTCTTCGGCCATTTCTTGTCCGACCCAGCCCGGCATCAGTCCCCTGCGGCGGAGGGCGAGCTCCCGGCGCTGTGACTTGAGCTTGCCGATCATCTCGCGGTGCCCGATGATCCGCTCTTCGACGCGTTGCACGTACTCGCTCTGGCGGCCACGGCGATCCTCGGCGGTCGCGTTGTACATCGCCTGCCTCGCCGTGACGAACTTTTCCCAAAGCTCGTTCTCGTGACGCCCGGCGTGACCGGTCTCGCGCCAGCGGACCATGATGTCGGAGAACTGACCCTTGGCGAGCTCGTAGTCGCTGATCGAGCTCAGTTTCTCCGCCTCGGCGATCAGCTTCTGCTTCGCGGTGGCTTTCGCCTTGGCGATCCGGGCGAGCTCGGCAAAATGCTTGGCCCGGCGCTGGTGAAACTGATCGGCTGCCGCCTTGAAGCTCTGCCACAGCTTCTCGTCGTAAGCGCGACCGGCTGAGCCGGCGGCTTTCCAGCGCCGGAAAAGGACGGCGAACTCTTCTCCGGCGGCCCTCCAGTCCTCGGATTGGGCGAGGAGCTTGGCGTCGCGGACGATTTTCTTCTTCTGCCGTAGAGCACGCTTCTCACGGCGTTCGCGGCCTTCCGAGGTGGAGCGCTGCGAGATGCCAACGTAGGTCATCCCCCGCCGCGCGCCCGCTGTGCGATTTAGGTGTACGTGTGGCACATCCGACCCCTCTCCCCGTCAAGACCGTATGGCTGAAGCATATCTCGCGATCGGCGGTCTGTCGAGGTCGAAGGGGCCTCGGAAGGGGGGCCATCGGCGGGGTCAAAGCTCTGCTGCATCGCAGCTCACTACCGGAACCGAGCGCGCATCTGGTTTAGGGATGCGGGGTGATGGCGATGATCGTGATCTCGCTCTTGTCGGGCCCGTAGCACCAGAAGATGCGGTATGCGCCCGGAGTGTTGTTTTGGGCGTAGGCCTCGAAGACCTTCTCCCGCGGATCAAAGGGATGCTCCAGCGAGTCGTACTCATGGGTATTGAGACCGCTGTGGCGCGGGTTATCGGAGAGTTGTGAAATGGCCTTGGCTGCTGCTTGCTCGGCTGCCCTCTGAAGCTCCTGGAAGGTTGTGGTGGCCTCCGATGTCCAATGCGGCCGGAAGCTCATTCGTCCTCTGGGAGACCGTCAGCGAATGCAAACGCGGCAGCGAGATCCGGGCCTTCGCTCAGCTCGCCCTCGCGCGCCTGGCGCAGGCCACGGTCGACCATGCCCTTTGCGGTCTCGTTCTCCCAGAGCCACGCCTCCCGGTCTGGCACCACGCGGTAGAACTTGATGAGAATCCCATCGTCGTCCTTCTCGACTTGCACTGTGCGTCCAGCGAACTCTCGGCCGAGAGTCAGGCGGCCCTTGTCGTCGATGGTCTTCAGTGCCGGCATAGACTAGTCCTTTGTGGGTGAGTGGGCAGGTGGGATCTACCCACCATAGCGCGTCCTGGCGCCACCGACAAGGGCCCCCGTGTCAAGCACTGTCTGCGAGCCGGTTCGTAGCGCCAGTCCGCGCGATCCACGATGATCTGTGGCGATGTCGCGACCGGCGAATCGGGTGTTTCGTGTCAGCTACCGCGTGCAGGTTGCTGGGGTGGCGAGCCTGCTCGCCGTTCCCGTGATCCTCACGGCGATCGCGT
>Ga0182024_10013600_pt1 | contig 15856 bp, 15 predicted proteins | sample P32metaG_FD_120480 | JGI IMG/M metagenome (GOLD analysis project Ga0182024, IMG submission 120480) | Permafrost microbial communities from Stordalen Mire, Sweden - P3-2 metaG (Illumina Assembly) | ecosystem: Environmental > Terrestrial > Soil > Wetlands > Permafrost | place: Sweden: Stordalen... | reverse complement strand
TCACGACGCTGGCTTATCCCTACTGGCTCGCTGTGACGCAGACGGACCTTGCCGCCTGGCTGATCGACCAAGGACAAGACGAGGAGGCGGTGGGGCTGCTCGAGACGGCGCTCGCGACGCTCACACCGCTGTGTGCCACCCCGGCACTGGAGCGTGTGCACGCGCTCCTGCCACAGGGTCGGGTTGCCGTCTAGCGACTCAAGACGCCGGAAGACGCCGACATTCTCAGGGTCGTCTAGGCGGCGCCTGCAAGCCGGTGCGCCGCAGCCACGCTGCCGGATCCTCGACCTCGGCCAGCGTCGGCAGCGCTTCCGGGGCGGAGAACAGGTGGCGGAGCGCCGCTCCGCCACCAACCCGGGCGATCTCGTCGCAGAAGATCTTCCCGCGCTCGTACTGCTTGAGCTTCATCTCCATGCCGAGCAGGCGGCTCACGAGCCGGCCCAGCGGGGACTGCACCTTCCGGCGCTCGTCGAGCGCCCTGCGCAGGTCTGGCAGCGACGGCAGCAGCTCAGGCGCGACCGCGTCCATCACGTGTTCGGCGTGACCCTCGATCACCGCCATCACGGCCTGCGCGCGATCGATCGCTGTGCGCTCGGGCTCGGACGCGACCATGCCGATGACGTCGGCCTTGAGCAGCGCCCTGCCGACCCGCGCGACCGTCGCGCGACTCGGCAGGCGCATGCGACGCCCCACGGCCATGCGCGCCTCCGCGCTTTCCATCAACTCGCGGATCAGGCCGGCCAGGTGATCCTGGAGCCACGGCACGCCGCCGAACTGGACGGCGTGTGTCACCTCGTGCAGCGCCACCCAGGTGACGAACTCGCGCTCGTCAGCCTCGAACCGTTTCACCGCCTCGCCGAGGTTCGGCATCACGAACAGGAGCCGCGGCGGACGCCCGCCGGCGTGCTCCTTCAGCAGCACGAACTCGTACTGCCCGAGCACTCGCTGCGCCAGATAGCCGACCAGAACCCCGACCTCGGTGCTGCCCGTCAGGCCGAGCCACAGCTCGGCGGCCGGCTTGACGGGTCCGACGCGCACGGTCAGACGCTCGAGCATCGGGTCGATAAGCGCCCTGGTCGACGCGATATTCGTCGCCACCCACTCCTTGCGGCTGAGTCCCTCGGGCGGCGGCAGCGGGGCCGTTGGCGTCAGCCCCGTGTAGGCGACCACGCGCTGCTCCGCGTCGGCGGTGATCGGCACGAGATCGATCTCGGGCGAGGGCGCGTGTCCGTTCCCGGCCATGCGGCCGGCGATCCACTCGGCCACGATCCAGTCGATCACAGGGGCTGGCACACCGGCTCCAGCTCCGCCAGCGTCGCCGGCGTCCGCGCGGCCACGACCGGCGAGTGCGGCACCAGATCCAGCGGCGCCCCCAGCGGATCATCGAACTTCGGGAAACTGACAACGCCGCCCGCCTCGCGCACAATCAGCTGTGCCGCGGCGACATCGACAGCGCGACAACCGCGCAGCGACACCAGTCCGTCGAACCGGGCCGCCGCGACCTGACAAAGCGACGGCGCCAGCGCGCCGAGCGCCCGCAGCCGGTAGGCGTGCTCGACCAGCGAGTCGATCGAGCCCCTGAGCCAGCGCGGATCAGCGGACTCGATCCCGAGCAGCTCCAGGCGGCCGTCAGGGGCACGCCGCTCACCGAGCGCCGTGTCCAGCCGCCGCTCGTCAAGGAAGGCACCGGTACCGCGTCGCGCCCACCACTCCTCGCCGGTGCCGAAGTCGTACACGTAGCCGAACTCGACGTCGGCCATCGTCTGCCCGGCCGCAACAGCAAGCGACAGGGCGTGGTGCGCGAGTCCGCGCTTGGCGTTCAGCGAGCCGTCGATCGGGTCGATCACGACCAGCACGTCGCTCCCGCCGAAGTCGGCCTCACCGCGCTCCTCCGAGATCGCATGAAAGCGATGGCCCTCGTCGAAGAGCCGCTGCAACTCGGCGAACACGATCGTCTCGGCCGCATCATCGATCTCCAGCGTGTGGTCACCGCCGTGCCCGGTGGTGCCCGTCTCGACCGCGCGCTCAGCGGTCGTGGCCCGGTCGGCGAGCATCGTCCGCATCGTGTTCGTGGCCCGGCGGCATACGGTCAGCCAGTCCGCCCGCGTGGTCAGTCCTTTTTCGTCCATCACGAGCCTATGCTGTCAAACCACGTGCCCGAGACTGCTCTGACCGCTAACGACCCGGCCTCGCTGGTCACGCACAGCGGCAGTCCACTCCTGATCCGGGGCGCCGCCGGGAGCGGGAAGACCAAGCTGATCCTCGACCGGTACCGCTGGCTGGTGGAGCAGGGGACCCTGCCCGAGCGAATCGTGCTGCTGACGCCGTCGGCGGCGCGCGCCGACGCCGCGCGCGGGGCCCTCGAGGAGCAGCTGCGTGACGGCTACACCGAGCTGGTGGTCGTCACGCCGCCGCAGTTCGCGGCCGCCGTGCTGCGCCGCGCGGGCTCGAGGCGAGACCTGCTCGCGGCGACGCTCAGCGCCGGTGACCGGCTGGCGATGCTGGCTGAGCGCATCGCTGAACTGCCGCTGCAGCACCACGACTTCGGCGGCAATGCGGGGGCGTTGCTCGGGGGCTTCGTACGGCGTATCGACCGGCTCAAGGCGGAGCTGATCGGTGCCGGCGAGTTCGCGGCCTGGGCAGAGCAGCAGGACAGCCCGCGTGAACGCGAGTTCGCCGCGATCTTCGCGGCGCACGACCGCATGGTTCGAGAGCTCGGAGCCTGCGACGAGGGCGACCTCGTGCGGCTCGCGACCAGGCTGCTCGCCGACCAGCCGTCCAGCCGTCAACCGTTCCAGCATGTCCTGATCGACGACGCGCAGGAGCTCGACCTGGGGCCGGCGACGCTGGCGCGGGCCGTGGCCGGCGGTGCGTTGACGGTGGCCGGTGACCCGCTCGCTGCGCTGTGGCGCTTCCGGGGCGCCGGCGCGGCACGACTGGACGCGTTCGAGACCCGGGGCACACGGGTAGTGCGGCTGCTGTCGTCGCACCGCTGCCCGCCCGCGGTCGCCGCGGCCGCGTGGGTGGTCGCGCTCGAAGCGGGTGGCGCTGGGCCGGATGGCGGGCGAAGCAGCGGCGAGGGAGCCCGCCGAAGCAGCGGCGAGCCCGCCCCGGCAGAACAGCTCGCCTTCTGGCGTTGCGAGAACGAGCGCGCGCAGGCGCAGGCGGTCGCCGCCGAGATCGAGCGGCTGGTCGCGCGCGAACAGGTCGAGCCGGGACGGATCGCTGTGATCGTCGCGGAGATCGGTCGCGAGGGGCAGGCGGTCTCGGTCGCACTCGAGGAGCGCGCCGTGCCCCACCGCGTGGTCGGCGACGCCGCCTTCTTCCAGCGGGCTGAGGTGCGTGACCTGCTCGCATGGCTGCGGCTGCTGGCGGACCCCGGTGACGCCGCCGCGGTCGTGCGCGCGCTGGCCCGCGCTCCGATCGAGCTGCGCTCGGTCGACATTGCGCGCTGCACCCAGATCGCTCGGCGGCGCAAGCTCGACATGGTGGCGGCGCTGGCGGCCGCGACCGAGTCACCGCAGGTTCCGCCCGAGGCGCGCGAGCGCATCCGCGTGTTCCTGAAGCTCTACCGGGCGTGCGCCGCGCAGATCGACACGATGCGCCCCGACCTGTATGTGCACCGGCTGATCGAGCGGCTCGGGCTGCGCCGCCAGCAGTTGTTCGCCGCGCAGGCCGACGTGGTTGAGCGGCTCCGGGCCCTGGCCCGCTTCGGGGAGCTCGCTGCCGCGCACGTGGCGCGGATGCCGCAGGCGACGGCGCGCGAGTTCGCACGGTCGATCGCGGCCGTCGCCGAGCAGGGCCTGAGTGAGCGCGAGGAGCCGGAACTCGCGGGCGCCGACGGCGTACAGGTACTGGCCCTGGATGTCGCCGGGGGGCTCGAGGTCGACCACGTCTTCGTGCTGGGGCTGCGCGCGTCGATCGCGGGCTCGAGCGCGCTCGACTGCGAGCCCGTGCCGGACGCGCTGCTGCGCGAACCGCTTCCCGCCGATGACGACGCCACGCGCCGCGCACGCCTGCGCCAGCGTCTGTACGTGGCGGTCTCACGAGCGCACGAGCGGGCGGTGCTGGTGTACGCCGCCGGCGGCGAGCGGGGCGCGCAGGTGGCGCCACTAGCGGCGATCGAGGCGACGCGCGATGCGCTCGGCGGTGAGTGGCTCGACCTGACCGAGGACCTGTTCGGGCCGGCCGAGACGCTGCACTCGACCTACCGGCTGCTGCGCGACGAGTTGATGGAGGGCACGACGCGCGCCGCCGGGCGGCTGGCCGAGCTACGGCTCGACACCGACCTCGACATCTCGCACGCCGTGGTGCGCTATCTCGAGCTGCTCAAGCTGGCGGCGCTGATCGCCCGCGACGACGTCGGGGACGGGCAGGGCATGGCGGAGGCGCTGCGCGACATCAACGTGCGGATCGAGCAGGCCGTCACCGCCGACCAGCGCGAGATCTTCACGAGTTCGCTGCTCGACGAGTATCTGCTCGACGCCGAGCGCGACGTGCGCCGCCGCGCGCACGTGGTCGCCGCCCGCGATGAGCCCTCGCTTGCTCGCTTCCTGCCGATGCGCGGCGACGGCGTGCTGCTATCCGCCACCGACATCGACACCTACCGCGCGTGTCCGCTGCGCTACAAGTTTGCGCGCGTGTTTCGGATCCCGCAGGAGCCCACGCTGCACCAGCGCTTCGGGATCGCCGTGCATCAGGTGCTCGAGCGCTACCACGGTCAGGAGGAGCACGAGGATCTCGGCCCGCTGGCCGAGCTCCTTGCCCTGCTCGACACGAGCTGGCGCCGCGCAGGCTTCGGCGACTCCGACGAGGAGCGCCAGCTGCGCCAGAAGGCGACCGCCGCGCTCACCCGCTACCACGAGCGTGCGCAGGAGGACCCGGGCCGCCCTGTGTGGTTCGAGCGCAAGTTCAGCTTCAAGCTCGGCCCGCACCTGGTGCGCGGGCGTGTCGACCGGGTCGACCGGCTGCCGACCGGCGAGTACGAGCTGATCGACTACAAGACCGGCCGGCCGAAGTCGGCCGGCCAGCTCGCCACCGACGTCCAGTTGTCGCTCTACGCGATCGGTGCGCGTGAGTCATGGGGGCTCGAGGCGACACTCGGCGCCTACTACTACCTGCTGGACGACGAGAAGGTCGCGGTCTCCGGCGACCCTGAGCGGGCCGACTGGATTCGCAACGTTGCGATCGAGGTCGCCGAGGGGATCAAGGCCCAGGAGTTCGAGCCGACGCCCTCGCCGAGCGTCTGCAAGATGTGTGACTACCGGCTCGTCTGTCCTGCGGCAGAGCGCTGATCGCTCGCCGCCGCTCGTGGGCGGACGCTCAAGCTTGCTCTGACGGCTGCACGACCATCAGCGAATGCCCGGTTGGATCCCGGAACCAGAACATCGGCGGCACCGGGTCGCCCATGCGGGACACCTCGGCATCCACATCGGCGCCGGTGGCCTTCATCGCTTCGTGCGTGGCATCGATGTCGTCGGTGGTCAGCGTGATCCCGGTGAACGTCGGCTCGACCTGCTCCTGGCCGGGCGGCGGTGGCGCCAGCGCGATCCCCGTGGTGCCCTCGGGCGGGTACACCTCGACCCAGCGGTAGCGGCCGCCGAAGGGCGTGTCGGTCCGCTTCTCGAACCCGATCGACTCGTAGAACTCGATCGCGCGGTCCTGATCGATCGTTGGTACGCAGACCAGGCTCATCTGGCGGATACCTGTTGTTGTGGTGCTCATCCTGCAGCCTCCTGGATGGTGGTTGACAACGCTAAGACCAGCTTCCGCAAACTAAGACCAGCTTCCGCAAAGAAACTAATCGGTGCCGCGCGGAAGCTTCGTGGAAGTCGCGGCCTGCCGCTGATCGCGGGTGATCGTGGGGACGTATTGAAGGTGGCCCTGCGGGTGCGGGAGCGCGGAGCCGACCGTGAAGCCCACCTTCTCGAGGCCACGCCACGAGCGACGGTTGTCGGTGTGGACCGAGGTCCGCACGCCGGTCACGCTGGACTCTGCGAACACGATCTCATCGAGGAAGCGGGCAATCACGAGCGGACCGATCCCGTGCCCGATGCAGTCAGGCTCGCCGATGAGATAGTCGACCCCGGCCTCTCCGGGCTGGACCCCGATGTCCCCGTCCTCCTCCTCATGCGGATAGCTCGACCAGTGGTACCACTGGATCATGCCGATCGCGTGTCCGTCGAGGATCACGAGGAAGTGCCAGGTCGGTTCTGTTCCGTCGATGCCGGGGCCGTACTCGGCCTCGACCTCGCCGAGCGTCTTCGGTGCTCCCCACCATCGAGCGACATGCGCCTGTGAGAGCCATGCCTGCATCAGTGGCAGGTGCTCGCGGCGCAGTGGCTCAAAGCTGATCTCCATCGCGACGCTGTCGACGTTATCCACCTGTGAGGGGCATAACGTAGACAGAGTGCTCCCGCCGGGCCTCCGGCGGCGTCAGCTCGGTGGTTCCTCCCCGCGCTGGCGCAGGAAGCGCTGGAGGTCGCGCTCGATCGTGTCACCCGAGGGGAGCTCGAAGTGGTCGGGCTCGTCCTCACCCGCGGCCGCCTCGAGCTTCTCGACGAACGCCTGGATGTCAGGGTCGTGCTGGACGGCGGCATTGACCTGGCGCTCGTAGTCTGTGACCGCGCTCTCCAGCTCACCGGCGTCGACGACGACGCCGACCAGGCCCTCGAGCTTGCGGATCAGCGCGAGCGACGCCTTCGGGTTGGGGGAGGCGGCGATGTAGTGCGGCACCGCCGCCCACAGGCTCGCGGAGGGCAGGCCGGCGGTGCGGCAGGCGTCGTGTAGGACGCCGACGATTCCGGTCGGGCCCTCGTATGAGGACTGCGGGAGGTTCAGACGCGTGACGAGCGCCGGGTCGGTCGCGAAGCCCGTCACGTGCACCGGTCGGGTGTGCGGGACGTCGGCGAGCAGCGCGCCGAGTGTGACCACAAGCTGTACGCCGATCGCCTCGGCGAGCTCGACAATCAGGCCCGTGAACGTGCGCCAGCGGAACGACGGCTCGTGACCGCCCAGCAGGATCAGGTCTCTGGGCGCGCGCGGGATGCGCACCTCGTAGAGCCTGACGTCGGGCCACTCGACTGCGCGAGCCTGCGTGTCGTCGGTCAGCTTGATCCGCGGACGCGTCGCCTGGAAGTCGTAGAACTCCTCCGGGTCGATCGTCGCGAACTCGCGGGCGCCGAGCGCGTCGCCGACGAAGCTGACTGCGGTGGAGGCGGCGTCGCCGGCGTCATTCCAACCCTTGAAGCCGCACACCAGGGCAGGCGCCCGCAGATGGTCCGGACGGTAGTTCCATCGCAGTGGCTGCATCCGAATCACGGTACATCATGGGGGTTATGGCGATGGACAGCACAGTGAGTTCGCTGCGAGCCGGCGACGAGGTACACGGGGTCTTCGCGTGCGTGCGCAAGGACCGGCTCAAGACCCGAACCGGAAGCCCCTACCTGGCGCTGGAGCTGCGCGACCGCACGGGCAGCGTGCAGGCCCGCGCCTTCCGGGACGCCGACGCGCTCGCCGGCCGCTTCGAGCGCGGCGACCTCATCTCCGTGGTCGGGCGCGTCGAGCGCTTCCGCGACGACCTCGTGGTCGAGGTATCGGACATCCGGCGTGCGCAGCCGGGCGGTGAAGGCGCCGAGCACGTCACCGTCGAGGCGTTCCTGCCCGTCGCCTACCGCGACATGGACGAGCTCGACGGCTTCCTCGAGCACCTCACCTCCGAGGTCTACGACACCGGCTATCGGGCGCTGCTCGACTCGCTGCTGGCCGACGCGGAGCTGCGCGCCGCATTCCGGCGCACACCCTGCACGCGCAACGGCCACCACGCCTACCTCGGTGGGCTGCTCGAGCACACGGTTGCTGTGGCGACGCTCGCGCGCGAGCTGTGCGACCTGCACCGGCGCCTGAACAGCGACCTGCTGCTGACCGCGGCGATCGTGCACGACATCGGTCGCACGCGCGAGTTCACCTACGGTGTCGAGATCGGCCTGACCGAGCAGGGGCGGCTGCTCGGTCACCTCACGCTCGGGCAGCAGCTTCTCAGCGAGCGCTTCGCCGCGCTCGGCGGAGCGCTCGACGAGCCGCGCCGGCTGGCGCTACTCCACTGCGTGCTCAGCCACCATGGGCCCACGGCCGCGCCCGGCGGCCGCTTCGGCTCGCCGGAGGCGCTCGCCCTGTACCGGCTGAACGCGCTCGACGCCGGCGTCAAGGGCGCGCTAGAGCACGGGCTCGGCCAAACTCCGGACTGAGCCGCTCGAGCACCCGATCCAGGGGCACGGTCGCCGCTACGAGCAGGCACAGGACCGCGGCCGAGAGCACCAGCGCCGCTGTGGCGGACAGCAGCGGCAGGCTGCTCGAAAGCACCACCGAGAAAGCCACCGTCGCCGCCATCGAAAGGATCGTGCCGCGCGCCAGCGCCGCCGCTCCCGCCGCACCGTTGCGACGGTGGGTGCTCGGCAGGATGATCGAGAGCAGGATCGGCGCGGACGTGATCACGCCCGCGAGCTGTGCTCCAAGGACCGGGACGAGCGTTGACATGGTCGCCACCACCAGCGTCGAGATCGCGGCGCGTTGCAGGACCGGCGCCGGCCCCGCTGGGCCGGCTTCCCCACCTTCCGGGTCGCCTTCGGCCGCATCCGAGCGGGCCGCTTCCGCGTCTGCTTCCGAGCGCTCAGCCGGCCAGGGCCAGAACACGAGGCTCGCGGCGATCACCAGCCACACGGCGGTTGCCGCCGACCACGGCCCCGCGACCGAGCTGAGCGCGACGACCGCCGCGAGCGCCAGGGAAAGCGACGCGGCCGTTGCCTGCAGCGGGCGCATGCGCCGTGCCAGGCAGCCGTAGGCGCAACAGAACACCACTACCGCCATCTGGCCGCTGGTGACGCCCGCAGCGGCGCGGGCCGCGGTCGCCCGGCTCTCCGTCAAGCACACCGTGAGCAGGAACGGCCCGGTGGTCAGTGGCAGCCCGATCAGCCGGCCACCGATCCGATCTCCGAATCGCGTCTGGGCCCTCGAAACGAGCGCGAATGCGATGGGCGTTAGTGCGATGCGCAGCAGGATTGCTATGCACTAGATGGTCGTCGATAAAACCCCGATTTTCTCGCGGACTTACGCCAGTAGGTACCGTCAGAGCCGAGGATTCAGCGGCGATTGTGCGGATACGCCGCGATATGCGAAACTACGGCTGTGGATGCCATCGATCGGGTGCTGATCAGGGAGCTGCTGGGGGACGCACGCGTCAGCTACCAGGAGCTCGGCCGCGTGGCGAGGCTCTCGGCCAACACAGTGGCCGACCGCGTCCGGCGGCTGCGCAGCTCCGGCGTGATCAGCGGCTACCACGCAGAGCTGAACCTGGCGATGCTCGGCCGCGGTCTGCGGCTGATGAGCGACGTGCGTTTGCGCGAGGGCATCGACCGGAGTGAATTCGAGCTAGGACTAGCCCAGATCGAGCAGGTGGTGAGCGCCGTCCGCCTGACCGGTGACTACGACTACCTGCTCCAGGTGGCCTGCACGGATTCCGATGAGTTCGAGCAGGTTGTCGACAGGCTCAAGCACGACCATGGCGTGCGGGAGACGCGCAGCCGGCTGGTTCTGCACGATGTGCCGATCGGCCTCGAGCGGCTCGTGAACGCGTCGGAGTTCTGATGACTGCGCCTATGACAACCCTGCGCCCATGAGGACGATATGCCCATGACCACGATCGACGAGCTGCTGGCGAACAACGTCGCCTATGCGGACGGCCTGGAGCCGCGTCACATCGACCTGCATCCAACCAGGCGGCTGGCGGTCGTCACCTGCATGGACTCGCGGCTCGATGTCTTCGCCGCGCTCGGACTCGTCGACGGCGAGGCGCACATCCTGCGCAACGCCGGCGGCGCCATCACCGACGACGTGATCCGCTCGCTCGCGGTCTCCCAGCGCAAGCTGGGCACCCGCGAGGTGATGTTGATCCACCACACCGACTGCGGCATGCAGAAGCTGACCGACGACAGCTTTCGCGCCGAGCTGCAGGCCGCGACCGGCGTCGCGCCCGCCTTCGCGATCGAGTCATTCGTCGACGCCGACGCGGACGTACGCCAGTCGATCCTGCGCGTGCGTCGCTCCGAGTTCATCCCCCACCGCGACGTCGTGCGCGGGTTCGTCTACGACGTCGACACGCACCGGTTGCACGAAGTGACGGTGGATTAATAGATCCCCTCGCGCCGCGCGTAACGCTCGGCCCGCTCGTGGTCGTACTCGTCGGCGTCGAAGTCGGGGCTCGTCAGCGAGCGCAGGATCGCGCCTGAGCTCGGCAGCGCGCTGCGCTCGATGTGCTTCTCCGGGTTCCAGACGTCCGAGCGGATCGAGGCCTTCGAGCACTGGGTATAGGCCTGCTCGATCGTGATCAGCAGGCCGAGCTTCGGCGGTCTGCCCTCCACGGCGCTGGGTGCCAGCAGCTCGGCGTCGTCTGTGATCGCCGCGCGGCCGTTCACGCGAAACGTGTCGCCGACGCCCGGGATCAGGAACAGCAGCGCGATCCGCGGGTCGGCCAGAAGGTTGGTGAGGGCATCGGCGATGCGGTTGCCCGGACGGTCAGGGATCAGCAGCGTGCGCTCATCGAGGATGCGGACGAAGCCCGCGGGGTCGCCGCGCGGCGACACGTCGAGTCCGCCGTCCGGCGCCACCGTGGCGACGCACACGTAGGGTGAGCGCTCGATGAACTGACGCGTCAGCTCGTTGAGGTGGTCGGAGAGCTTCGACAGCACCGTTTCGGTCGGGTTGCCGATGACCTCCCGTAGTTCCTGCTCGTCGCGGATGACGTGGATGTGGGCTGTGTCGGGCGTCATTCTCGGTACCTTTCGGGCGGGGAACGCACGAGGGAAGGTACCGGCGATGACAGAGCAGAGCGCGTACTCGGTCCAGGGCGGCTGTCTCTGTGGCGACGTGCGGTTCGAGCTGACAACGCCGCCGCTGTATGCCGGTTACTGCCACTGCACCCGCTGTCAGCGGCGCACGGGCACAGCCGCCTCGGCGTCCGCGCAGGTCGACCCCGGCAGCGTCCGCTGGCTCCGCGGCGAGGAGCTGATCAGGGCCTGGACGCCACCGGAGGGATTCGATAAGTGCTTCTGCGGCGAATGCGGCGCGCATCTGTTCTCGCGCAGCCGCGACGGCTCGCGCATGGCGATGCGGATGTCAGCGTTCGACAGCGATCCCGGCGTGCGGCCGAGCTACCGCCAGTTCGTCGCCTACGCCGCCAGCTGGGAGGCGATCCCAGACGACGGGCTGCCGCGCTACGAGGAGTCGCGCCCCCGGTAGTGGCTGATTGGGGGCGGGCTAACCCTCGAACTTCACGAGCTCGCGGTCCTGGGGCGCCATCAGCTGGTAGACGCCCTGCTGTTTCAGCCAGCCGACGAACTGCTTGTAGGCCACCGCGTTGAGCTTGTTATAACGCGCGCTGCCCTTCGTCAGCTCGTCGAAGAGTTGCGTTGCCGTGCGCTTGCCCCAGCTCCTGTAGGTGGTGGCCGAGACCTTGGAGCCGGTGGCAACGTAGGGCGACAGGCCGGGGGTCTCTGTCAACGTGAGGTAGATCAGAGGCTTGTCCGCCCAGGCGTAATGCTGGCCGCTCCACCGCTCGATCACGCGGCAGATCTCGATCCTTGTCGCCGCGACATCACCGGCACTGTCACGCTTTGCTGCGTTCGCGTTGCCGTTGGCGTCAAGTACCAGCCCCGCCTGGATCGCCGGGAGCGACGCGACCGCATTCCAGTGCTCTCCGCGGTCCTGTGCGCCGGTGCCGAGGATCGTGTCCACAGTTGCCGCAAGCCCGTGATCGGCGAGTGGCAGGCTCGTTTCCTTTTCGTAGAGGTTCTTGAAGACCGACAGGCACGGTTCGATGGTGGCCTCGGTCGCGCGCATCTGCGAGCGGACCTCAGCTGGGGTGGTCGATGATTCGATCCGTGCGTAGCGGGCGATGGCCCGCTCGAACGCAGTCCGCTGCTGTGCTGTGCTGGCCGTGCTCGCCTCCGCGGCGGAGCTCCCGCAGGCCAGTAACGCAACCTGGGCGATCGCCACGCCAAGCGCGACCACGGAACTCCATTTCCGGCTCATGCGCTCGCCACGTCTGGCACGGGCGGGCGGATCTCGTCCGCGATCCGCGTGAGCAGTGTGGTGACCTCGCTGTGGCGCTCGGGCTCCCACCCGTCCAACAGGCGGCAGAGGGTCGCATGACGCTCCGCGATCAGCTTGTCGGCGGTTTCGCGTCCGAGATCGGTAACGGGGTGTCCGTCGGGCGGATTTTCGGGCGATATCGCCGCGGTATCGCCGCCGATATCGCGCGAAAACTGCCCATTTGGAGACACCATTCCGCGATCGATCAGCTCGGTGAGGCCGGCACGGGCGCGGTCGAGCGGTACGTCCCAGGTCTCGGAGAGCTCCTCGATCGACGTCGCCGGCTCGCGGTAGACGCGCACGAGCAGCCAGGCCGCGGCCGCGGAGAGGTCGACGCCGGCGCGCGCTGCGATCTGCTCGACCAGATGCTTTCGCCCTTCGCGGCCAAGCAGCACGCTGAGCGCGCGCGACAACTCGCCCAGTGAATCCCCCGGCTTCGGCGCCGCGAACGTCTCGCTGAGACCGGCGCTGGCCTCGGCGGTCCCGCGCAGCGGCTTTTGATCGAGCAGCCAGCTGAGCACGAACGCTGCGGCGGCAATCACCGCCGCGACCACGAACACACGATCGAGCGCATGTGTGAAGGACAGGATGTAGACGTGGTGAACCGAAGCCGGCAGCCGCTTGAGTGAGGCGGGGTTGCCGATCGCGCCCGTCAGCCTGCGCAGCTGTGCGGGAGGCAGCTTCGCCGTGGCCCGGTTCGTACTCAGGTTCACCGCGAGGTTGGACTTCAGCCGAGCCGAAAAGATCGAGCCGAGGATCGCGGTCCCGACCGAGCCGCCGATCGAGCGGAACAGTGTCGCGCCGGAGGTCGCCACCCCGAGGTCCTCGTAGTCGACAGCGTTCTGAACGGCGAGCACCAGCACCTGCATGACCATGCCGAGGCCGAGGCCGAGCACGAACATGTACGCGGACGACAAGAGGCGAGTCGTCGAGGCGTCCATGCGTGAGAGCAGGTACAGCCCGATGATCATCACGAACGTCCCGGCGATCGGGAACACCCTGTACTGGCCGGTGCGGGTGATGATCTGCCCGGAGCCGATCGAGGTGATCAGCAGGCCTGCCATCAGTGGCAGGATCTGCAGGCCGGAGCCGGTCGGACTCGAGCCGTTGACGACCTGCAGGAAGAGCGGCAGGTAGGTGACCGAGCCGAACAGCGCGAAGCCGACGACGAAGCCGACTGCGCTGGTCACGTTGAAGACGCGGTTGCGGAATAGGCGCAGCGGCAGCACCGGCTCGGCCGCCCTGCTCTCGACGTAGAGGAACGCGATCACCAGCAGGATCGAGACGGTCCCGAGCACGATGATGAACGGTGAGAGCCATGGATGGTCGACGCCGCCGAACGTGCAGACGAGCACGATCCCGGCCAGCCCCGCCGCCAGCAGCGCTGCGCCGGGATAGTCGATTCGCCTGTGGACACGTTCGCTGACGCTCGGCAGCGTGGCCGCCAGCACGCCGAACGCGACGACACCGACGGGGATGTTGACGTAGAAGATCCACCGCCACGAGAGGGATGTCGTGAAGAACCCACCGAGCAGCGGGCCGATCACGCTCGCCAAACCGAACACGGCGCCGAACAGGCCCTGGTAGCGGCCGCGCTCGCGCGGCGAGACGACGTCGCCGATCGCCGCCATCGCGCCGACCATGAGGCCGCCGCCGCCGAGCCCCTGGATGGCGCGGAAGGCGACGAGTTCGGTCAGGTTCGTCGAGAGCCCGCAGATCGCCGAGCCGATCAGGAACAGGACGAGCGCGAACTGGAGGACGATCTTGCGCCCGAACAGGTCGCCGAGCTTGCCGTACACCGGCATCACGGCGGTTTGGGCCAAGAGGTAGGCGGTGACGACCCAGGAGATGTGGTTGAGGCCGCCGAGGTCGCCGACGATCGTCGGCAGCGCGGTCGAGACGATCGTCTGATCGAGCGCCGCCATCAGCATCACGAGCATCAGGCCCGTGAACACCAGCCGAACGTTGGGGGGACTTCCCTCCCGACCAGCCATTGCTCGGGATGCTAGTGCGGTGGATCGTTGCCCGCGGCGGTGCGTGGCCCGCGGTGGATCGTGATCGGCGGTGGATCGTCGACTACGAGGCGGGGCCGGGGCGGGGGGCCAGCGGGCCCGCCCGCCCCGCACCAATCAGCGCCGCCTGTGGCTCGCGTGCGAGCCGTGATCGGCTCCCCAGGGCAGGAGGTATGCCCTGTAGCTGTTAACGCCGGTTGGGAACTGGGCGTTGAACAGAAGCTGGCCGCTGCGGCTGAACTGCGAGATGTAGGGCAGGTTGCCCCAGCCGACAAACACGCCACCGCCGGGCAGCGGCTGGCCGTTGCCCTGCGAGGAGGCCTCGAGGCTCTCGGGCTGGTCGTAGGACTGCAGCAACGTAGCCGTGTGGTCACGCAGGTCGAGCTTGACCTTGACCACGCGGCTGACCGGGAACTGCGAGGAGATGTCGGCGCCGAGGTCGAACTCGCCGGCGGACTCGTTGTCGAAGAACGAGTAGAGCCCATGACCGAGCGGCTCCGGGTCGTGCTGCCAGGCGAAGACGTCGCCGGCGTCGTTCAGCGACTGGCCGGGGGCGGCCTTGATGGTGAAGCTGGAGGCCTTGCCGCCGAGCTGCCAGACGATGTTGCCCGACCGCGGGTCGACCTCATACGTCGTCCAGGCGTTGCGGGAGTCGACGAGGAAGTCCCCGTTGGTGTCGACCTTCACCGCGTTGATGTGGAACCAGTCCCACGGCGTGCTCGGCGAGGACGGCAGCGGCTGCTCACCCTGGCTGTAGGGCACGTGATCTGCGCTGTTCCACTGGAACAGCACCTTGCCGGTACGGATGTCGATCTCCTGAACCAAGCCGTTGATCACGGTCTGGTCGGCAGAACCGCCGATCGATGTCAGGTTTGCCGTGGACTCCTGGTAGGCAACGATCAGCGCCGTGTTCCACGGCGTGATCAGGAACTCGTGGCCGTCAGCGCTCAAGCCGTTGCCGGCCTTGACCGACGCGACCTGCTGGTAGCGGTCGTTGTAGATGTAGTCGGTGCCCTGTGACACGCCGCCAAGCCCGGTGCCCTCCCAGAAGGTGAGGACCGGCTTCCCGTCATAGGTCTGCGTGCGGAAGTCAGCGGCGGACTCGCCTGCAGGCACTGGATCGAACCACACGACCTTGCCGCTGGGACTGAGGATCTCCGGGCCGTTCGCGTAGGTCGAGGTGTCGCCAGTCGGGGCGATGAAGAGGTCGCGGCCGCCGAGGCGTCCGCTGTGGGTCAGGATCGTCAGCGGCGGCGGTGCTGTCGGCGCGGTCGCGAGCGCTGTCGGCGCTGCTGCAGCTACTGTCGCGGCGAGCGCGGCGACTGTGGCCGCGCCCAGCCGGACTGCCCGGCTGCGCGCGACTCTGCGAAGCGGTTGGCCGGGGAAGAACCTACGTGAGAACCGTCTTCGGTGCATCTGTGCATCCCTTCGTTTGCGCTTGAACCAGTAGAGGCAACGGCCGCGGCCCGATGCCGGCCTGGATACTACACAAATCTAATCAAGTTTAGTGAATTAGTAGAGTAAGCAGCGATCAAGCTCGGGATGACTGTCCCGGCTGGGCACCTCCAGTCGCCGCGCCCGACCTTTATCAGGACTCGCCATACTGATACGCGTGACGTCAGCGCTCTTCAACGAGTCGCTAGCGCCGCTGCGAGCGGATCCGTCGAACTCTGCCGTGCTGCTTGACATCGACGGGACGC
>Ga0182024_10013599_pt1 | contig 15856 bp, 11 predicted proteins | sample P32metaG_FD_120480 | JGI IMG/M metagenome (GOLD analysis project Ga0182024, IMG submission 120480) | Permafrost microbial communities from Stordalen Mire, Sweden - P3-2 metaG (Illumina Assembly) | ecosystem: Environmental > Terrestrial > Soil > Wetlands > Permafrost | place: Sweden: Stordalen... | reverse complement strand
TGATTAACTAAATTGATACTGCCTAAGTTACATACCGCAATTTCATCTATCGAAGTATTCAAAGTGATTTCTGTGCACAGATTGGAACTATGTACCACACCAGTATGTTGTTGTGGCGAGCGTAAATTGCAGACATCTTTAAAAGTAACCCATGGATGCCCAGTTTCAAACAACATAGAAAGCATTTTGCGCCATAAGGTGAGGGCAGGAAGTTTTTTGGTATTGTGCATTTCGCCATTAGCAGCTTTGGCTTCGTAAACCACATATGCTTTTTCGAACGCATCACCATAAAGATCGTGTAAGTCTGGAGTTTCATCTGGTGAAAACAGTGTCCAGTCTTTATCTTCCATTACGCGTTTCATGAATAAGTCTGGAATCCAGTTAGCTGTATTCATATCATGGGTACGGCGACGTTCATCGCCTGTGTTTTTGCGCAATTCTAAAAATTCTTCAATATCTTTATGCCAAGTTTCTAGATATCCACATACAGCACCTTTGCGCTTGCCACCTTGATTTACTGCAACTGCTGTTGCGTTAGCTACACTCAAGAATGGAACCACGCCAAGCGATTTACCATTGGTGCCTTTGATGCGTGCGCCCATGGCACGTACATTGGTCCAGTCATTGCCTAAGCCACCAGCATATTTAGACAGCAATGCATTATCTTTGATTGCAGCAAAAATTCCGTCTAGATCATCAGGCACTGTAGTTAGATAGCAACTAGATAATTGCGGTCTTAATGTACCGGAGTTAAATAAAGTAGGAGTTGAACTCATAAAATCAAATGATGAGAGCAAATCATAAAATTCTATTGCGCGTTTTTCTTTATCTTTTTCGTTTATTGCCAATCCCATAGCTACGCGTAAGAAAAACACTTGCGGCAATTCGAAGCGTACTCCATGACAATGAATAAAATACCGATCATAGAGAGTTTGCAAACCTAAATAACTAAACTGCAAATCGCGTTCTGGTTTAATTGCTGCTGCCATTTTTTCCAAATTATAGGTTTTTAATTTGGGATCTAATAATTCTAATTCAATGCCACGGTCAATATAGGCTTTTAAGTAGGGGTAATAGAGACCACGCATTTCATCAAAAGATGCGCGTTCTTTAATGCCTAAAAATTTAAGTGCTTCTCCACGAAGATCATCTAACAGCAGACGTGCAGCTACAAAACTATAGTTCGGTTCTTTTTCAATTAAGACACGTGCGGACATAATTAATGCTTTGCTAACATCTTTGATTGAAACTTTATCGAACAAATTGCGCTGAGTATCTTCAATAATATGTTGCGCTGATACATCTTCTAAATTGGCGCATGCACTTTGCACTAATTTTACTAATCTTTCTCTATCCAATGGTTCGATACGGCCATCAGGTAGTGTTACGTGCAATTGTTGACGTTCTGTATCAGTTTCAACTGTTGCTTCACGAACTTTACGGCGTTCTTCACGATATAACACATAGGCACGGGCAATTTTATGTTCGCCGGCTCGCATTAACGCCAATTCCACTTGATCTTGAATATCTTCTATATGAATGGTGCCACCATCTGGCATACGACGAGTGAAGGCTTCGGTAATGCGGGTAACTAATTTGCTCACGGTTTCATTAATGCGAGGAGAACCAACAGCAGTAGTACCTTCATGAGCAAGAAAAGCTTTAGTCATTGCAATGGCAATTTTATTATTATCGAATGGAGTTAAAGTTCCATTTCGACGAATGACTTTTAATCGACCTGGACTCATATTCAAGATATCAGAATGAAATGGTTTTACTGCGGCGGTTATAGGCATTTCAATTATTTCAGTTTCCATAGCTCCTCCAGAGCACTCGATTATTAGTTGAATATGTACTTAGCGGGATTATTAACCAATGTGAGGGAAAGTTTTGCACAGGCTACAAGCCCCTGTATAAGATATATTGCAAAACTACAATATGTAGGATGTTTGCCTCACTTGCTATACAAGATAGAGTATATTTTTCAGAATGGCAATAGAACAAGATGTTAAAGAGCTGTGGATAAGTTGTGGGAAACTGGGTATTAAAGGATAGGGGTCAGAGGGCCCCAACACCCAACTTGAATTTTAAATGCTTGGCTTTTAAAAATTTAAGTTGGGTGTTGGGGCCCTCTGACCCCTATCCTTTTCTTCAATCACTTCCAAATGATTTTGTTTAACCGAATCTAAAATAGGTTTATTCAGATGGTGATGTTTTAACCATTTATGGACATCAGTTACCGTAAAAGCCTCACATTTTTTTTCTTCAACAAACATATCTATTTTGGGAAGGGTAAACGATTTACTAGTTGGTAAAAAAAAGTTGTGTTTTTGAGATTTGTGAGTTGGGGGAGCAGGTAGAAAATAATCAAATGTGAGTTTGCTATTAACACTACATCCTGCGATAGCGGCTGTAATTTTATTTGCTGTTTCTATTTTGGAGTCAGGCGGAATCAGAAATCGGAATGGCCAATTTTTTTCATGAGTGGCACTACGAATTAAATTATAGAGGCCAGGAGAAGCTAAAATATTTGCAATTGCGAGTAATAAGCCCTTGAATTGATTTTTGTGACGTCGAGTGGAGGAATATTCAGAATCAGTCATTGCAAGGCAAGCATTAAGTAGAACCTCACGCAGTAGCATAATTTGCCCAACATATAATATAGGTGTAGCCAAGCTTAATCCTAAACCAATTGGAATTTGTACTGAAGGCGATAATTTATCAACGGGAATGCCCATTTTGATTAAGCCATCTAAACATCGATAAACAAAAAGCGGGACAATAGAGCTGCCTGCATATAATGCAAAACTTATATCAAAAATTTTGGCTAAGTATTCTGTGGCGCTGTGATTTATTAAAGCATCTGGATGATCTTTGATAATTGAATCCAACTCTTTCAGTAATTCTGCAACTACATATTCGTTAATTTCATTTGCCTCTCGCAAAAATGATTTTGCATTTAGGATTGCTATGTATTCAGGTTTTAAGTGAGCTAACAAATCATCAAAAGTGTTGCTTACAAAAATGTTGGCATCGAAGCGGTGGGAATACCATTTTTCAAAACGCCGCAATGCATTTACTAAACCATAAAAACGTGTGATTCCAAATAAAGTTCCGTTGGAAAATGCATTGGTATAAGCAATAAAGCGACCGGCAAAAAACAGTGAGGTAATGCTAATTGACGCTGCTGTAATTGCTGATCCAATAGATAGGAGTGAAATAATGAAATTTTTTAATGGATGTTTTTCCCATTGAGCTGGAGTCATTTGCAGTAAAAATAATTCAATTGCTCTGTAAATGCCTGCGTATCCAATAGCAGTATTAATTCCGAGAGAAGACAAGCCCATCATGATGGCTAAAATTAATTTGGGTTTGCTAATTTTAGATAAAGTTTCCCAAGATACATCTTGAGGTTTAATACCGGGCAGAAATAAAAATGCATTTACACCATTCATCATAGCGCCAGGTAAAACGGCGATTAAAGAAAGCCAATCTTTGGGAGTGCTTAAGAAGGGATGCAGAGTTTGAGTATTGGTTTGAGTGTTTTCATCTTTTGGAGTTAACTTAGATGCTATTACTATTTCAAAATTATCTTGGTCTTCTGGTGCGCCAGTATCTGATTTAAATTCTGGTTCGGTTTTTAAAGAGAAGTCGTCTAGCTCAATCATTTCTTGATCATCTGGACCTTCATGAAAAGGTCTTGGATCTGGACTTAAATTAAATTCAAAGGTTTTTTCAAAATTTTGATCTGACTTTTCTTCTTGCTTTTCTTCCGAGTTTTCTTCTAAATTTTCTTCACTTGGTAATTGTCTTTTACCATTAACATCTAAATCATCTAACTCAACTTCTTCTAACTCAACTTCTTCAAAATCATTTTGTATACCATTATCATTTGGCATGTTTTCCTCGTCCCATATTCCATTTTTAATATTATTTTTTTACTTACAAATTCCTCTTAAGAGTGGGTTTGTTTCTTTTGGTGGTAATATTAAAGAAGATAATAATTTGTTTTCTGCGGGGTTTTTATCCAAGCATGTGGTCATTTTATTAAAAAACTTGTGGCAATCTTTTTGTTTGGGATCTTTTAAGCATTTTTCAAATTTTTCAATGGGGGCTCTGCATTCCATAGGCTTACCTTCTAGTGAATTTGAGTTCGGCATAATAGATCATTCACCTTTCTCAAGAAACGTTTTTCAGGCACAATTTAGATAAATCCAAAAGGGTGCGTTCAAAATGAGTGACAAATCCAGCAATGATTTTAGAAAACGACCAAGGGGTATTTATTTATTACCCAATTTATTTACGACTGCAGCTCTATTTGCTGGTTTTTATTCTATTGTTGCGGCTATGAAAGGCTATTTTGATATAGCGGCAATTGCGGTTTTTGTGGCTATGGTTGCTGATGGTTTAGATGGTCGCGTAGCCAGAATGACCAATACTCAAACAGCCTTTGGGGCGGAATATGACAGTTTGGCGGACATGGTGGCTTTTGCGGTGGCGCCCGCTCTTATCATATATAGTTGGTCCCTTTCTAGTTTGGGGAAAATAGGGTGGTTGGTAGCCTTTCTTTATACTGCCGCCACAGCTCTGCGTTTAGCCCGTTTTAACACTCAATTGGATCAAGACAAAAGTTATTTTCAAGGGTTGCCATCGCCCTCAGCCGCTGCAGTTATTGCTAGCATGGTATGGTTGGGTGGCTATTACGATGTAACTGGATTATTGATTGCAATTCCAGCTGCTGTAATAACATTATTTGTTGCGGGCTTAATGGTAAGCAAAGTTCGCTATTATAGTTTTAAAAAAATTGATTTTAAAGGCAAGGTACCATTTTTTGTTATTGTGTCGATTGTGTTGTTGTTGGCGGCCATTGCGGTAGATCCGCCAGAAATGTTATTTATCATTTTTAGTTTTTATGCGTGTTCCGGCCCAATCATGACTTTAATTCAAATTCGCAAAATGAAAAAACGTAATCGCGGAGTTAAAAAAACACCCCGTTAACATTCAGGGATATTTGCCGCCAATCCACCAAGAGATGTTTCTTTATAAATTGCCATCATGTCTTTACCAGTTTGTTTCATGGTTGCAATAACTTTGTCTAAAGATACAAAATGTTCGCCATCACCTAGTAAAGCTAAACGTGCAGCATTTACCGCTTTAACGGCTCCCATAGCGTTTCTTTCGATACATGGAATTTGTACGAGCCCCGCGATCGGATCACAAGTCATACCTAAATGATGTTCCATCGCAATTTCTGCTGCATTTTCAACTTGATGAATTGTTCCACCTTGCACTGCTGTGAGTGCCGCCGCGGCCATAGAAGCTGCAACCCCAACTTCGCCTTGGCATCCAACTTCTGCACCGGAAATTGAAGCGCGTTTTTTATAAAGAATAGCTATGGCACCGGCAGTAAGTAAAAAGGTTATAGCATCTTCTGGTTTTGATTCCGGATAAAAATCTAAATAATAATGTAATACTGCTGGAATCACGCCTGCTGCGCCATTAGTCGGTGCGGTAACCACGCGATTACCAGATGCATTTTCTTCATTTACTGCAATGGCATATAAATTCAACCAAGTCATGCTATCGGTATATTCGTGCGAAGCTGGTCTACCCTTGTCTTGTAATTTTTTATAAATTTGTGCAGCACGCCGTTTAACATTCAAACCCCCAGGTAAAATGCCATCCGTATCACAACCTTTATCAATACATTCGCGCATCACTTTAGAAATTTTATAGAGGCGAGCAAACACTTCTTCTTTAGATCGCAAACTAGCTTCATTTGCCAACATTACTTCATGAATGTGTAATTGATTTTGTTCGCAATGATTGAGTAATTCTTTGGTGGAGGAAAATGGATATGGCACAGCGTTAGAAGTTTCAGCGTTGGGATGATCAGCTTCATCTTCATTTAAAATAAATCCACCGCCAATTGAATAATAACATTTGGAAAATAAAATTTGTGCTGATTCATCCAAAGCAGTGAAGCGCATTCCATTTGTATGCGCAGGCAATAAATCTTTAAAATTAAATTTAAAATCGCGATCAAAATCAAAATTGATTGCATGTTCATTATTTAAATTAATAGTTTTTGTGGCAATAATTTCATGCATACGCGGCTTAATAATGTCTGCATCAATAGCATCAGGCATATTGCCTTCTAAACCTAATAAAATTGCGCCATCAGTTCCGTGTCCTCTGCCAGTAAACGCCAAGGAGCCAAAAACTTCTATTGTTATAGTTTGAATGTTAGAAAAACCCGTAATAGTTTTAGCTGCTTTAACGAATTCACACGCTGCCTTCATTGGGCCAACGGTATGGGAACTTGAAGGACCGATTCCAATCGAAAATAAATTAAAAATGCTGATTGTCATTAAAAACCGTAGGGTTGTAGAACGGTCGTCATTATAATCCCAAATTCATAAGATATAAATAATTAATTGATCAGTAGGAGTACAACTATGAGGATGAGAGAGCGGTTACAGTGCGCTAAAAAGCTGGCGCTGCAAGGATTTTTATTCGGATGGGGTTTGGGGGAGATTGGAGGGACTATAAAAAGCTTTGCTTCAATCATCGAAGTTAATACCTCCTCTGGATGGGATGTACGCAATTGGATAACCGTAAATCGAATGCAAGATTCACCTAAGGAGATTTTTTTTAATACACAAAGTTTTGCTCTTGGGGCAGCAGCAGTAGGAGTATCGGTAGGTGGAATATTGGGGTTCCTAAGTCCTGAATGCCAATGGGCGAGAGAATTAGTGGATGAGCGTTACGGGTTAGACGAAGGAAATGTAATTAATTTTGAAGAAGAACAGAAACCCATCAATGAAAATCCACAGTTAATGGAAGATCGATTACCTCCAAAAGTGCAAATTTTAATGGCGCTTAAGAAATCAGAAGAAGAAAAGCCCGAAGATGCAAAATTGGAAAAACCATCATATCAAAGCAGATTTGATAACTGTAAATCAAAAGCTATGCCATATCACAACTTTTTGGATCCAGTTTTTAATGAGATTATGGATCCTCCAATTTTATTAGGCTGTGAAGAGGGCCATTCTGTAAGTTTAGCAACCTTGGAATACCTAACTTGTAAAAAAGAGCCAGTTTGCCCATGCTGTAAAGGGAAGATTGATTTCAGCAAATGTAATCTAAACTTAAAACTAAAGCAGGTTATTGAAGAATGGTTGGAAACATTAGAAAAAGAGCAAAAGTCCAACAAGGTAGCTTCTGTAACTAACATTGGCTTATTTAGGCCCGCCGCCTCCTCGCAGCTGGAACCCGAATCGGTCAGGGAAACTGGAATTTTGGATTATGGATTTGCGTAGGAGGGGGCCGAGTATGGGCCGGCTTTAGCCTGACTTCAGATCCACCATAGAAGACGCAGGCAAATTGACTGGTAAGAGCAAAACAAATCCTCGAAGGCTATCGAGCGTGCGAATGGGGGGCGAACGCTTACCCGCGGAGCTTTTCCGCGGAGTAAGATGAGCACCCCCATGAGTAGCTCGATAAGCTAGCCTGAGTCGGATTTGTTTTGCTCTTACCAGTCAATTTGTCTGCGTCTTCTACGGTGGACCTGAAGTCAGGCTAAAGCCGGCCCCATACTCGACCCCGCATCCCCCATTATTCTTTGGCATAAAACCCAAGATCTGTTAAAATAAAGTCCAAATTTTTCGCTATAGAGGCCCTTATGAGGGAAAACATAAAATTAACTAACCCTCGGATTTTAGTAATAACTTTGCTTGGATTTTCATCAACCCTGCCATTATCGCTAACGGGTTCGACGTTACAGGCTTGGTTTACTCAAGCTGGATTGAGTATTGCCGCGGTTGGGGCATTAACCTTGCTGGGTATGCCATATCTATTGAAATTCCTCTGGGCACCGGTTATGGACAAGGTGGTTCCACCTTGGTTAGGCCGACGACGTGGTTGGATTCTTATTACCCAAATTGGGTTGGTACTCACTTTAATTGCCTTAGCAAATCTAAACCCATCAGAAAATTTAAAGTTAATGGGTTGGGTAGCCCTAATCATTGCCTTTATTTCTGCCTCTCAAGATATCGCGATTGATGCTTATCGAACCGATACTCTTTTGCCTGAAGAACGAGGAATGGGAACAGCGTATTTTGTAGTTTTTGCTCGATTAGCCATGATTGTATCTGGGGGATTATCCCTGATTTTGGCAGATTATTTTGGGTGGCGGGTTACTTACGAAATGATGGCGGGGATTTTAAGCTTATTCATTTTAGCTACGATATTTGGTCCCGATCGATCCTCGGTAAAACCTCCGGCTACCTTCAAAGATGCTGTAATTGATCCATTTAAAGATTTATTAAAGCGCAATGGTATCCTGTTAATGTTTATCTTTGTCGCTACTTATAAAATTGGTGATGCGTTAGCTTTATCCCTCATGAGCAATTTCTTAATTAAAACCTTAGGATTCTCACTTTCAGAAGTGGGTATAGCTTTTAAAAGTGTGGGGGTGATTGCCACTATTTTAGGTGCGCTATTAGGGGGCTTGTGGTTAAACAAATTAGGGTTATTTAAATCCTTGCTGCTATTTGGTTCGCTGCAAGCATTTTCTAATTTAATGTTTATGTTGTTAGCAGTTGTTGGCAAAAATACCTTACTAATGACCAGTTCAATCTTTATTGAAGGTTTTTGTAGCGGCATGAGCACCACGGCTTTGGTGGTATTGTTAACAGCTCTTTGTCATCAAGAATATAGTGCCACTCAGTATGCATTTTTATCCGCGCTTTCTGCTTTAGGTAGAGTATTTTTAGGTCCTGTGGCCGCATTAATAGTAGAATATGTAGGATGGACTTCATTTTATGGTTGGAGTTTTTTACTTTGTTTTCCAAGCCTCATATTATTAACACTACTAAGAAATAGGATGGCAATGCATGCGGAAGCACTTGCGTAGTTTAATTCTTGGGATTTTTCTTGCCAGTTTGTTCTCTTTAAGTTACGCCACTTCAGCCGAGGTTGCAGATGGTTTTGAAGTGCCCGCTGTTACTTCAGTGGACGCTTCTAAGTTTATAGTGCAAAGAATTGATCTGTTAAAAAATAGATTGGATCTTGCTAAATCCCAATTAAAATCATTACAAGTACAGCAAGAAGGTTCGTCACACTCAATAAAATCTCATTCTACTAAACACTTGCTGGAACGCGCCAATTTAGATATTGCTGTGCAAAAATCCAATTTAGAAAGTGTGAGTTTAGAATTATCTGAATCAGAGCAAGCAGAAGAGCAGATCGAGAAAGATATTCAAGAAATTCAAAACCAACTAAATGTCTTAAGCATTTTTGGATCTAAGGTTGGAACCAATTCCCATCGAGAATTAGACAAATTAAATAATGAACTAGCCTACCAAAATAAGTTACTGGGTTTAAACAAGGAACGCTCTGGTTATTTATTAGAATTAAAAGAGATTGGGGAAACTACATTAAAGCTTTTTAAAAAACGGCAATTGGAAATTTCTACAGCTTTAAAATCAGAAGATATTTTTAGATTAAAAGAAAAAGAAGCCAGCTCAGAATTAGGATTTCAACAACAACAAAGTATTTGGTTGCAGCATTTGAATGCTTTAAATCATGAATTGGGTATTTTACAAAAACAACCAAATTATGATTTGAACCAATACAGTAAATTACAAAATGAAATTTTTTATGTAAATGAGAATGTGAGCTTTACTTATTTGAGCATGTTAATTAGCAGGTACGATGAACAGTTGCAACAATTGCAAATTGTACTCTCTAGAAGTAATTCGATTAGTTTATTAAATAATTTAACCGATCAAGTTCAAGTATTAAGTAAACAACTCGTTCGGATTAATAATTTATTATTAAATCGCATGGAAATTTTAGCCAAAAGAGAAAATTTATTTTTGAAGTCAGAAAATAAAGAAGTTTTTAACAAAAATGACTTTAAGGGTTTAAAAAGTGATTATGAAAAATCACTGGTTAAAGTTGAAAATTCAACCCAGAAATTATCTGAATTTAAACGCAATTTAGATCATGTATTGCAGCATGAACTTTCTGCGCGTCAAAATTTGCCAGGCTTCGGCGCAAAAGGATGGGTGGAGTTAGGGGGAGAGCTGTTACAAATTCCTACTTTAACTTTTCATATTTTCAAAAATTTAAGCGTCCTGGTGGTTAAAGCTTTAAGTGAAATTTCAGTATTGGGTTGGTGCCTGATAGGTGTGTTTCAGTTTTTATGGTTATCGTTATTTGGATCAATGAATTATTTCTTAAAAAGAATTGTTACTGGTATTCCTGATCATGAATTCGGTCATATTAACTTAAAATGGTTGTTCATCAAGGTTTTGGATAAAAATTTAATTGATTTAGCAATTATTGGTAATGCCATTTGGTTATTTAATTTTGCTGATTTAAATTCCAAAAATTTTGTGTTCCTAATTAATTTAGGATTCGTTTGGATATTCTTTAAAAGCATTATTATGATTGCAAGATTATGCTTAGTTGAAACTATGCATGATCGAGCAGGGCATGATGTTAGATTGTATTATCGTTTAAAATGGGTATTTGTTTTAGGGGGCATTGTTACTGCTCTTGCAGTTTTCATCAAACAATTGCCAGTGATGTTTGAAGTCAAAGATTTGTTTGATCGAGTGTTTCTATTATTTTTATTTATTGCTTCTTTATTTATTTTAAGACAATGGGAAGTAGTGCCTGCGCTTTTCCTTTCGCATATTGACGAGAGTAAAACTTATCTAAAGCGTATCATCCGTTTATTAGGATTGCTTATTCCGGTAGTGTTATTGGTCAATTCTATTGTTGGATTGTTTGGTTATGTAAATTTAATTTTTACTATTTCTTGGTATGAAAGTATTTTTATCTGTGTTCTGGTTGGGTACTTGATAACTAAAGGTCTGTTGCATGACGGAATGGAAAAGGTCTCGAATATTTTAATTCGGCATGTTACTAATGGTTGGTTGTGGACAGAAGCGTTTTTAAAACCGTTCGATCGTCTTTTAAATATTACTTTGTTTATTTCTTCTTGGGCTTTATTATTTTTACTTTATGGTTGGGACCAACAATCCACAGTAGTCGGCCGGCTAAATACTTTATTAAATTATCCTTTATTAACTATTTTTAACGCTTCAATTACCCCATTAAGTATTATTGAATTAAGCGTGGTTATTTCTTTACTGTATTGGGCATCACGTTGGACACGTGAATTTGTTTATAGATTATTATTGTCTCGTACTAAAGACTTAGGCCTAAGAAATAGTTTAGCGATATTTAGTCAATACACTATGATCGTCATCGGCATTTTTATTTGCTTGCGTGTATTGGGGATCGACTTCAAAGCACTCACTGTTGTAGCTGGTGCATTTGCTTTCGGCGTAGGTTTGGGATTACGAGATTTAGCTAACAATTTTGCGAGTGGTTTTTTACTATTAATTGAGCGCCCCTTGCGTGTTGGCGATATTGTGAGTGTGAATCAATTTGAAGGAGAAGTTACTAATATTGGTGGGCGCGCAGTGACTATTCGTACCTGGGATCATTTAGAAGTTTTGGTGCCTAATTCAGAAATCTTTAGTAAATCTTTTACTAACTGGACAGCCAAAGATAATATTGTGAGAACAGTTATCGATCTTAAAATTGATAGACATGAGCATCCACAAGAAGTGCAGTCTGTTATTTACGAATTACTCGAAAAAAACAAAGATATTTTGAAAGAGCCTACTGCGGAAGTGTTTTTAAAAGAAGTGACCGACGAATTAATGGAGTTTGACGTACATTATTACGTTAACTTACGCCAAATAAAATCTCGGATCAGTTTGCGATCGGAAATTTTAATCCAAATTTGGGAAGCCTTAAAGGCAAAAGGAATAAAGCCACCCGATCATCATCACAAACAACTATTTAAACGTCATTTCCCATTATTGGGTATTGAAGTTCAACCGTAAGCAATGATAGTTCCTTGTATGGTGTTATCGTTACGGTGCACGTTAATTACAGCATCACCGCCAATAGCTGCAGCTAATTCTCGCATGATATGTTTCACGCTGGCGACTTGACGCTTTATTCCAACGGAGTTGTATTGAGAAACTGTTTCTTTACCAATTACTTTATAGTTTTGAGGGATAGGTTTGTTCTCGTTATAAACAGCTACACCCATAGGATCTTTTTTTAATTTTGTAGGTATAATAGGGTGCGCATGGCTGGTTCTTAAAGTGGGGGGTTGATTTTGATTCCCTGTTTTCCCTGTATTCATAGTGTGACAACCAACGGTACAAGTGGAAATAATCAACAGTGCGAAAAGGGAGAATGTCTTCATGGCTATCCTTATGCCTTAATCAATCCTTTTAATGGATTTATCCTATTAGATATAATTTAGAAACGCAAGTGAGTGTGTATAAAATGATCGCAAATGTTAAAGAAGGAAAATATGACTAATTATTTGGAAATTGCCCGCAAAGACTTATTTGAACCAGCGGATCTTTCCGAGGGAAAGTTGCATAACATTCTAGGCGGGATCGTTGGCAAGTCCATCGATAATGCAGATTTGTATTTCCAATCTACATATTCCGAAACCTGGTTGCTGGAAGATGGAATCATCAAAGGTGGCAGTTACAATATTGACCGCGGAGTAGGCGTACGCGCAATGAGCGGTGAAAAAACTGGATTTGCTTATTCAGACGACTTATTTATACCGGCATTGGAGCAAGCAGCTAAGGCTGCAGGCAGTATTAGTTATCATGGCGAAGGTCACAAGACACAGTCTTTGCAATACACCAAAGGGCGCGAACTGTATCTTCCCAGCAATCCACTCCTTTCAATTGGGCAAAACGATAAAATTTCTTTGTTACAAAAGATAGATGCCTATACACGCTCATTAGACTCCCGTGTTATTCAAGTGAGCGTTAGTTTATCGGCTGAGTATGAAACTATTATTATAATGGCTAGCGACGGCCATATGGCCGCAGATGTGCGCCCATTGGTGCGATTGAATGTCAGTATTGTTTTAGAAGATAACGGCCGTAGGGAAAAAGGTTATGCTGGCGGCGGCGGCCGGTTTGATTACAAAACTTTCTTTGAAAATGATTTAGCTCTTAGCTATGCGCGAGATGCTGTAAGACACGCAGTCATTAATTTAAATGCAGTTGATGCTCCGGCAGGTGCGTTACCTGTAGTGTTAGGCCCAGGTTGGCCTGGAGTATTGTTGCATGAAGCTGTCGGGCACGGTTTAGAAGGTGATTTTAATCGCAAGGGTACATCGATCTACTCCAATCGTATTGGGGAGAAGGTAGCTTCTCATCTTTGTACTGTAGTGGATGATGGAACCATACCTGGCCGTCGTGGATCTTTAAACATAGATGATGAAGGTATCCCAACTCAGTGCACTGTATTGATCGAGAAAGGTATCTTGAAAAATTATATGTTAGATAAACGCAATGCTAGGTTGATGGGGATGCAATCTACCGGCAATGGACGGCGCGAATCTTATGCTCATTTACCAATGCCCAGAATGACCAATACGTATATGTTGCCAGGTGAATCGGAACCAGGTGATATTATCAAATCAGTAAAAAAGGGCTTGTACGCGGTTAATTTTGGTGGCGGGCAGGTTGATATAACTTCTGGTAAATTTGTTTTTTCAGCGAGTGAAGCTTATTTAATTGAAGATGGCAAAATTACTACACCAGTAAAAGGCGCAACCTTGATCGGGAATGGGCCGGATATTTTAAATAAAATTTCTATGGTAGGTAATGACTTGCAGTTAGATTCAGGAATTGGCATTTGTGGTAAAGAAGGTCAAAGCGTTCCTGTGGGAGTAGGCCAACCAACCTTAAAAATAGATTTGATGACCATAGGTGGCACCAAATAAGTTATTCATCTTCCAATAGTTCTCTTAAATATCTAAAAATTTCCGTTTCTACGCCCTTAAACGTGGGCGTATTTCTATTTTTCTTTGCTTTTAAAATTAATTGTCTTAAATAACTTCTGTTAGCGTTGGGATAGCTTTCCATTAATTCTTGTAAACCGGTGTCTCCGGTTGTAATTAATTGATCACGCCATTTTTCAATTTTATGAAAATGACTTTTATTCTGTTGTTTATTAAATTCTATCTTAGCCAGAGCAGTTTTCAGAGGTTCTGGATCTGTATGCCGCATTAATTTGCCAATATATTGTAATTTACGGCGTTTTGATTCGTCATTTTTAAGTGTGCGAGCTTCTAGAACGGCTTCTAATAATTCTTCATCCATTGAAATTTTTGCTAATTGCTTTTCATTCAATGCAACCAGCCTTTCCCCGATTTCTTGTAGCGCCTTCATATCGCGCTTAAGTTGGGACTTAGTGGGCTTTTCTGGGAGTAAATCGTTAGAATCGTCGTTTATCATGAGAGGAGTAAAAGCGGCCCCATTAAGAGACCGCCTAATTCAACTAGTTAGTTGAAGGAGCAGCTTCTGGGTTGCCAGCTGTGTCAGTTGTGGTTGGTGAACCATTCATTGACATATCTTTGTTTTCTTCCATCATTTTTTTATGATGTTTGTGATGATGATGTTTTTTGCAATGATGTTTTTTGCAATGATGTTTAACGACGCCATCTTTGTTTTCCCCAGCACGGTCTTCAGCTTTTTTGATGGCCATATTTTGGTCCGAGGTTTGATTGTCAGCTAATTGTTGTGCATTAGCAGTTTCATTACCAGTCGTACCTGTTGTAGCTGTATTTTCATCAGCTGCATAAGCAACCGAACCCATCAATGTTGCGCTCACTAATAAAGCAATAAGTTTTTTCATTTCACTATCTCCATGTTAAAGTTGCGGCTATTAAGATACTATAAATTTCATAAAATGAATACTAAGAGAGACAAATATGCTAGAAACTTTATTCAATTATGGCAATTTTGAGGATATCGTTGAATCAATCCTTGAAGAAACCAAGAAACAGGGAGCAACCTCGGCGGAAGTGGATTTTGCCGTGAATAAAGGTTTTAGTGTTGCGGCTCGTGAAGGGGATGTTGAATCGATTGAGTATCATCAAGATAAAATCGTGGAAATCACAGTTTATATTGGTCAAAAAACTGGCGCCGCCAGCATTTCTGATTTGCGGCCTGCAGCCATTGAAGCTGCGGTTAAAGCCGCTTGCGATATTGCGCGGTTTGCCGATACCGACCCATATGCAGGGTTACCAGATAAAGAATGGTTAGCATTTAATTATCCAGAAGTTAATATTTCATACCCATGGGATATGTCAGTTGAAAATGCAATTGAGCTTACTAAGCAATGTGAACACCTTGCATTGAGTAAGAATAAAAAAATTGTTGCTTCCGAAAATGTTTCATTAGCTACTACGCAAGCTTTTAATCTTTATGCTAATACTTTAGGTTTTATGGGTGGTTACCCTGTAACTCGTCATGAAATCAGTTGTATTTTGATTGCAAAACAAAAAGAAGAAATGCAACGCGATTATAGTTATACCATTGCATGTGATCCTGCAGATCTTGTTGGGATCGATGAGTTAGCTACAGAAGCAGTTAACCGTACGGTAGATCGTTTAGGTGCAAAAAAAATTAAAACTGGGCAATATCCAGTAATATTTTTAGCGTCTGAGGCAAGAAGTTTGCTCGGGAATTTTGTTGCTGCAATTTCTGGTTCTAATCTTTATAGAAAGTCTTCTTTTTTATTGGATAAATTAGGTCAGCCTATTTTTCCGTCTAATATCCAAATTGACGAAAGACCGTTGTTACCAAAATATTTAGGCAGTGCTGCATTCGATGAAGATGGAATAGCTACGCGCAATAATGTTTTTATTAAAGATGGAATTCTTTCAAGTTATGCTTTAGGAACCTATTCTGCAAGAAAATTAGGTATGGATCCCACCGGTAAC
>Ga0182024_10013598_pt1 | contig 15857 bp, 15 predicted proteins | sample P32metaG_FD_120480 | JGI IMG/M metagenome (GOLD analysis project Ga0182024, IMG submission 120480) | Permafrost microbial communities from Stordalen Mire, Sweden - P3-2 metaG (Illumina Assembly) | ecosystem: Environmental > Terrestrial > Soil > Wetlands > Permafrost | place: Sweden: Stordalen... | reverse complement strand
TACATCAAAAAAGGTTCTTCCCTCTTCGTCGAAGGCAAGATCACCAACCGCTCCTGGGATGACAAAGAGACCGGCCAGAAGAAGTACCGTACCGAGATCATCGTCAACGACTTCACCTTCGTCGGCTCCAAATCCGAAGGCGGCGATCGCTCCAAATCCAACACCGCCCCCTACGATCAAACCCCCGCGAAAACCCCAGCCGCCGCCAGCCAGCCCGACTACGCCGACCAGGGCATCACCGACGACGACATCCCCTTCTAACCCGCCCCAGATCCGGGTGCCCCATTCATGCGCAGTTTCATCGCGCATGAGTGGGCATCGCGCGAAGCGCGACCGCTTTTATCCCCCCTCGCTGCTCTTAGTAAACTAAAAGAATGATCGACGAACCCACCTTCCGCCGCGAAGCCGACCGCGCCCTCGAATCCCTCAAGCAATCCCTCATCCGCGCCGAGGAGACCTTCGACGAGCCGCCCTTCGAGTTCGAAGACAACAATGGCGTCATGAACATCCTCTTCGAAAACGGCAGCTCCAAATTCGTCATCACCCCCAACACCCCGGTCGCCCAGATCTGGATCTCCGCCCAATCCACCAGCTTCAAGCTCGAATTCGACGAACCCACGCGCAACTTCGTCCTCCCCAAAACCGGCGAAGCCCTCACCCCACTCCTCCAGCGCCTCCTCCGCGAGCACCTCAGCGACCCCTCCATCACCCTCGCCTAATTCTCCGAAGGCATCTCGACCGAATCGATGACGATCGTGTCCACCGGCCCCTTGGTCGCTTCCAATTTCAGACCAAGCCCTTCTTGCAGCGCGGTAAAGAGGGATGGTTCGGAAGAATCGCCCGCCTCCCCGGTCGCGCCCATGCCGGCATCCGGCGTCCACTTCAGCATAAAGTCATACTTCCCTGTCAGTCCTGTCTTGTCGATCACCATCCGTTCGCCAATCTCCGGCTGCCTTACGAGCCACATCGCCAACCCATTGATATCTGACTGCCTTCCCTCCAACTGCCCGTGTCCACCCATCGTGCCGCTCCAGTTCTGTCCCGGCTTCGCGGCGCCACCAGGAGTAGCTGGCGCATCCGGCGACGGCTTGAGCTTCGAACCGCTCTTGGCTACGACCAGAGCGTAGACCGGAAGATCTTTCGTCTCATGATGCACCCTAACCTTGAACCGGTCTGCCAACAGGGCCTGGACCATCGACTGAATCGTTGCCAGCCGCTGCTCGAACGGCAGTTTTTGCAGCATCGAAGCAGTATCCGCATCCTCTTTCGCCTCGATGTCGAACTTCGCCGTCTGCACCCAACCCGGCCCTCCGGAGATCAGCTGATCGGAATTCAGGTTGTAGGCCCACTCGATGAGCTGCTTTAACGTATGGTGATCCGTTACAAACTTGTCCCCCGCGATGTTGAGCCCGCCCCAAGCCTTATTCGGATCGCTCGGCTTAATCGTCGCCACTTCAAACACCGGCGCATTCGCCGCTGGCGGCGGTGGTGGTGCAGATCGCTGCTGCAGAAACAGCAGATGCACATCATGCGTTGCGGCCATCTGGCCAAACACAATCGGCACGGCAACCGCCATCACCCCAACCGTAACCAGCAACAGCTTTCGGCTGCAATCCAATTTCCTCACAATGCGCTCATTCATGATTTGAACGATCCGCTTCTTCAGGTCGGCCCCCGTCACGCCCGCAACGCACGCCAGCGGCGACTCCACGCAGAACCGGCAGGTCTTCAGCAGGCTCTCGGCATAAGCCTCCGCCTTGCCGCCCCGCTCCACTACTGCCTCATCGCAGGCCCGCTCCCGCTCCTCCACCATCCGCCGCTCCATCCACCACACCATCGGGTGAAACCAGAACGCCGCCTCCACCGCCATGTGCAGCATCGCAGTCAAATTGTCGCGTCGTCGAACATGCATCCTCTCGTGCGCCAGGATCGCCTCGATGTGTTCATCATCCAACCGCTCCGAGAGCTGCTCCGGCCACAGCAACACTGGCCGCAGAATCCCGAATATCCCCGGCTCCATCAACTCCCGCGACAGCCGCATCGCAATCCGCTCGCGTCCATCCAACCGCCGCAGAATCTCCACCTCGCGCCCATCCTCCACCGGCGCAGCCCTCCGCAGCGTCGCCGCCACCTGCCTCCATCGCCCACACCACACCAGCAGCACCCCCACCACCCCGCACAGCCACACCGCCGCCACAAGCAACGGAAGTTTTTGACTGTTCTCTCTCCCCTGTGCCCTGGACCTTCCCTCCGTCACCGGCAGCATCTCCCCGCTGAACGGCTGTCCCACCTCATCCATCGCCGAATAAACCGCCGTAGGAGCCGCAACCACCCGCTGCGGCTTCGGCAGCAAACCGCCCAACCCAATCAGCAGCGAAAACGGAATCAGAATCTTAACCGAAGCCGCCAGCCACAGCGAGTACCGCACCCGCGCCGGGTTCCGCCGCAGTGCCAGCGCCACCAACCCCACCACCGCCGCAAACACGGTCGACTGCCACAAATGATTTGCCACCGCCGGTCCAATCGAAGCGATAGAAGAAAAATATCCCGTCATCATGCCTTATCTCCATTCTTCAGTCCCTTCAGCGTCTTTTCCGCGTATTCCACATCCTCCAGCGTCAACTTCCCCGCCTCGATCAAGTGCGCCACCACCGGCCGTGACTCCCCGCCCAGCAGCATCAGCAGCTCATCCACCAGCCGCCGCTGCGCCGCATCGCGTGTAACGGTCGCCGCAAACAGGTGGAAGTTCCCCACCTTCCGCACCCGCCGCACCACCTGCTTGGCCTCCATGCGGTATACCATCGTCTGCACGGTCGTATATCCAGGCCGCTTCTTTTCAGGAAACGCCTCCTGCATCTCCCGGATCGACGCCTCCCCCTTCGTCCAAAGGGTCTCCATGATCCCGAGTTCAAACTTCGTCAACCTCACTCCCGCCATATCTAAGACTCCAGTCTTTCTATCTACGACAAGTGTTTGATACACTAATACACAAGTCTGAGAAGATCAAGCAGAAAATTTCTACCGGCCGAAGCGCCACCTATCCGGGTGCCCATCCTCGGCTCGTCGCAACGCAAATTACGACGGGACAGGGGCCTTCGCTTTTGCTTCTGCGATAAGCCCATAACCAGATAAAGTGGAACGGGGAAGAAGGAGGGGGCCCAACGATGTCGCTGTCCGTAGCCATCATCACGCGCAACGAAGAAAAAAATCTCGCCCGCACCCTCGCCACTGTCCGCTTCGCCGACGAGCTCGTCATCGTCGATGCCGGCTCGACCGACCGCACCCTCGAGATCGCCCGTTCCTTCAACGCCCGCGTCTTCCACCTCGACTGGCGCGGCTTCTCCTCGCAGAAGAACTACGCCCTCGCGCAGTGCACCGGCGACTGGGTCCTCTCACTCGATGCCGACGAGGAGCTCACAGCCGAGCTGCAGCAACAGATCCATGCCCTGCTGCCCTCCAACCCACCCTGCGACGCCTACTTCATCCGCCGCCGCAACCTCTTCCTCGGCCGCTGGATCCGCCACGGCGGCCTCTACCCCGACGCCAAGCTCCGCCTCTTCCGCCGCGCCGCCGCCGACTTCACCCCGATGCCCCTCTTCGAAGACCGCCCTGTCCACGAAACCATACGCTTCGACGGCAGATCCGGCACCCTCGACTACGACCTCATCCACCACGCCTACCCCACCCTCACCACCTACATCGAGCACATGGAGCGTTACAGCACCCTGGGCAGCCAGATTTTAGTCGCGCAACAAAAGACCAGCCGCTCCCCGCTCACCTTCGTCGCCAACATCCTGCTGGCGCCCAAGCTCAACTTCCTCTGGAACTACGTCTTCCGCCTCGGCTTCCTCGACGGCCGCGAGGGCCTGCTGCTGCACGTCTACCACGCCGTCTACACCAGTTGGAAGTACGCGAAAGCCTGGGAGACCGCGCGCAAGTCCAGCGCTTAGCTCAGAACTCAACCAGCTTACTCGACTGAATGCGCCGAATCCCCACCGCCGCAAACGCCGCATTCGTAGCCTCCACCGTCCCCGGCAGGTTCACCGCCCGGCACGCGTCCTCGACGACGATGCACTCGAAGCCCAACTCCGTCCCATCCACCGCCGAAAAGCGCACGCAGAAGTCATACGCTAGCCCAGCCAGGAACAACCGCGTCAGCCCGCGCTCGCGCAGATAGCCGGCCAGCCCGGTCGAAGTCCGATGATCGTTCTCGAGGAATGCCGAATACGAGTCGATTCCCTGGTGGAAGCCCTTGCGCAGCACCAGCTCCGCTCGCGGAACGTCCAGCGCCGTATGAAACGCCGCCCCGGCGGTGTGCTGCAGGCAATGATCCGGCCAGAGCGTCTGCGGGCCGTAGGGGACCTCAATGGATTCATAGGGCTGCCTGCCGGCATGCGTGCTGGCGAAGGAGATGTGCCGCCGTGGGTGCCAGTCCTGCGTCAGCAGAACGTGATCGAACCTGGCAGCCAGGGCATTGACGATGGGGACGACCTCATCGCCGCCGGCGACGGCGAGCGCTCCGCCGAGGCAGAAGTCGTTCTGCACGTCGACGATCAGCAGGGCATCGGTAGGTTGCAGATCCAGAGGCATCGCTCTGACTATTCTGACATGCTCACCGGGCGCTAAATATGCAGTAGGGTTAAGGCGTGAGCGATCAGACGATACTAGGCGAGACACGGTTGCGGGTGCGGTATGCGGAGACCGACCAGATGAGCGTGGTGTATCACGCGAACTACCTGGTGTGGTTCGAGGTGGGGCGGGTGGAGCTGATTCGCCAGATGGGCCTGGATTACCGCGACATGGAACGCGACGAGGGCTGCCTGATCGCCGTGGTGGAGGCGACGGCGCGGTACAAGTCGCCGGCACGGTATGACGACGAGTTGACGGTGCGCACGCGGCTCACCTCGGTGCGTGGCTCCATCATCCGGTTTGCGTACAGCATCGTGCGCGATGCGGACGGCACCCTGCTGTGCGAGGGCGAGACCGTACACGTGGTGGTAGGCCGGGATATGAAGCGGCGGCCGCTGCCCGCACGGTATCTCGATCTCTTCCGCGAGCATCTGGCCCCGAGCGGCACAGAATAGCGCCTTCTCGTCTAAGCCATCCGGGCAAGTTACTCTCTTGGTTCCTTTTGGCTTTTGTGCCGGTTTCCGGCTTAAATCACCGGGAATCCTCTTGACTCTTCGGTTACCCGGTGTCACTCTAGGCACATCGCACGCTTCGTTATCGGACGTGCGCTGCGGTCCCTGCTCTGGATCCGCCCGCTACACACAATTTATGGCAACTATGATGGCTCCCGTCGAACAGCGGGAAGTTCTTCGTTGCGACCACTGCAGCCTGGTGCAATTCCGTACCGCCAATTCCCTGTGCCGCCGCTGCCACAAGTCACTTGAAGCCGAAGTTCCCGAACCAGCGCCTGTCCCGCTCGTGCTTGTGCCCGAGGCCACTGCCCGGGAGGGTGGCCTGCAGGTGGCTACTGCCGTGCGCGATCTGCGTCACGTCCGCAACCTTTCGCAGCGCCAGCTCGCCGGGCGCATGGGCGTTCCCCGCACCTACATCTCGAAGATCGAGAACGGCAAGGCCATGCCGACGTTGTCCTCGCTGGACCGTCTCGCGCGCGCCCTGCAGGTCGACATCTCCGCTCTTCTGCGCGACGCCAGCACGCGCCATCGCGACGAGGCGGCCGTGCTGATGGCCGATCCCTTTCTCGCCGAGATTGCGGTGTACGCCTCGCAGCTCGACGCGCTGCAGAAGTCCATCTTCCTCAACCACGTTCGCGAGTTCGTCGCCGGACACCGCCGCACCGCGTAGCCTCCGGTGGCCGCAGCATCCATCGTTGATGGGCGCACCGCGGCTCGGACAGCAGCGCCGCGCTCACCCTTCACGCAACCGCTGGAACACGCGTTGCGAAGCCTACAACGGTGTGCTAGCGTCAAGGCTGCGAGGTCGCTTTGCGCGCAAATCCATCCAGCCGCGTCTTTCAGTTCTCTGACCGGGTTCATGAACTGTCCGCCGAGGAGCTGAGCATCTACCGCCAGCTCGACCCCAGCAAAATTCCACAGCACATCGCGATCATCATGGACGGCAACGGCCGCTGGGCCGGCAAGCGCGCACTCAAGCGCTTCCTCGGCCACCAGCAGGGCGCCGAATCCGTGCAGTTCGTCGTCGAGACCGCATCGCGCATCAACCTTCCCTGGCTCACGCTCTACGCTTTCTCACTTGAGAACAACCTGCGCCGCCCCAAGAGCGAGGTCAGCTTTCTGATGAAGCTGCTCAAGAACTACCTCGTCGGAAACGTGAAGCGGATGAATGACAATAACGTCCGCATGGCCTACATCGGCCGCACCTGCGATCTCCCCTCGGAGGTGCGGGAGACGATGCAATGGGCCTCGGAAGCCACCACGAAGAACACCGGCACCACCCTTACCCTCGCACTCAACTACGGCTCACGGTCGGAGCTCGTCGATGCTACGCGTGCCGTCGTCCGCAGCCTCATCGATGAAGCCCACCACCGCGGCTGCTCGCTCGAAGACATGCTCGCCGCCGACGGCCTTGAATCACGCATCGACGAGCAACAGATTACAGGCTCCCTCTATACCGCCGGGATGCCGGACCCCGATCTCGTCATCCGCACCTCCGGCGAGCAACGCATCTCCAACTTCCTGCTCTGGCAGATCGCCTATGCCGAGATCTTCGTCACCGACCGGCTCTGGCCGGACTTCCGTGGCCTTCATCTGCTGGAGGCCATCGCCGACTATCAGCGCCGCGACCGCCGCTTCGGCGGCCTCAGCGAATCCACCGACGAAGCCATCGACAACCTTCAGCCCGCAGAAGAGGTCGCCGAAGAGATCAAGGATCATCTCACTCCCCAGCCCGACCCGGAACTGTCCCGTCGTTGACATTTTCGCGATGGGTCACTGCGGCGGTCTTGGACTCGCAAATAGGTGTAAACCTCTACAAGTAGAAGATTGGCGACGAATAGGAAACTTCTTTGGCACTAGATAGTATCCTCATTCAAACACCATGAAACGCGTCCTCACCGCCGTCGTCCTCATCGCCGCTGTCCTTGCGCTGATCGTCTATGGGCAACTGTGGATGATTACGCTCTTTGCCGCCATCCTCGCCGTCCTCGCCGGCGTCGAGTTCCGCCAGCTCGCCAACGCCGGCGTCTCCGGCCGTGGCCGCATTCCGCTCTGGTGGATGATGCTCGGTATAGTCGTCCTCTTCCTCGCTACCTTTTATCGCCCGAACGAGACTCTCCTGGTCATCAGCGCACTGGGTATGGTTCTCTTCGCCTGGTCCGGCTTCCGCTCGCCGTTGGAGCGGGTCCTTCCCATCACCGCTACCGGCGTCTTCGGCCTGCTCTACGTCGCCTATCCGCTGACGCTGATGCCATTGCTGTGGATGCACGAGGATGGCACAGCTCTTCTTCTCTTCCTCCTGGTCTGCGTCTGGGCCGGCGACATCGCCGCGCTCTACATCGGCCGCGCCTTCGGCCGCCGCAAGCTGGCTCCGCGCCTCAGCCCCGGCAAGACCTGGGCAGGCGCCGCCGCCTCCGTCTTTGGCAGCGTGCTCGCCGCGTACGGCGTTGTCGAACTTAGCGACCTGCTCGCCTCCCACGGCAACACACTGCTGCACATCACCGAGCCGGTCTGGCAGACCTTCGTCCTCGCTGCAATTCTCAATATCGCCGCACAGATCGGCGACCTGCTGGAGTCCGCGATCAAACGCAGCGCAGGCGTCAAGAACTCCGGCTCGATGCTTCCCGGCCACGGCGGCATCCTCGACCGCATCGACGCGCTTCTGCTCGCCGCCCCCGTCCTCTGGTACGCTCTGCTCATCAAAGACTCCTTCGGCTCAGGCAGGTTCTGATAGCAAATGCCGCATTATGAGCCCATGAACACAGCGAAGTATGCGGTTGGCGCTTTCCGCGAAGCCGTTAACGATCTGCTAATTCCCGAAATCAAATCCATTAAAGTCTCGATTGACTCTCTGCGAATGGAGATGCAGCTGCGCAATGAAAAGCAGACCGAGTCAATTCAGCATCCCTCCCAAAAGCTCGACTTTGCCATCGATATCCGCGAACGCCTCGACTCGCTCGAGACCCGTCTCCCTCGCCAGTAGGCTGCATCTGCGAAAATAGTCTTGTGAAAAAGCTCGCCATCCTCGGTTCCACTGGCTCCATCGGCCAGAGCACTCTCTCCATCTGCGAAAGCTTCCCTGACCGCTATCAGGTCGTCGCGATCGCCGCCGGTCGCAACATCGATACCGCCTTCGCCCAGTGCAAGCGCTGGCGCCCACGGATGATCTCGCTCGCCACCGAAGAGCTCGCCGCCGATCTCGCCTCCCGCCTCAAAGCCGACAGCATCACCGGCCTCGAAGTCCTCCACGGCACTGCTGGCGCTGTCAGAGTCGCCACCCACCCCGAGGTCGACTTCGTTGTCTCCGCCATCGTCGGAGTCGCCGGCCTCGAAGCCACCTACGCCGCCGTCTGCGCCGGCAAGACCATCGGCCTCGCCAACAAGGAGTGCCTGGTCGTCGCCGGCGAGCTCATCATCGCCGCCGCGCGCAGCCGCAACGTCGCATTGCTTCCCATCGACTCCGAGCACAATGCCGTCCACCAGTGTCTCCGCGGCGGCACCGCGGCCGAGGTCAAACAAATCTGGCTCACCGCCTCCGGTGGCCCCTTCCGCAACACACCTCTCGCCGAGTTCGACCGCATCACGCCCGCGCAGGCTCTCAAGCATCCCACCTGGGTCATGGGCCAGCGCATCACCATCGACTCTGCCACCATGATGAACAAAGGCTTTGAGGTCATCGAGGCCTGCCGCCTCTTCGATCTTTCGCCGGCGCAGGTGCGCGTCACTATCCATCCGCAATCCACCATCCACTCCCTGGTCGAATACGTCGACGGCAGCATCCTCGCGCAGATCTCCGTCACCGACATGCGCCTGCCGATCCTCTACGCACTCGCTTATCCCGAGCGCGTGCCCTCAGAAGGAAAGGTAGATCTCACCTTCGACATGGCCGCCCTCGGCCAGCTCGATTTTTCGCAGCCCGATCTCGCCCGCTTCCCTTGCCTCCGCCTGGCGTATCAGGCCGCCGAAGCTGGCCCCGCCGCCTGCATCGCCCTCAACGCCGCAGACGAGGTCGCCGTCCAGGCATTCATGGATGGCCGCATTCCCTTTCTCGGCATCCCACGTACAATCGAGGAGGTGCTGATGCAAACCTCCGCCGCACGTCCTGCGTCTATCCAGGAGGTCCTAGCCGCCGATAAGGCAGCGCGCTACTGCGCCCGAAACGTCATCGCACGCAACGCTAACGGCCAGGTCGCCTAGACGATGCAGCCGCTCCACTTTGTTCCGAGGTTCACACTTTTTCTATGTTGATGACTATCTTTCAGTTGGCGATCGTGCTCGGCATCATGGTGCTCGTGCATGAATTCGGCCACTTCGCCGTCGCCAAGCTCTGCGGCGTGCGCGTTGAGGTCTTCTCACTCGGCTTCGGCAAGCGCATCCTCGGCTTCCGTCGCGGAGACACCGACTACCGCATCAGCGCCCTTCCGCTGGGCGGCTACGTCAAGATGGCCGGGGACAATCCCGGCGAAGCCCCCACCGGCGATTCCGGCGAGTTCAACGCCCATCCCCGCTGGCAGCGCGTCCTCGTCGCCGTCGCCGGCCCCATCGCCAACTTCATCCTCGCTTTCGTCCTCATCCTCGGTCTCAACATGACCCATCACCAGATCGAGGAGTCCCTCACCCAGCCCACGGTCGTCGACTACGTCCCGGCCAAATCGCTTTTCGTAAAGTCCGGCTTGCAAATCGGCGACACCATCGTTCACTACAACACCGTTGAGAATCCGCATTTCGACGATATCTTCAATCAAACGCAGCTCAACTTAGACCGCGGCATACGCTTCTCCTATCTGCACAACGGCCATCGCACCGACACTACCGTTACCCTCGCCGGCATCCCCACCCCGGACAAGATGGATGAGCTGACCTTCGATCAACTCCTCTTCGTGCCACAGAAGCAGGACACCCCCGTACAAGTCGCACTAGTCGATCACGCCGTCAGCGAAGGCTCACCCGCCCAGCGCGCCGGCCTGCTCCCCGGCGATACCATCGTCTCAATCGACAAACTAACGCCGCACTCCGTCGACGCTCTGCTCACCTATCTGCAGGATCAGGCAGGCAAGCCCGCCAATCTCACTATCGACCGCAACCATCAAATTCTGCACGCCACGCTCACACCCGAGCAGACCGACAGCGGCGACGGCATCAAGCTCTACCGCATCGGAATTGTCCCGGTGCAGCCGCCTGTCAAGATCGGCCGCCTCAGCCTCGTCCCGGCTGCCATCGACTCCGCCAAAACCAACTGGAAGAGCGCATCGCTCATCAAGGACGTCATCAAAGGCCTCTTCCTCCACCGCGTATCGATGAAGCAGATGTCCGGCCCCATCGGCATCGGTCAGCAGGTCCATCAGGCCTTTCAGATGCCCGGCTGGAATCCCATCATTGATACGATGGCCGCCATCTCGCTCAACCTGGGCATGCTCAACCTTCTACCCTTTCCCATCCTCGACGGCGGCATGATCCTGTTTCTCCTCATCGAAAGCGCCATCCGCCGCGACGTCAATCAGCACATCAAGGAGCGCGTCTACCAGGTCGCCTTCATGTGCATCATCGTCTTCTTCGTCTTCATCATGTTCAACGACCTTTCCAAACTGCCCCTCTTCGCCAAGCTCAAGCTTTAGCTTTCAGAATCACCCATAGCAAAAAGGGGACGGCAATCACCGTCCCTTTTTGCATCATCCTGCTTGCAGCTCTAATCGCTCAGCACATCCGCGTTATAGTTCAGCAGCAACTTCTTCCCCGGTGAGGGCAGCTTGCCCAGCCTGAGCGTGCGGTCTATCACTTCCTCACCATGCAGCGTCACGTTCGCCAGCCGGACGATGGTGCCGTTCTCCATCTGTATGTAGAGCGGCACCAGCATCACGAAGTTCTTCGACACGTTGCCCTGCGTCAACTTCAGATGCACGCTGCTTCCATCACCGTCGTTCGTAAACTCCGACGTCAGCGTGTAGTGCGGAAGCTCGGTGCCGTAGACGTACTCGTCGAAGAACCAGTCGAGCTTGCCATCGCCGCGCAGGTCGAGCTGCTTCGGCATGGTGCGCTCGAAGGAGGCCTTCCAGTCTTCAGTCGTCGCCGCCTTGCCCGTGTACTCGGAGACGAACTGCTGCAGCGAGCGTTTGAAGGCCGTCTCGCCCCCGTCAGGCGTCCAGTATATCATCTCCAGCATGTGCATCACATAGGCGCCCTTGCTGTAGATCAGCATCTGATACACGTCTTTCCCAACCTTCTCATTGGAGACCCGCACGCCCATGGTGAGCGGGCCGACATCGATCGGACGCTTCCCCATCGTGTTCTTGCGCAGCAGGTTTTCGCGCTGCTCGTTCCAGAACTGGCGGTACCCGTCCATCTTTGGCGAGGTCTGCAACAGGAAGAGTCCTACCGAAAAGTTCGCAAACCCTTCGCTCATCCACTGGTCGCGATAGCTGTTGAACCCAACCAGGTTCCCCCACCACTGGTGCGCGACCTCGTGCGGCGTCACCTCAGACCAGTACGTGCGGTCTTCATCCAGCAGGCCCAGTTGGTGCTGCACCGTCTGGTCCCAGAACGCGCAGATCGGAAGATAGACCAGCATCGGCCAGCTTTGTCCATAGTTGCACGCGCTCTGCTGGGTAAGCGCGACATGATCGTAGGGCAGCTTGCCGAAGAAGTCCGAGTAGATCTGGATCGCCGTGCTGCCTTCCGATACCTCACGCTTGAGCGCAAGCACCGTTGACATGCTTCCCAGCGTGCCGGCCTCCGTGAGCGGCTTCACTGCATCCGGCAGATTGACGTTGGCATATGCGTCGATGGCAAAACCCTGCGGCGTCTTCGCACTGCTCGACTTGAAAGCCCCCAGGTTAAAGCCGGCGACCGGAATAGGCGCATCCGTAGCCCAAACGGCACGCTGCCCGCCACTTTCGTTGTCCAGGCTGACCTGCTTACCAGTCGCGACAATCTGCAAGCCCTTGGGCACATGAAATGTCATATGAAAGCTGGCGAAGTCGCCCATCTGCGCCTCGCCGGAGGGATACCAGCTGTCGCGCGCTTCCGGCTGCAGGTAGTATGTGTGGTCTCCATCGCGGCGCAATGCGTCCGGCCCGCTGTACTTCGTCAGCAGGCGCACGGTCTGACCGGCTTTGGCCGCCTGCGGCAGGATCACGGCGAAATCGGGGTCGCCATCCTTGGCCTCCTGCACGAAGTCCAGCGGCAGGCCGCTCTCGCCGAAGACACCCACCACCCGCAACGTCGGATAAAGCTCGAGCCGGACCACCCGCACCCCATCTCTGCGCATGGTCAACGTCGTCTCCGCCGAAGACTTCATCGTTCCCGACTTTTCGAACGTCACATCCAGCTTCACGTCGGTCACGCGCACGCGCAGGCCGCCATCTTCCTTGTTCGCGTGCTGCATCTGGTAGGCCGCCCAGGTCTCTATGGAGTCCGCGTCCCATGTGCTCAACTCTACCTCATCCGGCGTCGCGTGAAATGTGCCCTCGGGATCGACGATGAACAGCACATTGCGTCCCGTGAAGCTGCCGCCCATGCGGAACGACGCCAGAAAAAATCTTCCCGCCCGCCCGCTCAACACGTCCTGCAGCAGCCGCAGCTCGAGGTTCTCATGCATGCGCCTGCGAAAGCTCACGCCCAGATCGACTCCCGCCTGCACCGCATGGCTCGGCGCGTTACCGGGACTGCCCGATGACGCTTTGCGTATCTCTTCGCCGGTTCCGTCCGTAAACCGCAACACAAGCGTGCTGAACTCCTGGCTCATCACGCCACTCTTGGTTAGCTGCGCCAGCGATCGCTGCTCACTCAGGTCCTTCAGCGTCAGCTCGAAGCGGCCCTTGCCAACGAAGACCGCGCCCGTCACCTGTCCGTTCACCGGACCATAGAAGTAGAAGTCTCCCTGCTCGAAGTGAAACACTCCGCCCTCGCGTTCCAGGGTAAAGTCCTTCACCGTCACGCCCTCACCCGCAGGAAGAGCGCCGCGCAAGGCCAGGTAGGTGCCATCCGCGTTCGCCGGACGGGCTGTGCCGTTCGGTTCGATCGCCGCAGCGGAAGTCTGCGCACGCGCGTCGGCCACCAGGAGGAGGAGAAGAGGAAACAACCAAAATCTGCGGGACATGGCGGTTAGCATAGCAGCCATCCCAACACAATGAAATTTCTTTTTGCAGCGATTCTTACCCCTGGTCGGCCTCACCCCTTCGCTCGCAACTCCGCCGCAATCTCCGCCGCCGCCCTGCGCGCCTCGTCCTCGCGGTCCGGCGGAAAGCTCACCGCCCCCACACGCGCATGCCCACCACCGCCATATCGCTCGCAGATCGCCGCCAGGTTCACCAGCTGTGAAACCGGCAGCGTCGTCCACGGATTCGTCCCCACTGACACCTTCGCCCGGAAGCTCGATTTGCTCAGCCCCACGTTGTACGTTCCCTCCGGGTGCACATAATATGGGATGAACTTGTTGTACCCCTCGGTCGGCTGGTCCGTGATGTCGAACGTAATCACACCGCACTCGCACACTGCTCGCTCGCGGATCAGCTCCAGCCCCGCCCAGTGCCGCTCCATCAGCGGCCCAAGCAGCTCCTGCACGAACGGCTGCCCCAGCACCTCGTCAAGACTCATCTCCGTCAGCAGCGGAATCAGCCGCGGCACCAGAGCGTGGTCCTCGGCGCTCTCGATCACCATCGTCAGTTTCATCGCCGGAGCGGCCATCTCCACCGCCGCCTTGGCGCTCTCATACTGCGCGCCGTCCACGATGTCCGCCCAATGAATCAGCTCGCCCAGAGGCGCAATATCCATCCCGAACTTCGTGCTCGCAATATGCGCGATCCAGCTCGTGCACGAGGTGTAATCCGGATCGAAAAACTTCCGCATCGTCTCAGCCCCGTCCGCCTGCCCGCGCCGGAAGTACGCCTCATCCTGCGCCGTCAGGAACGCGCTCAGGTGATGGTCGAACCACCACGTCACCTTCGGCGAGGCACAATACTTGAAATCGACGATCGCATTCTCGCCGTCGATAAAATTCGCTTCATCGAACAGCGCACCCGCACGATGCACCAGCCCAAAATACGAAAAATTCGCCTCGCCGATGCACTCGCGATAGAACCGCGTAAACAGCGACGCCGAGCAAGCACCGTCAAAGCATTTGTCATGATAGAAAACGCGGCAGTCCACCGGAGAGTCCTGTTCCTCGTCGCCCCATGCGCCGTCTCATGCATTCAGGTGCGAAGCTCTTAGCATAGCGTCGGCGCATCTTCTGTCAAGCAGTGCCACTCATCGCATTCCTCTCGCATACGGGCTATCATCCCTCATCGACCCCAAGCACCGGAGCCTGCCTTGCACGAAGACATCCTCGATCCCAGCCCCTCCACGGCGCGCCATATCTTCTTCGGAGCCGATGGCCTCCGCGCCGGCTGGAGCCTGTTCCTCTACGCCATCCTCCTCGCCGCGCCCCTCTTCGTCCTCAAAGAAATTCACCGCGCGCACCCCGCTCCAAAACCTCCTGCCTCGCACCGCATCTCTCCCTCCGAGGCATATTTCTCCGAAACCATCGAGTTCACCTACATCGTCTTCGTCACCTGGATCATGTCGCGCATCGAGCGCCGCCCCAACTCCGTCTACGGCCTCGGCGTTCGCGGCAGGCTCCCCCAGTTTCTTGCCGGCCTCTTTTGGGGAGTGCTCTCGCTTTCGCTGCTCGTCGCGACTCTCTGGAAGCTGCACCTGCTCATCTTCGACGCCCGCCTACTCTCCAGCACCATGATCTTCAGCAACGCCCTCATCTGGCTCGTCGGCTTCCTGCTCGTCGGCCTCTCCGAGGAGTACCTGATGCGCGGCTATCTGCAATTCACCCTTGCCCGCGGCCTCACCGGCATCGCCGCCATCTTCGCTCCCGCTCGCAGCAAAGCACTCGGCTTCTGGACCTCCACGCTCATCCTCTCTTTTCTCTTCGGCTTCGGCCACGGCAGCAACCAAGGCGAATCCCCCATCGGCCTGCTCTCCGCCGGGCTCGCCGGCCTTGTCTTCTGTCTCAGCCTCTGGCGCACCGGCTCACTCTGGTGGGCCATCGGCTTCCACTGCACATGGGACTGGGCCCAGTCCTTCCTCTACGGGGTCCCCGACAGCGGCACCCTGATCGAGGGTCGCCTCTTCGCCACCCACCCCGTCGGCGAACCGCTCATGAGCGGCGGAGCCACCGGCCCCGAAGGCAGCCTCTTTGTGCTTCCCATATTGGCCATCGTCGCCATCATCATTATCGCGACGCTCCCCACTCGCCGGCACAACGATGCCGCTTCAGACCAAGCCCTCCCATAAATAATCCCGGCGCACAAGTCTCTCGTTCGCCTCTCGCCCGCATTGACGCGAAAGAGAACACATGCATCTCAACATTTAGAATTTTTCTCAAGGCATGAGTTCCTTCGACCCAAATCTCCCAGAGCCGAGACTCCTCACCCGCCAGCCCAACGGACTGGAAGACGCAGCGCCCACCAGCCCCCGCAAGCCCGCCCTCTGGCTTCTCATCGCCGGGCTCATCTTCCCCGCACTCCTTATCCTCACCGCCATCGCCTTCTTCGCCGGACGCCACTGGGTCCGCACCGCCCTCTACGACTCGCTTCCGCAGATTGACGGGACCCTCCGCGTCTCTGGCCTCGCCGCTCCGGTCACCGTGCAGCGTGACGCCCATGGCGTCCCTCACATCCGCGCCGCCTCTATCGACGACCTTATCTTCGCCCAGGGCTATGTCACCGC
>Ga0182024_10013597_pt1 | contig 15857 bp, 10 predicted proteins | sample P32metaG_FD_120480 | JGI IMG/M metagenome (GOLD analysis project Ga0182024, IMG submission 120480) | Permafrost microbial communities from Stordalen Mire, Sweden - P3-2 metaG (Illumina Assembly) | ecosystem: Environmental > Terrestrial > Soil > Wetlands > Permafrost | place: Sweden: Stordalen... | reverse complement strand
CGGTCGCGGAACTTCTTCTTCCAGCGCTTGGCGGGTGGAGCGCCATTTTGCTGCTGGCCGGCGCTGGCCTGGAGGTTGTTCGCTCCTTGCGGCTGGAAGGTCTGAGGCTGCGCGCCGGAGGCCTGGATGGAACCGATGGACTGGTCGCCGCTTGCCTGTCCGACGGGGAGAGTGCCCTGCGGGGTCTCCGATCCTTTGTTCTTGCGCTTGCGGCGTCGGCGTCGGCTGCTCTTGGACTGCCCCATGCCGTGGGGAATATTTTGACCGTCGAATTGCGCGTCCCCGCCTTGCTGGTCGGGCGACATTGTCGGACCCTGGTGGGACTCTACCTCGGGTGCATTCTGCTCTGAAGTCATGCTTCCACTTCCTATTGCTCTAAATCGCAATTAGCGGTTCACTCCCACGCGGACGGCCTCTTCGCCCCCGTGAAGACCACGGAGCGCGAACCAAACCGGTATTGCAGCGTCGGAGGAACAGTCTCAAGTTGTACTCGAACGGACGTCTTCTTATTATTTGGCTGCTACAAACCAGTATCGTACCGGCTACGCGCAGCCTGGACCGCCTGACAGCGGCGAACCTTTCACCCTCTACCTGTTTGCGACAGAGTCCGACAAGATTCCGGTCTCCAGTATCCTGTGGTTTCCGCCGCCAATCCTTACACAACCGTAAGCTCTTGATGGCCACACAGTGATCGGCACCCACAGCCGGTTCACAAGGCAAGATTAAGGGTACGCGCAAAGCTCGCGCTTGGCAAGGATCTTTATTTGGCATCTGATAATTTGGTCTTCTGGGCAGGGTTTCTACCAGAGAGAACCTAAGGCATAGGAGGATTTGCCTCGTAGCGAAGCGGTCCTTGTCTAAAATGTGGCCAGTCACTGGCCTCCTGAAAGTCTTCCGTATCAGGGAAGCAGACTCGTAGGCTGATGGTCTACGCCATCTTTGGGCGTAGTATTCGTTCGAGCCGAGTCATTACGACGATCCGATTACAGCAGGAGCAGAGCGTAACGGATGAAGATAGAGCAATTTCGTTGCCAAAATGTACGCAGCCTCCCTGCTCAACTTACGAGGGGTAAGAGCGAAGAAATCCTCTAAAAATAGGAGACAGCCATGTCGGCGCTCCATATTTTGGGAGACTGGGCGTCGATTCTGACTGATCGATGAGAGCCCCCGTCATTGACCCATCCACAACGCGGTCCTATAATCTGAGGTGTTCTGACATCCCCCTCGGTCATACTTGTTGCTGGTAGTTCGAGCGGGTGTAAGGAATGGCTCGGAAGGCACGTGATGGTGCGCCTAAGGCCGGATGAATTTTTTCAAATCCCCGAAGGAGTACCACACACCGCATGAATCGTACCCTTGTTTTTGTCACCGCCCTGGCTGCGGGAATGACATCCGCTGCTGGAGTGGCCCAAGCCGCTGCTCCCCAAACACCCGCCCCCGCCGCCCCCCCCGCCTCTATTGCTCCACAGGCCGTCCCGGCAAAGATTGCCTTGATTGAATACGAGCAGGCCGCTGCTGCTACCAATGAAGGGGTTCGCAGCCTGCAGGAACTGCAGAAGAAGTACGAACCGAAGAAGACACAGCTTCAGACGCTTTCACAGGAGATCGACTCGTTAAAGAAGCAGCTGCAGAGCGCGTCGGCGACGATGAGCGAAACGGAGCGTGCATCGCGCGTGCGGGCGATCGATGTGAAGGAGAAGCAACTGCAGCGCGACGGCGAGGACGCTTCGACTGCGTATAACGCCGATGTCCAGGAGGCCTTAGGCAAGGTAGCGAAGAAGCTGGGCCCTGTTGTCGTGAAGTATGTGCAGCAGAATGGCTTCACGATGCTTTTGGACAACACCGGCCAGCAGGGCGGGCTTGGCGTGCTTTGGACGCTTCCCGGCACGGACATCTCGCAGGCTGTGGTGGATGCCTATAACACTGCATCGGGAGTAGCGGCGCCGGTTCCGTCGGCACCCACTGCAAACCACTCACGGGTTACTGCACCGAAGCCGGCTGGTCCGAAGCAGTAGGCTTGTTTTACGCGTTTCTACCGGCTGAGAGAGGCATATCGATAGGCCTTTCTCGCCGGAGGAATGAGAATTGATATTCGCGCAGTCTAAAAGCTGATACGTTTTATAAGACCTCTCGAAGGAGTACTACACACCGCATGAATCGCACTCTTGTTCTTGTCTCCGCCCTTGGCGCGGGATTGATGACCGCCGCCGCGCAGACCCCCGCTTCGACTGCTCCCGCCCCTCAGGCCGCCGCAGAAACCGCTGTAGCGCCACAAGCTATTCCTGCAAAGATCGCCCTGATTGCCTTTGAGCAGGCTGTCTTCGCCACTAATGAAGGTCAGCGCACCGTCCAGGATGTCCAGGAAAAATATAAGCCGAAGAAGGCTCAGATCGACACGCTCGCGCAGGAGGTCGATTCACTGAAGAAGCAGTTGCAGAGCGCGCCTGCAACTCTGTCGGATGAAGAGCGTGCCACGCGTCTGAAGAACATCGACACTAAGGAAAAGCAGTTGAACCGCGACGCCGAGGATGCTCAGACCGCCTATAACGCCGATCTGCAGGAAGCCTACGGCAAGGTTGCGGCGAAGGTCTCTGTCACGTTGAAGGACTACGTCGCCAAGAATGGCTATACGCTGCTGCTTGATGTCAGTAACCAGCAGAGCAACGTGATGTGGGCTGTGCCAAATACGGATGTCACGCAGGCCGTGGTTACTGCTTACAACGCGTCCTCCGGGGTTGCTGCTCCCGTACCGTCTGCCCCGTCTGCCCCGTCGGCCGCTCGGCCGCGCACCACCACGCCACGCACGACAACGCCGAAGCAGTAGTTTTGATTGCCAGCAGCATGGCGAAGGAGAGACCTCCCGAGGCCTTTCCTTTTGGCGTTGGTGCTGCACCGGCTGCGCTTATTACCGTATCCCTGTGGAAAAACTTGTGGATCGCCAGGACGGATAGTGCCCGAAGTTCCGCCTGCTGTTGAGTTTCGGCGCGTGGGCAGCTTACATGCTTTCCATCTAACTGCCTGTAAATGAGGGTCTTGAGAGGTAAGTCCAACGTTTTTTTGCACTGTTCTCTCCGTGTGACCGGCAAGTATAGCTATTTCAAGGGTTTCCACAGATCGAAGTTACGGAATCGTTACAACTTTTGGGCGACTTATCACATCACGCCTGAAATGCGAGAGATAAACAGAGCCCGATTATCGCTTTCTAATCGAGCATCTCGTCTGATAGAAGGCTTTGGGCGACTAATCCTCTCCCACCTTGAGAACGGCTAGGAAGGCCTCCTGCGGGATGTCGACCTTGCCGATTCTTTTCATGCGCTTCTTGCCCTCTTTTTGCTTGTCGAGGAGCTTGCGCTTGCGGCTGATGTCACCGCCGTAGCATTTGGCAATGACGTTTTTGCGGATGGCGGTGACAGTCTCACGGGCGATGACTTTGGAGCCGATGGCGGCCTGGATGGCGACCTCGAACATCTGGCGGGGGATGAGTTCGCGCATCTTCGAGACCAGGGCGCGGCCCCGCTGCTGGGCGAAGTCCTTGTGGATGATGATTGAGAGCGCGTCGACGGGATCGCCGCCGATGAGGATGTCCATCTTGACCATAGGGGAGACCCACATGCCGGCGAGTTGGTAGTCGAGGGACGCGTAACCGCGAGAGACTGTCTTGAGGCGATCGTAGAAGTCTAAAACAATCTCATTCAGCGGTAGTTCGTAGGTGATCATGACGCGAGTGTCGGAGACGTACTCCATGTTCTGCTGACGGCCGCGTTTTTCTTCGACGAGTTTCAGGATGCCGCCGACGTACTCTTCATTCGTCAGGATCTTGGCGATGATGACGGGCTCTTCGATCTGCTCGATGTTGGTGGTGTCGGGCCAGCGGGAGGGATTGTCTACTTCGCGGATGCTGCCGTCGGTGAGGGTGATCCTGTAGCGCACGCCGGGAGCTGTAGTGATGAGGTCGAGGTTGTACTCGCGTTCGAGGCGCTCCTGGATAATTTCGAGATGGAGCAGGCCGAGGAAGCCGCAGCGGAAGCCGAAGCCGAGGGCCACGGAAGACTCGGGCTCAAACGAGAAAGAAGCGTCGTTGAGGCGAAGCTTTTCGAGGGCGTCACGGAGCATAGCGTGTTCGTGCGAGTCGACGGTGTAGAGGCCGGCGAACACCATGCTCTTGATATCTTCGAAGCCCGGGAGCGCTTCGGCGCAGGGGTTCTCGACCGAGGTGATGGTGTCGCCGACTTTGGTGTCGGCCACATTCTTGATTGTTGCTACGAAAAAACCAACTTCGCCGGCGCTGAGCTCGACGAACTCGACGGGCTTGGGGGTCATGACGCCCATACTCTCGACGTCGAAGACTTTTCCGTTGGACATGACCTTGATCTTCATGCCCTGGCGCAGCTTGCCATTGATGATACGGGCGAGGACAGTGACGCCTCTGTAGGGATCGAACCAGCTGTCGAAGATGAGAGCCTGGAGCGGAGCTTCGGGATCACCCTGCGGTGGCGGGAGCAGCGTGACGACGGCTTCGAGGATGCTGGCTACGTTGAGGCCGGTCTTTGCGGAGACGGCGATGGCGTCATCGGCGGGGAGGCCTACGGATTTTTCGATCATCGCCTTGGTGCGCTCGATGTCGGCGCTGGGGAGATCGATCTTGTTGATGATGGGGATGATCTCGAGACCGTTCGAGATGGCGAGGTAGGCGTTGGCGAGGGTCTGGGCTTCGACGCCCTGCGAAGCATCGACGACGAGGAGCGCGCCTTCGCAGGAGGCTAGGGAGCGCGAGACCTCGTAGGAGAAGTCGACGTGGCCTGGGGTGTCGATGAGGTTGAGCTGGTAGGTGTCGCCGTCGTGCGCCTTGTACATCATGCGGACGGTGTGGGCCTTGATGGTGATGCCGCGCTCGCGTTCGAGGTCCATGACGTCGAGCACCTGTGCCTGCATCTCACGGGCGGTCAGCGAGCCAGTCAACTCGAGGAGCCGATCGGAGAGGGTGGACTTGCCATGGTCGATGTGCGCGATGATCGCGAAGTTGCGGATGTGACTTGGATCCATTGTGTAGCTGGATGGCCTCAGTATTCATGTTAACACCCAAGCTGAGTTTTCAAATCGTTTCCAAAGTGCCGCACGATAGATTGCGGCTAGAATGTGACCGCATGTACAAACCGGGGGATCGGCGATTTAGCAGAGAGAATGTATGACTCGCATGTTGAAGCTGCACGCTGTCGTTGTCATGATTTTGAGTATGGCCTTTTGCGCCTTTTTTCAGGTGAGTAAGCATGAGCCCGCCTTCAGGAGCTTGAACCCGTTCGGCGAAGATCCGTATGACTCCGTTGGTTCTTTTGGTGTGCAGTTCGTTCTATTCCTGAGCGCGCTATCGCTTATACGCGCGTTTCGACCATATCCCGGAGATGTTCTGAAGGAGAATCAGGCGGTGCTGGCGCGCGGTGAGATGATGGTCGTGCTCGCAGTTGGGATAACACTGGTTGCTGATTTGATCGCAATGGTTCGTCATACCACGATGTGGATGGGCTCGATCGCTGGGTATGTACTCGGATGGATGGCTCTCGGGCTCTTCGTTGTCACGGTGATGGAAGGTTGGTATTTGTACGGGGCAGCGCAGACTTTAGGCTTGAAGCGTGGCCCGCATGCGTGGAAGAGCACGGCAGCCGTCGGTACTGGGGCAGTTGTTGTTGTGGCCCTCTATCCTGAAAGCTTGCGCCACTATTTGTTCGGAGAGCTATTCACGGTTCTTGTAGGCATAGCAGTCCTTTTCGTTCCGATACGGATTGTAAGCATGAATGTTGTTCCGGAGGCATCAGGGTTCACCGATTCGCTCGATGATGTTGCTTCAGTGTACAGCGGGCTAAAGGGGGCTAGTTCGTCTTTTTCTCTGGTGTGCGACTCGCTCGAGAGGGTCTTGGATTCGAGTTTCATGCGAGCGGTGACAGGGGTGCTAAACCCGCGCCAGCATCGGTGGAACCTCATAGTCGCGACGGCGATGTTGATTGGTGCGGCGTTGATCATTGCCGAGTTACGGGAGCCGGGTTCAGCGGTCTCTACCAGCAGGTTATTCCTGTTGATTGCGGTTTATGTTGGCTTGGAGACAGCAGGGGTTGCTACTGGATATGGCCTCCTATCAAAGCCGCTGAGGCTGTTTCGCCCCATGCGTAAAGAAGGGTGAGGTTTGTACGCATTCGTTCATTGCGCGTCTTACAATGAGCAGGGAAGATGGCGCGGATGACTTTAAAGAATTTGGTGCGGCGGTGGGCACTGGTGGTGGGCTGTGTGCCGCTGGTGATGCTTGTGGGATGTCCACGGGATGACGCAGCGGCTCCGGGCAAGATTCCAGTACAGGCGACTGCGCCGGGGATAACGTTGGGCACAGACGCCAGCGGGGGACAGTCGGCACAGTCTGCGGGGTCGACGGGGCAGGCTGTCGATAATGCTGCCAAGGCTTATAAGGTGCAGGAGTTGATCAGCAAGGCAGAGGCATCGTATCGCAGCGGTGTGGACAACTATCGCGCCGGACGTCTTGATGCGGCGCGGGTGGACTTCGACTCCGCCGTGGACCTGATGCTGACCAGCGGGATGGACATCAAGGCGGACCCGCAACTGTCCGATGAGTTCGACCATCTACTGAGTGCGGTGAACTCGCTGGAGATGGCGGCGTTGAAGCAGGGGAATGGATTTTCTCCGGTGCTGGAAGCTGCGCCGCTCGATGCAGCGAATGAGGTCACGTTTCCAGCGAATGCGGCTTTGACGGCGAAGGTTGCGGCTGAGCTGAAGACGACACAGTCTGACTTTCCGCTGGTGGTGAACGACTACGTGGCGGGCTTCATCAGTTATTTTTCTAACTCTCCCGGTGGACACGCGCATCTGCTGAGCTCGCTGGAGCGGGCGGGGAAGTATAAGGAGATGATCTCGAAGAACCTGCGCGATCAGGGGGTGCCGCAGGATCTGATCTATCTCGCTGTGGCGGAGTCTGGTTTTCAGCCGCAGGCGCTGAATGCGCGCTCGGGTGCGGGAGGCATGTGGCAGTTTATGCCGACGGGTTCGTATGGTCTTGCACGCAATGGGTGGTTCGATGAGCGATTCGATCCACAGAAGTCATCGATCGCGTATGCGAAGTATATGAAGACGCTCTACAACCAGTTTGGCGATTGGTATCTCGCGATGGCCGCGTATGACTGGGGTCCGGGTAACGTACAGCGCGCGGTGATGAGGACCGGGTATGCGGATTTCTGGGAGCTGTATCGGCGTAATGTGCTGCCTGCGGAGACGAAGAACTATGTGCCGGGCATCATCGCCGCGATCATCATGGCAAAGAATCCGACACAGTATGGTCTGGACAAGCTGGTGCCTGACGCGGAGGTGGCGTCCGATACGGTGACGGTGGATTATGCGATCGACCTTCGTCTTGTGGCGGACGTGACAGATGCTTCACTACTGGAGATCGTTGCGCTGAACCCGAGTCTGCTGCGGATGACGACGCCGCGCGACATGCCGTTCGATCTGCACATTCCTGTCGGCACGCATGATGTGTTCGCGGAGCGGCTTAAAGATATCCCAGAGGAAAAGCGCGCGAGCTGGCGCTTTCATGTGGTGCACGACGGGGAAACGTTGGACGGGATCGCCATTGCGCTGCATGCTCATGTGACCGATATCGTCGACGCGAATGGATTGACTGTGGGCGGAGGGGTCGAGAGTGGAGATGAACTTGTCATCCCTGTGGCAACCGTTACCGCGAGTGCGCGTCCGGCACGATATGCGGTGCGTCGCGGCGATACGCTGATTACGGTCGCAGACCGCTTTGGCGTTTCGGTAGAGGAGTTGCGGCGGTGGAACCATCTGTCGTCGAATAATTTGATGCGGCGCAGCTCGCTTGCAGTAGCGGAGCCGGTGAAGCTTGCGCCTCGTATGCGTGTGCGTGGAAGAGCGGCGCGGGGCGGGCCTCGATCGCATGCAGCGGCCAAATCGAGTCACGCTCGACCCACTGCGGCAATTCACGCTTCCGGGAGGCACTCGAACTCGAAAGCAGCCGCCACTGTGCGGACAAAGATGAAGAGTTCGAGTGCGAAGACCACGAGCAAGGGATCCAAAAAGAAACGGACAGCTACACGATGAGCTACCCAAAAAAAAAGATTGCTTGCCATTGGTAGCGCTGGGATGCATCCTGTTGCTAGAATCTCGTGCCGGGAAGCAAAGATGTTTTTCACCGAACTGTAGTTGAAGGCTAGAAGTAGTGAGTGGTCAAAAAAAGTGCAACGCAGTGAGAGGAAATGATGATGATGTTCGACGACACGATGAAGCTCTATGCAGCCGCCGCAGAGGATGACCACAACTTCGGCGATGAATCAGAAGACGACCATAACGATCTCCGCACCCGCTTCGGCGATGACGACGAAGAAGAAGAAGTGACGATGACCTCGGACGATGACGACGAACTGGACGGCGACGAGGACGAGACGACACATGCAGAGGATGCAAGCATATTCACGTTGCCTTCCTCACCGGTTCGCAGCTACGAGCCCGCGACCAAACAGTCTGAGCTGCCGGTGAAGAATGTTGCTGAGACAAGTGTTGCGAAGTCGATCAAGAGTGTGACCCCTGCGGCGAAGAAGACTACTTCTCCGGTAAAGATGACTCCAGCGAAGACGTCCGCACCAGCTAAGAAGAGCGTACCAGCCAGAAAGTCTGTGCCTGCGAAGAAGGTGGTTGCCGCGAAGAAAGTGGCACCAGCGAAGAAGGCAGTTGCAAAGAAGGTTGGGGCGAAGAAGGCTGTGGTTAAGAAAGTTCTGGCGAAGAAGGCCGCTCCCAAGAAGAGTGGTCTGGCCAAAAAAAGATCTGCCGCGAAGAAGTTCAGTGCTCCGCGCGGCGGTAAGGTCGCTCGTAAAAAGGCGGCCGGCAACAAGGGCACTGCAAGCAGTAAAAAACCAATGAAGAGAGGTATTACCTTGGCAACTAAGAAAGCAGCAGCAAAGAAGGCCCCCGCAAAGAAGGCAGCAGCAAAGAAGGCTCCTGCGAAGAAGGCAGCCGCAAAGAAGGCTCCTGCAAAGAAAGCCGCAAAGAAGGCCGTAAAGAAGGCTGCACCAAAGAAGAAGTAAGCACGCTTAAGGCAAGCAAATAGGCCCGGACTCATCAATTGAGAGCCCGGGCCTTTTTGCGTCTGCTGATATTGATTTACTTTTTGGCAGCGTTGATTTCAGCCAATACTTCGGCGCTGTGGACGTTGGGATCGACCTTCTCCCACACCTTGACGACTTTGCCCTCGGGTGAGATGAGGAAGGTCTCGCGGTTGGCGTACTTCATGGGGCCGAAGCTCTTGACCGGGACACCGTACTCGTCGACGACCTTGTGGTCGGGGTCGGCCAGGAGTTTGAAGCTGAAGGTGTCTTTGGAGCACCAGGCCTTGTGGCCTTCGACGGTGTCGAGGCTGACGCCGAGGACGACTGCATTCAAGGCGTCATACTTCGCCATGTCGCGCTGGAAGCCGTGGGCCTCAATGGTGCAGCCGGAGGTCTGGTCCTTGGGGTAAAAGTAGAGGACGACCCACTTGCCCTTGTAGTCGGTGAGGCTGACGGGCTTGTCTTCCTGCGAGGGGAGGGTGAAGTTGGGGGCCGTCGCGCCGACCTGCACGGTGTCTGCCGCGGGCGCTGCGTGGGCCTTTATGCCGACGCCACAGGCTGCTACTACGGCGATGATTGCTGCGATCCAAATTGCTTTGCGCATGGTGGTTTTCCTTTTTTGAATCTCTCTGCTCTGTAGACGAGTGTAAGGGGTGTGGGACGCGGGGCTGCGGATTACCTCGCAATTTTACAACTCAGTGACAGAATGATGACAAAGCGCTTACATGGATGCTGAAATTAGTGGCAATCGAAGGAAAGCGGTTCGCGCTTCGCACGAATGCCCACCTTATCGACGATAAGACCGTCGCGAAGATGGGGCACCCGGTGGCCGCCTTACGCTGCGATGATGGCGATGCCGGCTTGGTTTGCGGCGGTGAGGATGGCTGCGGGGTCGAACATGAGGGTTTTGTTGGCTTCGATGGCGAGGCAGGTTGCGCCGGCAGCTTGCATGGCCTGGATCGTGGCGACGCCGATGACGGGAACGTCGAAGCGCATGTCTTGATTTGGTTTGGCTACTTTCACGACGGTTAGGGAGCGGCGGAGGGTGGTCGTCTGCTCAGGGGGAGCTTCGGTTGGGGGGTCGAGTGTGCGGAAGAGAGCGCCGGCGCGGGTGATGGTGGCGTCGGTGCCCTCCATGGCTTCGACGGCGACGCAGGCCTGGGCGGCGATGACGACGGTCTGGCCGAGGTCGTAGGCGGCGATGGCCTGGGCGACGGTGCGGCCGTAGGCGATGTCCTTCTGTTCTTCTTCGTCGGGGGCGCGGGTGGTGAGGACGCCGGGTTTGGCGAGGAGGGGCTCGAGGTAGGCGGTGGAGGAGACGAGTTCGATGCCTTCGTCGCCGAGGACTTTTGCGATGGCGCCGAGGAGCATGTCGGTGTTGCGGGTGCGGAGGTTGAGGAGGAGCTTGGCGAGACGCCAGTCGGGGCGGATGCTGGAGAAGATCTGCTTGTGTTTGACCTGGCCGGCCATGACGGCGCGGGTGACGCCTTCGGCCTGGAAGGTTTCGATGAGGCGGGAGAGCTCGCCGAGGGAGAGCCAGTGGACGTGGATGTTGGGGTCGGCTGCGGCGCGGGCGTCGATCTCGGGGTCGGTCTCTTCTTTGATGGCGGCGACGACGACAGTGAGGTTGTGGGCGCGGGCGGCGTCGAGGAGGAGGAAGGGGAAGCGTCCGTTGCCCGCGATCAGGCCTAGTTTCGACATTTGCTTACTCTAGCGCATGCGGGATACTGATCGCTCACAGATCGCTCAGAAAATATGTCCTGCCGGACGGGCCCACTGCGCGTGGAGCGGCCACTTCGTGGCGTGTGTACCGGTCGGGGTTCGTCGAATACAGAGGCCCTCCCGTTGGTCGGGATCATCCTCTTCCGACCAACGGGAGGACCACATTCACTTGTACTAGCGAGACAAGGTATACCCGCCACGAAGTGGCCGCTCCACGCGCAGTGGGCCCGTCCGGCAGGACATGCCTTTCAGCAGCTTCTTAAAGTCAAGAGCAAAAAGGGTTGGAGGTTGGACCAACTGGCTGTGGGAAAAACTACACTTCGGCATTTGTGGTGAGTTGTGGTTTTCTCTGGGTTATCTCCGGGTTTAGGCAGGCTGGCTGCTGGAATGCTCCGTGTTTGTCAGGGCTTGAGAGCGTCAATTCCCGTTCAAAAAACGTGGACAAAACGTGGTGAATTGTATGGCACACGTGGACACGGAACTGACACTTTCCGGGGAGGAATTGCCGGCGATGAGATGGATTGCTAACTTGCGCGGAGTGCCTGGATGGGATCGGCGGCGGCGGCACGGGTTGCGGGCAGCGCGGAGGCGAGCAGCGCCATGAGCATCATGGTCAAAGCTGCTCCGAGGTAGACCAGTGGGTCGGTGGCGCTGACGTTGAAGAGGAATGAGCTGACGAGGCGGGACACGGCGAAGGAGCCGAGCATGCCAAGGCCACAGCCGAGCAGCGCCAGCTTTGCCCCTGATAGGAGGACGAGTCGCGCGATGCTGGTACGCGGAGCGCCCAGCGCCATGCGAATGGCGATCTCCTGAGTGCGGAGCGAGACGGAGAAGGCCACGACTGCGTAGATTCCGGTGACGGCGAGCAGGAGAGCGCCGAGGGCGAAGGCGGTGATGAGGGAGGTGTTGAAGCGGCGCGGCGCTTCCACGTTCGAGATGACATCACTCATGGGCTGCACCTGCTGGAGGGCGAGCAGAGGATCGATCTCGGCGATGGTTGAGCGCAGGGTCTGGGGCATCTGCTCGGGCGGGAGGGCGGAACGAAGGGTGATGTAGCCAGCGGCTGGGGCGGAGAGGTTTCCCGAGGCTGCGGAGCCGTTGAGAATGGCGGGTTGCTGCGACGGGATGTAGAACTGATCGGTGCTGGGCTCATCGCGAGAGCCGAGTTTGGTATCGGCGACGATGCCGATGACGGTGGCCCACGGGTAGGCCTTCTGCGGGTTGCCGATGTGCATACGTTTGCCGATGGCCTGCTGACCAGGCCAGGAATGTCGGGCCATGGACTGGTTCACGATGACGACAAGAGGTGTTTTGGAACTGTCGTCCATGGTGAAGGTTCGGCCGTCGAGCAGAGGGATTCCCATGGCGCGGAAGTAGTCGCCATAGGTGATCGCGAACATGGCGAATTGCAGCTTCCAACTTGCCGCGGGCACACCTTCGATGGTGTATGCGGCGCCACCGTAAGCGCCGGATGCGGGCAGGATGTTGGTGATGCCGGCGGCGACGATTCCAGGCTTGCTGGAGAGCCGGTCGACGATTGCGTGGTTGAAGTCGTCAGCGGAAACATTGGTGGGGTACTGGTTGAGCGGGAGCTGATAGGCGGCGACGAGGACATGGTCGGGACGGAAGCCGGGGTCGACGGCGCGCATCTTCTGGAAGCTGCGCAGGAAGGCGCCCGACACGGTGAGCAGGACGAGGGCGATGGCGATCTCGGAGACGACCAGGGTTGAACGCAGCCAAGCGTGGCTTGAAGCGCGGGTGCCGGTGCTGGAGCCTTCTTTGAGGCTGTCTGTCAGGTTGGTCCGCAGGGCCGCGAAGGCGGGTGCAAGGCTGCAGAGAGCGCCGGTGGCAAGGGCGAGAAGAAGAGCGAAGGTGACGACGCTTCCATCCATCGAGATGGAGTCGACGCGTGGCATGGACTCGGGCAACAGGTGTAAGGCGACGCGGATGACGGTTGCGGCAAACCCGAGGCCCAGCAGGCCGCCGGCCAGGCTGAGCAGAAGACCTTCGAAGACAGATTCTCGAATGATGACGATGGGACGCGCGCCGAGGGCAAGACGGACGGCGTACTCGCGGCGACGGCGGATGGCTCGGACCAAAAGCAGACCGGCGACATTGACGCAGGCAATCAGAAGAACGATGGCCACGGCGAAGAACAGGGTGTGGAGCAGGGAGCGGATGTCAGAGACGGCGACCTCAAGCAGCAGCGTGACGTCACCCCGGATGCGGATCGCAGACATGGTTGCGGGGAAATTGCGCATGATCTGGTGGGCGACACGGTCGGCATCCTGCGCGGCTTGTGGGAGGCTGACGCCATCCTTGAGGCGGGCGACCATGTGGTAGCTCCAGACGCCGGTGTGCTCCTCGGAAAGTTCATCAGGCGTGAGGCTCATGGGAACCCAGAGCTGCGTTTGATCGAGGTGGCCGGCCTGAAGCGGAAACTCGAAGCTGCGCGGCATGACGCCGATGATCGTGTACGATTTGCGGTCGAGGACGATGGGACTGCCGAGGACGTGGGGATCGCGGTGGTAGCGATTCAGCCACAAGGCGTAACTGATGACGGCGAGCTGGTGGTGCGCATCCTCCTCTTGCGAGGTGAAGACGCGGCCCAGGATGGGTTGAACGCCGAGCGTGGGAAAGACGCTGGAGGTGAGGCGAGCGGCGTCGACTTGCTCGGGAGTCGCAGCACCAGAGAGCTCGTAGGTGGTGGTCGTATAGCCGCCAAGGGAGGAGAAGGCCCGCGTTGCGCTCGAGTATGTTCCGATCTCACGGGCAGTGACGGGAGTGCGCAGGCCGGTTCCGAGGTGATCTCCCAACAGGACGAGGCTGTCGGCATCCTTGAACGGAAGAGGCCGCAGCAACACGCCTTCTACGAGCGAGAAGATCGCCGTGGTGGCGCCGATGCCAAGCGCCAGGGTAAGGATGACGGTCAGGGTGAAGCCGGGTGTTTTGCGTAGCTGGCGAAATGCGAAGCGGAGGTTCTGTGCGTCCATGCGTCCTCCCACACTCCTAAAGCTGGTGAGCAACTAGTGGCTAGGATTAGAGACCATTGAGGCGGCGTTTTCAATCTAGTGTGAAACCAACCGAGGCTACTTGTCTTTTGGTGAGGCGAGGTTTATGGTGCGGCCGGTTTGGGCGGAGCGGCGGGCGGCGTCGAGGATGCGGACTACGGTGACGTTGGTGTCGAGGGAGGTTAGGTCTTGCTGCGGGTGCAGGGTGCCATTGAGGACGGCGGCTAGATAGTTGAGCGCGTCGTTTTGCGGAGGGGCTAGTGGGGGTGCGTCTTCGACGTGTTCCGCGGTTTCGCCTGGGAGGCGGATACGGAGTTGCTTTCCAGGGGCGCTGCTCTCGTAGAGGGTGTCGACGTAGCCGGTGGCGCCGTAGATCTCCATGTCCTTGCGGTCGAAGGGCCAGTTCCATGAGCCCTGGATGATGGCCTGGGCGTGGGGGTAGGTGAGGATGACGGTGCTGTCGTCGTCGACGTTGGGGTAGAGCTGCGGCTTGATGTGAAGGGTTACGGCGGTGACGGTGAGGGGGAGCTCGCCGTGCATGATCCAGGTGGCGAGATCGACGCCGTAACAGCCGAAGTCGAAGAGGGCGCCGCCACCGTTTTGTTTGGGGTCGGTGAGCCAGGTGAGGAACTCGGGGCCGACACCGATCTCCTGCGGGCCGCGATGGCCGTCGTGGACGACGAGTTTGCGGAGGTCGCCGATCTTGCCGCTGGCGAGGATTTCGGCGGCGGCGGTGTTGGAGTTGTACCAGGTGGTTTCGTAGTTGGTGAGGATGGGGATTTGATATCGCTCGGCGAGATGCTGGATCGCTAGGGCGTCTTCGACCGTGGTGGCGAGAGGCTTTTCGACCATGGCGGCGATGTGGAGCGGGGCGGCCTGCTCGATGGCGGCGCGGTGGCCAGCGATGGAGGTGTAGACGAGGATGGCTTGCGGGTGGGTCGCCGCGAGCATGGCGGCTTCAGTGGGGAAGAAGAGGGTGGCGGGGAGGTGGGTGCGGGTGATGTATGTCTGCCGGAGGGCGGCGTCAGGTTCGGAGATGCCGACGACGGTGATCTCGGGGTGGGCGGGGAGATTGTAGAAGAAGCCGCGGACGTGGTCGTGGGCGAGGCCTACGATGGCTACGCGGATTGGCTGCTGGGTGGTTTGGGCGGGGGCTTTGCTGGAGGTGAAGAACAGCGCGGAGAAGAGGCAGGCGGCGAGGATTACGTTGGATCGAATCGAGGAAATCATGGGCGCACCAGTGTAACTCTGCATCGTTGCGCGCTTACTTGATGATGCCGCGGTCGCTGTGGGCTATGAAGTCGGCCAGGTAGGCTACGTGTTCGCCTGCGGCGCCGGAGGCTATGGTTTCGCGGATGGCGGCAAGGGCGTCGGTGGTGTTGAGCTTGGAGGCGAGGAGGGTGCGGTAGGCGGCGCGGAGTTCTTTGAGTTGCTGGGGGGTGAAGCCCTTGCGCTCGAGGCCTACCTTGTTGAGGCCGTAGGCGTGGTTGTTGCGCTCGATGGAAGTGAGGGAGTAGGGGAGGACGTTTTGCGTGATGGTGGTGCCGCCGCCGATGTAACTGTAGCGGCCGATGCGGCAGAACTGGTGGACGGGGCAGAGAGCGCCTACTACCGCGAAGTCTTCTACGGTGACGTGGCCGGCGAGGGTGGCGGAGTTGGCTAGGATGCAGCCGTTGCCGATGCTGGAGTCGTGGCCGATGTGGGTGTAGGCCATGATGAGGCAGTCGGAGCCGACGCGTGTGGTGCCTCCACCGCCTGCCGTGCCGCGGGAGATGGTGACGTATTCGCGGATGGAGTTGGTGTCGCCGATTTCGAGACGGGTGGGTTCGCCGGCGTACTTGAGGTCTTGCGGGGCGATGCCTAGGCACGCGAAGGAGAAGATGCGATTGTTGCGGCCCATGGTGAGATGGCCGTCGAGGACGACGTGGGAGACGAGTTCGCAGTCTTCGCCGAGGACGACGTTGGGGCCGATGGTGCAGTAGGGGCCGACCGTGCAGCTTGCCGGGAT
>Ga0182024_10013596_pt1 | contig 15857 bp, 8 predicted proteins | sample P32metaG_FD_120480 | JGI IMG/M metagenome (GOLD analysis project Ga0182024, IMG submission 120480) | Permafrost microbial communities from Stordalen Mire, Sweden - P3-2 metaG (Illumina Assembly) | ecosystem: Environmental > Terrestrial > Soil > Wetlands > Permafrost | place: Sweden: Stordalen... | reverse complement strand
GTGTGGGAGCAGGACTTCGCGGACATGGAACGGCACGGAGTCAGCTTCGTGCGAACCGGCGTATGGATGTCGAACACGAAATTCGTCGAGCCGCTCACCGGCGAGGTCAACGAGCGTTTTCTTCGCAATCTCGAAGCATTCCTGGCGGCGGCACAACACCATCACATCGCGGTCAACTTCACTTTCTTCGCATTTGTGCCGCGCATGGGGGAGCAGTTTCGTAATCCGAACGCAACCGGTCCGGAAGCACCTCCTCCAAATCCATACCTTGATGCGGCTCTGGTCCGCGCCGAGCAGCGCTATGTGCTGTCCGTCGTGCGCCGCTTCGGTCACATTCCGTGGCTCTGCTATGACCTGATCAATGAGCCAAGTTTCTCCAATCCGCGCATCGTGTTTCACGGCAACGTGCCGAACGGCGATCCGGCGGAACTCACCGCGTGGCATCGCTGGCTGCGCGGCAAATACGCGCACCTCGACGACCTGGAATCCGCATGGCGGGTGCCGGCAGGGCAGTGGCCCTCCTTCGACAGCGTGCCGCTGCCGGAAGCATCCGATCTGACCTACAGCCGCTACCGCAATCCCAGCGAGGTGCGCGCGCTCGACTACAACCTGTTTGCCCAGGATATGTTCTCGGGGTGGGTGCACGGTATGGTCGAGGCCATCCACGGCGCGGGAAGCACGCAGCTCATCAATATTGGACAGGACGAGGGCGGGGTCACGGACCGCGTTCTGAACCAGTTCTACGCAACCAGCGGCGTTTCTTTCACCACCAACCATACGTATTGGCAGGACGACGCGCTGCTGTGGGACTCCGTTGTTGCCAAGCGGCCGGGCGTGCCCAATATCGCGGGTGAAACCGGCTACCAGCCGGTGTGGGCGCCCGACGGCACGTGGCGCTACGACGAGCTGACCGGGCTGGGGCTGGAGGAGCGCAAGTGGGCGCTCGGTTTCGCCGCGGGATCGAGCGGAGCCATGCAGTGGGACTGGGACCGCGAGGTGGATTTCGGCATCGAGCGCAGCGACGACTCCGCGAAATTATGGGAGAACATGATGCGCGACCTGGGCCGTTTTGCCGAGGGCGCCGCCCCGTCGGCGACCGGCCTGATCCTCCCCCGGGTGGCGATCGTCCTGCCGCAGTCGCTCCAGCTTTCGGTCTATAACCATGAAGCGCTGGAAGCGCAGCAGACGGCGGTGCGCGCGCTTTACAACTACGACCGCGCAGCCGCTTACGCCGTCGGTGAATATCAGATCGATACCCTTGGCACACCGCGTCTCATCATTCTTCCGTCGGCCTATGGCCTGACCGATACGGCCTGGAACGCCATCGAGGATAGGGTTCGCGAGGGCGCGGTCCTGCTGATCTCAGGACCGTTTGCGGATGATCCGCACCTGCACGGTACAAATCGGGCCGCAGAGGCTGGCCTGTCCTATGCGACCGAGCCCCTGGAACTGCGCGAGCAGACGTTTCGCTGGGCCGGCGCGCCGCTTCATCTGACATATGGCGGTATCAAGACGACAACGCTGAGCTATGCCGAGCTTCCTGGCGGGAAGGACTGGGTGGAGGAGCCGCTGGGCAAGGGCAAGATCCTCTTTTCCGCGCTGCCGCTCGAACTGAATGACCGGCTGGATGCAGTGGCGGCGGTCTACGCCTATGCATTGAAAGCCGCCGGAGTCGAGCCGATTTACACCACCACCGTGAGCGATCCCGGCATACTGATCTGCCCGACACTGTTTCCGCACGCTACCTTATATGTACTCGCATCGGAGACCAACGCGGCCGATCTGTCGTTTCGCGACATACGCAGCGGAAAAGACTTCACGGGCAGGCTCGAGCCGGGACGGGCCTCTCTGCTGCTGGTCGGGGATGATGGATCGCTGATTGCGAATTATCGCTGGCCGGGTTACTGACTTGTGTTTAGTTCGGGCCGCGAACAAGGGTCAGCGAAGGCACAAACACAGGCTTTGGTAAGATGAGTGGTTTGGGTGCCGCCCTCAAAAATACATGAAGAATAAAAGCGAGAAGGCGGACATGATCCAGCGCAACACGACCATGGCGGATGTGGCCCGTCTTGCCGGCGTGGGCAAGATGACCGTATCGCGGGTCCTCACCGGCAGCGCCAAGGTCTCCAAGGCAACGGCGGAGCGGGTCTATCGCGCCATCAAGATCCTGCATTACCAGCCGAACGAAGTAGCCAGAAGTCTCCGCGCGGTCAACTCGAATACTATCGGGGTTATCGTCCCTTATCTCTACGATCCCTTCTTCGCGACTTGCGCTCATGCCATTTCGACGGTTGCAAAGCAGCACGGCTACTCTGTCATCCTGACCACTTCCGATGAGAACCCGGAGATGGAGCAGAAGCAGACCAGCTTGATGCTGCGGCGCCAGGTGGATGGTCTGATCATCATCCCGGTTTCCGACAATGACCGCTATTATAGTGGTGAGGCGTTTTCGAGAGTCCATGTCGTGACGCTCGACCGGCCCGCTCCTGGCTCGCGGTTTGATTCGGTTCTGGTGCCGAATCGAGCGGGCGCAAAAACTGCCGTGGAACACCTCATTGGCCACGGCCATCAGTCGATCGCATTCCTTGGATTAAGCCGCAAGCTATACACGATGAAGGCTCGCTATGCGGGCTATCGGGAAGCAATGCTGGAAGCGGGCCGTTCGCCGCAACCATACGTCGACTGCGAATCGCCGGAACGCACGGTAGCGCTGATTCTCTCAATGCTGAACATCCGAAAGCCTCCCACCGCGCTCTTCGCCGCCAACAATCTCACCATGCGCTATGTCCTGCACGCGCTGAGCGCGGCGGGTATCCACATACCTCTCCAGATCGCGATTGCCGGTTTTGACGACTTCGAAATGGCGGATGTGCTGCAGCCCTCACTGACAGTCGTTCAGCAACCGGTCTACCAGTTGGGAGAAGTAGCGGCGAACCTGCTTTTTGAGAGAATCTCGGGCAGCGAAATTCCGAAGGCTGCCCGCCGCGTAGTGCTTCCGCTCGAGTTCGTCGTGCGATCCTCCTGTGGTTGCCAGCCTCGGGCCGCAAAAAGTTCGAAGGAGCGGAATCCAGCCTTCGCGGCGTCGGCCGATGAGGTACGAGATCCTCCCGCTGCCGAATAGATATTTCGATCACTATCCTGCTCACGTTTTCCCTTCTTTCCCATTCATGATGGAGGCAACTCGGCCGGAGTCGCTTGGCCGGACGTTGCCTGACGAGCAGGGAGTTATGACGCCTGGATCTGAGTGAGCAGAGCGGGAGCACCTTTTCTCCACAGCCGCGGCATCGGATCAAGGGAAGATCCCTCCTCCGATTTCTCTTGCGATGCCCGTGTGGTATCGATATCCTGCTGCGCAGGAATCTTACCGATCGGTTCACACGCGGATACCGCCGATTGAGGGAGAATGACCGTGAGCACACCAAATGAAATTCTGGAGACGGTTGCTCATGCGCCGATCAGGAAGAGGGCGATCAGCGATCATGGCAGCCTGAATGAAGCCTGGAGCTATCCCAGGCCAAGCTCCTTTTCGCGTGGTATGCGGATCGATCTCGATGGCCTGACGATACTGCTGATTTCCGGAACAGCCTCGATCGATGAGAATGGCACGAGCGTGCATATTGGGGATTTGCGGGCGCAGACGCGGCGGACATTCTCGAACATTGCAGGACTGCTGGCAAGCGAGGGGTGCACCTGGCACGATATCGTTCGCACCAGTTGCTATCTGCGCGATATTGACCGCGACTATGCGGCGTTCAACGAAGAGCGGACGGCGTTTTATCGCGAACAGGGGCTGGATCCGCTGCCCGCGTCGACCGGAATCGAAGCCAAACTCTGCAGGCCGGAGTTGCTGGTGGAAATTGAGGCCATCGCGATGTTCCAAAGCGAGAAGCAGTCCTCCAAATTGGCATGAACAACACGACATCGCAATTCGTGGTTCGCCCGTCACCGGATAGTGCGTATGCGCTTGACAAATCCATTTGCACAGGCCAACAATCGCCAGCGAAGTCCAGGACGAATTCGGAAGCGTGCGGATTCGTGACCTAAGATCCCCTCAATCTCCTCAAAGCCGGCGGCGCAATAGGGGGTAATCCATTGCGGAAATATGATATCGATACCGTAATTCTCGCAGTGTCCACTGCAGCGGCCCTGGTTTTGCTTCCTGGACAGTTCCACGGCGTCCATCCCGGGGTTCTTGCGGCCGAAACAGCGCCCCGGCCCGTTACCATTGACTACCCGCTGAATCGGTCGATTTTTCCGCCTGAGATCACGCCGCCAACCTTTATTTGGCACGACGCAGCCGAGACACCAGACCAGTGGAGAATCGAGTTCCATTTTGCCGATGGCTCGGCCCCTCTGCGTTTTGAATCAAAGGGCCCCCATCCGGTGATCGGAGCAACCGACCCGCGATGCGTCGCACCCACGAATCAGTTGCCGTCGCTTTCTCCGGAGCAAGCGACCTCGCACACGTGGTCTCCCGATGCCGCGACCTGGACGAGGATCGAGAAGCACTCGGTGACGCGGCCCGCCGAGGTCGTGATCACCGGCTTCGACCGCGCGGACGAGGACAGGCCCGTCTCTCGCGGCGAGGCTTCCCTGTCGACTTCGAAGGATCCGGTGGGCGCTCCCATCTTCTATCGTGATGTGCCGCTGATGCCTTCGGCGACGGAAAAGGGTGTCATCAAGCCACTGGCCTCGAATGCAATTCACCTCATCGAATGGCGCCTGCGCAGTATCGACCAGACCCGGAGCCGGGTGGTCCTCCAGGAGATGCATACCTGCGCCAATTGCCATTCGTTCTCGCGCGACGGCAGGACCCTCGGCATGGATATGGACGGTCCGCAGAACGACAAAGGGCTGTATGCAGTCGTGTCACTTAAACCGGACACTGTCATCCGCAATGGCGACATGATCCACTGGAACCCCAGCTACGATCGCCAGTTTGCGTTTAACCGGGTAGGTTTCATGTCGCAGGTATCTCCCAGCGGCCGGTATGTGCTGACGATGCTGACCCCCGGCGATCGTCCGCCACAGAACAACTATTATGTGGCGAATTTTAAGGACTACCGCTTTTTGCAGGTGTTTTACCCAACCCGCGGAGTCCTTTACTGGTACGACCGAGCAACTGGGGAGCGGCATCCGCTGCCGGGCGCCGACGATCCGAACTATGTGCAAACGAATGGCGTTTGGAGTCCGGATGAAAAGTACATCGTTTTTGCGCGGGCGAAATCGAGAGAACCGTACTCGCTCGGCGTGAAGCTGGCTACGCACGCGAACGATCCTAATGAGGCACAGATTCAGTACGACCTCTGTCGCGTGCCCTTCAACGGCGGCAGGGGCGGTAAGCTGGAACCGATCACCGGTGCTTCCGCAAACGGGATGAGCAATTCCTTCCCGAAGGTCTCGCCCGACGGCCGCTGGATCGTCTTCGTAGAGGCGCGCAACGCCGAATTGATGCGCCCCGACAGCCAGTTGTATATCGTGCCTTTTGAAGGCGGCAAGGCGCGGCGGCTGGACGCGAACATGTATCCGATGAATTCCTGGCACAGCTGGTCGCCCAACGGGCACTGGCTGGTGTTCTCGTCCAAGAGCCGCGGCCCCTACACCAGAATGTATCTGACCCACATCGACGAGCAAGGCAACAGCAGTCCGGCCATTTTCATCGACGATCCGACGGCGGCGAACCGGGCGGTCAACCTTCCGGAATTCGTGAATATTCCTTCCGACGGATTGATGAAGATTGAGACGCCGGCGGTGGACATGTATCGGGACTTCGATCGCGCGGTGGAGTTGGCGGAGGCGGGACAAGAGGAAGCGTCCATCGCAGAGTGGAAGAAGCTCACTGCCGAGGATCCTGACGATGCCCGGATCCACAACAATCTGGGCGCGGCTCTGATCCGCACTGCCGGCTTCACGCAGGCGATTCCCGAACTGGAGAAGGCGCTCCAGCTGAATCGGCAGTACAACATCGTCCATGTGAACCTCGCGCACGCTTTCCTGGGAGCCGGGCAGCCGGATCAGGCCGTGGCCGAGTACGAGAAGGCCGTAACGATTTATCCGGATTCGGCGGACCTGCACAACAGCTATGGCAACGCGCTGCGTGCGCAGGGGAACCTGGACGGCGCTCTTCAGCAATACTCGCTGGCGATTGGCATCGATCCAAAGCTGGCTGATGCGCACAATAATCTGGGCCTCGTTCTGTTGCAGAAACAGGACCGGTCTTCTGAAGCGGAGCAGGAATTCAGAACGGCCATTTCTCTGAATCCGAAATTTGCGGATGCGGAGAATAATCTGGGTACTCTGGTCGGCCAGGAGGGGAAGGATGCCGAAGCAGAGCAGTTGTTCCGGGACGCGATCCGCGACAACAGCGCCTTTGCAAGGGCGATGGTGAATCTGGCGGCCACGCTCGCCAGCGAGGGGCGATTCTCCGAGGCAGAGACGGTGGTCGGGCGCGCTCTGCAGGTCGAGCCCGCTAATAAGGATGCCCTCAACCTGCGCTCTGTCCTTCGGTCGCAACAGGGACGATAGAAGTCTGAGATTCGCCGCTGTTTTTGCAAGATGGCGGCCGTGCGATAACGCCGCGGCCATCCCTGGCTGCGAGAAAGTCCGGAGCGACCTGGAGGTTCTCATGACGGTGCAAACACGGATCAACGCCTGGCTCCTGAACTCGCTGCTGCTGCTCAGCGCCGGAACCGGATTCGCGCAGGAAGCTACTGCCACGTCGCCACAGCTGTCCGCCACCCCAGCTGCGCCGCTCCCTGCCACGTGGCCGGCACCGGTCAATCCGCATGCTTCGCCTGAAGCGCGTGCGCTGCTGCGCTTCATCGATTCCATCTCCGGGCACGCCACGCTCACCGGGCAACATAACTTCCCCAACAGCATTTCGCGATGGACGGATCGGGCCTGCGACCTGACAGGCAGGTATCCGGCGCTTTTCGGCCAGGATTTCGGATTTGCAGGCGACGACGATAAAGATTCGGTGGAGGCTCGGCCTGCAATGATAGCCGAGGTGGAACGGCAATATGCGCATGGCGCGGTAATCGCGCTTACATGGCACGCGGTTCGTCCCACCGATGACGAGCCGGTCAGCTTCCGCGACAGCGTCCAGGGAAAGTTGACCGACTTCGAATGGCACGAATTGCTCACGCCGGGTACGGATCTCAACCAGCGCTGGTGCGCGCAGGTCGATGTAATAGCCGGATATCTGCGTCAGCTGCGCGATGCCCACGTGCCAGTGCTGTTCCGGGTTTATCACGAGATGAACGGCAATTGGTTCTGGTGGGGCGGACGCCCGGGCCGGGACGGCTCGGCCGCGTTGTATCGCCAGATCTACGACCGCTTTGTGAACCTGCACCACCTCGACAACATTGTCTGGGTGTGGAACGTGGATACGCCGAGCCCCAACGCGGGAGCGATCTCCGATTATTATCCCGGCGCGCAGTACGTTGACATCGCAACCATGGATATTTACGGGGAGTTCAGTCCGGAATACTACACATCGATGCTGGCCCTGGCGGACGGGAAGCCGATCGCCATGGCGGAAGTGGGAGCGCCGCCAACCCCGGAGATCCTCATTGCGCAACCGCGCTGGGCCTACTTCATGATTTGGGCGAATCTGGTGGACTTCTCCGTCACCCCGGCGGCGCTCACAGACCTCTATGGGTCTTCTCGGGTGCTGACGCGCGATGATCCTGCAATTGCGCAGCCGATGGCGGCAATTCGGCAGGCAACGGCAAAGAGCACGGGTGGTGAACCGGAAATAGAGCCCGTAACGCCCGATGCGATTCCGGCCGCGAAAGAGGTGCTGGCGCGCCTGTATACAACCATGGGCCGCGGTACACTGAGCGGCCAGGAGAACACCCCGCAGGCTGTTGCGGATGCATCCGCAGCGGTGATGCGGACTACCGGGAAAATGCCCGGGATCTACGGCGAAGAACTGGGAATCACAACCGAGATGGGAGTGGAAACCGCTGCGGCGCGGCGTACCATCGTCGACCAGGCGAAACGCGAGGTTGCGCAGGGATCGATCGTGGAACTCGCCTGGCACGCCTTGCGCCCTATGGACGACGGACCGGCACCTGAGGCCCCCAGCGTTCAGGGGCAGTTAACAGACTTCGAGTGGAACGAATTGCTGACCCCTGGCACCGGTCTTTACAAACGCTGGTGCGCGCAGGTCGACGACGTTGCTTCAACTCTCAAAGAACTGCAGGACGCGAAGATCGCAATCCTCTGGGAGCCGTATCCGGAGCCAAACAGCAAGAACTATTGGTGGGCGGGACGCGCGGGAACGCACGGGTTTTCCGCGCTCTACCGGCAGCTCTTCGAGCGGCTCGTGCAACACGACAGTATCCGCAACCTGGTGTGGGTGTGGGACGCGGCAGCTCCGGGTTCTGGCTCCGGGACCGGGGGCTCCATGGACGCGTATTTCCCCGGTCTGCTATATGTGGATGCGCTGGCTCTCGATACCCGGGCCGTAGGTTCGCGTTTCCGGGCTGACAGGTATCTCGAGCAGATGGCCGTCGGAAAGCCGGTTGGCGTCGGATTCACGGGAACGATTCCGGCCCCGGAGTTCTTTGCGCAGCAGCCGGACTGGGCGTGGTTCCTGACCAGTCCCGGAGCTGCCACCAGCCAGGCGCCGGCGCTGGCAGCGCTCTACGGGACCGCACGAGTACTCGCTGAACGTAGTCGGTCCAAATGAGTTCCCAGTAGCCAGCGCGCTTATCGAACTGACCTACTCCGCCTGGATCTGGAGCAGGACGCCCCGTTACCAGCAGTTTTTACAATATCTAAGGATCGGGTCCGAAACTGACGAAGACTCCAAAGCCAGAGCGAATCGATAAAGACGTGAATGGAGCCTTCCGGAGCCTCGCGAGGAGTGGGAGAAACTGCAAATTGTTGAAAAGATGGTGGGCGCAGCAGGATTCGAACCTGCGACTTCCACCGTGTGAAGGTGGCGCTGGAGCAACCGGTTGAAGGAAATAAAGGAGTTAAAAGCCGGTGGAATGGCACAAAACCGGTATTCTCGGCGCTATTTGCTACCAAATTGCTACCAAAGTATCAGAATTCTCAACCAAGTGGGTCCGGGGCTGAGCCGTGGGGGGATCAGCCCGCATGGTCACGAATTGGTCACGATTTTCAAGCTATGGGGCCTGTATCGAGACTCATGTTCTGAGTTGCGGCAAGTCGCCCCGGTGCGGTTGTTTGAAGCAAACTTTGGTCCAATCGCCGAGGTCAACATCACCGATCCCCAGGTTCATCGGTCCGCGTATCTGGACACTATGCACCAGGCGGCGATTGAACCTGCAAATATTGGTGTGGAGCGCGAGATTGCAGATCACGCGCTAGAACGTAAAGACCGGTCCAAATTCCGCACGCTGGTCCTGCCAGATGCGGGACGGCTCTGCCGCAATGATCCAGAAGTTGCCCAACTCGGGTATGGCGCGGGAGGAATAATGTGTCGGCTCCAGCCCGAACGTGCACCACTGATTGATCTTGTAGTAGAGGGTCGCCCCAATAAACTGGCTCCCGATCATGGGGATACCCAGGCCCTGGCCAATCTGGTTGGGGCCGGCTCCATCGAGTAATCCAAGCTGCATGGCGGCATCCTTGTGGACAAGTTGGTCTTTGCCGGCGTGGAGAAAGAGCTGCCATCCCGCGTTGTAGCCCTTCGGATTGGCGTTGAACCAACGGGAAAGCGGCAGTCCCAGCTCGGCGAATCCGCCATAGGCGCGCACCCCGTGCTCCGGAGCAACCGCAACATCGCCGGAGGCGCAGGTCCCCTTTCCTGGGTTGACATTGCAACCCAGCACCGCGAAACCAGAGAGTGTGCCCGCGACGTTATCCAAACCCGTACCCAGGAAGAAGGGCGCAGGAGTCCCACCGCTGGCGTTCACGAGAGGAATTGAGGAGAGACCGAGGGTGTCGGTGTAATTAGTCGATAGCTGGCCGCCGAGCACCTGGCGCAGGTCGGCGCCTCGATAGCCGCTCACAACCAGGGTAAACCAGCGAGTCGGCAATTGTGCCGCAATCTGGTTCCCGTACATGTCGCTGCCGGCGGTGTAGCCCTTGGCCAATGAAGAACCCGCGACCAGGGCGGTGGGGTATGCGTCACCGATAAGATCCTCAGCGGTATTAGGAACAATGGAGGTGCGGCGCCCGTACATTCCGGTCCAGAAGATTTGAGCGGGAGCGACCGCAGGGGCTTTATCGAGCCGGAATTGCAGTGTCAATCCGGCGTTCAGTTCTGGACTGTCGGAATCGGCACCCTGACGCTCGGCTTCGCCGACCTGGCTCAGGAAGCCGGCGGTCGGTGAAACTGCAGGGGGGCAGTCGAGGGCTGCCAGTGTACAAAACGTGAGCTTCTCCACCTGACCCGAACTCGGCATCATGATCGCAAACTCGGGCGAGAGTTTGAAACTTCGCGAAGAGTCGCCGAGCTTCTGTACCACTCCGAAACGGAATTGCGGCGAGCGGTTGTAAATGGCGCCGTAGTCGGCAGCGTTCCAAGTAGTATCGAGCAGGTTGGGCAGTGCCTTCGAACCGAACAGTGTCCAGTCCTGTCCACCCACGAAGAAAAGGCTGGTCCGGTCCGAAGCGCGGTAATCGACACGCGCGTAGGCTAGGCGCAGGCGCAGATTGGGGTTGCGAATGGAGGTGACGTCGGCGTTGTCGGATTCATTGAAGTTGCCTTCGAAGTCCGCCTCGAAGCGGCCGGTGAGGACCAGCTTTCTGGAGATCGCTGGCCACTCGAGATTCATCCCGATGCGGCTTTGCCGCGCCTTCATGTGGAACTCCGGGTCGGCATTTGGGCCAGTATTACTCCCGGGCAGCAGCATCAGACCGGCGGGCATTGGAAAGTCGTCGCCATTGGGCGAACTGCTGTCCTGCTCCGCGGTTCCTTTGATGAAACCGTAGGGTGTGAACGTCACCGGGCCGACCTTGAGGCCAATCAGTCCTCCGGATTGGGGAGGGTCGAGGGCCAGCACACGCAGGGGAACGATCGCGGGAACCACAGCCACAGCGGGTTTCAATTCCGCAAGTTCGGGTTGCGGCACAGGGGCAGCCTGCGGTTTAGGCGCGGCCACGGGACCGGCGGCCGGCGCCGCCGTCACGGTCAGGTCCGCAGCATTCAACACGCCTTTGCGCGTGAGCGCCTCAAGCAGAAGCTCCAATTCGGATTCGGGGGCTGCGATGCGAATGGCGTTGGCCTCGGAAGCTGTGAGCACTTCCTTCTTCACGAGCGCATCGAGCAGCGCCGCCACATTCCCGGCGCCGATGGGTGCGGCTGGCTTTGCGACTGAAGCCGCAGCAGGAGCCGCCGCTGTCGCAGCGTCTCCGGCTTTTGCGGCAGGCGGGTTTTCATCCGCCTTGCCGGCTTTGTTCTTTTCCGCAAAGACGGGCGCAGCGGCGATAGCCAATCCCACCAGCCCCGACAGGCACGCTCTCAGCATCCTCATGATCAGCCCCACTCTCCACTTGCACATTGACGTTTGTCTCTCTCATTCCCGATTGGCGGCGCGCCGAGTGTAAAAACCACCCGTGATCGCCTTCTCGTATTTCATCGCGCATGGGAAGGAATCAGTGCCGCGGGCGAGAAAGAAACTATCGCTGCGTATCGAATCGGGAGGGAACGAGGCGGTCTTCCTGAAACGGGGCGCCCGTGAAAAGTTACCCAATCGCCATGCCCGCAAAGCGGGAGGGCTCGGCTATTGTCATGCGTGGCGCTGAGGCCCTGTGTGCAACGCGTGATCCCAACCGATCTCAGCTGAAGATGATGCGCGATTGCATTGGAGCGCCAGGGCCGCAATCCGCGATTTCCAGATCGGCACAGCCGCGAAACGGCTCATCAAAGATGCAGGGCGTTTCCCTTTCTCCAGGTTGTGCGGAGGCCGGCTCACCGCTCATATGCGGAGAGCGCCTGCCGATAATCGAAGCAGATATCCTCCAAAAGAAGCGAGATGGGGAGACTGCCCATACATTTCACGGGTGCCCGCCCCGCTCCTAAAACTCGCGGACTGAATGATCTTCCGGCGGGAAGTTGTTGCAATGGCAGACGAGCATGTCGAACGCAAAGTAGCCCAGGAGCAACTGGCCGCGGTGCAGGAAGTCCTTCGCGTGAGCGAACAGCGCTACCGCGCCGCATTTGAAACCAGCCTGGATGCCATTGCGATTTGCCGCATGGATGACGGCATGTTCGTCGACGTCAACCGGCAGTTCTTCACGATTCTTGGCTACGAGCGGGAGGAGCTCGTTGGACAGAGTTCCGAAGAACTCAGTACCTGGACTGATTCCGATGGTCAGGATCACCGAGGCGGGTTCGTCGACGTGGCGGGGCGATCCTCGCGCGAACTCGACATCTGGGAGAATCCGCATGACTGGGAGCTGCTAACCGGAATCCTGCGCCATGAATCCATCTGCCGCAATCTGGAAGTCAGGCTGCGCAGGAAGGACGGAACGCTGATCTGGGCGCAGATTTCGGCCTCGACGATTGAACTGGACGGCGTCGCGTGTGTCTTGTTTGTCACCCGGGATATCTCCGCGGCCAAAGCCGCCGAGGAGGAGATTCGGACTCTCTCGCTTTATGACGGGCTGACCTGCCTGCCCAACCGCCGCCAGCTGCTGGAGCGTCTGCACGTCTGCCGGAACTCCGGAGGCGAGCACAGGAAAAGCGCCCTGCTTTCGATCAACCTCGATCATTTCAGGGCGGTGAACGACGCACTCGGTTCCGCCCTTGGGGACCTCTTTCTCCAGGAGTCGGCCCGGCGCGTTGCCCAGTGTGTCCGTGACGGCGACATCGTTGCCCGATCCGGTGGAGATGAGTTTTCGGTGGTCCTTGAACACCTGAGCGAAACGACGGAAGAAGCCGCGGCGCAGGCTCAAATTATCGCGCAGAGGATTCTGGCCGCGCTGAGCCAGCCGCTTCCCCTGGCGGGTCGCGATTGCCGGTGCACGGCCAGCATCGGGATTACCGTCTTCGGCGGTGCGGACCTGACGGGGGAAGAGATCCTGCAGCAGAGCGATATTGCTGTCGATGATGCAAGGATGGCGGGACGCAACACGATGCGCTTCTTTGCTCCTGCCCTGCAAACCGCCATCAACGAGCGCCTGGCCACAGAGGCCGATCTGCGGACGGGGATCGAGCGCGATCAGCTCATGCTGTTCTATCAGCCCCAGGTGCGTCACGGGCAACTGGTGGGCGCTGAAGCGCTGGTGCGCTGGAGGCACCCCCGGCGCGGTCTCCTGTTGCCCGGAGAATTCATTCTTCTGGCTGAGGAAACCGGGCTGATCGTGCCTCTGGGCGACTGGGTCGTGGAGGCCGCCTGCCGGCAGGCGGCTCTATGGACCCGTCCGGCCCTGGCGGGCATCAGCATCGCCGTCAATATCAGCGCGCGCCAGTTTCGCCAGCCGGATTTCGTCAGGAAGGTCCTGGATACGTTGATACGTACCGGAGCTCAACCCGGAAGCATCGTGCTTGAACTCACGGAGAGTCTCCTCGTCGATGATGTCGATGAGGTCGTTGCGCGCATGTCTGAGCTGAGAGCGCACGGATTGCGGTTTTCGGTCGACGATTTCGGGGTCGGCTATTCGTCGCTGTCCTACCTCAAGCGGTTGCCGCTGGACACGTTGAAGATCGACATGTCCTTCATCAGAGACATTCTCGTCGATGCCGGCAGCAGCGCCATCGCGCAGGCGATTATTTCTCTGGCCCACGCTATGGGTCTGAGTGTGATTGCCGAAGGAGTCGAATCGGAAGAACAGCGCGAGTATCTTGATCGGCTTGGATGTCATTCCTGCCAGGGATTTCTGTTCGGCCCGCCGCTCCCGGCTGGCGAGTTTGAGGAAAGGATGGCCGGTGTGCCGGTCGGGAGGCTTTGAAGCCTCCGGCGCGCGGGGCGCGATTACGTCACGGTGACCGCAACGGTTCTCCGGCTACGCCCCTCAAGGCTCTGACCGTTTCGCCGATAACACAGGTACGGCAACACGCCCGCCTCCAGGCCGGCGGCGCGGGGGATGCACGAAGGCACCGGGGAGATGGCCGGGGGAGCGAACGTGGGCGGACGAGCAAGACGGGTGAAACAGAACGGGGACAAGAGCCAGGCAAAACCCGCAGCGGCTGCTGCGATGACGCTTCACGCCGCGCGTTCCGGTCAGTGGATGGAGGCCGAGGCCATGCGGCGGTGGGCTTTGGAGCAACTGGAAAGGCCGCCGGAAGCGACGCGGGAAATCGTGGTGGATCTGAGTGGGATTGAGCATCTGGACGCGAGCGCGCTGCAGATTCTGCTGGCGATCGCCGCCGGACAGCGCGGCCGCGACGGCGCACTGCGGCTGGCGCACGGCTCGGCGGGGCTGCGGCGGTGGTTTGAGTTTGCGGGAGCCCAGGAGTTGCTGGGTAGCGGGGACGACGCTGCGGCGGCAACGGAGGAGTCTCAGGCGTGCGCAAAGTTCTGATTGTCGACGATTCGGTTTCGATGCGGCAGATGGTGAGCTTCACGCTGCGCCAGGGAGGCTTTGACGTGGTAGAAGCCGGGCACGGCCAGGAGGCGCTGGACAGGTTGAAGAGCGACGCGGTGGACCTGATTATCACCGATCTGAATATGCCGGTGATGGACGGCATCACGCTGATCCGCAGCCTGCGCGCGCAGCCGGCCATGAAGAGCAAGCCCATCCTGATGCTCACCACCGAAGGGCTGGCGGCGAAGAAGGAACAGGGCAAAGCCGCGGGGGCCACGGGGTGGATCGTGAAGCCCTTCGATCCTGAGAAGCTGCTCGCCACCCTTGCCAAAGTATTGCCGTGACGTTATGAAAATTGACCTGACCCAGTTTCGACAGACGTTTCTGCAGGAGAGCGCGGAGCACATTGCGACCATGGAGTCCGGCCTGCTGGCGTTGCGCTCAACCCCGGACGATGCGGAGATCCTGAACGCCGTTTTCCGTTCCGCGCACTCCATCAAGGGCGGCGCCGGCTCGGTAGGGCTGGAGGCTCTAGCCCGGTTTACGCATGGGCTCGAGAATCTGCTGGATCGGCTGCGGTCGCGGGAGGTGGCGCTTAACGAGGAGATGGTCGCTCTGCTGCTGGCATCGATCGACGTGCTGCGTACGCTGCTGTCTGCCGAACCAGAGGTGGAGTTGCCGGATGAGGCGCGCCAGCTGGCCGAGCGCATCGAGGCGCTGGCGCAGATCGCGCCGGAACCCGCCCCGACCGTTCCCGTCGCCGGCAAAGACAGCGATGAGGTGCCGATCACCCTTTACCGAATCGAATTCCGTCCGGACCGCGAGATGTTTTCCAGTGGCACCAATCCCATTGTGCTGCTGCGCAATCTGGCGGCTCTGGGCGATGTGAGCGTCAGCGATCTTCACGCGGAGAATCTGCCAGGGCTGGCCGCACTCGATCCGGAACAGTGCTACCTCGGCTGGACGATCGAGATGGCCACCAGCCGGTCCGAGGACGAGCTGCGCGAGGTCTTCGAATTTGTGGAGCATCTGGCGGCGATTTCGATACGCAGGATGGAGCCAGCCGCCACGCCGGCGCCAGGGGGAGAGGCGGCGCCCGCCCAAGACACGCGGGTCGAGGGTTCTTCATCGCCGGCGGTGGAGTCCGGATCCATCGCGAGGAGCCGTGCTTCGGCGCGGGGCAGCGCCGAATCGACCTCCATTCGCGTGGCCACCGAAAAAGTGGACCGGCTGATCGATCTGGTCGGCGAGCTGGTGATCGCCCACGTGATGACGGCGCAGATGGTGGAGGGATTCACCCCGGAGTGCCTTCCCAAACTGCGCGAATCGGTGGCTGCGATGGAACGCAATACCCGCGAATTGCATGAGCGGGTGATGGCGGTCCGCATGATGCCGGTGGGAACACTTTT
>Ga0182024_10013595_pt1 | contig 15858 bp, 10 predicted proteins | sample P32metaG_FD_120480 | JGI IMG/M metagenome (GOLD analysis project Ga0182024, IMG submission 120480) | Permafrost microbial communities from Stordalen Mire, Sweden - P3-2 metaG (Illumina Assembly) | ecosystem: Environmental > Terrestrial > Soil > Wetlands > Permafrost | place: Sweden: Stordalen... | reverse complement strand
TCGCGACAGTTCTAGCGCGCTCGAAAAGATCGAACCCGCCGGCCAACCCGACGCATTGTCCGCCGCGGGCCGGATCACGGCCGGTTTGCCATCCCGAATCTCGTGTCCTTGCGCCAAGGGCCACGTCATCGCCATGCTGGGGCGCAACGTGCTGTGCGTCATTCCCAGCGGCGAAAAGACGCGCTCGGCGATTACGTCCGCGTAAGGCTTCCCGGCGACGGTCTCGGCAAGATAGCCCGCCAGCCAATATCCGGGATTGGAATACGAATAAATCCTGCCAGGTGGCGCAAACAGGAAATCCGCTTTCCACGCGTGGATCCCGATTCCGAGCGCTGTTTCGTCGTGCGATCCGAACATTGGCGCTTCATCGTGAAGACCGGATGTATGGCTCAGCAACTGATTGGCTGTGAGCTGGCCGATGGCCGTGTCCAGTCCGGAGATGTACTGGCTTACCGGCGCATTCAAATCAATTCTTCCTTCAAGCGCCAAGCCCACCACGGCGGACGCGGTGAACATCTTGGTGGTCGACCCTAAGCGGAACAGCATATCGGGTGTCAGCAGCGCGCCGGTATCTACGCTCGCGACGCCGTATCCATGCGAGAAAATTACTTGATCGCCCATCACCACGGCCACAGCGGCGCCGGGAGTTTTGGTGGCCTGCAATTCTTCCAGCGCTGCGCGTTCGATGAAAGCCGGATCAAGTTGGCGGATTTGCGCCGGCGCGGTGAATACAAAGAACGCGAGCGTGGCCGCTGCCAAAACTAGACGGTGCACAGCTTCACCGCTTCTTCAAGCGACTGCATTGGGTCGCGCGTGGGTATAAACTCATGCGCCATGTACCCTTGATAATTTAAATCCGCAATCGCCTTTGCGACGGTTCGCCAATTCAGCTCCTGTGTATCGTCAAGCTCATGCCGGCCAGGCACACCACCGGTATGAAAATGACCGATGTATTGAATATTTTCGCGAATCGTGCGGATGATATCGCCTTCCATGATCTGCATATGGTAGATGTCGTACAGCAGCTTCATGCGCGGCGAGTTGATCCGCTTCATCACGTCCACGCCCCAAGCGGTGTGGTCGCACTGGTAATCCTTGTGATCCACTTTGCTGTTCAGCAGCTCCAGGCACAGCGTGACGCCCTTATCCTCAGCCATCGGCGTCAACTGACGCAAGCCAATCGCACAGTTTTCCTTGGCTTCTTCGTCGGGCATTCCACGCCGGTTGCCGGACATCACGATTACATTGGGCGCCTTGGCCGCCGAGGCCCGTTCGATATTCTCCCTGGTCTCGCGGATCAGCTTCTCGTGATTCTCCTTGCGGTTGAAACCCACGGGGATCGACACCGTACCCGGCGTCATGGAGGGTACCAGCCCATACTTCTGCACTGTCGGCCAATCCGGATGATTGAGCAGATCGATGCCCTTCAGTCCCATGCGAACGGCATTCTTGCACAGATCGTCCAGGCTCATCTTGTCGTAGCACCAGCGGCACACAGATTGCTTTATCCTGCCATCGCTCTGGCCGCGCGCCTGATTCACTAGCCCGGTGAGCGGCGCCGCTCCAGCCGCCTTGAGCATCGAGCGTCGGTTCATGCTGGGGTTCATGGTGGGTATGATATCTGAGTCAGTGGCCGATCTACAAGGGAACTTCTGGATGCAATTGTTCGTCTTCCCTTCGATCGCTATCTGAAAGGACGCATGACAATGAAGAAACTTGCTCTCCTGTTGCTTGTTACGTTCGGCACGATCTCCGCAGCCGACATCTCCGGGAAATGGAATTTCACTCTCGTCAGCTTCGGCGAGGAGATCGGTCACTCCAACCTGGAGCTCAAGCTCGATGGAAACAAGGTTTCGGGCACCTTGAGTGAATTGAAGATCGAAGGGACGCTCCAGGGCGACACCCTGAAACTGACCGCCACGCGGCCGGATGGCGAGAAGTTTGGTGAGCTAGAGGGCCATCTCTCCGGAGCCGAGCTCACTGGAACGGCAAAACGCGGTGACGACGATTTTGAGTGGACCGCTCGGCGCACCGTCGTCGTACACGCCACTCCTCAAACGCGCGATTTCACGCCCACGCAATTCCACCGATTCTTTTCCGGCGCCATTCCTCCCGCGCTGCATATCAATCCCGGCGATACCGTTCGCACCTTTACTGTCGACGCCGGAGGGCGTGATTCCACGAACAAGCGCCGCTCCAATGGTGGCAATCCCGAAACCGGGCCGTTCTACGTGGAAGGCGCCATGCCCGGCGATACGCTGGTGGTGAAATTCAACCGCATCCGTCTGAATCGCGACTCGGCGGAAAGCGGCGATCGCATTGTCGGCAGCGCCCTGAATTCCGGCTATATCGAAGACGCCAAGTACGACGAAAAATTCAGCAGCGAGTGGAAGCTGGATCGCGAAAACGGATTCGCGACGCTCGCAAAACCTTCCGAACACCTCAAGAATTTCCGCGTCAAGCTGCAGCCCATGCTCGGGTGCGTCGCGGTTGCGCCTCCCGATAAACAAACCTTTCAAGCCGGCTGGCTGGGAGGATGGGGCGGCAACATGGACTACAACGGAATCCGGGAAGGCGTTACCGTTTATCTCCCTGTGAACCAGCCTGGCGCTTCACTATTTGTCGGCGACGGCCATGCCACGCAAGGCGACGGCGAACTGACTGGCGACGCGCTGGAAACCTCCATGGACGTCGAGTTCACCGTAAACGTAATTTCGGGAGAAGGCTTGGGCGGCGGCCCTCGCGCTGAAAACGACGAATACATCATGGCGATGGGAATCGCGGGGTCGCTTCCGGACGCGCTCCGGCAAGCCACCACCAGCCTGGCTCGATGGCTGGAGCATGACTATCACCTCAAACCCAATGAAACCGCCATTGTGCTGGGATCATCCATGCGCTACGAAGTGGCGGAGATTGTGGATCCGCAAGTGAACGTAGTCGCGAAAGTGAGTAAGGCCGTTTTAGCGACGTTGAAGTAGCGCACGCACTTTGCGTGCTGCGTTCACACTCGTGTGAACGCCCAGATCGTTCCCGGGCACTTGTGTTCGCAGGAGTGCGAACACGGCACGCACGAGTGCGTGCGCCACAATTTGCTCTTCCGGACGCCCACGGTGATACAGTGGTCGCTATGCGGCGCGCTTTTTTATTTTTCCTTATTGTGGCGGCCCTTCACGGGCAGACTGACCGAGTCAACCAGCGCGTGGAAGCGCTGCTCTCGAAACTAACCCTCGAAGAAAAAATCGACCTGCTCGGCGGCGTCGACGGCTTCTTCGTCCGCGGCGTCTCCACCATCGGACTCCCTCGCCTAAAGACTTCCGACGGGCCTCTGGGAGCACGAAACGACGGTCCTGCCACTACGATGGCCGGCGGCATCGCGCTCGCCGCTACCTGGAATGTTGCGCTGGCCAAGAAGGTGGGCTCGGAAATCGGCCGTGACGCACGCGCTCGCGGGGTTCACTTCATGCTCGGACCCGGCGTCAACATCTACCTCGCGCCCATGAACGGTCGCAATTTTGAGTACTTCGGTGAAGATCCGTTTCTCACTTCGCGGCTCGCAGTGGCTTACATCCAAGGCATGCAAGACCAGGGTGTAAGTGCAACCGTCAAGCACTTCATGGGAAACAATTCCGAATTCGACCGGCACAACACCGACTCCATAATCGACGAGCGGACCATGCGCGAAATCTATCTGCCCGCATTCGAAGCGGCTGTTAAGGAAGCGCACGTCGGATCGGTCATGGATTCCTATAACCTGACCAACGGCGAGCACTTGAGCCAGAACGCGCACCTGAATGTCGACGTCGCGAAGAAGGAATGGGGCTTTGACGGGATCATGATGTCAGACTGGGTTTCTACCTACGATGGCGTAGCCGCGGCGAACGGGGGCCTGGATCTGGAGATGCCCGGCGGCGCAAATATGAATCGCAAAACCCTGCTGCCTGCCATCGAGACCGGAAAAGTCACCGTCGCGACCATTGACGACAAAGTGCGGCGTATCCTGCGCACTGCTGTTCGATTCGGCTGGCTCGACCGCGATCAGACCGATCGGACTGTACCGTTGGTGAACGGCCCCGGTAAACAAACCGCGCTACAGGCGGCTCGAGAAGGAATGGTGCTGCTCAAGAATGACCGGGGTCTGCTTCCGTTGAGCAAAACAAAAATCAAAACCATTGCCGTAATCGGTCCGGATGCGTATCCGGCTGTGCCCACAGGCGGCGGCAGCGCGCAAGTGCGTCCATTCGCCGCCGTCAGCATTCTACAAGGACTCAGCGACGCGCTGGGGTCCGACGCCAAAGTCTACTACAACCGCGGCATCGCAACGTGGAGCCAATTGGCAAATTCAACGCAGTTTTTTACATCGGCCGACAACGGAAAGCCGGGCGTCACTGTCGAGACCTTCGGCGATCAGGATTTTTCTGGTTCGCCGGTGTCCACTCGCGTGGCACGGCATATGACTCAGCGGCCGCGATTTTCATTCGCAGATTTGAGCAACATCGATTTTGGGGAAATCAACGAATCGCAGAATCAAACGCCAATGGGCTCCTCAATACGCTGGACCGCCTATTACAGCGCGAAGGCTTCTGAAAAATTTGAAGTTTTCACCGCGATACCCGGCGAGGGCGGCGGGCACCGCTTGCTGATTGATGGCAACGTGGTGCTGGACAATTGGGAAATTCGGAAAGCGTTGATCGATCATAAAACCATCGAGCTCAGCGCCGGTCCACATAAGGTTGTATTCGAGCAATTCCAGCCTCCACGACCCGGTCCTTTCTCCGGCGGCGTTCAGGTGGGTATCGTTCCCGAAGACAGGTTGGTAGATCCGGCCGCGAGGGCGCTGGCAGCTCAAGCGGACGTAGTAGTGCTTGCCGTTGGCTTCGACCCTGAAAGCGAAAGCGAGGGAGGCGACCGCACTTTCAGCCTTCCCCCCGGCCAGGACGAATTGATTCAAGAAATAGCGGCCGTGAATAAGAATACGATTACCGTGGTTACATCCGGCGGAGCCGTGGATACAAATGGGTGGCTGGATCGTGTTCCCGCGCTGTTCGAGGCCTGGTATCCGGGGCAAGAAGGCGGCGCCGCGCTCGCTGAGATTCTCTTCGGCGAAGTGAATCCTTCCGGGCGTCTCCCGATTTCGTTCGACCGGCGATGGGAAGACAATCCATCAAACGCCAGTTACTATCCGGAACCGGGAACCACGCGCGTGGTGTATAAGAATGGAGTGTTTGTGGGCTACCGCGGCTACGATCACGCTGGAACCAAGCCGCTGTTCCCCTTCGGATACGGCCTTTCTTACACCTCATTCAAGTACAGCCATCTGGATATTCATCCGTTGAAAGAAGACGCATCCGGCAACTTATATGAAGTCACTTTGAATGTGACCAACACTGGGAGCCGCGCCGGCAGCGACGTTTGTCAGCTCTACATTGGCGACCAGCACGCTAAGGTGCCAAGGCCGCCCAAGGAACTGAAGGGTTTTTCGAAGGTGAATTTGGCCGCGGGCGAGACGCGGACGGTTCACATGAAGCTGGATCGCAGATCCTTCAGTTACTACGACGCGAATGCGAAAGATTGGCGAGCGGACGCGGGCGAGTTCGCAGTGCTGGTAGGCCGGTCGAGCGCCGATATTCAACTGGAAGGCAAAATCACCCTGCCGAAAACCTTGTAGGTCTGGTTGTGGGGCAGGATGCCATCCTGCGCGCGGTTACCAACCTGCCCTACACTCTGAAACTGAGTCTAGCCAGGTTACACGCGCGGATCTTCGCTCTTGCGGCTCAGATCCTCGGCCAGGATAATGGCTTCGGCCAGATCCTTCATCGGCCGGCGCAGACGGCGGCTTTCGTTGCGAAGGCGCAGATACGCTTCCTCTTCGCTGAGGCCGTATCTTTGCTGCAGAATGCCTTTACCGCGTTCCACCAGCTTGCGCGTCTCCAGTTGGCGCTTCATTTCCTGCGTTTCTTCAAGAAGCCGGGCGTTCGCTTCCGTCAGCAGAGATTTCGAAATCACTCCGCCCATCTGCTCGCCGACGAAGGTCAGCAATGCTATTTCCTCGGACGTATGCCGATGGGCCTGCCGGTGATGAACATTGATGACGCCGATAACATCGCCGCCGCTCACCAGCGGAACCGAGAGAAAGGCTTCGTAAGTATCTTCGATCAGCGCGGGAAACCGCTTGAATCGCGCGTCGGCTGCAGCCTTGGATGAGAGCGCCACTACGGATTTGTGCTCAGCCACCCATCCGGTAACACCTTCGCCCATTTTCATGCGCAGATTTCCGAGGGCGGCAGCGTGAGGTACTTGCGATGCACGCAAAACCACTTCATCACTATCCGCTTCTAGCAGGTAAACCAGGCATGCATCGCACTCCGTCACCTGCGCCGTTAGTCCGACAATCTCTCCCAGCATCTCATCAAGGGACAATTCGGAACTGACAATACTGCTGATCCGGTGGAGAAGCGCGACGTGGGAACTTGGCGGCTCCATAACGCGTACTGTGGCCATACTTCAGGGTATTCCGCCCAGCACTGGCCGGTCCAATCAATAATTCCTATCGGGATTAATCAGATTCATGTGTTACATTCTGCATTCCGGCTCAAACGATTGATAGTACTTAGCTTAATGCACGTGCGCTTGGTCCTGAAGATTGTGGACGATGAACAGGACACAGCCTCCCTTTGTGGTGGCGGCAGTATGGTCCTTATCCGGACTCCCGGCCGAATAATCGCCGGCTGTCATAGTATGGTCCTCGAAAATCAAATCACCCTCCACCACGTAGCAATGCTCCAGGCTCGCATGATGATGGGAGGGCAAACGCGCACCGGGCGCCATTCGGACCAGCGATGCAAGTTCTCCGCGAATGGGATCTTCGTAGAGCTTCGCCATGGACACGCCCTCGAACGGAGTCGGCTGCCAGCTCATCTGAGCGCCGCGGACCAAAGCCACCACGCCCCGGGGCAACACGCTCTCACTAAGGACTCGGCGTCGTAGACTGGCGGGAGGTGCAGAAGCGGGAATCGTCCGGGAAAGCTGGACTGCCAGATCGCCGGATTCGCGCACTTCGGCTGCGCACACCGAGCACGAACTCAGATGTCGCTCGAACGTGCTCGACTCAGCTTCATCCAGAAGTCCTAGGGCATAGAGTGATGCGCGATCCCCATCGTCGCATTTTTGCATTTGGCCCACCCCTCATTATCGTACAGCGTCTTTCAACAATTCGCGAAGCCGGCCTACTGCCAGCCGAATTCGCGTTTTCACCGTCCCCAACGGCTCACCCAACTTGTCGGCGATTTCCGAATGGCTCAACCCCCCAAAGAAAGCTAACTCCAGGGCCTGCCGCTGCTCTAACGGGACCGCCGCCAACGCGTGCATCACCGAGCGGCTGCTTTGACTGGCGATGGCCAGACTTTCTGGACTGGGCTGCCGGGATATCACGTCGTGCAGCTCCTCCACCTTGACCGTGGTTCGCATCCGTGCGGCCCGCGAGCGCCGCCGGTCCATTGCCCGGCTTCGCGCCAGGATGACGATCCATGCCGCCGCCGAGCCACGCTGCTCATCAAAGCGAGCTGCGGCATCCCAAACTTGCTTGTAAACATCCAAAACCACTTCCGACGCATCGGCTTCATCCTGCAGGATTCGCATGGCGATAGTGTAGGCAAGCTGACTGGATTCGTCGTAGAGTGCCGCGAGAGCGGACTCATCCCGCGAGACGCAACGGCGAATGTAATCCCCCCAGGCCGCTTCCCGCAGAGCTGCACTCGCCGGTTCACCCATTGAAGATTATTGAATGAGTCTATCACGCGCACCGGGTCTATCACGCTCAACACTACGCTGCCCGTGAGTTGTTGGATCTCTGTTTTTTGAGGAAATTAGCGTGGCGAGAGATTTTCTTCTCGAATCGGAATCCGAATCGCCCCCCGAACCGTACCAGCTATGTCACAGGATGACAATTCATTCGACCCAGGAGAAGAGAATATGAACCAAAACATTCGCCGATTGCATCGGCTGAGCTCTGCGCTGCTATTGCTCGGCGCCAGCGCTTTCGCCGCAAGCCATCGGAATGGTCCCATGCTACTCGAAGATCAAACCGCCAATCTCAACGACTTCTATATATTCCGGAGTTACGAGAACGGCAAGAGTGATCGAGTCGTTATGAGCATGAGCGGGCAAGGCTTCCAGAACCCGGACAACGGTCCAAGCTACTACAAGTTTTCCGACACCGTTACATACCGGTTCAACATCAACAATCAACGCGGTCTGGACGGAAACCCGGACCTCATCGTGGATTTCACCTTCAGCACCTTGTTGCGGCCGAATCCCACCTTTGTCTCTTATTTCGGGACCATCAAGAGCATTGATGACCCGGGAATTTTTCTCTATCAGACCTACACGGTGACCATCCGGAATCAAACCACCGGCCAGGTCACCGTTCTGAACGCGGATGAGAATGGCCACGCTCTTTCCGTGGCTCCTCCAAACTTGGGCCCGAAGAGTACGCCGAACTATGAGGCCACGCTCGGCCAACCCTCTGTGTTCACGCTCGTGAATGGATGGCGCGTGTTTGCGGGACCGCGCGATGACGCGTTCTTCTTCGATAGCGGCGCAACTTTCGACACGCTGAATTTCCGCGCACCAGCTCCGGTGCTTACAGGAGCTGCAGAAATCGGCCCCGGTCCAGGGTATCCCAAAGCGGTGGACGGTTTCGCGGGTTACAACATCAGCCTCATTGCCCTTGAGTTGCCGATCACCGCAGTCACCGTCGATGGCAAGGTGCCCACCAGTTCGACGGCCCCCGACGCCAAGATCGCCGCCTGGGCTTCCACTCTTCGCCAGCAGGTTACCGTGCGTCCATCACCGTCCGATCCGTTGTACTTCGGCGACTTCGTGCAGGTGGATCGCGTAGCCAATCCTCTTACGGTGGAAGCTCTCATTCCGCTTCCCATGAAGGATTACTGGAATCGCAGCGTCCCGTCGGGCGACCAGCAGTTCGCTCAATACATCGGAAATCCGTTCTTTGCGACAGGAATTCTCAATGGCGTTTTCGGTCTTCCGGTTCCTCCGGCCCCGCGTAAAGACCTGCTGGGTATTTTTGTGCCTGACATCACTCGCATCGACCTTACTATCCCTCCAACGTCGCTCGCGGAGCAGAATCGCCTGGGCCCATTGGGTGGCGACAACGCTGGTTGGCCCTTTGGCGGACGCCGGCCTAACGACGACGTAGTAGACATCGGACTCCGTGCAATAGCCGGGATTCTGGTTCCTGGATTCACGAACGCTCCGCCGCTCGGCGACGGCGTGAACGAAAACGATGTCCCCACGCTCGATCACTTCCCGTTCCATGCGCCGCCGCACGCCGGCTATCTCCATAGTCAGGAGAACGGCACCAACGGTCAGGGCATGCCGACCGGCCAGTAAAAATGTGGGGCAGGTTGTTAACCTGCGCGCCGATTGCCAATCGGCGCAAACTGTGCGGGTTAACACCTGCCCCATCCACAAGGAGAACCCATGAAACTATTTACCTATGTTTTTTTGTTCGCCTGCACTTCCTGTTGGGCGCAATCCACTGCCGACCGTGTTGTTGGCGCGCTATCGGATCGCGCGCTGGCCGAACAAGTCGCCATGCTCAAGACCGACGATCGCATTGCGATGTACAGCGCCATTGTGAATGCCAAACCCAGTGATCCCGCGCATTACCAGGTCCTGCTGGCATCCGCATACGTCCAGAAGTCGCGTGAGACTACCGACTTTTCATACCTGGATAATGCCGTTTCTGTTCTTAACGGCGTGCTCTCGTCGGACAGCTCGAACTACGAAGCGCTTCGCCTCCTTACCGAGACGCAGTTGGAACGCCACTTGTTCTCTACTGCCGTGGAATCTTCGCGGCGCTTGATCCAGATCAGCCCGGCGGATCCGTGGAACTGGGGCACCCTGGGGGATGCGTACGTCGAGATGGGCGACTATGACAAAGCCGCGGAAGCCTACCAGAAAATGGTTTCTCTCCGGCCCGATCTGGCCAGCTACAACCGTGCGGCCCATTTTCGATTTCTCTACGGCGACGTGCCGGGCGCTATAGCCATCATGAAAAAAGCAACCGAGGCCGGGAGTTCTTCGGCGGAAAACGTCGCATGGTGCATGGTCGATCTCGGAAGTATCTACTTCAAGAGCGGCCAGCTTCCATTGGCGCAACAATCCTTCACGGATGCTCTGCGGACTTTCAAGAACTACCATCCGGCGTATGCGGGCCTCGGCCGCGTGCTTGCGCAAACCGGCGATGTTGCCGGAGCCATCGCCAACTACCGCCGTGCGCAGGAAATCACCCCGCTTCCGGATTACGCCGCCGCACTATATGACCTTTATAAGAAGACTGGCCAGAATGATCTAGCCGCGAAGCAGATGGATCTGCTTGACGTGATCGACAAGATGTCCGTTGCTAGCGGAGAAAAGGCCAACCGCAATCTGGCGCTCGCGTTCGCCGATCACGACGTGAAGCTCGATCGCGCGCTTCAGTTGGCCCAGGGCGAACTGGAATTCCGCCGGGATGTTTATAGTTACGACGCGCTCGCTTGGGCGCTATACAAGAACCATCGCATCACGGAAGCGCGCGAGTATATGGAGAAGGCACTCGCGCTCAAGACCCCGGAGCCTGGATTCCGCCTCCACTCCGAAATCATCATGAAGGCCGCAGCCGAACAGTCTCAAGAAAGGTCCACCCAATGAAAATCCTGATTTTCTTTCTGGCTCCCGCGCTTGCTATCTGCGCTGACCAAACTCCGGTTCAGCGGCTCTTTGACGGGAAGCTGACTGCTTCCGAACGGGCGACGGCCTGCTTCGCGCTCCGAGGCAACTCAGAACCGGACGTCGTTAGTGCGATGGGGAAAGCGCTCGAAGATCCGGCCGTGCTCTCATGTGCGGCCGACAACCTGCGGATCGCCGGCGCAATTGACACGCTCAAGCAGGCTTTATCGAATCAGGACGGGCAGGTGCGTGCAGCCGCGGTCCGTCAACTGGGCACCTTTCAAAAGCCAGAGCTGCTCGAAGTCATCTTTCAAGCGGCTCAGGACATAAACCTCCTGGTCGCGACCAACGCGCTCGCCGGCCTGAACGAGTACAAGGACCCAGTAGTGATCCCCTATCTCTCGAATCTCGCAAAAAGAGGCGGAATGGTTGGCGACATGGCTCTGGATCGTCTTGCGCAACTCGAATCCGCAACGGCTTTGGTTGTTGCCCGCGGCCTGCTCGCGAGCTCACAGGTTCCGGACCGGCTGTATGCGATGCGAGTGATTGGCGCGTTCGGAGACGCGTCGGACTTAGTTGAGCTCGACAAGATCGCCAAGTCTACTCCCGAAAACCTTTCACAGCGCAACCGTGGTTTCGGGTTCATGCCGGCCATCAATCTCGCACGGGCAGCCCAGTCGGCCATTGCGTCGATTCAATCACGGAGTAAATGAGCAAGCATATGAGCAATCGCCTGTCGAAAATGCTTTGGTTGGTGGTGGTGAGCGCGGCGGCTTGCGTCGCTCATCCCATGGGGAATTTCAGCGTCAATCACTACGCGAAGATCACGATCGGCCAGGGGAGGGTTGAGATCCGCTATTTGCTCGATATGGCTGAAATTCCCACTTTTCAGGAGATTCGGCAGCTCGATATTGCTCCTACCGCTGACGCCCCCAGCGCCTATGTCACGAGACAGGAGCAGCTTTTGAAGGGAGGAATTTCGTTGGAGAGCGATGGGGAACCTGTCCGACTGGATACCGTCTCTCGCCAGGCCGCGTTCGCCGAGGGTGCGGGTGGCTTGCCGACGATGAAAATCGCGTTCGTGTTCCGGGGCAAGCTGGATGCCACTTTGGGCGCTCACAAACTTTCTTACCTCGATAACAACTTTTCCGGACGCGCAGGTTGGAAGGAAATCGTGGTTCTCAGCGACGGAGTTGCGATTCTCGACAGTTCAGCTTCCGGTACCGATCGCAGCCGGGAATTGACCAACTATTCCACTGATGTTTTGAACAGCCCTCCTCAGCAACTGTCCGCTCTGGTTGGCTTCAAGAGTACGGCACATCAGGCACTCGCACCTCAGAGACAGCGGCATCGGAGCGTAGCTCGATCCTCTCCCAGCATCGTGACGGCATCCCCGGCTGCTCCGCTGTCATTCGCAGCCCACGCTCAGAACACACCACGCAGCCGTTTTACTGAGCTAATCTCGACGCAAGGTAAGTTGAGCTTCTGGGTATTGATATCGGCTGCTCTGATCGCTGCTGGTCTGGGTGCACTGCATGCGCTGGAGCCGGGACACGGCAAGACCATCGTCGCCGCCTACCTGGTCGGTTCACGCGGCACGGCAAGACATGCGGTGTTGCTAGGAATCGTGGTGACCGCTGCACACACGGCAGGTGTGTACCTGTTAGGAGCCTTGACCCTCTATGCATCGCGATACATCGTTCCCGAGCAGCTCTATCCATGGCTGGGAGCGATTTCCGGTCTGAGCGTTGCCGGACTCGGCATTTTCATTTTCCTGAAACACTGGACCGGCGAAACCGGCGAGCATTCGCACGCCCCGGGAGAGAGCCATTCGCACTGGTTTTCTTCTTCTAATTCGAAACCAGCCGAGCGTGCCTTGTCACTGCGCGAGCTCTGTCTGCTGGGCATCACGGGAGGAATCGTGCCTTGTCCGGCGGCGCTGGTGGTGCTGTTGAGCGCTTTCTCGCTTCACCGGATAGGATTCGGATTATTCTTGATCACCGCATTTAGTTTGGGACTGGCGCTTGTACTAGTGACGGTAGGGCTGACCATGGTCTACGCTAAACGAGCGATTTCAATTCGCGTGCGTGCGGGCAACGCTGCCTTCCGCTATCTTCCCTTATTGTCATCCGCGTTCATGGTGATGCTGGGTGTGGGAATAACGGCATCTGCTGTCGCATCAGTTCAAGTCTGGCACGGGATTTTCTCCACGGAAAAACTGGTTCCGTTCGTGACCGTAATTCTGCTGGGGCTGTTCCTCGGAATGCGTCATTCCACAGACGCCGACCACGTGGTGGCAGTCTCCACTATTGTTAGCCGCCAAAAGTCCATCAGAAGCTCGGCGACGATTGGGTTGCTATGGGGATTAGGACACACGCTCACGATTTTTCTAGTGGGTTCCGCGATCATTATTTTCGGTTTCGTGATCCCGCCTCGTCTCGGGCTGAGCATGGAGTTTTGCGTGGCCTTGATGCTTATTCTGTTGGGTGTTTTGAACCTCACCGGTGTCATGCGCTCGGTTACGGAGCGCCTTACCCCCGTGTCCATCGGAAAACTAGGTCTCTTTCAAACCGCTCGACCGTTGGTGGTGGGCCTGGTACACGGTCTGGCCGGTTCGGCTGCGGTCGCCCTCTTAGTCCTTTCCACCATCAAGAGTCCTCTGTGGTCGACGGCTTACCTGCTGGTTTTCGGTTTCGGCACGATGCTGGGAATGATGCTCATGACGGCCGCAATCTCAGTGCCTCTGGTTTACACCGGCAAGAAATTCTTTAAGATCAATCGGCACCTGACCGCGATTTCGGGTGTCGCAAGCATGGCTTTCGGCATCTTCCTGGTTTACCAGATCGGCTTTGTCGACGGACTGTTCACTACACAGGCGCACTGGATTCCGCGATGAGCGATGCCTCGGGATCGTAGCACGTATCGGACAATCGTAATATTGCCCGTGCTAGCATCGCTATGGTGAGATCAGTAGCACTCATAGGTCTTCTTTGCGTTACTCTCGCGTGGGCGCTGAGCGGAGGGCGACTCTCGGGCGTGCTGAAAGACGTCACCGGCGCCGTGATTCCGGGCGTCAAACTCAAGCTCGTGAACTCCGCGCTGAAGAGCGAGTTTGACGCGACCTCCGATACGCGGGGATTCTATTCGTTCCCCGCGCTCCCCGTGGGCCGCTATGATCTAACGGTTGAGGTGGACGGGTTCCAGCCGCAGAAGAAAACTAATATTGCCATTGATGCCGACGCGGCGGTGACGCTGGATGCCACGCTGGAGGTGAAGCAGCAATCGGAAGCCATAACGGTGAGCGCTGCCGAAGCCAACGTCCAAACTCAAGTCGATACCGTCGCTACCCATTTGGGAGAAGTGGTGCAGGATACCCAGATCCAGGCGATCCCTCTAAACGGCCGCAGCTACACTGACCTGCTCGCGATTCAACCGGGCGTCAGTCCGGTGACGACCCTGACTCCAACGTCGGTGATCATGGCGGGCGTGACGGGCACCATCAATCCTTCGGGCGACGCGAATCCCGGAAACGTTTCCATCGATGGCCAGCGCGAATCGGCCAACGGATTCATGGTAAACGCCGTCGATGTGCAGGAGCACATGAACGGCGGAACGTCGATAATTCCGAACCTGGACTCCATTCAGGAGTTTCGCGTTCTCACCAACAACTTCGATACCGAATACGGCAACTACAACGGTGGGATGATCAACGTCGTCACCAAGTCCGGCAGCAACTCTTATCACGGCGGTGCTTTTGAGTTTCTGAGAAACACGCTTTTGGACGCCAGGACTTTTTTCGACCCAACACGAGGTGTATACCGCCAGAATCAGTACGGCGGAACAGTTGGTGGCCCCATCAAAAAGGACAAGCTGTTTTTCTTCCTGGATTATCAAGGTACAGGTACGGTGGAAGGCATTTCATTGCCTGTAACAACGGTGCTCTCTAATCAGGAACGTGCCGGCAACTTCAGCGACGCCGAAAGTACGCTGACGGGAAAAGTGAACGGCTCGTACCTCGCTAATCTGCTCACAGGTAAGCTCGGTTATGCTGTTTCCCAGGGCGAACCTTTCTACACGCCCGGCTGCAATTCCAATACGCAGTGCGTTTTTCCCGGCGCGATCATTCCGCAATCAGCATGGTCGGCGCCCGCCAAGCATCTGCTGCAATATATTCCGGCGCCGAACATCGGCTCCAATCTGTTTTCTACTTCCGCCTATCCCGAGACCGTGCGGGATGACAAAGCTGGCGCCCGCGTGGATGCGAACACGCGCCTGGGTCAGATCTCCGGTTACTATTTCATTGACAACTACCGGCTGGACAATCCGTATCCCGGCGGGCAAGGCGGCGCAAGCGTCCCGGGCTTTGATGCCCTGACGATCGGGCAGGCGCAGGAAGTCACAATCGGCGATACAAAGGTCTTGGGCCCAACTACGGTCAATGAATTCCACATCGGTTTTTTGCGAAATGTAAACAATATTGGCGAGCCGCACGGAGGTCTGGGTGCAACACTTCAATCACAGGGCTTTGTCACCGGCCCTGGGACGCAAGGTATCGTCATCCAAGCTCCTCAGTTCCAAGGCGTGGAAAATGTCGCATTCCCGTCCTTTGTGATGGGCGTTCCGATTACCAACACCTTTCAGTGGAACAACACGCTGTATCTCAGTGATGCGCTCTCACGGGTGATAGGCACCCACACGCTGAAGTTCGGTGCACAGTTTCACATCGATCAGGTCAACAGTAACCCGAATGCGACGTTCAACGGGACGTTTAATATCGATGGAACCGCAACTGGCAATCCATTCGCCGACTTTCTTGTGGGCCTTCCGAGCAACTTCACCCAGACAACCGGGCAGCGCTTCTATCTCCGGAACCACTACGCCGCGGCATTCGTTCAGGACAGTTGGCGGGCGCGCCCCAACCTCACACTCAACTACGGCTTGCGTTGGGATCTGATCGAGCCATGGTCGGAGAAATATAACAATATCCAGACCATTGTTCCTGGCGAGCAATCGGTTCTCTATCCCAACGCGCTGCCCGGATTGGTGGTTCCTGGAGATCCCGGCATACCCTCTACGCTCTCGCCCACCAAGTATCGGAACTTCGCTCCAAGGATTGGCCTGGCCTATTCG
>Ga0182024_10013594_pt1 | contig 15858 bp, 11 predicted proteins | sample P32metaG_FD_120480 | JGI IMG/M metagenome (GOLD analysis project Ga0182024, IMG submission 120480) | Permafrost microbial communities from Stordalen Mire, Sweden - P3-2 metaG (Illumina Assembly) | ecosystem: Environmental > Terrestrial > Soil > Wetlands > Permafrost | place: Sweden: Stordalen... | reverse complement strand
CGGCGCGCTCCCTCATGGCGAAGCCCTGAAAGCGCGTGGCCCCCCGTGTCTTTTTTCGATTTGCCCGCCCACGGCTCTGAATTTTCGGGGGTGGAGACGAAAATGGAGTTTTTCAACACAATCCGCCATGAGCGGAAATTTGCGTGCATCCGGAAGGAGGACGTTCCTCAGGAGTGACGAGAGCGCTCAGCCTAAATCGGCCTGTAGTTCACCGGCGAAGTTGAGCGACTACAGGTAGACCGCAAGTCCACCTTCGGCGATGGCCTCGCCTTCCTCGATGACTCGGACGGAGTCGCGCGCGATTCCTCCCTGCGCCATCAGGTAGCGCCGCAGCGATGAGCCCTCCAAGTCCGCAACGTCTGCTGGGGGATATTTAGCCAGAACCTTGTCGCCAATCGTCTGACAGTCTGAGAAGAGCGCGCGATTACGGTGGTCGAGGAGCCTTGCCAGGCCTTCGATCCGCGAAAGACGCTCCAGGGGCGCAGAGGAAAATACGGGATCACCGCCCTCTGCGGAGGCGCTGATGAGGATGGTGCGAAGAGCCCAGAAGTACCGCCGACGCGCGTCGAAGTTGCTTTCCCAATCCGTTTCGAGGAACATCTTCAAAACGAGCGCGGCGATCCGCATTTCGTCCGCATAAGACTCTTTTCGGCGGAACGCTGCCCGCAGTCGCTCAACAAAATTTTCGGAATCGTCGAGTCCGACGCCTTCAAAGGCGATGTGGAATACGAAAAGGCTTCCGGAGGCGGCGCCTTTCTCCAGCCAACCCTTTGGATATCGGTGGAGGCTGACGCTATTCGCACGGGTCGGCGAACCGATCGCATCGCCCTCGGACGCTAAGATCAAATCAACGTCGGAGTTGGCGCGGGAATCGCCTCGAGCCTTGCTGCCATACAAGATTAACGCTGAACCCAACTTAACGCGCTCGCGAGAGTTTCGAGATCATGGTAGAAAAAAAGATCGTATAAATGATGACGGCCATAGTGACTTGCGCACTTTCCACGATGGCCAACTGAAGGTCATTCAGCGCAACTTGGTTGCTGTAACCCACAAGTAAGGTGATATCAAAACTTTTTTGGAATGGGTGAGGAATTGCAGTATTGAACTTCCACCGCTGATAAACCTCTGCAAATCCCCAAAATATCAACCCGAACGCCAGACATGGCCTGCTTACCGACTCCCCCCATTTGTTCGTCAGGCCGAAAAGGCTCATAAGCACGAAGTTAAGAAGATGGAATAGTAGCGCCACACCGTTAGCGATCTTGCCGACCAAAGGCGAGAAGGCGATGTTGAAGAGATCCTCCGCCATGCGAGCCGTAAGGCGCTTCAGCTCGTGAAGTTTGACGATTTCATAGAAGACGTGCTCGTCGCCCACCGTGCCGTGGCTCAACATCAAGGACCTGAGCACGTGAGCCCGCGTGGTCAGGAGCCGTTGCCATTGATATACCCTGTGTTTCCGGCTTTTGTCTTTCGGGTCCGTTTGGCTGACGGTCGCCGCGATCAGAGCGCTCGGATTGCTGATGAACGTCCCGGCGAACTCGGTTTTGCTGCCGATGCCAACTCGCTCCCATGTGCAATCGCGAAACTCGCATCTTTTAAACGAGGACAAGGACAATGACGTGCCGATGAACGCGCACTTTCGGAAATGCGCGTTTTGCCAGGATGAGTAGGCGAAGTCGCAACCAATGAACCGGCACTCGTCGAACATGAACAACGGATTGGCGCGGAAGGTGCCCTGGAAGTCACACTCCCTGTACGTCGCACGGTTAACCTTGAACGTGTCGCCGGGCGTCGCGTGGGTATCCAGGGTCTGGCCGGCGATGTAGCGGCGCGAAGGACAAGCGTCGCGCGCGATGTCCCAGTCGTAGGGATCGGGCTCGAGTGCGACCTCGGGATCGTAAATCGGTTCCCACCAGCAATCCTGCCGCCGATGGCCGATGTGGGGATTCATCGCGCGAGGCGGAGGCTCGCCGCACGGGCCGGCTGCGGCGCGGGCGCTTTGGTCCTGCGCATTTTGTCCCACACCACTGCCCCCGGACGTTGTCTTCGGTCGACAGTCCTAAACGAGCTACAAACTGCGGTCGACCGTTTTGCGACACTCTGAGCCCGTTCCATTCCGGCCGTCTGCGAGATTTTGAACGGGCGTATACGCGCCTACGGTCTCGCATCGAACGACGAAGTGCTCGCGCCCGCCCCACGCGTCACAATCAACTTGGACGCCGGAGAGGAGAACGGCGGATACCAAGCCGCCCCGGCACCGGACCTACCGTAGGTCCGCTCAGAGTCAAAGCCGGACGCCGATCCCGGCGACAACTCACAACGGCTTTGGGTCCACGAACGGCCCATTGGGAGCTGTATGGAATGCCTTGGCACTCGAATTTGCGCACAACCCGGACCTTGGAGCGTCATCTCACTCCAATCCCGCCAACCCCTTCAGCGTAATGTCCGCCGCGAGATTGGCCACATCGGCCGCGCTGGCCGGGCCGCCTTCGTGGAACCAGGTGTGGGTCCAGTTGATCATGCCGAAGAACAGCATGGCCGCCGGCCGGCGCGCTCGTGGGCGGCGGGCGAGCTTCGGCTGGATTTCCACCAGCAGGCCCTCCACCGCCTCGATCAGCCGCCGCTGCCGGCTGACCACCTCGTCCCGGCGCGCGGGGGGCAGGGCGCCCAATCCATTGAGCAGCACCTTGTGGCGGGCGGCGGCGCCCGCATAGAGCCGCATGAAGCGCCGGGCGATCTCGCGCAACTTCTCCGCCGCCGGCAGATCGCGCCCCATCACGTGCGCCGCCGCCTCGTCGAGGGCGCGAAGGTGCGAATCCATGACATCGAAGAGGATGTCCTCCTTGGAAGCGTAGTAGTGGTAGATGAGCGACTTCGAGGCGCCCAGGGCCTCGGCGAGCCGCGCCACCGAGGCGCCGGCAAAGCCGTCGCGGGCGTAGAGCTGCGCCGCCGCCTCAACGATCGCCGCCCGGCGCTCAACGTAGTCGGCCGCTCGCGTACGCGCCATCAACCCTCCCACGTCAAACGCTTCTTGCTCTAGGCTAGCGGGTGCGATTAGTCGCATCGCGGCAGCTTTGGGAGCGGTTTTTTAAATGGCGCGTGGCGTTCGGCGCGATCTGGTATCGATGGTCTTTCGCCCCAAGCACGACTATCTGCCGGGAACCGACCTGCTTCGCCAGGTCGACGTGGACGAACTGGCGGCCAAACTCGACCTGGAAGAACGCGGCAAGCGCGATGGCGAAGCGGAGCGGCCGGGCGAGGCGGAGCGTTCCCGCACCACCGCCGAGGCCGATATCCAAGGCGCCTTGCAGGAAAAGTGGGACGAGAGCCTCAAGGGCGCCAAACGGGCCCACGAGGGCCTTCGCGGGCGGTTCGCCAGCCTGACCTCGGAGACCGAGCTGGACACCCTGCTGGCCGAGCCGGCGGCAGTGGCCCTCACCCTTCACGAGGTGGCGCGCGAGGAGCGCGACCGCCTGCTCTTTTCGCACCAGGCGGTCAGCGAGGCAGGCGCGGAACTCGCCCGGTTCAAGGCGCGCGAGGGCCTCTCCAGGCCGCCGCGCGAGGGCCAGCACGTCTTGGTGAAGCTCGCCATCCTCGCCTTCGCCGCCCTTGTCGAACTGATCGTCAACGCATCGATCTTCGCCGGGGGCGAGGAGTACGGCCTGGTCGGCGCGATCACCAAGGTGGTGGTCATCCCAATCGCCAACATCGGCGGGTGCCTGCTTTGGACCCATTGGCTGGCGCGCCAGGTGCTGGCGCGGGGGCCGGAGCGCAAGGCCATCGGCGTCGCCGGGTGCCTGCTCACGGCGGCGTGGCTCCTGGGCCTGAACCTCGCGGTCGCTCATTGGCGGGACGCGGCGGGCGCCGTCATGACCCCCGACGCCGCCGAACGCGCGCTCGGCGCCGCGATCAGCTATCCCCTGCATCTGCGCAGTTTCCAGTCGTGGGGCCTCTTCCTGATCGGCTGTTTCGCTGGCGCGGTGGCGATTTGGGAAGGCTGGAACTGGAGCGATCCCCACCCGGGCTACAGCCGTCGCATCCGCCAGAGGCAGGCGGCGATGGCCGATTTTCGCAACCTTCGGGGCTATGCCATGGAGCGGCTGCGAAGCGAAGCCGACGCCGGGGCCAACCGGCTGGGCGACGCCCAGCGCACCGCGGAAATGTCCATCGCCCAGCGGCCGGCCCTGGCGGGGACGGCGGCGAGCCTGGCCGACGATGTCAAACTGTTCGCCGCTCACCTGGGGCGCGTCTGCGACGAACTGACCACACGCTACCGCGAGGCCAACAGCCGCGCCCGCGTCACCGCCGCGCCGGCCTATTTCGAAGCGCCGTTGTTGCTGGAGCTGCCGTTGCCGGTGCTGCCCCCCCTTTCGGCCCCGCCCGTCGAGCGGCCGGTGGCCGGGCGCCTGGCCGAGGCGATCGACCAGATCACCCGGGCCCACGCAGACGCCTGCGCGACCATTCCCTCGCTTTCCGAGCTCGAAGAAAAGGCCGACCCCGCGTGAGCCTGCGCCCTTCCCGCCCGGCGCCGACGACCGCTCGCCCAGGCGACCGGCGAGCGCCCGTCTTGGCGGCCCTTGGCCTGGCGATCTTTGTCCTGGCCTTCCTCGGCATCGTCATCGGCGCCCAGATGCTGGTTCACCCGGCTCGCCCGGACGACAAGACGCTGTGCCCGGCCGGAGGGCCTTCGGCGCTCACCGTGGTTCTGGTCGACACCACCGATCCTTTGAGCGCGATCCAGCGCGCGGCGGTCATGGTGCGATTGAACCAGATCGTCTCGCGCCTGAGGCTCAACGAGGAAATCGCCGTCTATTCGATCAAATCCACCGGCGATCCCTTGAAGCACGACTTCGTCATCTGCCGGCCGATCAAACCCAGCGAAGTCAGCGAATTGACCGGCAATCGCCAGATCGCCCAGCGGCGCTTCGACGAAACCTTCGAGCCCAAGGTCCACGCGGTTCTCGCCGCGTCGACGGCAACGGCCGGATCCTCCGCCCGCTCGCCGATCATGGCGGCCATTCAGGCGATCGCCGTCTCGGCCTTCCAGGCCGGCGATGCGGCCGGGGCTAGCGGGACGCCCCTGCCCAAGCGGCTGGTGATCGTTTCGGACATGCTGGAAAACAGCGAGGCGGGAAACCACTACAAGGGCGCCCCCGATTTCCAGGCGTTCAAGATAACGCCCGCCTACGCCCGGGTTCGCTCACACCTGGACGACGTGGCCGTGACCATCCTCTATTTGAGACGCGACGACGCCGCCGGCGTTCAGGGCGTCTCCCACATCAGGTTCTGGAACCAATGGTTCGCCGACCAGGGGGCCAGCGTGGACGACGTGGCGGCGATCGAGGGATAGCAGCGCTCAAATGACCATTGAAGAGATCCGTGGCCGGGCCGGCAAACACATCGACAAGGTCCTCTTCGCCGGGGCGGTTATCCTCGGCGTCGCGACCATCACCGCCGTGGACGCCGCCGATGCGTCAAAATGGATAGCGGTGGTCATCTGCGTGGCCCTGATGGTCGCCTACATGCTGGCCGCCCTTCTCTTGGCGGGCCTGCGCCTGCGGGCCGACCAGACTGCCGACAATCTCTATTACCTGGGCCTCCTCTACACCCTGGCCAGCCTCGGCGTGGCGCTGATCCGGTTCGCCAATTCAGAGCAGGCGACGACCTCGATCCTGCGCAATTTCGGCATCGCCATCTTCACCACCATCGTCGGGGTGGGCCTGCGCGTCTTCGTGGGCCAGTTCCGCGAAGACCCCGAGGATCTCGAGTACGAAGCCAAGGCGGCGCTCTCCGAGAGTGTTCACCACATGCGAACCCAGCTCGATCTTTCGGTGGCGGAATTGCGGGGTTTCGCCGACGGGATGAAGCAGGTCGTGAGCGATTTCACCGACAAAACGACGAGCGCGACCGCCGAGGCGCTGGACACGGCGGTGGGGCGCTTCGGCGCGGCCGCCGACGCCATGGGGCAGCGTTTCCAGACCACCGCGGAGACCTTCGAGCGGCGTGTCGAGGCGTTCGACGCCTCCCTGGAGAGAGTGGTCACCGCGCTCGAGGGCCTGATGGATCGCCTCGGCGCCGTCCGCGCCGACGCGGACATGGTCGAACAGGGCATGCGCCCGGCGCTCGACGCCCTGGAGGTCGCGGCCAAGCGCTTCGCGGCGGCCATCGACAGCGAGCGGGCGACGTTCGACGAGGGCGCCACGGCGGTGGGCCAATTCGCCCAGACCAGCGCCCTGCTCAGTGTCTCGGGCCAGACTCTGGCCAACGCCGCGGACAAGCTCAAGATCGCCGCCAGCTCGGCGGGCGAAGCCAGCCAGTTCGTGGCGCAACTGGACCGCGCGGCCGGCGCGGCCATGCAATCGACCGTCACCTTCGCCGCCCGGCTTTCTGAAATCGCCGCCGGGGCCGAAAAGCAGAACACCCAGGCGGTGGCCAACATCCATAGCGCGGCTACCCAGGCGGCGGACAACGCCGCCACCCAGGCGCAGGCCCGGCTCGCCGCCGTCGAAGAAGCGGCGGCGCGGGTCATCCAGACCTTGGGCCGGCTCGACAGGGAATTCGCCGGATCGAGCGATACGGTCCAGCAGGTGCGCCGTGAACTGACCGAACTGGCCGGCTGGATCATCGAGCGGCTCGACCGGCGATGAGAAGCGGCGATATCGGCCGCCAGCAGGCCCAGTACCGCCGGGGCCTGGTGCTCGGCTTTACGGTGGCCGAGACCATGCTGCTGATCCTGTTCGCCCTGATGCTCGCCCTGGGCTTCGTGCTCATGAAGCGAGACCGGGAGCTGAAAACCCTGACCGGCGCCATCTCCCAGCTGCGCGAGAAGGAGCAGCTTCTGGCGACCAAGGTCGAGGTCTTTCAGGCGATGGCCCAGAACAAGCCCACCGATGAGTTCTTCCGCGAACTGGTGAGGGCCCGCGCCCTGCAGGCGAGCCTTGAGGCGCGCGCGGCGCAGCTTGCCGAGCGGGAGAAGGCGACCGCCAAGCTCGAGAGCGTGATCGACGCGGTCAGGAGCGCCCCCGATGCGCGACGGCGCGTGGTGGAGCTCGCCGCGCTCGGCGCCAAGGTGCAAGGCGAGATCGACCGCCTCTCGCCGCAGGCCGCCAAGGGCGACGCCTTCGCGCTCGTGCCCCAGGCCGTGGCGCTGGCCCAGGCCAGCCAGGCGGCGGGGCAATCGCAGGGCGAGGCGCGCCAGAGGCTCCTCGACGCCGAGAAGGGGGCGCGCGAAAACGCCACCCTGAAGGGACAGATCGTCACCCTCCACCGCGATCTCACCAGCATTGGACGCGGCGGCGATTTCCCGCCGTGCTGGGTGACGGCCGACGGCGAGATCCAGTTTCTGCTGCGCGTGACCCTCAACGGCGGCGATTCCTTGAGCGTCGCCGACATCACCCCGCCGGCGCGGCTCGACGATCGCCGCGCCCTACCGTTGAGCGGCGCCCTGTTCGCCGGCCCGGTGAGCCGAGGCCAGTTCCTGGCCCAAACCCAAGGCGTTTACGACCAATCGCGCGCCAAGAGTTGCCGCTATTATGTGGTGATCGCCGACCGGACCGGCGCGACGCAGAAGGAGCTCTTCAAGACACTCCTCTTCACGGTCGAGGCCCACTTCTACAAGGTGATCCTGCGCTCTTAGATGGCCAGAAATCTGGAAAGCGAACTGGCGCGATTGTCACGCGCCGTGCGGCGTCGGGTGAACCTGCTCCACCCACGGGGCCCTGCGTCGGCGCACCCGCTCGGCCTGACCGCCGCCGAGCGCGTCGCCCTCCTCTGGGACCGAACCGGCGCCCGCGTCCTGCGCTGGCTCCGGCGTGCGCGGCGCCGATGAGGTCGTGTTTCTCGCCCCCGTCGAAGTCGCTAGTGGACAACGCCTTTGCGCACACCAGCCTTGACAAACTTTCCGCTGGCGTCGTGGCAGCGGCCGTTCTTGTCGACCTTCTGGGCAAATGCGGGCGTTGCAGCCTGCATGGATCAGGCACGCGCAATCGATCCTGCGATCCGCTAGACCATAACGAGCGAAAGGAGGCCCGGACGGGTCTGGACCTCCTCTGGGGCGGCGCCGCGGATCGCCGCCGAAGCGGCCGCTCCGATCGGCGCGAGGCTTCGATCAGTCCTGCGGCGTTGGCGGCGGCGGTGGAGGCGGCGTTGGCGTTGTGGCCGCGCCGGCGACGGCGCCCGTGCCGCCACCCACGGCGGCGCCAATCGCCGCGCCAGGGGCGCACCCGATCGGAAGCGTCACAAGGCACCCGATTGCCGCGCCGATACCGGCGCCCGCCGCCCCGCCCGCCAAGGCGCGCGCGCCTGGATCCGAGCGCCAGCTCCCATCTTGCACGTAATACCCACGATCATCTGCCGGATCGGCGAGCCAGTGCACATTCGGATCATTTTGGTGGGCGTCATACCAATCGGATTTGTAGTAGGTGATCGGCGCGGCGGCCCCGTAAGCATACCTCTTATGAACCCGCCAGCATTCGCCGTACTGATTGCAGGCGACATAGGTCCGTTCGACCGAAGCGGCGCTCGCCACCGTCGGCATCATCGAGCTTCCGCCCATAATGGCGAGAAATGAACTCAGTCCGAACGCAGTGGTAAGGATCTTCATAGCATCACCTTTCTTGACGGCAGGCCCGTCAGCTGTCCCTTTGGCTACAAACGAGGCGGGAAGGATCTTGGTTCCAGCTATGGATGGGAATGAGGGGAACCCGCGACGATGATCCTGTGACGGGAGCGCCATGCCGCGTCACCTCGACGGAGGGTCCCTCGCCGCCTCGCACGGGGATCGTGTCCCAACCCGTGGTGTAACTCGACGGCTTGGCCATCGTGATCTCCGGCAGGGCGTCGCGTGGCCCCCTTTGAAGGCGAAAGACAGACTTCGGCCATCGCCCGAGAGTTGGCGTCCCGCGCGTCCAGATAATCATCCCGCCAGAAGAAGACGACCACCGAGGCGCCAACGATAATAACCTGCGCGGTCAGCCGATTCAGCGCGCCGCCCCATGTACCGTCGAGGTCGGCCGCCTCATTCGCCTGTGCATGTCCCGCGGCGGCCACCGCGAGCGCGCCAAGGCCCGCGCAGAGCGCCTGTCGGTCGAGGGGGTGCATCATGTCCCTCCGCGGCGCGCCGTCGTCGAAGGCAGGCGGATCGGATCAGGCCCCGCTTCTCTCGAGTGCGCGCCACTCTGACTGATGGGTGGGGTTACGCAAAGCCTGCTCCGTCACAGGCTTCGCACTACTCGATCTTGGCCAGAACCTCCGCGATCTAGCCGACTCCTTCGTCGCTGTGGCTGGTCTCCACGATGAGAGAGGGCGACGGTGTCGCCGGTGACGAGCAGACCTTCGCCGCGCGCTCGACCAGGGAGTCAGCGGATGCCCAACAAGGTCTGAAGACTTTCGCGCGCGGCGCGCTACGACGGCTGCGGCGATCCCGGTTCAGCCGCGGACAGGCGGGTTTCGGCGGCCGCGACCATGGCCCCGAAGCGGGGATCGCCGCGGATCGCGTCCAGGTCCGGGTCAACCTTGATATGGTTCAGCCAGGTGAGGGTCGTCGTGGCGAATAACGGACCGAGCAGGTCGAGCGCGGCGTCGGGGTCTTGAAGATGAACGCACAGGGCGCAGGCGAAGCTGTAGCGCATGCCCAGATTGTCCGGATCGATCAGCAGGGCGCGATCGATCCACTCCCTGGCCCTTTTGGCTTCGCCCAGAACCGCGAGGGCGACCACGGCGAAGCCCATGGCAGATCCGTTGCTCTGGTCCTGCGCCACGGCCTCTTCGGCGCGGACGAGCGTCATCCGCGCCGCACGGCGGGCGCCCTGCTCGTCGTTGATCGCCGCGTAGCAGGAAAGCAGAGTGCCGGCGGAGGTGTAGTCCGTCTCTATCAACCCCGCCGCCTTTTCGTAGTAGCGAATCGCGTCCTCGAACCGGCGTTGTGTGAAACTCACGTAGCCGGCGCCCAGATTGACCTCATAGGACTCCGGGTCCAGCTCGAGCGCGACCTGGATTTGCGCCAGCGCTTCTTCTTCCTGACCCTGTTCCCTCATGTGTCTTGCCTTGACGGCATGGGGTTCGGCGAGGCCGGGCTGGAGCATGAGCGCCCGCTCGGCGGCCTCCATGCCGTCGCCGGGTCTGCCGTATCTGAAGTGCAGCGAGGTCTGCGCAAGGGCCATGAGCGCCCAGGCGCGCGCGTAGCCGGGATCGATCTGGGTGGCGCGGCGGCACAGGCGGATGATCGCCTCCTCGCGCCGCGTATCGCCTTGATTGCCGCTGACATACTGCTGCCGCGCCATGAGGTAGAGATTGTAAGCGTCCGGATTGCTCGTCCCACGGCGCTCGATGGCCCGCTTCTCTTCCGGCAGAAGCTTGAGCTTGACCGCCCCGACGATGGCCTCGGAGATCTCGTCCTGCAGGGCGAAGATGTCGGTGAGGTCCCGGTCCCAGCGCTCGGCCCAGACGTGATCGCCCGCGGCCCCGTCGATCAGCTGGGCGGTAATGCGAACGCGGGTCCCGGCCTTGCGTACGCTGCCTTCCAGCACATGGCCGACATTCAGCTGGCGGGCGACCTGCGGCACGTCCACGGACTTGCCTTTGAAGGTGAAGGCGGTGTTGCGCGCGACCACCGAGAGGGCGGAGACCTTGGAGAGGTCGGTGATGATGTCTTCGCTGATGCCGTCGCTGAAGTACTCCTGATCGACATCGCCGCTCATGTTGACGAACGGCAGAATGCAGATGGCGTGGGGGCGGGGGGGCGGCGGCGAGGTTGGCGCGCCCCGGGGGGCGGAATCGCCGGATCGCAAGATGAGTTCGGCGACGCTTGCGACGACCTGCCGCCAGCCGGGCGCATCGGCGGCGCCGGTCCACCCCGTAAGATCGGCACATTGGATCTGATCGAAGGGCATGGGCGGGCGAGCGCCGTCGAAAGCAAGTTGGACGAGTCTGCCATTCGCTCGACCGCGATCCGCCTCCGACCGCACCCACTGCGACTGCGCCGCGTCCGCCGACCAGATCACCACCACCACCTTGGCCGACGCCAGCCGCTCCTCGATCACCTCGTTGTAGGGCCTGTGAGCCGGCAACTCGTCGTCTCGCCAGACTCCATAGCCCAGCGCCCGCAGGGCGTCGGCCACCTTTTGGGCCTGGCCCGCGGTCGAGCGGGCATAGGATATGAAGATGTCCGACATTGGCGCGCGCCCCCGTCCTCCAGGGCCGCCGCGACCCTATCGAGGTCGCTTGGCCGCGGGCAAGCGAAACGTGGTTATAGGCTCTGAGGCGGGCGGCGCCTCGAGACCCCACTCCCCCTAGTTGATCCTCGCCAGAACCTCCGCGATCTTGCCGACCATTTCGTCGACGTGGCTCTTCTCGACAATGAGGGGTGGCGAGAGGGCGATGGTGTCGCCGGTGACGCGGATGAGCAGACCCTCGTCGAAGCAGCGGTGGAAAATTTCGCCGGCGCGCGCCCCGGCCGCCCCCGGGCGCGGTTCCAGCTCTATCCCCGCCACCAGGCCGAGATTGCGGATGTCGATGACGTGACGCGCCGCGCGTAAGGAGTGTATGGCCTGGCCGAAATATTCGCTCATCGAGGTCGCCCGCTCGAAGAGGCCGTCCTCCTTATAGACATCCAAGGTCGCCAGGCCCGCCGCGGCCGCCAGGGGGTGGCCCGAATAGGTGTAGCCGTGGAAGAGCTCGATCCCCGGCGCGGCGGCCTCCACGATGGCCTGGTAGATGGCGTCCTTGACCACCACCGCCCCCATGGGAACCGCGGCGTTGGTGAGGCCCTTGGCGCAGGTAATCATGTCGGGAATGACCGCGAACCGCTCGGCGGCGGTGGCCGCCCCCAAGCGCCCGAAGGCGGTGATCACCTCGTCGAAGATCAGCAGGATACCATGCCTGGTGGCGATCTCGCGCAGCCGCTCCAGATAGCCGATCGGCGGCGGCAGAACGCCGGTCGAGCCGGCCAGAGGTTCTACGATCACCGCGGCGACGGTCTCGGCGCCGTGCAGGCCAACCAGCCGCTCGAGGTCGTCGGCGAACGCCGCGCCTTCGGCCGGCTGCCCGTCGGTAAAAGGCACGCCCGCGCCGTGGGTCGCCCGCAGGTGGTCCACCCCCGGCAGCAGCGGTCCGAACCACCGACGGTTGCCGACTATCCCGCCCACCGAAATGCCGCCGAAGCCCACACCGTGATAGCCGCGCTCGCGGCCGATCAGCCGCGTTCGCGCCCCCTGGCCGATGGCGCGCTGGTACGCGAGCGCGATCTTCAGCGCGCTGTCCACCGCCTCCGAGCCGGAATTGCAGAAGAAGACCTCGTCGAGACCCGGCGGGAAGATCGCCGCCAGTCGGGCGGCCAGCGCGAAGGCCAACGGGTGGCCGAGCTGGAATGTGGGAGCGAAATCGAGCTCGGCGGCCTGCCGCTGAATCGCCTCAACGATTCGTGTCCGGCCGTGGCCGGCGTTCACGCACCACAGGCCCGCGGTAGCGTCCAGCACGGCGCGCCCGTCGGGGGTAAAGTAGTGCATATCCTTGGCGCGGGCGAAGAGGCGCGGGTGTTCCTTGAAGCCGCAGTTGTTGGTGAACGGCATCCAGAACGCATCGAGGGAATTAGCGCCGGCCGTGGCCATGTGCTCGCTCCTATGGGGAGGTTCAGGCTCTATTGGCAAGGTTCACGATCCCGACGGGCGGGAAGCGCTTCGCGCGAAGCCCTTTGATCCGCCGCGGCGGCTCGCCGATTGGGACACTCTGCGCTCTCTGCGTCTCCGCGGTTCAAGGGATTCGTGCCGCATCACCGCGCTCCGCATTCGCCCGTTCTAAAACTTCACGTTGGCGGACATGCCGATGGTGCGTGGCCGAAAGGTCTGCGCCTCAAAGAGCGTGGTGAACTGATCCTGATGTTGCAGGTTCAACTGCGGATGGGCGTTGAGCAGATTGTTGACGAACAGAGCCAAGTCCCAATTGTTGAAGTTGACGCCCGCCCGCGCCGAGACCAGATTGGTGGCTGGATCGGGCACGAGGCCGGAATCGAAGAAGGCGGTCCTGGGATCTTCGTTGGGGATCGGCGCGGTCCGGCGGCTGTTGAATTCGTAGTCGGCCCGAACAAAAGCCGTATGATCGGCGACGGTGAAATCGTATTGCGCGCCGACGGTCACCGTCCAGGGGACCACTTCGAGTGAATCCCCCGCGGCGTCCAGCAGATCACCGTTGGAATCAAAGGCGTCCTTGGTGAACCTCGCGTCGGTGTAGCCGACGGTCGCCTCGACCTCGAGCCCGTGCGTCACCTGGAACTGTCCCTGAAAATCGAAACCCTTGCTGACCGCGTCGCCAGCGTTGGTGGTGAATTGGATGCCGCAGGCCGGCACATAGAACGCCTGCTGAATATTGTTCCACTTGATGTAAAAGGCGCTCGCCGACACCTGCAATTTACGATCGAAGAATCGATCCTTGGAGCCGATCTCGTAGCTGAGAACCGAGTCGGAATTGTACGAGGTCGGGAAGCCGGCTCCGCACGCCGCCACTGGAAGCGGCGGCGTCGCCCCGCCGATGCGGTAGCCTTTGGAGACCGTGGCGTAGAAAAGATCGTCGGGCGTAGCCTGGTAGGAAAGGCCGACCTTGGGCGTCACGGGCTTCTCATCTTTCGAGCCGGAGGTGACGGCGGGAACCCCGCCGTTGTCCAGCAGGTCCTGAGGTCCGTCATTAAGATTGGTAAAATCGAAATGGGTCCAGGCGTAGCGCAGGCCGGCCGTTACGTGCAGCTGGTCGGTAATGTGGAACGTGCCGTCGGCGAAGAGCGCCACTTGGCGGTCGTGGCCGATGGTGTCATTGATATAGTCGTCGCCGTTGGGCAGGAGATCCTCCCCCCACGCCTGAAGCACCGTCTCATTCCACAGTAGCTGAGTGAGCTGGGGCAGTTGGGGATCCCGAATCTCTTCGGTGCTGCGCTGGCTGTTGTGCGCGTAGAACACGCCCGCCACCCAATTGAGGCGCGCATCGGGGTTTCCCGACTGAACGCGAAACTCCTGGGTGAAATTGCTTTGAGTGTTGGTGATCAGATTATTGGCGACGTAGTTGGGTAGGCCGGGAAGGTTGAGTCCGGTGGGAGTGAGGAGGGGATACAGGCTTCCGCAGTTATTCGTGCACGGATTTCCCTGAGGGTCGGACGGATATCCATACTGCGCGTTGTTGCTGGTGGGATCGAGGTATTGTTGAAAGTACGAGAGATTGTAGATCGTACCGCTATAGCCGTTAACGCGTTCGAGTCTGTTGTAATAGGACGTGTTGGAGATGAATTTGACCGATGGAAGATCGTATTCCACCTTCAAGGTCGGCATATAGTATCGATCCGGGTCCGCCATTCGGTCTGGGGTGCCATTGCGAAACACGCCGGCCGCCGGGTCCGAGATGCCCACCCAATAGTTGTCGTAATTATGCTGGTCGCGCTTTTGGTAGATGATCCCTGGCGTGATGGTCAGGTTGGCGAGCGGCGCCCAGGCGAGCGCGGCGCGCAGCACGTAGGTGTCGACGCGATTGGCGTCCCCGTCCGTCACGGCGCCGGTCAGATAGTCCACACGATCGATGTAGCCGCCATCCCTGCGCCCCCAGGCGCTGACGCGAAATCCGAGCTTGTCGGCGACGAGGGGGCCGCCGATCGCGACGCCGGTCTCGTAGCTGGGAGAGCCGTCCTGGGTGAAGGCCAACTCGCTGTGCGCGAAGCCGCTGTAGTGGGTCAGACTGGGCTGGGGCGTGATGTAGCGAATCGTTCCCCCTTCCGAACCGGCCCCGAAAAGGGTGCCCTGGGGTCCACGCAACACCTCGACCCGATCCAGATCGAACACCGCCGGCAGGGTGTTGTTGGCGTTGAGGCCCAGATTGCGGACCTGGATAGGGGTGTCGTCGATATAGATGCCGGTCGTGCCCGAACCGGCCGTCGAGTTGACGCCGCGGATCGAGATGTCGTGGTCGTCGGTGTTGAAGGTGACCCCCGGGGTCAACTTGGCGATGTCGGCGAACGACTTGATCCCCTGCACATCCATCTTGGCCGCGGTGAAGGCGCTGACACTCTCGGTCACCTTGCTGATCTGCTGCGACTGACGGGTGGCCGTGACGACGATCTCGCCCACGTCGGTGGCCCCCGTCGGATTGGGCGCGCTGGAGGCCAGGACCGGCGCCTGGGCCTGGGCCGCCGCCGCGCCGGCCCAAATGAGCGGCATGAGCGCCACCGAGGTCAGGGCGGGCGCCAGCCACGCTCTTGGTTTGGCCATGTGGAAATCCCCTCCGGTTTGGACCGGCAGACTCCTACCGCGTCGCCGAGGCGTCAAGAGACTGTGATCACATATTCTCGTCAGACAACGCGCCAGGGTGGCGCGCCGCGACCGGCCGAGCTATACTGTCGGCCTTCGGGAAGAATGAGGAACGCCTCGGCGGCCCGTCACCGGCCGCCTGTGCATGCGCATCGTCGCACTCTCCAACAAAGAGCCATCCGTTCGCCGTCCCCGGGGCGAGCGAAGCGGCGCGTCGATGCGCCTTCCCGATCGTTAGCGCGCTATCGGCCGTTGGCGCGTCCCGCCATGCTCAAACCCAATCCCCAATCCTCAAATAATCCGCGAAGTCCCATGCCCAAGAAAAAGAACACCGTCCCCGCCGCGCCGGCGCGAATCACCACCGTCAGCCAGGCCCGCGCCTGGGCGGCGGCGCGCGGGGTGAGCGAGATCGAGTGCCTGGTGCCAGACCTCGCGGGCGTCGCCCGCGGCAAGATCATGCCCTCCTCGAAGTTCTTCGACGACACCGCCATGGCGCTTCCCTCGTCGATATTTATGCAGACCATCTCTGGCGAATATCCCGAGGAGGGCGGGGAGTTTCGCTACGACCCTTCGGATGGCG
>Ga0182024_10013593_pt1 | contig 15859 bp, 19 predicted proteins | sample P32metaG_FD_120480 | JGI IMG/M metagenome (GOLD analysis project Ga0182024, IMG submission 120480) | Permafrost microbial communities from Stordalen Mire, Sweden - P3-2 metaG (Illumina Assembly) | ecosystem: Environmental > Terrestrial > Soil > Wetlands > Permafrost | place: Sweden: Stordalen... | reverse complement strand
GTCGTTGACATAAACAACCGGGACGCCTTGTTCGCGCGCCCGGTCGAGCACCGGCGACAGCCGCTCGACCATCTTCAGCGCCCAGGGCAGCACCTTCTCGCCGCCGGGGAATTCGAGGTCGTTGATGACATCGACGACCAGCAACGCGGTCCGCTTTTTTGGATCCGGATCAGCCATGGCTGATGATATCCCTTACCGGCTCACTGAAGTGAGCCCGCCGCGCATGATTAAAGCGCATGGTTAATGTTCGTAGCGTTTGTAAGGCACCATCGGGAGAAAAGACTTCAATTGCATTGCTCTCTGGAGGCCCCGCTCGAGGTCAAGTTTGACGTGCGTGTTTGAATAATCGCGATAGTCATTCACCAGCCCGGCCCGCACGGCTTGCATGAGCACATAGTCATACGTTTTGCGGCACTGTTTTTCGTTGCGCAGGCATCCGTCAAAATAATTGCGCCGTGTGCCGCGCTCGTGCCAAAATGGAACGTGGCGCCGCGGGAGCATGTCGTTTACCAGCTTCGCAACCGACCCGTGAATCTTTCGCATCATCGGCCCGAGTTCCTCGCCCTTGCGCAGGTAACCTATGGTGTGATAGTGATTGTTCATCAGCGTCGTGACCCACGGGTAAAAGCCGTGCTGGGCGGACCAATGTTCAAAGCGATTCCAGAAAACCGTTTGAGCGTCGGCCTCTGCGAAGGCGGGATATTTGTCTCTGCAGCGCGCGGTGATGAAGTAGATGCTGTTGTCCCGGTACCAATGCTCGAAGCGATGCTTCCCCTCAAAAAATTCATGATCGCTGTGCGAGCTCGTCCGCATCTCGAAAAAGCATATCAACCAAACCTCTCCCCAGTACCCCCCGTGGCGGGCTCACTTCAGTGAGCCGGTCCGATTGCGTCTTTGCACCACCGGGAAGCGCGACACCGATGTTTGGCAAAGAGCAACAAGCGGGCTTCACTCAATCTCCCATTCATTCCAGCACGCTCGCCCCCGCGGTGGCGGTGGTGGCGAAGACGGTGGGGCGGATCTGAAACTTGGCCTGATAGGTTCGCGTGAGCTGCTCGGCCAGGGGCTCGACAGCGCGGGGTTGGGTGAGGGCGACGATGCACCCGCCGAATCCCCCGCCGGTCATGCGGGCGCCGTAGACGCCTCTCACCTTCATCGCCTGTTCGGTAAGAAAGTCCAGTTCCGGGCAGCTCACCTCGTAGTCGTCGCGGAGGGACTGATGGCTTTGCATCATCAGCTCGCCGAACGCGTCGTATTGCTCGCGCGTGAGATGATCCGCGCCTTGCGTGGCGCGGGCGTTTTCGCCGACCACGTGCCGGCAGCGACGGAAGACGACTTCCGGCAGCTTCCCCTCGGCGGCTTGCACTTGGGCGATCGTCACGTCGCGCAGCGCGCGGACGGCGGGGTTGGTCTTGCGAAAAAACGCGACGCCCTCCTCGCATTCCTTTCGGCGTTCGGCGTATTCGCCGCCGTTGAGCTCGTGCTTCACCATGCTGTTGGCAATCACCACCCGCAGGTCCTTCGGATCGATCGGGACAAATCGCTTGGACAGATCGCGGCAATCCAGCAGCATGGCATGGCCCTGCTTTCCGCTGGCGACGGCGGTCTGGTCCATGATGCCGACCGGCACGCCGGCATAATCGTGCTCGGCCTTCTGCGAGAGCAGGGCGATTCGCCCGGGCGACATTTCCGATCCCGAGACAATCAGCAGCGCCAGCGCCGTGCCGACTTCAATGGCCGCGCTGCTGGACAGCCCGCCGCCGACCGGCAGCGTGTTGGTCATCATGCAGTCCATGCCGCAGAGCGGGATCCCCGCCGCCACCATTTCCGCGGCGACGCCGCGACTGTAGTTGGCCCACACCGGCTCGCCGCGATCGATGGGCTTTTGCACCGAGAATTCGACGATCTGCCCCGGGAAAACGCTCGATGCCAGGCGGACCACGCCGTCCTCGCGCGCCCGGCAGGCAAGCCGCACTTCGGGCTCGATCGCCATGGGGAAAACGAACCCGTCGTTGTAGTCGGTGTGCTCGCCGATGAGGTTCACCCGGCCCGGCGCGCGGATGACGTGAACCCGGTGACGACCCGTCGCCGCGCCTCCGAAGCGCTCGTGAAATTGTCTCAGCAGCTCGGCCAGGGCCAAATCCATGGGCGGAATGTAAGAGCACGGGGGAAAGCTGGTCAAGGTGGGAATGAAGATGGGAACGGGTATATTCAGTGTATGCCCGTTACTTCCGCGGAATTTCTCCAGCAGGTTAAGGTGCCTTTTTCCAGGGACGCCATTGAGGTATTTTGCGGAAAGTGGGGCGTGACGGAGTTCGCGCTCTTCGGAAGCGTGCTCCGTGACGATTTCCGGCCAGACAGCGATGTGGACGTGCTGGTGAGCTTCCATTCCGACGCTCGGCCGACACTCCTGACATTGGTCAGAATGCAGGACGAGTTGCAGGATCTTTTTGGTCGCCGCGTCGATTTGCTCGAGCGTGGAGGGATGGAGCAATCCGCCAGCTCCGTAACGCGTGAGGCGGTGCTCTCTTCCCTAAAGGTGATCTATGCGGGGTGAAGCGGAGTTTCTCCGCGATATGCTCGATTCCGCGGTACGTCTGCAACGCGAGCTTGTCGGAAAGAGCTATGCGTTTTTTCTGGCAGACGAGACGCTTCAGGATGCCGTGGTCCTACGACTGATGATCATTGGGGAAGCGGCCAAGAAGATATCCACTGCGACTCGCGCTACGCTGGCCGGGATTCCATTCGATGAAATCGCGCGAATGCGGGATGTCATGGTGCATGTCTACTGGCGCATCAACCATCGAATCGTTTGGGACACCGCGATTCAGGACGTGCCGGTCTTAATTCGGGAACTGACTACATACCTCGACTCCGGTGGAGTGGGCGGAGTTACCACTTGAGCCGCGGTCTTTTCCTGGTTCTCGACGGCACCGAAGGCGCGGGCAAAAGCACGCAGGCGCGGCTGCTCGAGCAGCACCTGCTGGCGCTGGGCCGCGAGGCGTTGCTGGTGCGCGATCCGGGGACCACCCGAATCGGGGAGCAGGTTCGCGCCATTCTGCTCGACCCCGCTCACGCCGAGATGGCGATGCGGTGCGAGATGCTGCTCTACATGTCGGCGCGGGCTCAGATGATGGCCCAGATCATCCAGCCGGCCCTGGACGCCGGCCGCGTCGTCGTCTGCGATCGATTTGTTTCGAGCACTCTGGCGTATCAGCTTGGCGGGGACGGGCTCAGCGCTGATGAGATCAGCGCGGTGGCGCAGATCGCGATCAGCGGCCGCTGGCCCGACCTGACGGTTCTGCTCGATTTGCCCGCCGATAAGAGCCTGGCGCGAGTGAAGCGCGCCAAGGACCGCATCGAGCAGCGGCCCATGGCGTATCATCAGCAGGTGCGGGCGAACTATCTCGCGCAGGCCGAGGCCGACCCGGCGCGCTATCGCGTGATCGATGCCGATCGCGTGCCGGAGGAAGTGGCGCGGGACGTGTGGCGCGAGATTGAGCCTTTGGTGAGGAGCATGTCGTGACAAACGAAGGCGAACGAGCCGAACAACCTGGGCCACCCGCGTCGACGGCCTCTACACCCACCTACCCCAAAGGCGATTTGCTCCATCCTGAATGGAGCGAACGGGCGCCGTGGTTCGGATACATCGGCGTCGGCATCGCCCTGGCGGCAATGCTGCTCGGCATCGCAGGCATGGCAATGGCGGTGATGTACCTGTGGAGATGGACGGGAAGCTAAAAGGCGATCCAGAGGAAATGCAAAATGCAAAACAGGCAATGCAAAATGCAAAATGAGCGGTCAGGGCAAAATGATTCTGTATTCATTTTGCATTTTGCATTTTGCATTTCGCATTTTGCATTTCCGAGACCCTCGATTTCGGCCCCGGGGATCGTCACCGCATGATCTCGTTCTCCGACATCATTGGACAAGACGCGGCGATCTCGTGGTTGAAGTCCGCGTATCTGGCCGACCGGCTTCCCCACGGGTTGATCTTCGCCGGTCCCGGCGGAGTCGGAAAGGCGACGACGGCGCGGGCGATGGGCGCACTATTTTTATGCGAACGGCCCAAGGATGCCGCGGCGTGCGGATCGTGTGACAGTTGCCGGGTGTTCGAGGCGGGCAATCATCCCGACTATCACCTCATCACCAAAGAGCTGATCCGCTATCACGACAAGACCGGAAAATCCAAGGGGATCGATCTTTCGATCCACGTGATCCGCCCCGAGCTGATCGATCCGGCGGGCCGCAAGGCGGCCATGGGGCGAGGCAAAGTCTTCGTCATCGAGCAGGCCGAGCTGATGAACCCGCAGGCGCAAAATGCACTGCTGAAGACATTGGAAGAGCCGGCGGGGCGGACGCTGATCGTGCTGCTGACCGATCAACCGGGCTCACTCCTGCAGACGATCCGCAGCCGCTGCCAGTTGGTCCGCTTCTCGGCACTGGACGAGGATTTTGTCCGCCAGGGATTGCGCCGGCGGGGGATTGAGCCGAAGCTGGCCGACCGGGCCGCCGATTTTTCCCGCGGCTCGCTGGGCGTCGCGCTCAAGTGGATCGAGGACGGGGTGATTGAGCCGGCAACCGAGTTGATCGAACAGGTCGATGCCGCCTTCATCGGCACGCCTCCGGCGGACCTCCCCGGCTGGTTCAAGAAAGCCGCCGAGGCGTACGCCCAAAAGCAACTCGATCGCGACGAACTGGCCAGCAAGGACCAGGCAACCCGCGAAGGGCTCACGCTCTATCTCACCATCACCGGCGAGCGGTTCCGGCGTCGATTGGCCGAAGCCAATGACCCGGCCCAACTGGAGCGAGCCTGCGCCGCCATTGATGCCATCGTCCGGGCGGAAATGTATCTCGATGCGAACGTCAATACGGCGATCGCGCTGCAGCAGTTGTCGATAGCGCTGGAACGCGGGTAGCGCAGGTTCAACTTCTTTTCTCACGCCGGGGCAGAGCGTCAGCGCCGCCCCGAATCTAATTGCGTCGCGAGAAGAGATCCGGGGCGGCGCTGACGCTCTGCCCGCGGCGTGAATGTCTCTGGAGAAGCGCCGCTTCCAAAGCCTTCTAATCCCCTTCGTTCATCCGGTCGATGCAGCGGAATTGCCGCGAGCTGAGATGGCGCATCAGCATCGCCACCAAGAGGAATGCGGTCATGATCGTCACGAACCCGATCGCCGCCCAGAGTGGCCGCGGATCGGGGTCTTTGGAGACCGGGTGGATGACGCTTACCTTGGCCAGCGCATCGGTCACCGCATACGCGCCCATGTAGCTGAAGGTGCCGGCTGCCGTTACCAAAAGCCCCAGCACCTTCCAAGTGCCGGGCTTGGCCTCCACGCCCGCGGAATCGTCGTCAAACATCTCAGGCGATTTCAACACGTTCATCCATTCTCCGGCAACATCGTCCGGTCCATCGGATGTACGATACGGAGCCGTTATGGGGCAAGCGGGCCAGCGCGAAGCTTGGCTGCTTTCTGCCCCGGAAGCGAAGAAGTGTTTTCGCCACAGATGGGGCGTAGAAGCATCTCGGCGATTTTAAGGTGCGGGCGCGGCAGCGGATAGTCGGCCAATTCGGCCAGCTTCACCCAACGCCGCGCGCGGTTATCGGTCGCATCCTGCTTGGCCGCAGCGTGGGCGACATAAACTTCAAACTCGTATCGGCGGTGCGTCAGGGCATGAGTGATGGTGCCGAGGAGCACGGCAGACTGAATCGGAATGGCCGGCTCGGATTCGGACGCGCAGTCGATCGTCAAGAACTGCCACATGCCGGCCCAGCGCCCGCGGCGGGGACGTTGCTCGATGAGCCAGCGGTCTCCGCGCCGAATGCAGTAAGTTCTCCGCCGCACGAGCGGCGTGGGCCGGGCCTTGCGCGGCGCGGGAATCTTCTCCTGCGTTCCCGCGGCCTGAGCCTGGCAATGCGCTCGAACCGGACAGACCAGGCACTGCGGATTTCGCGGCGTGCAGAGCGTCGCTCCCAACTCCATCATCGCGGAATTGAAATCGCCCGGCCGCTTACTTGGCAGGATCTCCTCGGCGCGTTGCCAAAGCAGCTTCGCGGTCTGTTGATCGCGCGGTTCGTCGGCGACGTTGTCCAGCCGGCAAAGCACGCGCGTGACGTTGCCGTCGAGGATGGGGGCGCGACGATCGAATGCGATAGAGGAGATGGCGCCGGCGGTGTATCGCCCAATGCCGGGGAGCTTGAGCAGTTCGTCGCGATCGGCAGGCAAGAGGCCGCCGTAATCGCTGACGACCTTTCGCGCAGCCGCCTGAAGGTTGCGGGCGCGGGAGTAATAGCCCAAGCCCTGCCACAGCCGCAGCACGTCCTGCTCGTCGGCTGATGCCAGGTCCGCGATCGTCGGGAAGCGGGCGAGAAACCGATGATAGTAGGGGATGACCGTGGCGACCTGCGTCTGCTGGAGCATCGTCTCGCTGACCAGCACGCGATAGGGATCGAGCGGCCCGGGCCGATCCGCGGCGCACCGCCACGGCAGGTCGCGGCGGCAGCGGTCGTACCACTTGAGCAGCCGCCTGGAAAAGTCTCTGGAGGAAAGCAGCACGCGAGAATCTTATACGGTTTCCAGCGAAGGGCGGCGATACCGACGGACGGCCCGGGGACGGGCCGGCTCTCCATGCGAGCAGCGCCGGCCTCGCTTGAAATTCTTCAAGAATTTGCCAATTACCTGATTGAACCAGGCCGAACCCGAGGTAAATTGATAGTCCTCCAGGCGGGAAGAATTTTGGGACATGTTACAACTCAGGTTCGCGCAACCATGGAGGCTGCCATGCGACAACCGCACGTTGACGATTTCGTCCGCCTCACCCAGGACATCCCCGAGCTGTCGCTGAATCGCGGCGAAGTCGGAGTCGTCCGAAGCACCTGGTTCGCCCCGTCGGTGGCCTATGAGGTTGAGTTCTGCCACATCGGCAACGACTACCAAACCCGCGCCCTCCTCCGCGAAGAGCAGGTCGAAGTCGAGCAGGGCGAACTCACTGCTTCGGCGGGATGATTCGCGCCGCCCCGCGTCTGTTTTCGGACTTGGCGATGATCAGTCGCTGATATCGTCCCCGCCCCCCGGCTTGCCATCCGGTCCGTAAGACACCACATTGAATCCCGCCGAGCCGGCAGCGCCCGGGACGACATAGACATACGGGTGTGCCCACGGATCTCTGGGAATCTTTGCCATATACGGGCCGTGCCAATTCCAATTTCCATCGGGCGGCTGTTGCACCAGGACATCGAACCCTTCATTGGCCGTGGGCAATCGCCCAATGTCGATTTCATACGCGGATATCGCCTGATGAAGGCTCGCCACGTCATTGTTCGCCGCGGCGATTTTCGCTTCCCGTCCGCGGTTACTTCGCCACTTCATCGGAACCAACGCAGCCCATAGCCCGATCACAACGGCGATCGCGAGAATGATCCAAAGGATGCGGTAACGCACGATCTCCTTTGGCCGGGCACCGGATTGATAGTCAAGAGGTAAAACGGCCATGCGCCGTATGAGTACCCGCCTCGCGCCACGGGATTCCGCGCGGTTGACTTTTCCGTCCGCTTCAGATCCCGCCGCTGATGGCGGGGATCAGGTCGTCAATGCGGATTTCCTGGTCTTCGTTGATCCAGACGGTGTGCTTTTGACCGTCGAGGATGTAGACGATTTCGAGGCTCTTGCGCCAGCCGGCGGCGGGGTCGGCATCGAGGCTGTCGGGATCGGCGCGAACGACGTCGGGGAGCTTGGCGATGCGTTTGATTTGCTCGGAGACGTCCGCCCACTTGTTGCCGGTGCCCCAGCGGGCCGAGACCAGCGCAGGCCGGGCGGGCGACTGAACGCTGGCCAGCGCGGTTTGGTGCTCCTTGAGACGGGCGTTGATCGCCTCGGCGCGGGCGTCAATCCGCCGGGTCTCGGCGTCGTCGCCGGCCTGCACGGCGGCCTTCCGGGCGGCGTCCAGGTTTGACAAAAACCGCCGGTCAATCGCGATCAGCGCTTCCAGGTAATCGGCTTTGGCTTTGTGAACCGCCTGCCGGTAGGCGTCCTCCGCCGACTCACCGGCCGGCTGCGTCGCCGCGGGCTGCGTGGCGCGGGGCGAATCGCCGGGCTGCGAGCGCGATTTTGGCGCGTCATCGAACAACCCTGCGGAGGCGATATGGATCGAAAGAACCAGTCCGAGAAATGCTCCAACGACACCTTGCAAGCTCTGCTTAGACATGTGAAAAACCCCTCCCACGTGGCGACCGCGAAAGATCATTTATCGCGTTTGCAGCGTTCGCACCCAAACGCGAAACTCACGGACGACAGAGGTTGGCGGCTCATCGAGCATTCGGCGCACAAACCCGCCGAATTTGTCGATCGGAAGAAATGGAAATGACGGACTCCGGCCCACGGCGCAATAAACTCCCGACCGGAGGAGCAGGATCAAGAGCCGGAACCCATCGAACCGCCACAACTCCGGCACGCCAAGGGCGGCGTAGATCGGTTGCCGGGGAATCGACCGGGATGTGATGTCAATCTCGATTGCCAGATCGGGCGGCGGGTAAATCGCCGGGTCGAAACGCTTCATGCCCTGAACTCGAGCGGAATTCTCCAGGTAGTAACACTCGTCCGGCTCTAATCCCGCCGCGAGATCCTCTCGGCGAAAAGTTGAAGAGCCGAACCCGCTCAGCGGAATGTCCAACTCATCCGCCATTGCTTCTAGCAGCCGTCCGATCGAACCTTTGGGAACTTCATGCTCGGGAAGGGGCGCCATGATCTCCAACCTCCCATGATCGAACGTCACGCGAAGCGGCCGGTTTTCGATCTGCGCGAGCAGATCCTCATAGAACGACCACGAGACGTCGTGCATCACCAGATGCTGTTGATCCAGCAGGCGGTTGCGGTCGGAACTGATTGGGCTCGCGAGCGTCATTTGCAAAGTATTGTATCGACTTTCGCTTCGATTTGAGAGAAGAGGCGGCTCAGGCCGGTTGAAGGTTGAAGGCAATAGCCGTCATGGCCGTCGCAGAACTTCGCCGATCCACCGCGCATCGTCTCCCTCGAACGGCGGGTCGGGCGGCTTGGAATAATCGATGTCGTCGTATCTTCCCCGGCGATAGGCGAGGTTAATCAACTCTTGCACGTCGACTGCGATGCCGGCATCGCTCTTCCGTAGCGGCACGGGGATTTTGGGCAGCCGCTTCCCCAACTCCAATGGCAATTCTAGCCGATAGATAGCTTGTGTCGGCTCGCGCGCGATGTGATTGCGGCGCTGTCGGTCGGCCGGCGTTCAATCGGCCGCCATCCCATGGAAATGCTGCCCGAAGTCGTCTCCTTAGCGCCCCGGCTGTTGTCTATTCCGCGCCAGCGCGAGTCGGCAGCGCCGCCTTTGCGCAAGACGCTGGGGATCATCACGCTTTCGGGGGTCTTCTGGTGCGTCTGGTTCAACACCACGACTGGCACGCCGCTGACGTTGTTCGCGCAGAAGCTGGGGGCTTCCAATTTTGAATTTGGGCTGCTGACGGCGCTGCCGTTCCTGGCCTCGCTGATGGCGGTGCCGGGAAGTTTTCTCATCGAACGCACGGGGCGCCGCAAGGAAGCATTCCTGCGATCGCTCTATCCGCAGCGGCTGATGTGGGCGCCGATCGCGCTGGCGCCGCTGATGATCGTGGGCCGGTCCGGCAGTATCGGGCCCGGGCGGGCGCTGACGGTATTTCTCGTTCTGATGTTCCTGATGTACGCGGTCGGCTCCGTCGGGAGCCCGGCGTGGCTGAGCTGGATGTCGGACGTGGTCCCGTCCCGCTTGAACGGCAAATACTTCTCGCGCCGTCGCCAGTGGGGCATCCTCGCGGCCGCGCCGGCCGCGGCGTTTGTGGGATGGTTTCTCGATCACCGCGTGCCCGACGAGCCCCGCGCGGTCCTCGGCTGGTGCTCGCTGTTCTTCCTCTGCGCCGGCGTCTGCGGGCTGGCGGATATCCACATGTTCCAGTACGTGCCGGCCAAGGATCGGCCGGCGCGCCGCTCTATTCGATTGGTCGATACTTTTCGCGAGCCAATGCGCGACCGGCCATTCCTCTTTGCCTCCGGTTTCATTGCCATGCTGACTTTCGCGCTCACCTTCCTTGGCCAGTTCGCGACGCTGTACATGCTCGACCAGGTCGGCGCCGGGAACATGACCGTCCAGATGGCGCTGGTGGTGGCGCCGATGATCGGGCAACTGATCGTCCTGGGCGCGTGGGGCCGCGCCGCCGATCGGGCCGGCAAGCGGCCGCTCCTGGTGTTGGCGGCCATCGGGCTGGTCCCCGTCGGCATTGGATGGTGCTTCGTTACGCGCGGAAACGTCTGGCTCGCTTACGTGCTCTCCGCGCTGGGCGCGGCGCTTTGGACCGGGATCGAAGTGGTCAACATGAACCTGGTGCTGGAGCGCTCCGCCGACCGGCGGCAGGGGGCCGGCGGATATGCCGCGGTCAACAGCGTGATCGTCAACGTCGCCGGTTGTCTGGGCGGCCTTGCCGCCGGGGGCATCGCCCAATGGCTGCGCGACTGGCACTGGCAGCCGTTGCCCGGATGCAAAATCCTCGGCTTCTACGACGTGCTCTTTCTCGCCGGCAGCGCCATGCGGCTGCTGGCGCTGGTCGCATTCTTGCCGCTTCTGCACGAGCCGTGTGCCCGTTCGGCGGGTTACGCGCTAAAGTTCATGGGCGCGTCGATCGCCGAATCCGCCAAGCGGCTTCTACGCATCCCGTCGATTCATCACCCAAAAGTTGAACCGGAGCCCGCCCTGCCCATCGTGCTGCCCGTTGCTCCAACGACATTGCCCGCGCTTCCCATTCGACGATGCGCGTAGCGGATATTGATGCGCTAAACGGTGATTTCAAAACCCGTGGAGCCGGAGAGCTTGCTCCCCGTATTCGCGTCAAACGGGGAGCAAGCTCCCCGGCTCCACGGGTCCTGAAATCGCCTCTACGCCAAAAAGCGGAAGGCCCGGCGCTCCCCTGTTCACGCCGGGCCTTCACAAAGTTCGTCTGGATGTGGTCCGTTCCGCCCCGGGCGAACGTGTCGTCCGACCGAACGCCGGCCGGACGACACTGCCCGTGGGAACCAACCGCGCTTCATGAAAACAGGTTTCTTCTCACCCGTCTTGCCGTCGTTGCGACGGCCATTGCGAATCCCCTAAAACAAACAGGATGCCAGCCGGCGCCCGGTGCTATCTTGCGAGAAAATCCGCCTTTTCGGCCTCCAAATCCCTAATCGAACATCGTCAAATTAAGATGTTTCCGCGTTCGGCCGCGCGGTTCATCGCCACGCACCGCTGCTTCGCCTACGAAATGCGCAGCAATCGTTTTTGGGGGGCGCAAACCGGTCACGCGCAAATTCCCGCCGCACGAGATTGCCGAGAGTCCGGAAGGCGCGTAAGATCACGCGCTCAAAATCCGGCGGAAACGAAGCGCCGAGAAGCACCTTTAGCTCAATTGGATAGAGCGTCGGTCTACGGAACCGAAGGTTTCAGGTTCGAGTCCTGAAAGGTGCGTTGAGGAGTGACAAAGACTTACGAACGACGCCCAACGATGAAAATCCTGGGTGGCAGAGAAGTTTGGCAGAGAAGTGCAGAAAAAGGGCTCCGGCAAACATTAATTTGCCGAGGCCTGCAATCCTCGAAGGTCTGCTCGCAAGTAGACATGAGAGGTTGCAATGGCGCATTTTCCCAAGCCGTTTTTCCGCTCCGCCCGAAATGCCTGGTTCGTCCAGATCGGCGACCGCCAGATCAAACTGGCCGCGGATAAAGATGAAGCAATTGCCCGCTACCACGAGTTGATGGCTAAGCCATCCCTGCCGCAGGTCACTCAGGCCGAGGCCCAAAAGCTGGTCGTCGTCATCGTCGATGAGTTCCTCGGCTGGTGCGAAGCGAACCGGGCACCCGCCACGTATCGATGGTACAAAGACCGGCTCAATTCTTTCGTCGCGACGATTGATCCCGCTTTGACCGTCATGCAACTCAGAAATCATCACGTTCAGAAGTGGGTGGACAATTACGGCGTGCCGCTAAAGTCAGGCTCCAAGCGCAACCTGATCGCCTCGATCAAGCGCGCGTTTAAGTGGGCGGAGGAGCAAGGCTACGTTGATCGCTCGCCGCTGACACATATGAAGAAGCCGGCGTGCGGTCGCAAAGAGCTGGTCGTTTCGCCGGAGCAATTCGCGGAACTCGTTGCCCGGTACAAGGATGAGAATTTCCGGGATCTCCTGAATGCTACGTGGGGTACAGGTTGTCGTCCGCAAGAATCTTTGCGGGTAGAAGCCCGCCATGTTGACCTCGCGGGCAGCCGCTGGGTTTTCCCGGCGTCCGAGTCGAAAGGAAAAAGAATCCCCCGAGTCGTGTATCTCACGCCCATCGCACTGGAGATCACCAAGCGGCTGATGGCAAAGCACTCAACCGGCCCGCTCTTCCGAAACACCGATGGCAAGGCGTGGACCCCATGCGCGACCAACTGCCGGTTTCAACATGTGCGACGCAAGACCGGAATCAAATACTCGCTGTACTCGCTGCGGCATTCCTTCGCTCAGCATGCTTTGATTCGCGGCGTGGACTGCATCACAGTCGCCACACTTTTGGGGCACTCGGATCCAAATATGCTAGGACGCGTATACCAGCATCTGTCGCAAAACTCGGCGTTCCTGCAGGAGCAACTCAGAAAGGCAACGGGCCATCCCCTCAAGGCCGCAGGGTGAGATGCTTGAGCCTCGGGCGCATGCGTGGGGCGGTCACCACGGGAGTGACCGCCCCCACGCGGCATGATGCCAGATACGCGTCAACATCCAGATCGGAAAAGACGATCTTTCCACCGATGCGAAAGTGAGAGATCGCGCGGGCCGCGGCGAGCTGATACAGTTTGCTCGGCGATACCCCGATTTTCTTCGCCGCTTCAGCTACGGTCATTGTCCTGACCTTTCTACTTAATTGTCTGTGGCTGATGCCGCAGCCCAGAGCAAATGCCCAGACGATCAGCCAACACGGTCTTCTACGTCCGACAGATCAGATACATGCGGTGTGCCGGGGGTGACTGGCGGAACATGAAAAGTGGCCGCCCGCGCGGTTAGCGCGAGCGGCCGCGGTTTGACCTGGGAAGCATGGGGTGCAGCGGCACCCCTGTTCCGGGATCGTTACTTCAACCAACGCGAAATCACGTTGATCAGGCTCTGCTTGGCAATGCTTCGCGCGACACCATTCTCATCGAGCTTCTTCACCCAATAACCAATGGCCCAGAGCCCCAACACAAAGAAGAAAATGAACAACAGCATAATGGGTCCCTTTCTCGAAAAAGACGGTTACATTTCTCGCCCGAGGTCACGTTGATCCTCGGGCATCTCTTTGGCTTGTTCCTGGCCTAGTCCCTCCTGCCCGCGCATGTACATCACATGCCCACGGTGATCGCCGAACAAAAACGAGGCGATTTCGGAACGGCCATGATCAAACATAGGTTTGGCACTTTCCCATACGGCACCGCCGATATTAATGAGTGAAGACGCGGCATCCCGGAGGCTCTCAGCGAATGATGGCTCTTCCCCACTCTTGAGTTGCTCCATGAATTGCTGCGTTTTCTTTGACATGGCTTCTCCTTTCAATTGAGGGTTGGACGACTAGCGACGTCGTGAACGGCACAGCATGCATGCCGAAACAGAACAACTTCAATCTCGTAAACCGAAAGCCCAATTCACTTCTACCTTCCACTTACCATTGCCTGCACGGCCCAGAATATTTCATTAACCGCGAGAGTTAGGGTCGCCCATCTGTCACGGCGGCAATTGAGAACCTGTGCGACTGAATATGGAAAGCGGAACCCGCCGTTACATCCGGGGAAAGCTACGCAGAGGAATCTTTGCGGCACAGCTTGCAAATGCCCATGATGATGAGAGAGATGCCAAGTCTGGCCGAAAGAAGGGTTTCCCAACCGCCGCGGGCCGCCAAAAACCGGTTGATATTCGCTCGGCTATGTGCAATCCTGGTTGTGGAAGGATCGGCGGAGAGGCAAGCCTTCGGGGCGGCTTAAGAAATATTTACCGAGTGGGGGGAACGATGAGAGGAAGACCAAATGCCCGTGCTGTTCTTCCAGCATGAATAAGAAACCAGAGCCCTATCAGCTTGAACCGTGGCGAGAGGAACTCCTGGCGCGTGCGTTTGAGCGGCTGCCCCATGACTATGATTCGTTATCGCCAGCGCTGTCGGCTCTGCGGAAGGCATTCCATCTAAATCTTGCAGAAGTGCTTCAGCCCGCAATCAATGCGCATGTCGCCGCGATGTCGGACTCGAACTGGCGAAGTTATGACCAACGCGCGGCCTTTGTGGATTCTGCAACTCACCGCCTTGGGCTTGCCGTGAGCGATCCTAACACCGGCAGAGCGGCAATTCTTGCGACTCAAGTTTACCAAGGCTCGAAGCGAATGGGCGCTCACTTCACTTATTATATTCGTGCGGGCCGAGACGGCTATAACCTGTCTTCATCGTCCTCCGAACTTGCTCCCATCAAGTTGCAACCCGCATCGGCGGAATTCGATTCGTGGGCGGAGGAGTTTAGATCCAAACCATCGCGACATCGCTAGCAACGGCCGAACGCCCGGCGACAGTTGACGTCGGGCGACGACCAAAAGAGTTTTGTTGCGATGCGACTTACATCTTCGCCTTCGCGATTTTCCGTAGGGTCGTCAATCCGCGGCTGCGATTGACACGCTCCTTTGAAGTCTCGGGCGTGTCGTCAGCCTCACCCGGTTTCGGAATAAACTTCCGTTCGACGGCGGTACGTTGCTTGTCTGTCAATTGCACAATCCAAGCCTGAACGAGTTCGACCAATTCCATCTGATCGATACGCTGGTCGGGTGTCGGGCCGGAATCCGCCAGCATATCCAGACGCTCGGCCGGTTCCCCTAATACCAACCGCTCGCGCCGGATTGCCGCCACCACGGTCCACCGAATCACGCCATATAGCCATGCCCGCAGCGATCCCTTTTTCGGATCAAAACTCTGAACCGTCTTCAGCTTCAGCAGTTTTACCAGCACATCCTGAGTGAGATCCTCAGCGAGGTGAGGAGAATAGCGTTGAAGCGCGACGAGGATCATTGCCACGATCCGGAGGACCCGCTCACGAATGTCGCCGAATAGGTCATTATCGGTCGCTTCAGGATTCGCTACGCGATTCTCCATCGCCTCATATATTCGGATGATCCAACCGCTGGCGGACTTATGACTACCATTGGTTGCACTCGTTCGAGAGTTGCATTTGGGAATGCCCAGCATCTTGCACCTGCTTTCCTGTGAGCGGGACATCGGGCCGCCGCCAGATCGCTGACAGCAAATCCGAATCGCGACAATTCGCGACCCGCGAACGAACAGCAACATCGCCAGGTGATCTGATTGAGTCGGGCAGTGTGGGTCGTTGCGCAAGGCATTTGGGCCGTGCCAGCCGGTTTTTCCCGATGTGTTATTTTGCAACAATTTCGGTTGCGCAAGGCTTGCGCAAGGCCATTTATTCCAATTTCAGAGTATTGCCACAAACGCAGGTCATCTCCTTTCGCCTGTCGTTCGGTGTCCCCCTGCAATCGTATTCCTCTACGAATCTAAAGACGTGTGCTTTCGCCCTGCATATGTAAATCCTTCGGGGTCGATTGCCCGACTTGGAACGTCGGGGGAATGCGGTCCTGCATGCCTCACACAGCTCCGGCGGGTTAGGCGCCCGAAACTCGTGTACACATCCGCAAGACTGGCAAATGAAACAAAATGTAGCCGGTGCCGCCGGGCTGGTTGCGGGGTAACACTTCACCCGTCTGCAACATGCTCCACCGGCAGCGAGGGTAGCGTGCCGGTTTGCAGGAAGGTTTGCAACGCCTGAGTGATGGTCTGGGTC
>Ga0182024_10013592_pt1 | contig 15859 bp, 14 predicted proteins | sample P32metaG_FD_120480 | JGI IMG/M metagenome (GOLD analysis project Ga0182024, IMG submission 120480) | Permafrost microbial communities from Stordalen Mire, Sweden - P3-2 metaG (Illumina Assembly) | ecosystem: Environmental > Terrestrial > Soil > Wetlands > Permafrost | place: Sweden: Stordalen... | reverse complement strand
GCGAGGGATCGCCCACGCCGGAGTGCTGCGCGTGTTCGAACGGGAACGGATACCCATTCACGCGATCTCCGGCGTAAGCTCCGGCGCAATCGCCGCGGCCGCCTTCGCGTCCGGTTGCTCGAGCGAAGAAATCGAACGGGCGGCGCAGTCCATCGAACTAACGAGCGTCGAAAGCCTGGGCGCCTTTGTGATGGCGCTGCTCAAGCAGGTCAAGTTCGAGGATATGGGTATTCCGCTTGCGATTATCGCCAGCGATTTGACCGCTGGCGCCCCGGTCATCTTCAAGGAGAGAGGCGACGTGCTGATGCCGATCCGCGCCAGTTGCGCGTATCCGGGAATCTTTCCGCCGGTTCGCTACATGAACCATTGCCTGGTGGATGGCATGGTTTCGATGGACGTTCCTGCCGCGCCTCTTCGCCGGATGGGTGCGACGCACGTGGTCAGCGTGGTTCTGCCCCCGACGGAAATAACCGATCCGCAGAACATGCAAAGCGTGGTGCAGCGCAGTTTTCAGGTCATGACCGCGCGCAACGGGGCGCATTGGCGGCGCTCCTCCGACCTGGTGATTTCCCCCGACGTAAGAGACTCCGGATGGAGCCTCGGCTGGAGCTCGCGTGAGATTGCGCGGCAAATGATCGAAGCGGGAATTCGGGCGGCGGAGGCGGTAATGTCGCAGATCCTGAAGTGGATGTCTTCGGCTGAAGCGGCATAAAGAACGACGGCTGAAGCCGTCGTGCAAGTTGAAGCTCGCGCCACCCGTGGGGACGGATTATCATGAAGGCTGCATGCGGGCGGTCTTCACTGAGCGCGATATTCCTTTGGGCGGGGAACTGCTTGTTCCCGCCGATTCGATCCTCACTCCTTCGGCGCGCGATCTGGCCCGGGACCGCGGCGTAAAAATAATCGAACTGAAAAAGGGCGAGTCTCCGGCCGCCGCGTCGCCCGCCGACACGGTGGCCATCGGCAGCGATCATGGCGGATTTGAGATGAAACAGAAGCTGCTTCCCATGTTTGAGGAGCTGGGTCTGGCGATTCGAGACGTCGGCGTGCATGACGCGCAGGCTGCCGATTATCCGGACATCGCCCGCCAGGTGGCTGAAGTCGTCGCGGGCGGAGAGGCGGCGCGAGGAGTGGTCATCGATGGCGCCGGAATCGGCTCCGCGATGGTCGCCAACAAGTTTCCGGGAGTCCGCGCAGCCCTGTGTTATGATAGAGCTACCGCCAGAAACAGCAGAGAACATAATGATGCCAACGTCTTGACGCTGGGCGGCCGTCTGCTGACTGTGACCCAGGCTGAAGAGGTCCTTCGCACATGGCTTTCGACGCCTTTCGGGGGAGGACGTCACGCCGGGCGCGTGGACAAAATCAAGGAAATTGACAAGGCGAACCTGAAGTGGACCCCTCCCAACAAGACGCGCTAGACAGGCTTGTCGCCGAAATCGGCGAGGAGATCCTGGCGCGGTATCACGTCGAAAAAACGTCCGCGCCGCACGCGAATCACGGTCAGATTTTCGCCGCCGGAGCGACCCGCGTTTCGGCCTGCGAACCTCTTCCGAGCATCGATTCCTCGCTTGCCTCTCAAATCGACCATACTCTTCTGCGCGCCGACGCCACCGCAGCCGATATTCGCAAGATTTGTTGCGAGGCGCGCAAATACGGCTTCGCAAGCGTCTGTGTGAATCCATACTGGGTTCCTTTGGCCGCCTTCGAGCTGGCAGGGTCGCCGGTAAAGGTCTGCACTGTTGTCGGATTTCCTCTAGGGGCGAACTCCACTATGGCCAAGGTCGCCGAGACGGAGAACGCGGTGAAGCTGGGCGCGACGGAAATCGACATGGTGATCAACATCGGCGAGCTGAAGGGCGGAAATTACGACGCGGTCCGGCGGGATATCGAGGCGGTTGCGGCCGCCGCGCACAAAGGCGGCGCGATTCTCAAAGTGATCCTCGAAACGGCTCTTCTCGACGACAATCAGAAAGTCGTCGCCAGCACACTTTCCAAGGTCGCGGGCGCGGAATTTGTGAAGACGTCGACCGGGTTCAGCACCGGCGGGGCAACGGTCCACGACGTCGCATTGATGCGCCAGGTGGTGGGAGAAGAGATGGGCGTGAAGGCCTCGGGTGGCATCCGCACTCTGGACGACCTGAAAAATATGGCCGCGGCTGGAGCAACACGGATCGGCGCGAGCGCCAGTGTAAAAATCATGGAAACGGCGCAAGGCGAAACTGCACCGTCCGTCGAAGGCGGGTATTAATGTACGGCGTCGGCAATGTGAGCGTAAAGCAGGGCGGACCGGGGGGTCCGCCGCGGACGAGGGCGTCCGCCCTACCTGGCTGAATTCAACGATGGCGATTCCACGCAAAGCATCCGTAAAATTTCGCGAGCGCGCCGAGCTGCTGGACTTTCTGCTCGAGGTGTCGCGCGTCACGTCGGAGACGCTCGATCTGGATAAGCTGCTGGCGAACGTCGGCTCGATCGTCAAGGATGTCATCTCTTACGATCTGTTCGCGATTCTCCTTTATAACGAAAAAGAGAAGGGCCTGAGCATTCGCTATTCCATCGGTCATCGCGAAGAGATCGTCCGCAGCCTGATCGTCAAACTGGATGAAGGGGTCACGGGCGCGGCCGCGGCCAGCCGCTTGCCGGTGATGGTGGAAGACGTCCGCCAGGACTCTCGTTATCTGAACGCGCTCGATGCGGTGCGCAGCGAACTGGCGGTGCCGATGCTCGCGCGCGGAAAACTGGTGGGCGTGATCGATATCCAGTCGACGCGCGTCAAAGCATACTCGGAGCAGGACCGCGCGATGCTGCGGCTGATCGGGGCGCGAGTCGCGTTTTCGATCGACAATGCGCGTCTCTACCGCCGCGTGGAAAGGCAAAACCGGACCCTTCGCACGCTCGCGCACCTGTCGCAGGAGTTCAGCTCCATCCTCGATCTCGACGAACTGCTGGGCAAGATCGCCGCGACCGTTCGCACTCTGATTAACTACGATGCCTTCAGCATCTATTTGGTCGATGCGGACAAGAAATTGTTGCGCAGTAGGTTCAGCGTGCGCTTCGACCAGCGCGTAACGGTGGATAACATTCCCATCGGCAAAGGCATCACCGGCGCAGCCGCGCTGAGCAGGGAAGCGATCCGCGTGGTGAATACATCGCTTGATCCCCGCTACATCGAGTCGCATGCCGACGTCCGTTCTGAACTGGCCACGCCTCTGGTGGTGCAGGACCGGGTGGTGGGTGTGCTCGATGTCGAGAGCGAGCGTCTGGGCTTTTTCACCGAGGATCATCAACGGACGCTTTCCCTGCTCGCGCCGCAGATCGCCAGTTCGGTTGAGAACGCTCGACTCTATGAAGAAATCGCCTTGCGCGAGCAGCGCATGGACCAGGACTTGAAGGCCGCGCGTAAATTGCAGCATGTGCTGCAACCGCGCGAGGCGCCCGAAATCCATGGCCTCGAAATCGCGATCCGTTCCCGCCCTGCGCGCGAAATTTCGGGCGACGTTTACGACTTTTTTGAAAATGGCGAGGAGTACGCTGTCATCGCGTTCGGCGATGTAAGCGGAAAAGGCGCGGCGGCGGCGCTCTACGGCGCGCTGATCAGCGGGCTGTTGCGCATTCTCGCGCCGCGCAAACGTAGTCCCGCAATGCTGATGAAATCGCTGAATGAGACCTTGCTCGAACGCAAAGTGGACGCGCAGTACGCCACGCTCACGCTGGCTTTGTGGGAACCGAAGCTGCGCCAGTTCAAGATCTGCAACGCGGGCGCCGAACCGCCTCTCATTTATCGCAACGGAGAAATTCTCAAGCCGCGGAGTGAAGGCGTGCCGATCGGCTTGCTGGAAGATCGCGAGTATGATGAGGTGTCTCACCAGGCGGAAGCGGGAGACCTGATGTTATTTTTCTCAGACGGAGTGGAGGATCAACTCAACGCCAAGGAGGAAGATTTCACGCGCGGACGCGTGACACGTCTCCTGAAGAAGCACGGAACCGGATCGCCGAAAGCGTTGGCCGACGCAATTTTCGCGGACATAGACGCGTTCCGCGATGGCACCTCCATTACCGACGATCAGTCCGTGGTGGTCATAAAGGTCCACTGACGGATGCTACAGGACCAACAATGACGCCGATTGCTTATCGCGACCGCGCTCTTTTTTGCGACGGCGTCCCGCTGGCCGATATCGCCGCCAAAGCAGGCACGCCATGTTACGTATACTCCGCCGGCGCGATTCTCAAAAACTACCGCGACTACGATGCAGCCTTCGGCCCGCAGCCGCACACGGTGTGCTACGCAGTCAAAGCGAACGGCAATCTGGCCATCCTGAAGCTGCTGGCCGAAGCGGGCGCGGGTTTCGATATTGTTTCCGGAGGCGAGCTGTATCGCGTTCTGAAAGCCGGTGGCGATCCCAAGAAAATCGTTTTCTCGGGCGTCGGCAAGACCGCGCCCGAGATCGATGCGGCTCTCAAAGCGGGTATCTACGTCTTCAACTGTGAATCGGAGCCCGAACTGGCTTTGATCGACGCTCTCGCGCATCGCCATGGCATCCAGGCGCGTGTTGCGATGCGCGTGAACCCGGACGTGGACGCGGCTACGCACGCCTATATTTCCACCGGCCGCCTGGCTCACAAGTTCGGCATCGACATTTCCGAGGCGGAAGCTGTTTACGAGCGCGCCTGCCAGCACGAAAATCTGCTCATCGAAGGCGTGAGCTGTCATATCGGCTCGCAATTGATGAACCCCGAGCCGTTGATGGAAGCGGTCGACCGGGTGCTGGCTCTCATCGACCGTCTGCGAATGAAAGGCTTCGATATTCGTCACGCCGATCTCGGCGGTGGCCTGGGTGTGGCGTACAAACCGGAAGACTCGACTCCCGATATTTGCGGTTTCATCGGTCAGGTGTGCGAGCGGCTAAAGGGCCGAGGTCTGCACGCCATGATCGAGCCGGGGCGGTCCATCGTGGGTCCCGCCGGAGTGCTGCTGTCGCGGGTTCTCTATCGAAAAACAACCGGCGATAAAAACTTTGTGATCGTCGACGCCGCGATGAACGATCTGATCCGTCCGGCGCTCTATGGCGCGTATCACGAAATTCTTCCTCTGCGGGAAACAAACGCGCCGAAATCGGTGGTCGACGTGGTGGGACCGGTCTGCGAGACGGGAGATTTCCTGGCCAAGGATCGGGAATTGCCGGAGGTGATGCCCGGCGATATCGTCGCCATCTGCACCGCCGGAGCCTACGGTTTCGTCCAATCATCGAACTACAACGCGCGTCCGCGAGCCGCTGAGGTATTAGTGGAAGAAAACTCCTGGCGCGTAGTCCGCAAGCGCGAAAGCTACGAAGACCTCGTCCGCGAAGAGGTAGAATAACGAATATGAAAGCTGCGGCGCAGGTTTCGGTGCAGGAATATCTGCGAACCTCCTATCGCCCGGACTGCGATTACGTGGACGGAGAAGTCCTGGAGCGAAATGCGGGCGAACACGATCATAGCGATTTACAGAGCGAACTCCTGTATTACTTCCGCTCGCGCCGCAAGCAGTGGAAGCTTCACGCTGTCGTCGAACAGCGTGTTCAGATTCAGCCTAACCGGTTTCGGATTCCCGACGTGTGCATCGTGAAAAGACCCGCGCCACACCCGGCGATCTTCCGCGAACCCCCGTTTATCTGCATCGAGGTTCTTTCGAAAGACGATAGCCTCATCCGGACGCAAAAGCGCATCGACGATTATTTGAGATTTGGTGTGCCTTACGTGTGGGTCTTCGATCCCCTTGACCGCCGGGTGTGGACTTTCAGCCTCGAAGGCAGCCGGGAAGTGAAGGACGGCGTGCTTCGTACGGAAAACCCGTCGATCGAAGTCTTACTTGCTGAAGTCTTCGCCGGTCTCGATGACGCTCGGAGCTGAGGTGGAGAAGGTCCCTACGTACGCGCTGCGCTTACCGGGATAGCTCCACGTGGTGTTCAAACCTTTTCCTTGATAGGACTGTTCCACCGTATACGCTGCCATCGCGTGGTCCAACTGGGTGAGCGGTTTGTACCACACTTCTTCGTTGTGGCAGATTTTATCGGTCTCTTCGAGCGCCCTGGTCTCGACCTTCGCGAGTTCGCCGGCGACCATTTTCGCCTGCCGCGAATGCATGTCGCCACTGGTGAAGGTAATCGGCCGCGCGTCGGTTCGAACCACGTTGACGAGAAGATCGCCGCCCATCTGTTTCGCGAACTGGCTGAGCGCGATGCGCTGCTCCGCTGTCGCCCTCTCATCGACGATGATCACGGCCCGGGCGTTGACCACGTCCGGATGCATGTAATCGCCGAGGGTGTTGTCGGAGTGCACGACGCCCATCACCGATAAACCGTCGAGCAAAACCCCCTGCCACGCGCCTTTCTCGATCTTCCAGCCGAGCACCGCGAGGTTCCCGGTCAGTTCCACTTCCGAGTTCGCGAAGCAAGGACCGGTGTAGATGTCAGCGGTACGGGCCTCTACGTACTGACCATGGATGTCGCCCTGGTTGCCGGCAGCCATCGCAAGGCCGGCGATCGAAAGAGTGAGCGCAAGCGTCTTCATACCTTAAAAGTACCACGCTTACCTAGGCGGTGGAGACGCATAACCCCGACCCGTGAGGGCGCGGACTGGGCGGTTTAGAGCAATCTCCGGGCGCACGCCACGGGGCTATCGCTGTCGGCTAGCCGATTCCCAGCAGTTCGATTTCGAAAATGAGCGTTGAGCCGCCGGGAATATCCGGAGGACTGCCGCGGTCCCCGTAAGCGATGTTCGAAGGGCACACCAGCTCAGCCTTGCCGCCGACCTTCATTTTCTGAAGACCCTCAGTCCAGCAGGGGATGACCTGGTTCAGGGGAAATTTCACATTGTCGGAGCTATCGAACGGTTTGCCGTTGATCAACGTACCTCGATAATTGACCTTGACGGTGTCGGCCGCGGTGGGAGAAGTGCCCGTTCCGGGCCGTAATTCGCGATAAATCAGGCCGCTGGGGGTGCGGGTCGCGCCGGGCGCTGAAGCGGCTTTTTCGAGATAGGCTTTGGAGGCCGCCTCATCGGGAGGCGGGGAGGAGCAGGAAACGAGGAGCATGGGCAGGGTCAGCAAAAGCGCGCGATTTGTGGTCATCTAAAGTCTCACCATGCATTCTAACGTCATGAGGGTGTGTGTGCTGCAGCCGGACTATCGCGACTCCAAGGTCGACTACCGGCACTACGATCCTCCACGCGATTTATCCGGGCTGCTGCCGGGCGACCGGGTGGATCACTTATTTCTGCACAAATCGACCACCTACCGGCAGCTTCGCGAAGCAGGGCGGGCCGGGTACGATATTTTCGTCAATCTGTGCGAGGGCTATCTCGATTGGGACGTGCCGTCAATCGATGTGATCTGGTCTTTAGACCGGCTGGAGCTTCCGTATACCGGGCCGAGCGCGCGGCTCTACGATCCATCTAAAGAACTGATGAAATATGTCGCGCACACGCGCGGCGTGCGTTATCCAAACTTTGAATTCGGGGTGGAGCCGGCGCTCGAACGGCTTGCGTTTCCGATGTTCGTCAAACCGGGGCACGCCGGGGACAGTCTCGGGGTCGATAGGGATTCGCTGTGCCGCACGCCGGAGGAAGTGCGGGCGAAGGTGAGCGCGATCGAGCATGAATATGGCTCGGCGATGGTCGAGGAATTTATCGAGGGAAGGGAGTTCACCGTGCTGGTCGCGGAGAACCCGGCGAATCGCTTTGAGCCTTTGGCCTTTCAACCGATCGAATTTTTATTTCCTGCAGGCGACTCGTTCAAGACCTATGCGCTGAAGGTGCAGGCGCATCATCCGGAGAGTAATGTTGCCGTGGCAGACCGGCAGCTGGCGAATCGTTTGCGAGAAGCCGCGCGGACGATTTTCGCCGGGTTTGAGGGCGAGGGTTATGCGCGGCTGGATTTTCGGATGGACGGGCCCGGGCTATGGTTTCTCGAGATAAACTTCGCATGTTCCGTCTTCTATCCGCCGGGATACGAAGGTTCGGCCGACTACATCTTGCGCCACGATCCGATTGGCCACGAGGGATTTTTGCGTCAAATTATCGCGGCTGGGATCGCGCGGCATCAGCGCGGGCAGAGGCGCTTTGTCCGGGGGGCGAACGGAATCGCGGGGTTCGGCATTTATGCCACCTGCGATATGAAGGCCGGCGAGGTCGTGTCTCGCGGAGAAGAGAAGGCCGTGCGCCTGGCGACACGGGCGCATATTTTAAAATCGTGGCCGCCGGATCAGGTGGAAGCTTTCCGGCAATACGCCACGGTCGCCGGAAATGGGGTGTTCATGCTGTGCGACGAAGATCCGCACGAGTGGGCGCCGCAAAACCATTCGTGTAATCCGAATACGGGCTATGTGGGACTGAATTTAGTTGCGCTGCGCGATATTCGTGCGGGCGAGGAGCTGACGATCGATTATGCCGGCTTCGCGAATCCGGATGCGGCGCCTTTTGTATGTTCGTGCGGCGCGGCGAATTGCCGGGGCACACTCTATTTCAGGTAGGCGCGGAGCGCGTGAATCAGGTCGTCGGCGGCTTGCGCCTGTTCGTCGGAAGGGGTTACGTTCGGATCCAGAATGTGAAAACGAATGTGTCCCTCGATCACCTCCGCCATTAATGCGTCCATGGCGCCGCGGCACGCCGAAATGTTGTGCAGAACATCGGAACATTCGGCCTCCTGCTCCAGTGCGCGATCGATCGCTTCCACTTGGCCTCTGATGCGGCGAACGCGATTGAGCAGCTTCTTTTTCTCTTCTAATGTGTGCGCCATAAAATAGTCCTATTGCGGTCTTTACAATGATACCCCACCTGGTATATCCTTGGCATGGGTGGAATCATCAATGTTAACAGGTAGTTACAAATTAGGTTTTCATTGTAAAATTCCATTGTGGAGTTAGCGATAGTTATCAATAAAATGTTAACCGCCACTGTTGAGAAGACGAATGCTGAGACTAAGAACATGGACGTTTGGACTGCCCGCGCTACTGCTGTGGAGCGTTTGCTTCCTGGCGCGCGCGCAACCGCCCACGCAGGTGGATCCAGCACCTCCACCGCCTGAGCCGGAACGGTGGAATCTGTTCTATCAGGCGACTTCCATCGGCGATTATCATGGGACGTTCAGCTCGCCTTACGAGGGTCCGTTAAGTCTCCAGAACTATCCGGAGCGCGATGTTTCCATTACGACGACTCTGTTCTTTTCGCTTCGATTGGAGCAGAATACATTTCTGGTATTCGATCCGGAGATTGCCGGTGGGAAAGGGTTCAGCGGCGTCAATGGTTTGGCGAATCCCGCAAACGGCGAATTGCCGCGCGTCGCATCCGCCACCCCGAAGCCGTACCTGGCGAGGCTGTACCTCTCGCACGATTTTGGATTCGGCACCGAAATGGAGCCTTCCGACAGCGATGAAAATCAGTTGGCGGGGGAAAGGCCGATGGACCGGTACACCATCAGCATCGGAAGTTTCTCGATGACGGACTTCTTTGACGACAACAAGTACACTCATGATCCACGGACGCAGTTCATGGGCTGGGCTGTGATGTACAACGGCGCGTGGGATTATCCCGCCGACACTCGCGGCTACACATGGGGCTGGGTTCACGAGCTTCACTTAAAAAACTGGTCTTTTCGGTACGGCAGCGCGATGGTTTCGAAGGTCGCGAACGGGCAGCAGTTCGACCGGAGAATCTTTGTGAGCCGCGGTGACGTATTCGAAGCCGATCGCCGCTACACGATGAAGAAACGCGCTGGAACGATCCGCGCGTTGACTTACGCGAATCACGCCAATATGGGCAACTATGCCGCTTCAATCCGCCTGGCGGAAGAAACCGGCGGGGTCCCCGATATCACGGCTACTCGCCGCACCGGAGCTCTCAAATACGGCTTCGGCCTGAACATGGAGCAGGACATCACGAAAGACATCGGAGTCTTCTCGCGGCTTGGCTGGAATAACGGGAAAACCGAAAGCTTCGAATTCACTGCTATCGATCGCCTGGCGACCGGCGGTATTTCGATTACCGGCACCAGGTGGCACAGGCCTTTCGACACCGTGGCGACCGAGTTCACGGCCAGCGGGATTTCAGGCGTTCACGCGGAGTATCTGGCGTTGGGCGGCCACGATTTCCTGATCGGAGATGGGCGCCTGGAATATGGACCGGAGTGCATCTGGGAATCGTTTTATAGCGCCCGTCTCTTTCCAGGGTTCTTTGCGAGTTTCGATCTTCAGCACGTGAATAACCCAGCCTACAATCAGCAGCGCGGGCCGTTGTGGATCGAATCCCTCCGGTTCCATCTCGAGGTGGGGAAAAAGACTTTCAAACATTGACCGCTCCTGTTACTCGCGGCTCCATGTGCGTTTTTGCTTCTTATGGAGCCGCGACCTTCGGGAGCGGTCTGCGTCAGCCGGTCATTTTACGAGGATCCAGGATTTCGCGCAGCTCCGCTTCGCTGAGCGAGGTTTTCTCGAGAGCTACATCGATTACGCTACGGCCGGTTCGACCGGCTTCCTTGGCGATTTCGGCGCTCAGATCGTAGCCGATGCGTGGAGCCAGTGCGGTGGCGAGAATCGGGTTCCTTTGGGCGAGTTCGCTGAGCCTTTTTTCGTTGACCACGAAGCCGGCGATGGCCTTCGATGCCAGCGCCCCGACGGCTCCGCTGAGGAGATGAATGCTGCTCAGGAGATTCCAGGCGATGACGGGCAGCATCGTATTCAATTGGAATGCGCCGGATTGCGCCCCGATCATGATCGTGGCGTCGTTTCCGGCTACCTGGGCGCAGATCATGGCAACGGCTTCGGGAATTACGGGATTCACTTTCCCGGGCATGATGCTGCTGCCTGGCTGCAGGGCCGGGAGAGAGATTTCGGAAAGTCCAGAGACCGGTCCGCTATTCATCCAGCGGAGGTCGTTCACGATTTTGAGGAGCGTAACCGACAATCCCCGTAGCTGGGCGCTCAACTCCAGAGACGCATCCTGGCTGCTGATGGCTGCGAACAGGTTGGGGCTGCGGGTGAAGGGAAGGCCGGAGGCATCCGCGATCCGGCCGACGACCAGCGCGCCGAAACGAGGGTCGGCATTCAATCCGGTTCCAATCGCCGTGCCGCCGAGAGGCAATTCGAGACCACGCGGCATCGACGATTCGATGCGCGCGGACGCTGCGCGCAGCTGCGCCTCCCAGCCTCCCAATTCCTGGCTCAGGCGCATGGGAACGGCGTCCATCAGGTGAGTGCGTCCGGTTTTGACGACGTGATCCGCTTCCCGACCCTTCTCCGCAATCGCCGCGGCCAGAGCTTCGACGGCGGGCAGCAGGCGTTCGCGAACCTCGCGCGCGGAGCTGATCCGGATCGCGGCGGGGATTACGTCGTTGCTGCTCTGTCCCAGGTTGACGTGGTCGTTCGGGTGGACCTGCTGGCCGCAGATCCTGCCGGCCAGGGTCGCGACGACCTCGTTGGCGTTCATGTTGGTGCTGGTCCCTGATCCGGTCTGAAAGATGTCCAGAGGGAATTGCGAGTCGTGCAGGCCTTTTTCGACTTGTTCCGCCGCTTCTTGGACGGCCGATGCCATATCCTGGTCGAGCAGGCCCAATTCACCGTTAACCTCAGCCGCAGACTTCTTAATCAGGCCGAGAGCTGCCAGAAAAGGGCGGGGAAATCGAAAATCGCTGAACGCAAAGTTCTCGACGGCGCGCTGGGTTTGAGGGCCGTAGAGCGCGCCGGCGGGTACTCTTATCTCGCCAAAACTATCGTGTAACAGAACATCAGCCATGGGATCTACCTTGACATTAGACTTAGATTCCGCCTAAGTGTTGCAATTTAAACCGCGACACCTAGCTTCCGCTTGGGTTCATCCAGATTGGAGGATAAAGAATGAAAAGCTTTCGCATTTTCCTGGCGTGCCTGCCGGGACTTGTTATGGCCCAGCCGCAAATCGGGGGAGGGAATTGCTCTACAGCGTCGTTGAGCGGCAATTACTCCGCTACTCTCACCGGGCGCACCCTGGTCTCGGGGACCACTTTTTCAGCAACCTCAGAAGGCATCGGATCGGTGACGTTCGACGGGCAGACTAAGGTGACGTTTACCCTCACCACCAATACTAACAAGACCTTTTCAACGGCGCAGACTCTGTCGGGTACGTATACGTTGCAAGCCAACTGTCTCGGCACCGTGACGATTACCTCCGGGGATTCGGCAACCTTCACGCTCGCAGCCTACAATGTGGGCAAAGACTACATCCTAACGGGCCAGGACGGAGTCTACGCCTTTACCGGCAGCGGCAGCGTCCTCCCCGCGACTTGTCCGGGCACTCTCACCGCTGGAACCTACCCGGTGAACGGTACGGGCTTCGGACTTACGTCGAGCGCGATTTCTTCCACTTTCAACGTCCTCGGAGTCATCCAGTTGAGCGGGACGAACACGATCGCCATGAATCTGTTCGAAGCCACCAACAGCGGCACCAAGAATATCTCTTCCACCGGAACTTACGCGCTGAACTCGAACTGTTCGGGAACCGCCATTCTCACCGATTCGTCGGGAAACAGTTATTCGCTGGCCATTGAATTCACCGCCTCCAACGGGAACAATTTCATCTTTTCTAGTTCCAGCGCGGGGAGCGTATTCACCGGGACCGGGAGGGTGCTATGATTCGCCGCAGCGCTTTTGCCTTATGCGTAATGGCGGCTCCCTTCCTGGCCCATGCCCAGACGTCGGGAGCCTGCACCAATGGGACACTGAACGGCACTTATTCTCTGACGCTGACTGGACGCGCTATCAATTCGACGCTGGTGATCATAGGGGAGTATCAAGCCGTCGGTACGATCACATTCGATGGGGTGAGCGCCGTCACGGCGAACCTGGTGGCCAATACCAATGCATCTCCCGGAGTTTCGCAGACCCTGACTGGAACCTATACTATTCCATCGAATTGCGTCGGCACGGTGAACTTCACCGGTGGAGATACGGCGTCCTACGAGCTGATTCCCTATAACAGCGGGAAAGACTACGTCATCACTGGAGCGGACGCCACCTACCAACTGACGGGCAGCGGCGCGCCTCAACCGACGACCTGTTTGATCAGCATTCTGTCGGGCAACTATGTGTTCTCGGGCAATGGATTCCCATTGGTTTCCAGTGGGCTCACCGGAGTCAACGATATTGCGGGCTTGCTGACGTTCGACGGAAACGGCAACATAACGGGTAATTGGGCCATCGCGACGAACGGCACTTCTACTCCGGATACGTTCACCGGCCATTACACGATATCGTCGGGCTGTACGGGCAGCGCTACGGTTACCGATCCTTCGGGGGTCGGCAATACCCTGAGCTTCGCCATGACCTCCGCCGATGGATCAAACTTCGCTCTGGTGGGTGCGACGGCGACGAACATGTTTACGGCCACCGCGCATTCCACCATGAACAACCCCGGACTGCAAGTCGCGAATGCGGCTGGTATTTCAGGTGGAACGCCTCCGGGCAGCCTGTTCAGCATTTACGGATCGGGTCTGGCTACCGGTACGGCGCAGCCGACGACCACCACCTATCCGACCACGCTGGGCGGTGCGATGGTGCTGGTGAACAATGAGCTAGCGCCGATCTCCTACGCCAGCCCGACGCAGATTAATGCCGAGATGCCCCTGGATATTACGGGCGGAATCGCTACGGTGGTGGTGAAGGTAGGTAACGCAACCAGCAATGCCGTAGCGGCCCTTGCTCCGGCGACCGCGGTCCCGGGTATTTTCGTGAGCGGGGCGAACCGGGCCATCGCGCAGAACTATCCTTCCTACACGACGAATTCTCCGTCAGCGCCTGCGCCCGCGGGCAGCGTGATTATCGTTTACTTTACGGGAGGAGGACCGGTCCAGGGCGGCAGCGTGCTCCAAACCGGCCACGCGACTCCGCTGCAGGCGTTTGCCGTAAGCGAGACGGTTTCCGCAACGTTCAATAACACTGTACCAGCGACGGTCGAGTACGCCGGGTTGACTCCGGGTACCATCGGCCTTTACCAGGCGAACATCGTGGTCCCGAAGATTGGCGCGGGCGATCACAATCTGGTCATCACGATTGGAGGAACCGCTTCTCCGGCCGCGCTGGTTTCGACCAACTAGCAGCCTCTCGGGCCAAAATTGGCCGCCCTACAAGATGCGTTCGCCGGGTGCTAACAATTTCGCTGATACAGGCTACCAGCAGGCTTTATCGACAATCAACGGATGCTCACCATGCGGAGCCGCCATGCGTCAGCATGCGGGTGGTTTACTTCGACGGCGTAGGGATCTTTAGATTCGCGGACGAACCTTCGTGCGCGTACTGGAGCTCCATCGCGCCCTTGGGCTTTTTCGAGGGCACGCGGAAATAAAGATAGCCGGCGACGGGCGAGGCGACTTTGCCTTCCTGCAGAGCCAGTCTCTGTAGCTTCGCTTCCATTCGATCGGCGTCGGCGTTCGACGTATTGGAAGCGGGCGCTTGCGGCTGGGTGGGACGGTTGCTGACGCCGACGCTTTCGTAAGTTCCCACGCCGGTGGTTCTACGGCCGGTATTGGGGTCCTGTCCGCTCCCGATGATGACGCCCGATTCCGCCGTCACGTGCGTGTTGCCTTTCAATTCCGGGTTCGAAGTGCTCTTCGGCCTCCACATCCAGGCCACATCCTCCGCGGTCTCAGGATGCGCTACCCCGTCCGCGCCGAGCTTCAGCACGAAATCCCTCATTGCGGTGTCAACCGCGGGACCGTTGGGATAAATGGCCACTTCGACGACGATGTATTTCTTGGCGAGATCGGAGGGGAAAGTCCGATTCAATTCATCCACGGGTACGCGGGCCAAGGCGATGGTGGCGATCGGCGTATGCTGGTGAACCGGATAATCGGAACTCGATGCCCGGGGCGATGTGCCATCGCCGGCGAAGGCAACGGTCACAATCAACAACGTGGAATACAGGATTTGACGCAAGGCGCCCTCCTTCTTATTAGTCGCCAGTATAGCGGGTTTCATCGCACGGCGACGGGCGCGGGCATGGCCTCCTTCGTGAAGCGGGGAATCATCTGGTCGCGATTCGCCACTTGCCACACGGCGGCGGCGATGATGGCCGCGGCTTTCTCGACATCGTCTGGAATAATGCGCTCATAGGTGTCGAGATTGGTGTGATGGGTCATGCTCCCGTACTCGATCGGATCCTGAGACATACCCACGCCGGGCAGACCGGCGTTATTGAACGACGTGCTGTCCGTGCCTCCGGTCGCGCGGCTATTGGTGTTGCTTACGCCTCCCACGCCCCAATCGGTGAACAGTCCGAACACACCACGCAGCGCCGTCGCCGCTTCCGGCGGACCGAACACACTGCCGCCGCGCGGACGACCCGTTCCTGAATCGATATTGAAATACGCGTCGAGCTTCGACCACTCCGGCTTCGGATCCTCTGCGGTGCCGAAATGCTGTTTCACGTAAGCGAGCGAACCGAGGAGCCCTTCCTCTTCACCCGACCACAGCGCCACGCGAACCGTGCGCCGAGGCTTCAGTTGCAGAACTTCGATTAACCGCGCGGCCTCCATCATGATAGAGCAACCGATCGCGTTGTCGGTTGCGCCGGTTCCTCCGTGCCAGGAATCCAGATGGCCCCCGAGCATCACCACTTCATCCGCCTTATCCGTGCCAGGAATTTCCGCAATCGCGTTGTAGCTGGTCTTGCCCTCGGGATAAATATGGTTGACGATGTCAAACATCAGTTTGACGTCGTCGCCGTCGCCGAGCAGCCGCTCCACGCGGCCGTAATCGTCGTTGCGCAGGATCACGGTGGGAACCGTTTTCGTGATGTCATACGCGCGATGCGCCTGGGCAACGATGATCCCTTCGCCCCGGGCCGCGTCGTTGAT
>Ga0182024_10013591_pt1 | contig 15860 bp, 13 predicted proteins | sample P32metaG_FD_120480 | JGI IMG/M metagenome (GOLD analysis project Ga0182024, IMG submission 120480) | Permafrost microbial communities from Stordalen Mire, Sweden - P3-2 metaG (Illumina Assembly) | ecosystem: Environmental > Terrestrial > Soil > Wetlands > Permafrost | place: Sweden: Stordalen... | reverse complement strand
CGTTGAGGAGCGACAACGAAGCAGACGGGGCATTCCCGGCCCGCCGCGGCCCGTCGAGTTTTCAGACAGAGCCTAAACGGGATACATACATGCGACGAGTTCTCCTCCCCGTCATCGTGCTTGTGTTGGGCCGGGGGGCGTCGCTGGTCCTCGCCGATTCGACGAAGCCCGGAGTCGCACCCGCGTCGATTGAACTCTGGATTGAAGGCGTCCCCAAAGGCGCCAGCCACTCGGTCGCCGCGCCTCGAGAAGCATGCACGCTCTTTGTGGATGACCTGCGGATGGCTCAGTCAGTGGATGCCGAAGGTGGCAAGTCGGTGATGCTGCTCGGGCCGCAGGTAAACAACGGCGACTTCGAGTCGGGCAGTGCCGACTGCAATTCGTATCTGGCCCAGAGCGTATCAGTTGTGACGGCGACCCCCGAGCTCCCCGCCGCCAGCGGGACGAGGTTTGCCGCGATGGTGGCCGATCCCAAGGTGCAGCTCCACATCCCGCGGCTCATCAAGTATCTCGACATGCCCGATCTGAAGAATGGCCGCTATTTCGTGTTCACTGCAAAGGTCCGCGCCAGGAAGGAGCCGGGAGCGATGACCCATGCGGTCGTGTCGGTCCTTTTCAAGGATAAGGACAATGGCTTCATCCTCGAGTACCACGGAGAACCGATCGAGGTGAATGCCGATGGCTGGACCGAGGCGAAGATCGAGTTCGATTACGATCGAGGCATCCTGACCAAGGCCCCGACTACTCAGAGTGCCAATGCAATGGCGGCGCGGGTCGAATCCGAACGAACCAAGTGGCCGCCGTACGACATCTCGCCACGTCCCGACGATGGCCGTAACCTCGCTTTGTCGGTGGCAAAATGGGAGGGCCGGGCGGGCATCCCCGGCGAGCCGTTTCGAGTCTGGGCGGTCGGGGCCAGTTGGACCGGCGGGCTGGCCAGCATGAATTACCGGCTGGAGAATGCCATCCGGCAACGCTTCCCCAAGGCGCCCCCGATCGAGTTCAAGAGTCAAACCGGCAGCGGCTGCCCCTGGAACTATGCACGCGGCTGGATCAGCCAGTTCGTGCTGGCCGATCAGCCGGACCTGATCCTCATCTACACCCACGGCGATCCCGAAAAGCTCGACCTGATGCTCGCCGACATCCGCCGTCACAGCACGGCCGACATCATCGTCCCCAGCCTGCATCTGATGGGCCATGAAGATGCCGACCCGGGTCGCTGGGTCGAGGTCTTCCAGGCCGGGTATGGCTTTCCGATCAGCGCCCAGCGCGAAGTTTGCAGGAAGCATGGCGTCGAGTTCGTCGAGAATCGCCGCGAACTGGCCGAGTACCTGACACGCATCGGCAGCAAGCCGTCGGCGTTGCTCAGCGATGCCGCCCACGAGAACGAGCACGGCCTGTGTCGCACCTGGGACAACATCGTTCGGCACATCGCCAAGCCGGCGCGATTCGATTACGACTTCGAGTCGCGCGAGCGCCGCCTCCTCGCGTCCCCACCCACGAAGTCGGCGACGGAAACCGTCGTGCTTTCCAGCGGATGGTCGGCAGCCGACGGCATCGTCCGCGCGAGCAGGGCGGACGAACGCATCAAAGTCGAATTCACCGGCAGCCGTATCGACATCCTCGGCCGCGCCATCAAAGGCGGTGGGACGGCCCGCGTGCTCATCGACGGTCAGCCCGCGGATGAAGCGCCGGTTTTCTACAGCACCTATATCAAGCCGCAACCCATATCGTTCCCCTGGAAGATTGCCGGCCCCGGCCCGGGAGATGTAGGGCCTCACGCGGTGGAACTTGCCACCAACCTCGTTCCCCAAACCTGGACGATTACGCTGACCTCCGAAACCGGAGATTACCGCCTCGACGGCAGCGTCACCGGCCCCGATGGCGAAGGGAACTCGACTAAACCTTTCACCAGCAAGTCGGGTCAGATCCGCATCGACCCCGACCTCTGGCGATACAACCGCCAGGAGAACAAAGGCGAGTTCACCTACGGCAACCGCCCAGGCGACAAATACACGTTCGACGTCTACCGCAGTGCCGTCGGCCAGGTGAGTTTTTCAGCCCCCGCATCCGCCCCCCTCCATCGGCCGCTCGTCGAGAACCTGCCCAACGGCAAGCACACGCTGGAGGTTGTAACCCAGGGAGACGGTGACGTGGCGATTGAATCGTTCTACGTCTTTCAACCGCCGGAGAAATGACGACCGGGGAACCGCGTTGCCCACGGCCATGGCAGCAACGGCGATTGGCGCCGCCATGACTTACTCCTACGAAATGAGCCTGCGCGATTACGCTCAAGCACAGCGACGACGCGGCCCTACGGGCAGCGGCTACACCTGAAACGACCGTGCATCGCGCACGGTCATTTAGCCGCCGGCAGGTCGTTGAAGAAGATCCCCGACAGTGTTCCGTTGGACCCGCCGGTATGCGTGAAGCGGAGGACCACGTGACCTGACAGCCGAAGGATCACGTATCGTCCCATCTTGAAGTGGTCATCGGTCCGGGTCAGCAGGATGTTGCCGCTGTCGGCGTCGACAACATCGAGCCGCTGAACGCGGCTGTCGCTGTCCCAGTCGAGCAGATAAAGCGCGACCTGATAGCTCTTGTTTGCCCCGCGCAGATCCAGATCGAGCGAGAAATTCTCCCAGGCGAACCACTGCCCCGCGCTCCGGCGGGACGGAGCTTGCGGGATGCTCAACGCGCGCACGTCCGTGGCTTGCTCCTCCCACATGTAGAGGTTCGATCCGGATAAGCTCCCGCGAACTCCCGCCGGCCAGTGCGGTGCCGCGCCGGTCATGGCGACATAAAACCCCTGCATGCCGTACTGGCCTACCCAGCCGCCGGCCGAGTGATCGTCTATCGAAAGCAGCGCTGCGCTGGCCGCTGGCGGCAGCAGCGGCGCCGCTGCCGGCGCCACCGGCGGCTGGTCCTTCGGCTTCCCGGCAGCCGCCGCCGGCGGCAACGGCCCGACGACGGCAATCGGATGCGGGGCCGCGGCGTCTGCGTCGCTCGCCGTCGGCATGGTCTGGGCCGGTTCGCTCGAACCGCCGGCCGGGTCGGCCGAATGACTGTCGACCGCCGGCGCCCGAACATCGGACCGGCTCGCCACGGACCGGTCGCTCATGAGCCGCAACCATCCGACGCCGGCAATCAAACCGAGGGTCCCGACGAGCACCACGACAATGATGAGGGCGAGAAGCAGGCCGCGGAAGACGCTGACTGCTTTGTCCGGGATTGCCTGGCGATTTGACATTTGGCTTTCGGCCCCTCAGAGCCGCTATTCGGCATGACGCCTGGTAAACATCAGTGCAAAGGCTTTACAGAGGGTACTCGAGTTTCATTTTTTCGAATCGGCGCTCACCAGTTCCAGCCAGGTCCGGCCGGACCGTGGCATCATTCCAGTTGTCGCCGCCGTCGTCCGTCCAAACGATGGCAGAGCCGGGAGCACGCTTCGGATGGACTCCCATGGCGAAGCCGTGGAGCCGATCGGTGAACTGCACCTGGCTCACGTTGACTGGTCCCGGCATGATGATTTCGATTTCCTTCGCTTGAGTAATGGGGAGCACGCCCGCTAGGCCTGTCTGAAAACTCACCGGGATTGCGGCGGGTCGGAAATGCCCCGGATGCGAGGCGTCGCGACGAAGCGACTCAACCGAAAGAGTCGTTGAGGAGCGAGAACGAAGCAGACGGGGCATTTCCGGGCCGCCGCGGCCCGATGAGTTTTCCGAGAGGCCTAGTGCCAGAAGCACGAGGGTCAGCGCGATCTGCCGGCAACAACTTGTGGATAGCATGGGATAAACCTTCATGAGGTGCGTCAGGTTGTATGCCCTTCCGATCGATGCGAAGGATCGTCCTTGAGTTGCCATCTGAAACAAGTGACCCCTCTTGCCTACGCCCACGAAGTCGGCGTGTTGCAGGCCGATCAGGTGACAAGCGACAACACGGCGGATGGAGTCGGCATTCCTGATACCCTGCTGGCCGAATTGGCCCACGACCACGGCCAGGTATTGATGGCACGGGGCTCTGTGCCCAGAACCTGCGCCCTCCAGGCGAGCTTCGGCCGGATCTGATGATTGGCCGCGCAGGTGATGGCCGCAGGGAAACCGAGAACCTGGGCGTGGACACCTGCGACGACATGCCTGTGGCCGGCGTTAAAGAATGTCGCTATGATCTCCGCCGCTGATTTCGTCAGCAACGTTGCCGCCCGCATCCGGTAGCGCGGGGAAATACCTGAAAGGGCCGATGACTCGAAACGAAAAGGCTATCCTCCTAACGGCCGTATCCCTGTGGCTGGGTCTTTTCACCGCAGGGATATTGGAAAATACCACAAACTACCGCAATCTGATCACATACCACGATTGGCTAGCTCCTAATGCTTCGGATTCAGATAAGCAACTCGCACCGAAATCGCCTCCGACGCGCCTGGATCGCGCTATTGCGTGGCCGATCGTCCTCGTGGCGTACAGCGTGCCAAACTTACTTTACCTTTGTATTTTGGCATCAGTTATGGGAGCATTTTTGCGACGAACTGGCGATTCAATTTCTGCTGGACCCATCGCCAATACCCTGTACCGGTCAGCACTAGCGGGTTTTCTCTTGTATCTCTCTTTCATGGCAGGGCTGGTCACGATAGCGTCCGCGAATGAATTTGTTGCCCCCAATCAGGATACATATATCCGGCGGGCGCCCGTCCTTTCTGTAATTTGTTTCATGCTTGCCTACGAGCCTAAATTACTGGAGCTGCTTCTCGAAAGGTTGAGGAGATTTTCCCAATCGACAATTTCGTCGGCGGAAAGAAGTGGTCGGGCTGATTCCAAAGACAAGGACTCAACCTCCTGAACGCTACTCCACGAATGGCGAACGGCGAACCCTAGTGAGCGGGCTTTCGTGGGCCGTCGGATTCCCCGTGGTCCTGCACATTGCCGGTTCGCGACAGACCTTCCTTCTGGACTCGAACCTCAACCAAGAGATCGATCACCCGGATCTCCCACTTACATTACAAAATAAGCAAGCTCGGGTATAGACCGTCAGTCAACAATCGCCTTGGATTTGTGAGGGGCGGCAACGGGTCGGAAACCATTCAACGCAGGGGCTCGGCGGCAGCGCGTCGTCCATGTCACGGAAGCCGAGGACGGGCACTTCCTGAGGGTGTGTGTCAGCGATCACTCAAATGCCGCCACTAAAGATCACCTAAAACCACTTCAAATGACGGGCCAGGAAGAAGGGTCGGAAACGGATGGGAAACATTTCTGACCTTTCCGACCTTTGTTTTGGCCCCCCTGAGTTTTGAACGTTTTTCGGTTAAATAATCACAACAGGACTGCGCGATTCCACTATTACCCTCTGTCCACAGATTTATCGAGATCCTTCGCTGTTCTCTCTATCACCTTCGAGCTGAGGTGCTTTGAACCTTGGTGTTTCGCGACCGCCTTTGCAGCCAAACGCCGAAGTTGCTGACGCGTCCTCTCGTTGGTGATACTCGTTCTCAACTCACTAAAGAGACGCGAGAATAATTGCGATAGATAAAACGAGTTTTTCTTGGAGCGTTCAATGAACGAATCGATCTCTTCTTCCCATCCGGGCGAGCGCTGCGTCGCCATAACGAGGAGGATCAGCGATTCGTTCAGCGTACCGCGGTGCGCTTCGGTGTACCTGCTAAACAACGCACCCATCTTCCTTGAAAAGATATCGTCTTGGTACCACAGGGCAATATTGCCCGGTATCGCCGATAGGACCTGTCCAAATCTCGCCTCGTCCGTCTTCGCGAGGTCGAAGCTCTCGTCGAGGTGGAAAGCAATTCCTTCAAAGTAGGCCCTACGATGTTCAACCAAGAGTGGCGAGAGCACGGCAATAATCTGACAAATCCGACGCCAGCAACACACTACCTCCTCCATCAGGGCCATTTTTAGTTTCGGGTCGACGTGGTCGCTGTTCCTAAGCGCGCGTGCGGCGCCCTTGACGGCGCTCATCATCTTGCGGAGGGACGAATCGTTGATAAACTTTGCCAACTCCTGCCTGTACGGCTTCGCTCTGTCATAGCTCTGATCTGCAATTGCCTCCTTGACAGCTACCGGGAGTGTCGAGTCCGAAGCGGTTTCAGTGACTTCTCGCAGAAGAGCTTCAACAGACGGCTCACTAGGAACCCACTGCGCGCGCTGCCAAGGCTCAAAGCCCTCAGCGATTCCAGTTCGCTCAAGAAACGCCGTGTTCATTGAACGCAGGTCCGAGGTAATCTGCATGACCGCATCTTCCCGCCGCCTATCGATCCCCGTGTAGAACTCGATAATCTCGGGAAATGGGGCGTACCGGCCCTCACCTAAGATGTATTTGGCGAACTGTGTAGAGTGATGCATTCGATGCGCAGCGAAGTAATGCATCCAGTATAGAAAGCGAAACTCGAGGTCGAGCTCCTTGCGAACCAAAATGTTTTCTGAAACTAGAAACCTGAGGAGGACATCTGTGTCCAAATCGATTATTTGCGTCGTGCAATAGTCATTTACCTTGTTGATGAATTCGTCCTTTGTGAATGACGCTCTTTGGGACCGGATTAGCCATTAGCAAAGGTATCCAATCGCATACTCGCAATCCTTCAGATCGGGTCGTGTGTTGTACCGCGGAATCTCTTGAAACTCGAAAAACAGGAGATGCAATACTCTGCCGATCATCTCCGTTCGATTAACCGGGCTATCATCAAAATTCTGCTCCAGAAGCTTAAGGATCGTTAAGCAGTTTAGGGGTGTCCTATGCAGGTTAAGCGAATCAATTTCTTCGATAACCTTCCTCGTGACCGCGTTCTCCTCCAGTGTCGGAAGATCTCGCACATAGGCAGACACAAGCTCGCGCATGCGAGTTCGCGTCATCGACCACAGATAGAGATTTTCAAAGCTCTCGAGGTGATCGACCTCAGCCTCGTCCGCGATCTCCGCAACGCTACCAGTGTTCTGAAGGATTACGATTGGTATCTTTGGGAGGAGCGCCTGCAGCTCGCGCAGGATGATTCCACATCGCTTATCGTTGTGCCAGTTGTCAAGGATCACTCCTTTAAGATTTGTCTCGTCAATTCGAAGTTCATTGCATCTGCGCTTCAGGCGTCTTGCCACGCCATCCTTGTTCGGAGGCACGTCTGGGATGTTCATCATGGCAACTGCGCCACCCGTTGCGTCATTCTTCGATCGCTCGAGTGCGAGAAACCGCCCGAGGCACGTCAAGCCAAAGTGCTCTGGGGCGCTAATGACACATGTCCTGAAATTGGCACTCAACGCAGTCGACGTCGTAAGGACGGCGCGCTTACTGCCTATCGATGTTTCTGGTGTTGCGGCCACGTCGCGTTCTACCCAAATCCTTTTTTTCGATGAGTAGCTTGTGACTGCCTCATCAAACTCCTCTTGAAGTATAGCTACAGTGTCCGGCGACCCAGCCGGAGGGTCGACGATGACGGTCACGCCGTTTGAGTTCCCAAGCGGCAGGTACTTTACGCCCGTCTCGCTGTCGGCGAAGACGGTGCCGGGTACAAACTTGTGGGTCGGGGTCCATTGGCGATAGGCCACCGCAATGTTGGAGTCGCCCATTGTGATAAACGAATAGCCGAGTGCCTCGGATTTGCGCGTGAAAAGCGCGGGCGAAACACAGTGTACCGATCCACCCGCTCCCCTTGACGAATACGCCGCGGACGCTTTGTGGACGTGGCCGGAAACGACAAGGTGGAAGCTAGTTGCGATTATCGTCTCCAGCTCGTCCTGTGCCCAGCCTACAAGCCAATTAGTCGGATGATGCATGAGCAGGATTCGAGTCCCGCATTTGTTTTCCGCGAGCCAGCGATAAAGCGATCGCGTGTCGATCAGGAGGCGCTTCTCATCCGAAATCTTTTTGCCCTGAGCGTCCTCTAGACCTCCAAACGAGCACACAGCGGTGTTGAGGCAGTAGACGCCGATGCCATTCGAAAGGTCCCACCCGCTGCCTCCCAATCCGTCTCTGCAGGAGGTGTAACGGGCAAACCGTTTCTCGCAGGCACAGTAGTTCTCGAATGTAGGTTTAAAGTAGTGGTCGGAGAGGATCGGCAGATTATCATTGAAGGTGTGCTCGTCGACCATGGCACTAAGTGCGCCCTGCTGCAATGTTACTTTCGGTTTCAGGGCGATGCGAGAGATATCATGATTGCCCGGTATGCAGATGCGGCGCTCAGCCGGGAACCCAGCATCGGTCAGCGCGCCGCTAAAGCGGGTTTCGAACGCAGAATAAAGGCCAGGTTCTCCCCCTGCTTGGACGAGGTCGCCGGAAAAAAGCAAATATGCTTCCGGGAATCTGCTCTTCTGGGCAACAAGGTCGTCGAGGAGTCCGCGACAGACGAGCTCGGTCTCTTCCGGCCAATCGGCTCGGAAGTGCAGGTCGGAAAGGTGAAGGAAGTGATGTCTCATTGCTCTTTGGGCAACCTGATTGTTTGTCTAAGACCACCATGCACCCGCGGCCCGGAGCCAGCGCCGAATTGGGCGATCAAGCTGTCGGCCGCCCATGCGGCGGAAGCGGCCGTTGGTGTAGCCGCGGCGCGCTTCGTCAGCACCGCCTCTTCGCGATGCGGTAGAGGATAACCGAGGGGGCCTTCAGGACAAGCCGCACGCGTTCCTGATCGACCTCATGGCCGGTGGCGCGGGTGTGGTCCTTCAGAATAAGTACGCCAGCGTTACCCAGATCCGCCTTTGAGCCCCGGGCGCCATCAGACGCAAAACGCCTAAATCACAGGACTTATGTAAAATGAAATCCCCAGCATCCCTGCTCCGTCGACAAACGCCGAGCCGAACTGCTGTTCCCGCCGTCGTCAGCGAACGCTACGAATGCGGCACCGTCATCCTGACCAACAATGCGTTCAAGCTTCAACAACAACGGTCGCCGCCAGTTCGGCGTCGAACTCGGCGTCACTCATCGATTTCTTCACCGCCGTCCAGGACGGCCCGGGAGAAGCTGGCGATCATGTCGTGGTTATTCGCTTCGGCGCTGGCACGCATCGTCGAGCGTGCAGCCGCCGGACGGGGCCACGACCTAACTAACTAACTAACTAACTAATTTAGCTTGGGCGATTTGGCTTGAGCGCAGCAACGACGCGGGCCTGCGAGCAGCGGCTAAACATGAAATGACCGTGCGTGATCGCGCAGGGTCATCCAGGACCTGTCTAAAAACTCGACGGGCCGCGGCAGGCCGGAAATGCCTCGTCTGCTTCGTTCTCGCTCCTCAACGCCCCTTTGGAGTTGAGTCGCTTCGTCGCGGGCGCCATCGCATTCGAGTGATTTCCGGGATCGCCGCGAGGAGCCCCGAGTTTTCAGGCTGAGCCTGACGCTCGGCGGATTCCAAGGCCAAACGTTTCGCGCACGAATGGATGGACACGGCAGTGGTCGGACGACAGAGAGAGGGTAACAGGGTGACGCAACGGCCGAAGAAATGCTCAAACCAGAGGGAATCTTGTCTTCCGATCGATGTACCCCTCTCTCTTCATGAAGGTCGAAACGTCGCCGTAGAACCTTCCCTCCATTGGCTCCAATGGATGCTCGATGTCCTCGAAATCCCCAAGTTTGCTGATCCAGCGGCCGGACGCGAGTTGGATCGCTACATGGCTGAATTCACCCGCTTCCTGGAATACCGCGATGTTCTCCCATCCGGGGACGGCGACCGTCCCCTCGGCGCGATCGCAGGTCCGAAAGCCATGGCGTTGAAACACCTCCAAGTAATCGTTCAGACTGCCCCGACCAATGAGATCGGCTGGCCAGGTCGTCCCCTCTTCCCCGACGTGGTCCCACCAATTCGGGTCGCCGATGGCAAATCCGACGCAGTTGTATCGCGGGGTGACTACGCTCTTGAAATCATTGTCCTGGATCACCTGGTGCAATTCCGGAAGGTTGAGTTGCATCCAGGTGCCCTTCGCCCTTTGAAGCCGAGTAGCCATGCTCTTGACCCCACTGTAGCCATGCGCGCGACGCCGCCCGGAAATCCTGGCGGACTTCCACCGGCACGGGACTGTACCCCACGATTGCGCGAAGCGCGCGGAACCAATGGCCCGATTCCGATTCAAGCTCTTGCAGCAGGAAAGGAATGACGGCTGGCCCCATGCTCATGATCTGCAGGTAAGCTTCGTGCGAAAAGTCGAGTCGCGCGCGGCCGCCCTGCGAGTTCAACCAGGCGTCGGCCAATGCATTGAACTTCTCCTGGGCCGTATCGAACACGAGGACTTGTCCATCGATGGTGGCCCGGAACGGGATCGTGTCGCGCGGAGCGAGTTGCTGTTGCACTGGGTGCCTTTCTTACGATTCCAGCCATTCCACTCGCGTCATTGTACGGTGGTCGAGCGGTCCAAGCGAGAGTCGAATCTACGCGTCGTCGCTCCCTCGATGCGTCGATTCGCCTGACCACTTGACCGCCAGGCATCCGGACCAAGGCGCGTCCCGCCCGTCCCCGCGTCACCTTCCGCCCGGAAGCGAACTGCGTCCCTTCGCAACGAAATCGCTAGCTTTCCGGCCAACTCCGGTTTTTTCAAAAACTAGCTTTTTATTCAAAAATAATCTTGCCGGCGGCCACGATCTGTGTTAGGATAAAGTACGGTCAGTGGTCAGCGGTCAGGTGGTCAGGTGGTCAGGTGGTCAGGTGGTCAGGTGGTCAAGTGGTCAAAGGCCCGCAGGCTCGGGGGCTCGACAAACCCTGGCCTGTCGACCAGCCCGGGCCGACACGGCCCGGCTCGTGGAGGTTGTGAAGCAACCTCTAAAACTTTGGGAGCAACGCTATGGATAATCTCGTGATCTTCTTCCCCGACGAGCCGACGTTCACCATCAAGGGCCGCTTCGTGCAGTTTGGGCCGTTAGGCGAGACATGGTGGGCATTGCTGGAGGTCACCGGCGTGTCGCTCGTGGCGGGCTACGAAGTCCTACCGGGCGTCGTGCTGCTGGTGGAACCGACCGCCGTGATCGTCAATGCCCTGACGGGGACGGTCGTCTACAACGGGCGAGAGTGGTACGCCCAGATGCCGGCCGATAAGAAGCGGTATTTTGACGAGCACCCCGAGTGGCCCGGAACACTTAAGCTGGACATGTCGCGACGGCAGACCACGGGGCGTCCTGGAACCAATTGATCTTGAGGAGTGAACATGTCCAAGCGTACTCGGAAACCCTCCGTTCGCCGTGGATCGCGGCAGCCTGCTGTGAGCCGCGTCGAACAGGCTGCCGACGACATCGACGAAGAAGAAGAGCTGCCCAAGGTCTACTCGACGCCCGAGGAGGTGATCGAGCGGGAGCGGTCGGAGCGGGCGGCGAAGGTCATCGACAAGTGGTATTACAAGGACCGCGATGAGATGGCGCTGTTGATGCGCTACCGGCTGCAAGGCAACGACTGCGATGTCATCCTGCAACTGGTACTCGCCGATGGCGGGTACTGGGCCGAAGGGTGGCCGGACAAGGAGAAGGTGCCGCTGTACCGGGCATATGAGGGGCTGGGGAAGTCGCCGGTGTTTATCTGCCAGGGAGAGTATGCGGTGGACGCGGCGTTTGCGATGGGGCTGGCGGCGGTGACGTCCGCGGGCGGGGTCGACGATGTCGAGAAGAGCGACTGGCGGCCGATGGCGGGGCGGGAGGTGGTGATCCTGCCGGAGAATTCTCCAGGAGGCCGGCACTTTGCCCGGGCCGTGGCCCGGATGGTCATTCCGCTCGATCCCCCGCCGCAGGTTCGGATGCTGGCGTTGCCGGGGGTGGAGGAAGGGGACGATGTCGGGTCGTTCGGGTGGGACTTGGAGCTGTCGCCGGAGGAGTTGGCCGAGCGCGTGAAGGCGCTGGCGCGGAAGATGCCGGTGATGACGCTGGCCGACGTGGCGGGCGTGCCGGTGGTCGAGGAAGCGGCCGATACGCTGCCGGTCGCGGTGCCCTGGCTCTGGCCGGGGCGGGTGCCGATCGGCAGGCCGACGGTGCTCCTCGGCGGGCTGGATCATGGCAAGAGCGTCACGGCCTTGAACCTGGCGGCATGGGTCTCCACCGGGGCCGAGTGGCCGGATGGCAGGGGGCGCGCGCCGAAAGGGAAAGTGGTCCTGATGTGCCGGGAGGACAACCTGGGCGACACCATCCGGCCGCGGCTCGACGAGGCCGGGGCGGACCTGGAAATGATCGTGGTGCTGGACAAGGTGTGGCGTTTCAACGGGAGCGCCGAGATCCGCCGCGACATCACTCTGCGCGACCTGGCGGACCTGGAGCGGGCGATCGAAATCGCCGGGAATGTCCGGTTGGTGGTGATCGATCCGCTGGCGGCCTATTTCGGGCGGGATACGCCCTCGCGGCGCCGGGTCCGCGCGGCGATGGCGGGCCTGACGGAAATCGCCGGCCGGCACAAGCTGGCGGTGGTGGTCACCGCCGAGGGGGGCGGCGGGGCCAGCATGGGCTTTGGGGCAACCCAGACCCTCACCAGCATCGCCCGCACCGCCTGGCTGCTGGCGCCGGACCCCGCCGAGCCGACCCGCAGGATGCTGCTGTCGCTCAAGAGCAACCTCGGCGATCCCGGCGGGGGGCTCGCCTGCCATATCCGCGGCAATTCCATCGAGTGGGAGCCCGCCCCGGTCGCCGGCCCGGCCGAAGTCCCGGACTCCTCCGACCCCGCCGCCGGCCTGGCGGCGGCGAGCCGGTTTGCCATGAGCCTGCCGGGGGTAACCACATCCGCGCTGGCCATGGCTGGGATCAGCCGATCGGGCCCGTCCAGCGCGCTGGCCGTGAGCCTGAAGCGCGGCCCCAAGCCGTTGTGCCTCGAGACGGCGTCGCAGTGGCTGCAAGATTACCTGGCTGCCGGTCCGGTCGAGCCGGGAGTGTCGAGCCCAGGCCCCGGCACGGTACGCGGCGACGCCGAGGCTGCGGGACTCGCCTGGGGTACGGTCCAACGGGCGTTCCAGGACCTGAAAGGGATGGGCGGGAAGTGCCCGCAAACGGGCAAGTATGTGTGGCGCCTGCCCGGATCCGCCGGTGGCGAGGCTACGCCGGAAGCGGAATGATTTGTCTCAAAATGACCAGGTGAAAAATGACTTGCGAAACCTGCGAAACTTGAGGAACTTGCGATGGCCTCGCTTTTCAGGCGAAAAACGAGGGTGCGCTATGCGTCTTCCTTCGCAATCGTCGCTTCGCGGTTGTCTTTGCTGGCAGCCGGTGTCCTGCGGCCGGCCGACCCTCAACGGCGTCACGTGCCTACCGCACCGCCTGGTGTCCGATGTCCTTGCGGTAGTGCATGCCGTCGAAGCGGATCATTTCCATGGCGCGATAGGCGCGTGCCCGGGCGTCGGCGAAGGTGTGGCCCAGGGCGGTCACGCCCAGGACCCGGCCGCCGTCGGTGACCAGGGTCTTGCCGTCGGGGCCCCCGAGCTTGGTGCCGCCCTGGAAGACTTTCACGTCGGGGATGGAGTCGGCGTTTTCGATGCCGGTGATCGGCAGGCCGGTGGGGTAAGTGCCGGGGTAGCCCCTGCTGGAGGCGACGACGCACAGGGCGGGCCGCTCGTCCCACTTCAGCTCAACCTTGTCGAGCCGGCCTTCGGCGACGGCCAGCATCACCTCCAGCAGGTCGCTCTTGAGCCGCATCATCAGCGGCTGGGTCTCGGGGTCGCCGAACCGGCAATTGAACTCCAGCACCTGGGGGCCGTTGGGCTTGAGCATCAGCCCGGCGTACCGGCCAAGTGCCGTTTGACCAGCGACATTGTTCCCTTGTACAATTCGGCGCGTGGTCGTGAAGGATGCCGGGACATTTGGACGATTTTGGAAATCTGTGTGCCCGAGGTTGTAGCCCACCCATGAGGACCGCATATGATCCAACAAGCAGAACGGAATCCTGAAATGGAGAAGCTCCTTAAAAAAGGAAACGCCATTGAGAGAATCTGCTCGCAAATTAAAGAGGGAAGCGGCCTGGAGATCGATGCCGAGGTCAGATCTATTCGCGTTTCATACCGGCTGGAATTTATCCTCCAAAATGAGCCGATCCGTGATATGCTTTTGCGGACTGACGGACTCGACCAGCTCAGAATCGAGGGCAAAAAAGGTATCCTCTTGCTGTTCGATCCCGACGCGAACGCTAATTGGTCTCATCCTTGCTGGATCGCTACATATGACATTGATGGCGACAAGATCAAGGTGGCACGTCACGGGTTTCCACCCCAAGAAGAGCGTGGACAGCAGTTGGTCATATTCATTCCGCATTTACCTTGCTCGATTGCAGCCTGAGCAAGGTCAAATAGTTCACGTAGCACGGGGTGCGCTGATGGCGGTACTGTCGGAAACGTTTTCTGTTCGTCGTGTGGTTTTGGTCAGCGGTGGCGTGGGCGTATTCCAAAATTACAGCCGCTATTTAAACGATCTGACCGCATTCTACGGATGCCTGGTTGGTAGCCGCTATGGTTTCGACCCCAGTTCCATCCAGGTTGTCTACGCTAACGGTGGAAATTATGAGATGGCAGGGCATTCCGTTACAACGGTAATGGCCACGCAGAAGAACGTTGAGGATGCGATCAAGTACGCGATTCTGGGTGACCCCGCCAAAAATGTTCCCAAGCTCACAGATCGCGATCTCTTCATCTTCATGACTAGCAACCATGGGGATTCGACCACCAGTCCACATCGACTGCTCTTGTGGACACCGAAGGAGTTTCTTGACACCGATGATCTTGGGGCGGCGCTGGCGGTCGGAAAATCGCAGAATCACTATTCCCTAGGGGTATTCGGGCATTGTTGGGGCGGGGACTGCTTTCAAAAGTTTCTGGCAAACACCCCGAAAAATCGGAGCATCGTTGTTGCAGCATCGAAGGGCGCATCGTACGCGCTCGATCCGGACAACGCGTACGACGCTTTTGCGTATCACTTCACGGCCGCTCTGGCCGGCGCTACGCCGTCGGGTTACCATGCCGATTCTGATGCGAATCGCGACGGGCACGTCGACGTCAAGGAGGCGTTCGAATTCGCTAAGAAGATGGATACAACCAAGGACACTCCGGTCATCGACGGGGACTCCGTACTTGCCGCGAAACTAACGCTCGAGGGGATTTTGTAACCGGACCTGGACCTGGGCGACACGACGCGCTGCCATTCTGAACTGTTTGACCGTTTTTTGATTCGAGGAAAGCCTATGTCATTCCCATTTACTCGCGATGAGATGATCGACTGGTTTATGGAATTCAAGGAGGCCGCCTACCCCGACGAGCCCGTCACGCGGGAGCAATCTGATTCCGTTATCGACGGGTTCAAGGACAACGGCAAAGCGATATTTACGTCCCCAGGGAAGCAAAATTTCATTGGCGAAGCTCTCTTGGTAAAAGTCGCCATCTCGGTAATCGGTGGCTTGATTGGTAAGGCCTTAATTGCGGGCGGTCGAAAGGCCATCGACTTGCTCAGGGCGCCGCCAGGGGAAATTGCTGGGGAACTTGGTTATGATGAACAGGATGAGCGAAGGGAAATCGTCATCAACGTGGTGCAGTTTATTCAACAGAATAAGGCTGACATCATCATCCAACGCGTAGAAGCGCACGGACCTCAGGTTCGGCCTGGGGGCCATGACCAGCAAAGCGGCAAATCTTGAAAAAGCGTTCGAGGTAGCCCTCCTAAAACGCGGGCGTTAGCGCATTTCCAAGACTTCCGTGACCCTAACAGACAATGGCGTCACCGCACGGCCTGGTGCCCGATGTCCTTGCGGTAGTGCATGCCGTCGAAGTGGATCATTTCCATGGCGCGATAGGCGCGTGTTCGGGCGTCGGCGAAGGTGTGGCCCAGGGCGGTGACGCCCAGGACCCGGCCGCCGTCGGTGACCAGGGTCTTGCCGTCGGGGCCCCCGAGCTTGGTGCCGCCCTGGAAGACTTTCACGTCGGGGATGGAGTCGGCGTT
>Ga0182024_10013590_pt1 | contig 15860 bp, 11 predicted proteins | sample P32metaG_FD_120480 | JGI IMG/M metagenome (GOLD analysis project Ga0182024, IMG submission 120480) | Permafrost microbial communities from Stordalen Mire, Sweden - P3-2 metaG (Illumina Assembly) | ecosystem: Environmental > Terrestrial > Soil > Wetlands > Permafrost | place: Sweden: Stordalen... | reverse complement strand
AATCCTGATGGTATCCGTAGCCGCCATGGATTTGGACGCCTTCGTCGACCACGTAGTCGAGCATCTCGGACGCGAACACTTTAACGTAGGAGCATTCCACGGCGAATTCTTCCACGGCCTTCAGCATTGTTTGCGCGGCGTTGGGCTGATCCCAGGAGAAGCCCTCCAGTTGATTTTCGATCAGGCCGGCTACGCGGTAGGTCATGGACTCGGCCGCGAACAGGCGAATCGCCATTTCGGCCAGCTTGTGCTGGATCATTCCGAATTCGGCGATAGGCTTGCCAAACGCCTTCCGATCTTTGGCGTAGTGCAAGGACTGGCGCAGCACCTCCTTCGCGCCGCCGATGGCGAATGCACCGAGCTTCAAACGCCCCAGGTTCAAAATATTGAACGCGATGATGTGGCCGCGGCCAATTTCGCCGAGCACGTTTTCCACCGGCACCGGCACCTTATCGAAGTAGACCGCGGTGGTTGAGCTTCCCTTGATTCCCATCTTTTTTTCTTCCGCGCCGGGCTGTACGCCGGGGAATTTGCGCTCCACCAGGAACGCCGTGAATTTCTCGCCATCAATTTTTGCAAAGACGGTATAGAGATCGGCCGCGCCTCCGTTGGTGATCCACATTTTCTGGCCGTTGATGATGTAATGTTTGCCGTCGGGACTGAGATCGGCGCGGGTTTTCGCAGCCAAGGCATCGGACCCGGCCTGCGGTTCGGTGAGGCAATACGCGGCCACCATCTCGGTGGTGGCGAGCTTGGGAAGATAGCGCTGCTTCTGCTCTTCGGTTCCAAATAACAACAGCGGCAAGGTTCCGATTCCGCTGTGAGCGCCGTGCCAGGCGCAGTAGGAACCGTCTTTCGAGAGCCCTTCGGCGACGATCAGGGCCGACACCAGATCCATCTCCATCCCGCCGAACTTTTCGGGAATGTTTACGGCGGTTAATCCGAGCTCGCCGGCTTTCCGGAGCACCGACACCGCGACGCCCGGCTCCTGATGCTGAATCGCCTCCAGATTCGGCACGGCTTCTTTGTTCCAGAATTCTTCCGTGGTGCGCGCGATGGCGCGATGCTCATCGGTGAAGTCCTCTGGTGTGAAAATCTCTTCCGGCGATGAAGATTCCAGCAGAAAAGAGCCGCCTTTATGCTTGGCGGGCGTAACCGTGGAAGAGGCCATGATTCGCTCCTTAATTGAGATTCTCGAAAATGCCGGCAGCTCCCTGGCCGCCGCCGACGCACATCGTGACCATCCCGTACTTCTGGTCGCGTCGTTTCATTTCACGCAGGATCGTAGCCGTCAGTTTCGCGCCGGTGCAGCCGAGCGGGTGTCCGAGCGCGATTGCGCCGCCGTTCTGGTTGACCTTCTCCAGATCAAGACCAGCCCTCCGGATCACCGCCAAAGCTTGCACGGCGAATGCCTCGTTGAGCTCGATGGTGCCAATTACGTCAAGCTTGATCCCGCCCAGCGCGAGCGCCTTGGGGATTGCAACCACCGGCCCGATGCCCATGATTTCGGCCGGAACACCGGCTGCGGCAAAGCTCACGAATCGAGCCATGGGCTTCAGTCCCAATTGCTTAGCTTTTTTGTCGGACATTACCAACGCTGCTGCCGCGCCATCGCTGGTCTGCGATGAGTTGCCCGCCGTGACGGTGCCGTCCGCTTGAAAGACAGGCTTCAGTTTGGCTAAGGCCTCGAGCGACGTATCCGCGCGCGGCCCTTCATCTTTTTTGAATGTCGTGGTGTGAAGCTCCGGCCGCCCATTCTCTAAGACAGTAGAGTCAATCTCGACGGGGACAATCTCCTCGTCGAACTTCCCTTCCGCCTGAGCGCGCAACGCATTCTGATGGCTGCGATAAGCGAACTGGTCGGAATCTTCGCGGCTGATTCCATACTTGCGCTGTAGTTCCTCGGCGGTTAATCCCATGCCCATGTACAGCTGCGGCATGTGATCCACAATCCAGGGATTGGGTGCAAATTTGTTGCCTGCCATCGGCACCAGGCTCATGGACTCTGCGCCCCCCGCGATAATGATTTCGGCGCCGCCGGAACGGATGCGGTCGGCAGCCATCGCGATGGATTGCAATCCGGACGAGCAGAAGCGATTGATGGTGACACCCGGCACTGAGTCAGGCAGCCCGGCCCGCATGCTCGCCAAGCGCGCCATGTTCATTCCAGCCTCCGCTTCAGGCATCGCACAGCCGAGAATCACGTCGTCGACTTCAGCGCGCGAAACAGCCGGATATTTTTCCAGCAGGCGGCGAATGACGATAGCGGCCAGGTCGTCGGGGCGGGTATTTCGCAAGCTGCCGCGCGGAGCCTTCCCAATCGCGGTGCGGAGACAATCAACAATGACAGCGTCCATAGTGGTTAGATGCCAATCTATATGCGCTAGTTGCGCAATGGTTTGCCGGTCTTCAGCATATGCGCCATGCGCTCCTGGGTTTGGGGGCTGCCGCAGAGGCTCAAGAAGGCCTCGCGCTCTAAATCCAGCAGGTACTGTTCGGAAACGGTCTGTTCGCCGGTCAAGCAACCACCTGTCAGAACATACGCCAGCTTCTCGGCGATGATCATGTCGTAGTCGGATATGAAGTGGCCGCGACGGGCTGACCAGGCGCCCAGCTTCAGCAGCGCAAATCCACTGTCGCCCGCTACTTTGATGTCGGTGCGTGGAATTCCAGGCGCGTAGTTAGGAACCAGGGAAAGCGCCAGCGCCTTGGCATCGCCGATAAGCCGCTCGGGATTGATGGATATGGAGTCAGCGCGGTTGAGAAGCCCGAGCTTCTTGGCATCTTCGGCGCTGGAGGACACTTTGCCATAGCCAATGATCTCGAAGACGCGCCGGGGATCCTTGAGGCGCAGCAGCATCTCTTTGCATCCACCGCCGCCCGGGATGACTCCCACGGCGACCTCTACCAGGCCAATGTAGGTCTCGGCCGCGGCCTGCGCTCGTGTGGAATTGAGGACAATCTCGCAGCCGCCTCCGAAGGTGCGCGCAAACGGCGCGGAGACTACCGGTTTGAGCGCGTATTTGAGCGCCATGTTGACTTGCTGGAAGCGCTGAATGGCCAGGTTCAGCTCTTCCCATTCGCCTTCCTGCGCGGCGAGCAGCACCATCATCAGGTTGGCGCCGATGCTGAAATTTTCGCCTTCGTTGGCGATCACCATGGCTTCGAAATTCCGGTTGGTTTCCTCCAGGCCCGCGTGCAACATCGCAATGTTGTCTTCGCCCAAAGTGTTCATCTTGCTGTGGAACTCTACGCACAAGACGCCATCGCCCAGATCGATGAGTGAAGCGCCGGCGTTCTTCAAGACGACGCCATGGGAGCGTTTTCGATCGGCGAGCGAGAGAATGCCTGGGCGCGGTTCGATGGGCTGATAATTAGTGCGTAGGAAATCGAAGTACTCGGTCACCGGCCGGCCAGAGGGTTCAGGAGGCCGATAGAGCGAGATGACTCCGCGCGCGAGCGCGTTCTTGATATTTGAGGGAAGCGTCCGGCGGTCGATCTCCAGCCGCGTGATGACGTCGACAAATCCCAGTGCGTCCCAAAGCTCGAAGGGACCAAGTTTGTTGGCATATCCCCAACGCATGGCACGATCGATCTCGACGATGCGATCGGAGATTTCCGGAATCATTTCGGCCGAATAGAGAAACAGATCGCTCAGGACTTTCCAGAGAAACCGGCCGGCTCGGTCATCGGAGCGCAAAAGCGTTTTGAGGCGCTCGCCCAGGTCTTCGATATTGCGAGCCGCCTCCACCGAGGGAAATCGGGGCTTCTCGGCGGGATGGTATTCGAGCGTCTTCCAATCCAGGGCGAGGATCTCTTTGGAGTCGCCCTTGCCGATCCGCTTGTAAAAGCCCTGGCCCGTCTTGTCGCCGAGCCATTTGCGCTCGAGCATCTTCTTCTCGAACTCCAACGGAAGGAAGCGTTCGCGCCAGGGATCGTTCGGAACCAGATTGTAGAGGTTCGTGCCTACGAACACCCAAACATCCAGGCCAACGATGTCGAGCAGGCGGAAGCTGGCGCTATTGGGCAGGCCGATCAGCGGGCCGGTGAGCGCGTCGACTTCTTCGATGGTGAAATCCTCTTCGACCATGGTCTTCGCGATGGTCCCGGCGAAAAAGCTGCCGATGCGGTTCGCGATAAAGTTGGGCGTGTCCTTGGCGTGGACCACGCCTTTGCCTAGCCGGTGATCGGCGAACTCCTCGACGTCGGCGAAAATCCGCGGATCAGTATCTGGGCCGGGGATCAGCTCCATCAGGTGGAGATAGCGCGGCGGGTTAAAGAAATGCGTCCCCAGAAAATGACGGCGGAACTCGGGCGAAAAGCCTTCCGAAATTTTTGCTAACGGAATGCCGCTGGTGTTGGTGGAGAGGATCGCATCGGGATTGCGATGGGTTTCCGCCTTGCGCCAGAGATCGCGCTTGGGATCCAGGTTTTCTACGATCGCCTCGATGATCCAGTCGCATTCGGCGAGCTGCCCGAGATCATCTTCGAAGTTGCCGGGGCGGATGAGGGCGGCCTTGTCCTCGGTGAAGAATCCGCCGGGGCGCTGCTTGAGCGCGTTCTCAATGCCTTTACGAGCGGAGGCGTTCCGATCGGCCTGGCCGGGAAGAACCACGTCGAGTAAGAGCGACGGGACGCCCGCATTGGCGAAATGCGCGGCGATGCGTGCACCCATTGTGCCGGCGCCGAGCACTGCAACGCGACGAATAGTGCGCATGACCCTTGATGATTATTATACACATGCGGTTACGAGCCTAGCCGTTGAAAACAAAGGATTGGACGTTCTGGAAAGTGCGGGACTTTTGCGGGGATTTTGCGGAAAGCGGCGAGTTTTGCGGGAGTTTTGTGGGAAATCGGGCGATACGATTAAATCCAGCGCCAGGCTCTATCCCTTAGGGGGGTGCAACTTGGCGAACGTCAAGATCTTACAGATACAAAGCATACGACCCTGACGCGGACAATTACGGCACGAAGCTCGCGAGAAAAAGAGTCGTCACTGTCAAGCTTTAAGCGACTCCACATCCTCTTTCCTTGAATACTGACCCGCAGCCGGAGGGACTACTATTGATTACGCAAACGGTGACGCAGTAGCAGCGGAGTGAACAACAGTCCACAAACGGCTAGAGGTATCCATCTTGGCTCGGGCACCTCTGTCGTATAGGTGATCGTTAACACCGCATCGTCTAAGGTCCAAGCGAACGCGGCAAAAACCCCGCTTCCAAAGTCGTCCATTTCCGTTCCCGTAACCAGCAGCGTGATCGGTACCGTACCTGTGCCCTCAAATGGAGTTGGATCTAGCTCCCCAGAATCAAAGAATGTGGTCGAATAATGTAAACCATGATTATCTATGCGGGATACTCGACTTACAATTCCAGTGAAAGCGGCGGTGTAGCTGAGACTGTTTCCATCGAAAAGCTGTGGCCCGGATGAGTTTTCGATCACAGTCGTCAGCGTTATGTTGAACTGCGCTCCAAAGACGCCAGATTCATCATTGTATCCGGCCGTCATGCTTCCAGATCGCTGAAACTGTATGTTACCGAGACTGGAATGCCATCAAATTGGGGGACGTTAAAAGTGAGTGGACACCCCACCCCAAGAACTGCATCAGGATTGCAAGCATTTCCGAGCCCAGGATTTCCGAACTGATCTGTTGTGTAATCGCGCGCTGTGAGCGGGTACACGGAATCTGCCTGCAACGCGATAGTTGCGAAAAACAGCGAATACCGCAACAGCATTATTAGTTCCTCCCATCAATGGAACCGGCGAGGCGTTCCACACCTGCCTCGCCAACCGGTGGAATTCAGAAAACCGGTGCAAAAGGAGTTTATCAACAAAGCAATAGGAAAAAATGAGAATGAGTACTGCTAGTACTGCTGAATCATGCAATAAAACGGTTTACAACACTAGCCCATTGTGCCGGCGCCGAGCACTGCAACGCGACGAATAGTGCGCATGACCCTTGATGATTATAGCGAACGCCGTTTTTTGGCCAGAATGCGGATGCGGCGGTAGTCGAGCGTCCAGATGCCGTCGCGGAACTGCGTGGAACGGAGATGATCGATCAGCTCGGGAATCCGGGAGGCTCCGTCCTCGCCCGCGATATCGCGCAGGTAGTTTCCGCAGAACATGCGGAGCCAGTCGTCCATCGCATTCGCGCCTTCAAGCACAGTAGGGCGATCGAAGAGGCTCGCCTGGTGCACTTCCAAGCCGTGACGTTCGAGCAAGACGGCGTACTCGCTGATGCTCGGATAAAACCACGGCGAACGATCATCGGCGAGGGGGCCGAATACGGCGCGCAAGGCGGCTTGAACTGAAGCTATGTTGCCCTTGCCGCCGAACTCTGCCACGAATCGTCCGCCCGTTCGCAACGATTTCGCGATCGATTCCACAGCACCTTCGGCGTTCTGCACCCAATGCAGAGCGGCGTTGGAAAATACGGCGTCGAATGGCTCCGCAAACCGGAACGTGGTGACGTCGGCGAGAACATAGGTAAGCGCGGGATAATTCTCGCGCGCCTTGCGGAGCATTTCTTCGGAGCGATCGAGTCCTATCACCTGGGCCCCGCTATTAGCGATATCGGCAGTGAGCTGTCCGGTGCCGCAGCCGATATCGAGAATTCGCTCGCCGGGCAGCGGCTGCAGCAGTTCGAGGAGGCTGGCTCCAAACTTCCAAACGTAGGAGTGGCTATTTTCGTAGCGCTGCGCGTCCCAGCTGGAAGTCACACCTTCTTGCTGCGCGCCTTGCTCTTTTTGGCTGGTTTATCGGACTCCTCAGCTTCAGCCGGAGGATCTGTCTCGGCGGCCGCAGTGGCGGGCATCGTAGCGAGCACCTCTTTAAACAGCTCCAGCTTCTTCAGTTCCTTTTTGGACGGCGGAGCTTGCTCGTGCCGGTAATCATGATCGTGGTAACAGGTCCGGCAGCGTACTTTGGCCGGCTCCCCAGTCACTAAAGATACGATCGCGTGATTGGTGATCCGGCGGCACTTTATACAGTGATCGTCGATCACATCGCCGAGGCGGAAATCCGACATAAGAAGAATGGCGAAGCTAGCCTAGCTCAGTGTATCAAAGTTGAAAAGCGATCAGCCCGGCTAAGCCCGCGCCCAGCATGATCCAGAGTGAGTCGAGCCGCGTGAGAGCGATCAATCCAAGACTGGCGGCGACGATCGCAAAAGAGAGCGGGCCCGTGACAGCGTCGCGTGCAAGAGGCACGGAAGCGGAAGCCAGCAGGCCGGCGCCTCCTAAAAGAACGGCGCGCGTCACGGCTTGGGCGCGTGGATGCTCGGCGCGCGCTCCCAGGAACCGGATCATGGGGATGATCAGGAATGCCGGAGTAATCATTGCGAGCCAGCCCGCGCACGCACCCGGAATGCCCGCCACCAGGTAACCAACGGCCACGATATAGATTCCCAGCGGGCCGGGGCCAATTCGCCCGGCGGCCAGCGCGGTGTTGAGCTGGCGATCGGTGAGCGCGTGATGCCTGACGACGAAATCGTTGCGAACCATCGGCAGCGATGCCAGGCCGCTGAAGGAAGTCAGGGTTGCTTTGAGCAGCAGCAGGTAGACGACGATGATGTTCACTAGTCCACCCAGAAAAAACCAGCGGCGGCGGTAATGCCGATGACCGACAGCGGCGAAAGACCCACTCCCCAAGAAAGCGCGAATGCGCCGACGGCGATCGCGAGCGGCCGCAGCCACTCGCTGCGAGAGCATTGTGAGCGGACCAGTACAACGGCGGCTCCCAACATGGTGCCTACGCCGGCCGCCACCAGCGCCGCGATCACCGCACGGGCCAAGGGGTAGGCGTTCCCCAACTCGCCCGCGCGCGTTAACCAGATGACGAGGATTGTTCCGCCGATCGTGCTGCCCACCACGGCGGCCACTGCGCCGGCCAGGCCTGCCAGATACCATCCGCTCGCGGCGCAGAATGCAAGAAAGTTGGTGCCAGGCGTGAGCCGTGCCAGCCCCAACGCAAGGCCGAACTTTTGCGGGGTCAGCCATTTGCGGCGGTCGAACTCTCGCTGCAGAATGGCGATGGCGGGGAAGCCGCCACCGAACACGGTTGTGCCTACGCGAACGAACAGCCGGGTGATTTCAGATAGACGAGCTTGAGGCATCGGAGCCACTGTAGCAGGACGGAAGCCGAAGGGAGGAGGCTAGGGGGCCGCAGTGGGCGCAGCCGCCGTGGCGGGAACCGGCTTGGTCCACTCGCCGATCCATTCCAGAAATGTCTGGTACCACAGCACGCTGTTCTGTGGTTTCAAAACCCAATGACCCTCGTCGGGAAACATGAGCAGCTTGGAGGGCACTTTCTGCAGTTGCAACGCCGTGAAAAGCTGCAGCCCTTGCGTGTAGGGAACACGGAAATCCTGCTCGCCGTGAATCACCAGAGTGGGCGTATGAAAATCCTTTACATAACTACTCGGCGACCATTTGGCATAAGAATCGGGATTGTCCCACGGCGTTCCGTTGAACTCCCAGAGTGGAAACCAAAGTTCCTCGGTGGCGCCAAACTCGCTGCGCAGGTCGTACACCCCAGCATGCGACACGATCGCCTTGAAACGCTGCGTATGGCCCAGCATCCAATCCATCATGTAGCCGCCATAGGATCCCCCGGCGGCCGCCATACGATCCGGGTCGGCATAGGGCAGGGCAGCGACGTGGTCCGTGACGGCCATCAAATCGTCGTAGGGTTTGCCGCCCCAGTCGTCCTTGATGTCTTCAGTGAATTTCTGGCCGTAGCCGGTTGATCCCCTGGGGTTTGGCATTACCACCACATAGCCCGATCCGGCGAACACCTGCGCATTCCAGCGATAGGTCCAGCTTTCTCCCCAGTCGCCTTCCGGACCGCCGTGGACCAACAACAGAACAGGATACTTTTGGTTTGGATTGAAATCCGGCGGCTTCACCAAGAAGCTCTGTATCCGCGTTTGGTCGCTGCTTTCCACCCAGAATTCTTCGAGCGGCGTCAGAACATGCGAACCGAGGACCGCGTCATTCAAATGCGTGAGAGCCACTGGCGCTCCACCGGTGGAAGCGGCGCGATAAATCTCGGCCGGCGCGGAACCGGTTTCCGCGGTGTAGATCATGATTTTTCCGTCACTCGATAACTGCATGTCGTCGAGGGTGCTGGAGCCGCTCACAATCACCCGGCTCGCGCCACCCGCGGTGGGGATCATTTCGATGCTTTGCCGGCCGCGATCTAAGATGGTGAAGAACAGGGCGTTGGAATCTTGCGACCAGGCGAAGCTTTCCACGGCGCGGTCGAGCGATTCGGTAATTGCGTTTACCCGTCCGGTGGACCGCTCCAGGACGTTAAGCTGCCACCGATCGCTCTCATAACCAGCCCGGGCCTGGCTGCGATAGGCCAGCCATCTGCCGTCCGGCGAATACTGCGGGCTGGCGTCCGCTCCCGGACCTAACGTGATTTTCTTGGAATCGCCGCCGCTGATCGGCACCACGAACAGATCGGAATTGGTGCTGGTGGCCGGCACCGGATCGGCGTTCATGGTGTAGCAAACTTCTTTGGAGTCGGGCGAGATGGCGTAGTCGTCCGGGCCGCCTAATGAAAACGGCGGAACATCGCGGTCACCGGGCGTCAGGTCCTTCACGGGACCGCCGTCGGCATCGACCACCATGAGATGCGAGCGCCGCTTGGTCTGCCATTCGGTCCAATGCCGATACAGAAGTCCCGTGTAACTGCGCGCTTTCACCTTGCTGTTCTTCTCGGCGTCCAGGCGATTCTTGTTGCAGGCGTCGTCGGCGCAGTCGGGGAAGACGTTGCTGGTGAACAGCAGTTTCTTGCCATCGGGCGAAAACAGCTCGCCCCCGGCCTCGGTGGATAGATTGGTGACCTGGCGCGGCTGGGATCCATCGGCATTCATGATCCAGACCTGCGCTGAACCGTCGCGATCGGAAATAAACGCGATGCTTTTGGAATCGGGCGACCATTGCGGCCGCTCATTGTCTGTCCCCTGGGTCGTGATCTGGCGCGGAGATCCGCCGCTGGTGGGAACGACGTAAATCTGCTTCGGCTTGATGTTCTGCTGAATATCGACCGTCTGGACCGTGAATACGACCGTCTTGGCGTCGGGCGACAACTGCGGCTCGCTGATGCGCGCGAGCTTAAGCAGCGCCTGCACATCGAAGGGCTGTTTTTGGGCCGCGAGGCTCGCGGCGAGCAACAATAGAACGCCCTGCGTTCGCAGTAGCGGTGCCATGACTCGATTGTAAGCCAGACACGAAGAGAGGGCTAACGTTACAGTGCCAACTGCCCTTCGTATTCCATGTCGGAAAGCTTGAATTTCTCTTCGACCTTGACCCCGCGGACTTGGAAGATGAAATCCACTTCCTTGTCGCCCGCGACAATCACCTTGCTGCGCGGAAAGAGGAAGCGAATGGCATCGGAGCCGTTCGGCCCCTCGAACTGAACATCCTCGGCGTAGATGGAACTCTTGCCCTTCGGGTTGAGCTGAGCGGCATCCAAGAACTGCGACCGCAGACGGTCATTGCTCTGGTTGCGGTCCCGGTCATCGCTGGAGGTGTTCTGATCGTCGTTGTTGCCGTAGCGATTCTGTTGTTGGGGAATTCGGTATCCAAGCACCGCGATGACGTAATCCTTCGGTGTGGCGTCGGCCAGAGCTTTCGATTCGTCCGCCGACAAGCTATTTTGGCGTTTTAGGGCCGCCTGGACGGGAACAGCGCTCTCCCATCGGATGGTCAGATTCATGGGACTGGTGTTGGCGCCGCCACCGCCTCCCGGATAACCGCCGCCACTACTTCCGCCGCTGGGATAACCACCACCGCCTGGGTAGCCGCCACCTCCTGGATATCCGCCGCCGCCCGGATAACCACCGCCGCCGGGAAAACCAAAGCCTCCCCTTCGACCCATGCCGCGGCGCTGGCCTGTCGCCTGCGGGGCGATAGTTCTCTCTTTTGCCCAGGGCGAGTCGGTCAGCAGTTTGTTGACCTCATCACTCGTCCACTGGCTGGCATCTTTGGTCTTCCAGAAATCCGCTGCGAAGAGCACTGCGGCACAGGCTGTTCCGGCCAGGCCGAGCTGCAGAAGTCGTTTATATTTCATCTAAACACGCAAGACGCTGCGGTCCCCCGTCACGTTACGCTAAACTCAGCAGTTGCGGCATTTTTCAGCTAACCTGTTGCTAAGTACATACGTCCTAACCTCATTCGTCTCATCATGAAATTTAGCTTTGGTCTCGCACTCCTTGGTTTTGTTTGTAGCGGGTTGGAGGCAGACACCTCTCCCGACGCTCTTCGCCTCCTAGCCACGGCGCCGCTTCGGTTCGAACCGGCTTCCCCGGATGGTCCAGTCGAATTTGTGGCGCGCGGTCTGCATTTCCGCTACGACTTTAGCTCCCGCCAGGCCGTACTGCGGGCTCGTGGTAAGGCGCTTCGTCTTCAATTCGAAGGGGCAGCGTCAGAAGCCAGCATACAGGGCGAGGAGAAGCTAGCTTCCAAGACCAATTACTATCTTGGAAACGACCGCAGCAAATGGCGCACATCCGTTCCCAATTTCGGCCGGCTCTCGGTACACGATCTTTACGCGGGCATCGATCTGGTGTACTACGGAAACGCGGCTGATTTGGAGTACGATCTGACCGTGAAACCGGGCGCCAACCCAGATCGCATCCGGCTTCGCTTGACCGGTAGCGGCGCGCGGCTCGACCGGCATGGGAATTTGATTTCGGAACTGATTCAGAAGCGGCCGGTGGCGTATCAGATTGGCGCAGATGGCAAGCGCATTCCCATCGCGAGCCGGTATCGCAAGAACTCCGACGGCACCTACGGATTCGCGCTTGGCAGGTACGACCGCGGGCGCGATCTAGTAATCGACCCGGTTTTGACAACCGCCGTATACCTGTTCGGTTCCGAGCAGGACATCGCCTATGGCATCGGGCACGATTCCAAGGGTCTGCTCTACATCGCGGGGACTACACTGTCGTCGGACTTCTCGCCAGGTGGCACGCCCTATCAAGCCACGGCGGTAGGAGGTTTCGACCTGTTTCTGTCGGTTATAAATCCGGTCAACTCAGCGATTTACTACAGCAGCTATTTCGGAGGTTCGCTGGACGAGACTTTCGGCGGCATGAGCGTGAGCCCCAATGGTGACGTTTACCTCACCGGAGCGACCGCGTCGGCCGATTTCCCGACGGTGAATCCGTATCAAAGCGGCCCCGCTACGAGCACCTCAACCGCTTCGGGCACCACAACCACCACCACCGGCACAAATGCCTTTGTCGCCTGGTTCGATGTTTTTCAAACGTTGCGTTACTCGACATTCATTGGCGGCACCGGCACGCTCGATATCGGCCTCGCGGTGGCGGCCGATTCCCAAGGCAGGATGTGGGTCACCGGCGACACGGATTCAGCCGATTTTCCACAACTCAATCCCATGCAAATCTACGGCGGCATGCAGGATATGTTCGTGGTGGGCATTGATCCGTCTCAATCGGGGACGGCCACGCTCATCTACTCGAGTTTTCTGGGAGGCACCGGCTGGGACATCGGACATGATATTGCTGTCGCGCCGGATGGCACGCTGTGGGTGGTGGGCAGCACGTCTTCGGTGGACATCAATATAATTGGGCCGTGCTTTCAATGTTCGTATCAGGGTGGCGGCGACGGTTACGTGGCCCACGTGAATCCGGCGCTTAGCGGCGCCAACGCGTTAGTTTTTGCAACTTATTTGGGCGGCAGCAGTCTGGAGGAGGTGAAAAGGGTCGTGATCGATCCTGCCGGCCGGATCATCGTGAGCGGATACACGCTTTCCTCTAATTTCCCCGTGACGGGGAATGCCTTGCAGCCGCAGTTTGGCGGTGATACTGATGCCTTCGTGAGCGTCCTGGATCTTTCAAAGACGCCGTCTTCTGCCACGCTGGCCTATTCCACCTATTTCGGCGGTTCCGATGTCGACGTGCCTTTCGACATGAAGCAGGACGGCAACGGCTTTTTGTATATCTCCGGTTACACGCTGTCGTCCGGCTTGCCGGCCAGCGCGAATGCGTTGCAGAGTCAGTATGACGGGACGATGGACGCGTTCGCGTTGAAACTGGCCCTGCCCACCGAGGTGGCGTCGGCGGGAAGAAGCAGCGCCATCAGTTACTTCACATATCTCGGCAGCGACGGCATACAGATCGGCTACGGGATTGATTTCGATTCGCAGGGGAACATCTACCTGGGCGGTTTCACCAGCGGTCCGATCTTCGATCCGTTTGGTGGTCCGCCGAAGACCACCAATCCAGGAAATGTAGACGTCTTCGTCGCCGGTTTCAGTCCGACTGCCGCGGTTTCAACCAGCGAGCGGGACAAGCGCTTGTCCGACCGGGAGCGCGCTCTCGCTGGCCGCTATTGAATCAAAATATTCGCGGCCGCTGAGGTCTGGCCGCCGATGCTCACGGTCACCGGGTAGGTTCCTGAAGTAAGTCCCAGGGGCACGGCCACGTTGAGCTGATACAGGCCCGCGAAGGCCGGAGCCAAGCCGCAGAATCCGACCGGTGCGTTTTGGCCGCCGATGCTGACCGTCGCGGCCGATTTGCAATTTGCCAGCGGAAAAAGAGGAGCCGGGTCGCCACTGGCGGGCTGTGAGTTCACCGGTCCCAGGCCGTTGGCGAAGAGCTGAACCGTCTGGCCGGCGTGCGCTGGATTCGCAGGCCCGATCACATGAAAGCCGGTATCCTCGGCCGCTATCGCTTTCCCGCCGATTTGAAAAAACGCCGGCGCGTAATCCGCCAGCGGAACCGTAACAACATTGCCGTAAGCCGAACCCGATGGATCGCTCACCGTCACCTTCACTTGGACCGAGCTTTGGCCCTGCAGTTCCCAGGGCACTTGAACGTTTACTTGCGCCTGACTGACGTAGACCAGACGGCCTGGCACACTGATTTTCGCCGATGGCACATCGAAACTGACCGTGACGTAGTCGATGGCCAAAGGTAGATAGATAGTGTTTTCGGCCGCCGTAGTGCGGCTGAGATTGCTGCCGAAGATGGAAATGTACGATCCGGGCGCGACCGGTTTTCCGCTCGCGAAGATAGCGCTGTCCACCACGCCGTTGCCAGGAATGGTCGGCTGGAGCATGGCGGTTGCAGTGAAAGGCGGCAAAGTTAGCCCTCCAGCGCTCGCCGTGAAATTGTAGCTGCCGGGCTGGGATCCGAGGAACGCTTCAGCGCTGGCGATTCCGTATTGATTCGTCGTGGAAACAATTTTCTGGAGCGAGGCCCCACTCGACGCCGTGAAGTTTACTGCCGCGCTGGAAACCGGCACGCCGTTTGGGTCGATCAGCTTCACCGCGAGCTGTCCGGCGTCTTGGCCGGCCGCGCCATCGGATGGAGAAGAAACCACGATTATGTTATTGATGGTCCCGCTTCCAGCCAAGAAAAGATACGGAACGCGCAAGGTAACGCTGTTGCCTTGAATCGTCACCACACCCGGATAGGCTCCCGCCGCGGGAAACGAGCCTGATAGCGTCACGTTCACGTTTGCCGATGCTCCGGCGGCCAAGCTCAAGCTCTGTTGGTCCACAGCTACGTTCGTGCCCGCTGCCGTTGGAGATGTAACGGCCAGGGATAAATTGATGCTGCCCGCGCCATGGTTTGTGATCTGAAGTTGTTTGCTGATGGGTAAAGACGTCACTACTCCAAAGGAAATGTTAGTCGGATTGGCGGTGACAGTAGCGGCAACGGCGGCTCCAGCATCCAGCTTGCCCGCGCCCAAAGACAGCACCGAGACCGGGCCTCCTTGCTCGTCGCTGGTGACGTCTTGCGACGCGGTGTTGACCAGCGCCGACTTGATCTGAGCCGGTGTGAAATTCGGATGAGCCTGTTTTACCAGCGCTGCGGCGCCCGCTACTAATGGCGTGGCGAAACTTGTGCCGGAGGCCGCCGTGTAGCCGTTGGCGCTATACATCTGCCCCAGGACGTCGTAGGATTGCGTCGCCAGGTAGAGATCGGTGAAATAAATATCGCTGCCGCCGGTTGCCACCAGGTCAGGCTTGATGGCATTGTCTCCCGTGGTTGGCCCCAGAGACGAGTAGACCGAGAGAAGGTTGTAGCTCGCGCTGTTCATCTCGAACGCTTCCGGATCAATCACCACGGTCTGATTCGGATTACTACGGATGAACGACTGGAGCGCAATTCCGTCGGCATTGGAAATCAGAATCGAAGGGATGAAAGTGGTTGTAAGCTCGAATGGCGAAACTGCCGGCGATTGATCCGCCATGTAGAAGATCACACCAGACGCGCCTGCATTCTGCGCGTTTATGACTTTTGTCAGGAATGAGCAGGTCCCCCGCTCGATGAGCGCAAACACGCCGGAAAGCGAAGCAGCCGGGAGCGCGCTGCAGGCCAAGCCATCGTCGCCCAGTTGGGTAACGTCGCGCAGCGTGGTGTTCAGCGCGCCCGATGGAAAAGGACCATCGCCTAAATATCCGGCCATCCGCTGCAGGCTGACAGGCACGTTCGCCCCCGGCACCTCTACGCCCTCGACTAAGTAATGAGAATTCGTGGTAGAACCAACCGTGATGGCCGCCGGCGAATCGCCCGGACTTTCGATGGTGTTCAGAGCCGGAGCATTGTAACTGGAGCTTCCGTCCCCATCATTTCCCGCGGCGATTACCACCACCATCCCGGCTTTGACGGCGTTCTCCACCGCGGGCGGAATCAGTTCGCAAGGCACACCTGGCGCATTGCCGCACGCTGCGCCGGTATCCAGTGGTCCGCTCAAAGCCGCTTCGCCCAGCGACAGCGATGCGACGTCCATTTGATCGTTCAGTGCGTCTTCTAGTGCCATTACGATGACGTCGTCAGAGGAGTACTCATTCACTTCCGGAGATCCGAAGACCTT
>Ga0182024_10013589_pt1 | contig 15860 bp, 4 predicted proteins | sample P32metaG_FD_120480 | JGI IMG/M metagenome (GOLD analysis project Ga0182024, IMG submission 120480) | Permafrost microbial communities from Stordalen Mire, Sweden - P3-2 metaG (Illumina Assembly) | ecosystem: Environmental > Terrestrial > Soil > Wetlands > Permafrost | place: Sweden: Stordalen... | reverse complement strand
CTCGACTGCTTCGGGGGGCAACGCCGGTGGGTCGCGGCTGGGATCTTCAACTTCGGTGATCGTCAGCAGCGGCGGCGGAGAAGTGCAACTGCTCGGGGCCAATGGCATGGCGTCTTCGGAGTCCTTGGGGACCCTTACGCTCGGCTCGGGGCAAACGACCGTGAGCATCACCGACGGCGCCGGCAATGGCTCGTCGGCGAGCCTGGCCTTCGCCGGCCTGGTGCGCCGCCCTGGCGCAGACGTGAACTTCGAAGCCGCCGACGGCGGCGTCCTCGGTGGGACAGACCGAGTAACGTTCTTGTCCTACCCGTACCAGCCGGGCCCGATGCCGTCCTGGGCCAATGTGGAGGAGCCGAACGGCACCCTGGTGCCGGCGGCGTACGACCCGACGCTGGGCGTGGTGCCGGCTTCGGCGTACGAAGCGGCCGGCGGCAACAGCACACAAGTAGGAACGGTCCCCGAGCCGGGGGCGGCGGGGCTGCTGGCGCTGGCCGCCTCGGGTCTGCTGTGGCGGAGGCGCCAAAACCGACGCTGCCGGTGCGATGCAGGATGATCAGCGGAAGAAGTTGGCGAAAACTAAACGGAATCGCGAACATACAGCGGTCGATCGACGGCATTACGTTCGTCGGTGGACGAAGGGCCACTTGGGTTCTCGGGGCCACCCATCGTTTTTGGAAACAACCGATGAAAGGACTCGCCCACCGATTTGGCGACTGCTGTCGCGCGCGGCTCATCATTGCGCGGTCGGCCCGGCTGGCCTGCGCGGCGGCTGTGGGACTGTGGATGAGCCGCGTCCCAGCCGCTTCTGCGGACACCGACACCTGGTCCGGCGGCGGCGGTGACATGCTATGGTCGGACGCCAACAACTGGCAAAACGGGCTGCCGGCGGGGAGCGACGTCGTCTTCGGCAACGGCGGCGCTGCTATGACGGGCGGTACGGTGACCAGCCTGATCGACTCGTCACTGACGATCAATTCGTTGAGCTTCAACAACTCCGCCGAATCCTACCAGGACGTCTCAATGGAGTCCGGCATGATGCTGAGCATCGCGGGCGCGCTGAACGTCAACACGGGAGATGCCAACGCGTTTTTGGGAGGAACCGGTGGGACCATCAACGCGGGCAGTGTCAACGTCAACAGCGGGACGTTGACGGTGAATGCCGGTGCCACACTAAACGCGACGAGCAGCTTCACCATCGGCTCTGGCGGCACGGGGGCCTTGGTGCTGATGCCGAACGCGGGCTTCGAGGTGGGGACGTCGTTGTTGCTTGGTTTAAACGGCGGGACCGGGACGCTGGACCTGAGCAAGTTCACAGGCCCGATCAGCATACAGGGACTGAACGTGGGGGACGACAACGGCGGGACGGGCTACTTTACCTTTGGGAATGCGACGCTCAATCAGTTGAGCGTGCCGGTTGTGAACATCGACCATGGCGAGGTGACGGTCGACAGCGGCGCGACATTGCAGGTCACGAACCAACTGCTTCTCGCGGCCAAAGGGACTGGGACGTTGACCCTGATGTCCAACGCGGGTTTGCAGGTACTCGGCGGGGCGACCATCGGCGGGACGTTGAACTCGGCAGCCGGTTCGGTCGTTTCGGGTGCTGGAGCAGTAACGCTGGCGGCCGGCACGCTCAACATCAACGGCTTCTGGTCGGTAACCGGTTTGACATCCATCAATTCGGGGAATGCCACGTTCAACGGAGCCATCTCAGGACCCTTCAGCTTGAACGGCGGAGCCACCACCTTCGCCAGCGGTGGGACCGCCTCTATCACCGTCAATGCGGGTTTGGCTACGTTCGCGTCGCCTTCAGCAGCAACCGTTTTTAATAACGTGAGTGTCACCGGCGGCTCCGCGATCGTGTCGGGGCAACTCAACGTTGCTCAGTGCTTCATTTCGGGCGGCGCGACGTCGGTTTCGCCGGGCGGTTCACTGAACGCCGTTTCGCTTTCAATCACAGGCGGGACGACGACGGTGCAGGGCGGCGCCGGCGCCATCGTCGTCGGCAACGGCCCTGGCAGCGCGGCGCTGACGATGAACGCCCAGACGCTCACCCTCAACGCCGACGCGACAAATCCCGGCACGCTGGTGCTCGACGGCAATGCCTCATTTACCAACACAAGCGGCACCGCCTCCATCGTGACCTCCGCCGTGGGAACCGGCCAGACCGCCGGCACCGTTGACTTGGACGGCGGCGTTCAAACCCTCACCGTCGCCGCCGGCGGCACTGCGGCAATCACGGCGCGGATCGTCGACGGCGGGTTCGTCAAGGCGGGCAACGGCACACTCGTATTGTCCAACCCCGCCAACAGCCTTAGCGGTGCGATCACCGTGCAGTCCGGCACGTTACAGCTTACCGCCCCCAGCCAGATCACCGGCGGGATTACCGTCAGCTTCAGCGGGCCCAATGTCGGTGTCCTGCTCGTGGATTCGGACGCGGAACTCGGCGTGCCTTCAAGTGCGCTGACCCTGGCCGGCGGGACCTTCATGGCCTCTTCCAGCTTTGCCACGAGTCGCTCGATCATCCTCGGCAACCCCATCGGCGACGGCGCCTTCGCCGTCGCTTCGGGTAACACGCTCACCCTCAACGGCCCGGTCTCCGGCACGGCCGGTCTGGTTGCAGCGGGGCCGGGAACGCTGGAGTTGAACACCGCCATGTCCACCGGCCAAACCCAGATCACCGGCGGAATCCTGCTCCTGGGCCCAAACGGCGACCTGTCTAAGTCTTACCTTGTCACCATTGACTCCGGGGCGACGCTGGATCTGGGCACCCAGAGCCGCACCGTCCAGGCACTGGCTGGCGCTGGAACGGTCAGCCTCGGCTCCGGCACCCTCACCATCGCCGATCCCAGATCGGCCAACGCCACGATCTTCTCCGGCACGATCACCGGCAGCGGCGGCGTCAGCCGAGCCGGCCTCGGCAGCCTGACACTCTCGGGAAACAATTCGTTCACCGGCGGACTGACCGCGACTGGCGGTGCGACGCTTTACCTGGCCGGCGCCAGCAGCTTTACGGGCGGCATCTCCGCCTCCTCCGGCGCGACCGTGAGCGCTTCCTCCGACGCGGCGTTGGGCGATCCTTCCAACGGCATCTCCCTTTCCAACGGTGAATTGGATGCCACGGCATCCTTCTCCACGGCCCGGCCCATTACCATTTCTCCGGCCGGAGGTTTGATCAGGGTCTCGGCCGCATGTTCCCTGCTTGCCTCGGGACTGCTGTCGGGTTCAGGGCCGGCCACCATTACCGGCGGCGGCACCTTGCGGATTACCGCGGCCGCGAGCCTGAGCGGCCCGGTCTCCATCACCTCCGGTACGCTGGCCTTGAGCGGGAGCGGAAGCCTGGCGTCGGTCCCTTCCTTCACCCTCGCGGCCCATTCGACGCTACTCCTTGACGACTCGACTGCTTCGGGAGGCAACGCCGGCGGGTCGCGGCTGGGATCTCCAACGCCCGCGACGGTGAGCAGCGGCGGCGGAGAAGTGCAACTGCTGGGGGCCAACAGCATGGCGTCTTCGGAATCCTTAGGGACCTTGACACTGGGATCCGGACAAACCACCGTGAGCATCACCGACGGCGCCGGCAGTGGCTCGTCGGCAAGCCTGGCCTTCGCCGGCCTGGTGCGTCGGCCCGGGGCAGACGTAAACTTCGAAGCCGCCGACGGCAGCGTCCTCGGCGGGACGGACCGAATAACGTTCTTGTCCTACCCGTACCAGCCGGGCCCGATGCCATCCTGGGCCAATGTGGAGGAGCCGAACGGCACCCTGGTGCCGGCGGCGTACGACCCGACGCTGGGCGTGGAGCCGGCTTCGGCGTATGTGCCGCCGGGCGGCAATGGCTCACAAGCCGGGTCGGTCCCCGAGCCGGCGGCGGCGGCGCTGCTGGCGTTTGCCGCCTCGGGTCTGCTGTGGCGGAGACGGCAAAACCAATGCCTCCGGGTTCTTCGCTAACCAGGCGCGCGACGGCACCATTGGCGTCACTTGCCACACACACGTTGATTACCTCCAGGACGCCGACCCGGGCGTAAGAAAATTCTTGCGGCGTTGGAACGAAATTGCGAACATAACCAAGTCAGAAGGCGACTTGAGTTCGCGGGGCCATCCACAGCGTTTGGCAGAGCAGGTCTCATGGCGAGTGGCAATCGCAACAACGCCAGCCGGTCCGTGCCTGTCCGTCCCCTGCCGGGTTCTCTCAACGAGAGGAGCCGGTGGGTCGAGGCGTTGGAATCGCGCCTGCTGCTGAACGCCGCCACGAAGCATGCCGCCTCGGCCGCCACCTCGTCGGGGACGGCCCTGGCGGCAAATGCAAACCATTCGACGGTTAAGAGCCAACCGTCTCCTGAGCCCGCCGCCGGTGTGGCGTCCGCCACGAAATCCGCCTCGGCTCCGAAGCCGTCGGGAAAGGCCGCTGCAACCGGGGCGGCTCACGTGCCGGCGAAAAGCCCTAAACCGTCCGCCAAGTCGGCTGGAGGGACCTCTGCCGCGAAACCCGCCTCGGCTTCAACGCCATCGGGAAAGCCCTTCGCAACCGGGGGTCATGTGCCTGCAAACAACCCCAAACAACCAGCCAAGCCCACCGGCGGTGGGGCGCCCACGAAACCCGCCGCCGACGGATCGGGGGTGGAACAGCCCGACGGTTCGATGGCCGTTTCATGGACGGGCGACGGCGATGGGGTGAACTGGACCGACCCCAAAAACTGGTCCGGCGACGCCGTTCCAACTTCCAACGATAACGTGACGATCAACGTCGCGGGGAACCCGACAATTACATTGGCGTCCGGCAGCCAGTCCATCAACAGCCTGTCCACTGGCGATCCGATCAACTTCACTGGCGGCATCCTGGCCGTTGCCACCACCATACAACTCTCCGCGAACCTGACGCTGGCGGGCGGAACGATCCAGGGCGGGACGATCACGCAGACGGGGTCGGCCGAAGTAGTGGTCAACTCCGGGACGTTGAACGGCGTGACCGCAGATGCGACAGTATCGCTAGCGCTGTCACACTTATCGATGGATTTTCCAACCCTGACGGTGCTGAACGGCTTGGCGCTCAATTCCAGCCTGCTGATCGGAAGTCCGTCGGCGTACACGACCGCGACTGTGAACTTCGGCCAGCCCGGAGCCGCGGCGGGCAGCCTGACCGGGACGGGAACGGTGCTGTTCGGGCCCGGCGACAACCTAGTCAATAACTCGGATCAGACCGGCGTGGCCGGAACGTTGACGATCGGGCCGGGGATCACCATCCACGGCAACGGCTCTATCATTGTGAATACTGTCGGCAGCATCGTCAACCAAGGGACGATCGACGCCGACGCCGATACGCCCGGCGAAGAACTCTACCTTCTGATCAGTCCGATCACCAATACTGGGACCTTGGAGGCCACCGACGGTGGGAACCTGTATGTCGGGGATGCTTTGACCAATCTGTCCTCCGGCACGCTGGCCGGCGGGAACTACGAGGTCGATGCCAACTCCACCATCGACTTCGGAACAGCATCGATCACCACCAATGCCGCCAACATTCTGCTAAGTGGATCGGGGGCCACGTTCAATGGACTCAACAGCCTAACGAGCAATAGCGGGAGTCTTACCATCAGCAGCGGCGACAACTTCGCCCCCACCAATGCCGTGACCAACACCGGCACTTTGACAGTCAGCAGTGGCGGGACGCTGTCGCTGGGGGACGACTGGGCCAATAGCGGCACCATCACGGCGAATGCCGCGACTTTGGACTTGGGAAGCGGCACGAATGCATGGAGCAACTTCGGGACGATCACCGCAGCCAACTCGACTGTGAACCTGGGCGGGAGCTTCACGCAGGCCGGTCTGGGGGCCTTCAATGAGGACGGCGACACAGTCAACGTGACCGGGACGCTGACTGGGAACTTGGCGTTGACTGCTGAGACGGGGTCTTGGACTCTGGTCCAAGGGATGATCGTCAACGGGACATACACCGCGTCGGGGGGTTCGTCGCTGGTGGTCCAGTACGGGACGTTCAACGGCGTGACGGCGGATGCGACGGTATCGCTAGCGTTGTCACGCGCATCCATGGATTATCCAACCCTGACGGTGCTGAACGGCCTTGTGCTTAATTCCAACCTGCTGATCGGCAGTCCCTCAGCGTACACGACCGCGACCGTGAATTTCGGTCAGCCCGGCGCCGCGGCGGGTAGCCTCATCGGGAACGGAACAGTTCTTTTCGGCCCCGGCGACGACATATTGAATAGTTCGGATCAGACCGGGGCGGCCGGAACGTTGACGATCGGGCCTGGAATCACCATTTCCGGCAACGGCTCAATCGCTGTGAATATTGATGGCAGCATCGTCAATCAAGGGACGATTGACGGCGACGCTAACACCTTCGGCCAAGGCCTGGTCCTCTTGATCGGTCCCATCACCAATACTGGGACCTTGGAGGCCACCGGCGGAGGGGACCTATACGTCGGGGATGCTTTGACCAATCTGGCCTCCGGCACGCTGACAGGCGGCAACTACGACGTCTACGCGAACTCCACCATCGACTTCGGAACAGCATCGATCACGACCAATGCCGCCAACATTCTGCTAAGTGGATCGGGGGGCACGCTCAATGGACTCAACAGCCTGACGAGCAATAGCGGGAGCCTTACAATCAGCAGCGGCGACAGCTTCGCCCCAGCCGACGCACTGACGAATGCTGGCTCGCTGATCGTGGGCCTCGGCGGCAACCTCTCCCCCGCCATTGCGCTGACAAACACCGGCACCCTGGCCGTCAGTGCTGGTGGCTCACTGACTACATCGGCGCTCTCATTTATTGGCGGCAACAGTAGCCTGGTCCTCCTGGGCAACATTTCGACCGGCACTCTGAGCATCGCTCAGTCCACGCTGGACCTCCCCGGTTCGTTGTTCCTGGGCCAATCGCCCGGTGCGCTTCCTGCCGGCACCCTGGCCATCACCGGCGTAGGGGCAGCCGACCCAGCTATCACGCTGGCCGCGGATGCTACTTCGCCCGGCACGCTACGTCTGGCCGGCGGTGTCCAGGTTTCTGGCGGCGCAGACGCAGTTATCAGCAGCAGTGCAGTCGAACCGGGCCAAACGCCCGGCACGCTCGATCTGGGCGGCGGGATATGCGCGTTCAACATCAATGGCACCGCTTATGTACCCGGGCAGGATCAGCCGGACCTGTCGATCTCCGCCCAGCTCGCCGATGGCGGCGTGTTCAAGACCGGTTCCGGCACGCTCGCCCTTACCAACCCCGCCGATGCCTTCACCGGCGGCGTCAACGCAGATGGGGGAACGGTCGTCCTGAGCAACCCCAGTTCCATCACCGGCGGTGTTACCGCGTCGGCAGTTGGTCCAAGCTCTGGCACCATCTCTGTTGCAACGGACGGCGACCTGGGCGCCTCTTCAAACGCGATCAATCTGCAGGGCGGCACCCTCGATGCCACCGGCACGTTCGCCACCAGCCGATCGATTGTCCTGGGCAACTCGGCTGGCGTCGGCGACGGCACGATCGCGGTCTCCTCAGGCGACACGCTCACGCTGGACGGCTCGATCTCTGGAGCGGCCGGTCTCGTCGCCGCCGGGCCAGGGACGCTCGATTTGAACACGCCGATGGCCGCCGGGCAGACGCAGATTGAGGACGGCACCCTTCTGCTGGCCAGCGGCGGCAGCCTGTCCCAGTCATACCTGACCACCATAGGCGCCGGAGCGACCCTCGACTTGGGAAGTCAGAGCCGCACCATCCAGGCCCTGGCCGGCGCGGGGAACGTCAGCCTCGGCTCCGGCACGCTGACCATTGCCGACATCGGCTCGGCCTATGCCACGCAATTCTCCGGAGCGATCTCCGGCAGCGGAGGCGTCATCCGCTCCGGCCCGGGCAGCCTCACGCTGACGGGAAGGAGTTCATTTACCGGGGGACTCACTGCCACCGGCGGCGCGACGGTTTACCTGGCCAGCGCCAGTGGCTTCAAAGGCGGCATCACCGCCAGTGCCGGCGGCACGGTGATTGCCTCCTCCGATGCGGCGATGGGCGATCCCTCCAACGGCATCAACCTCTCCGGCGGGACCTTACAGGCACCTGCGTCCTTCTCGACGTCCCGCGCTATCACAGTGTCCGCCGCGGGAGGCACCATCAATGTGGCAGCGGGATCGAGCCTGCTGGCCTCGGGGCTGCTCTCGGGAGCGGGGAACCTCGTGATCCGCGGCGGTGGAACACTGCGCCTCACCGCGCCGGACAGCCTGAGCGGATCGGTGGCAGTGACGGCCGGCACGCTGGCCCTCAGCGCCGGCGGCATGCTCGACGCTGTTTCCGCCTTTACCCTCTCGGCCGGCTCGACGCTGCTGCTGGACGACTCGACGGCGTCGGGAGGCAACGCCGCCGGCAGCAGGCTTTCGACTGCGGCGCCCATCCTCAGCGGCGGTGGACAAATCCAGTTGCTGGGGACCAGCGGCACAAGCTCCTCTGAGTCGCTGGGCACGCTGACCATCGGCCCCGGCCAGACGACCATCAGCATCACCGGCGGCGCCGGCAGCGGATCGACCGCCAGCCTGGTCTTCCCCGCTCTGCTGCACCATGCCGGCGCGCAGGTCATCTTTGAAACTGGCGACGGCAGCACGTTGGGCGGCCCGGACCAGGTGTTGCTTGGGTCCTACCCCGCAGGGCCCATGTCGGCTTGGGTCAAAGTGCAGTCCGACGGCAGCCTGGGCTCGGCAGCGTATGACCCGACCAGGGGCGTGGAGCCGGATTTAGCGTAACAAAGTGTTGCAATCCGAACACGCCTTGCTTATCCTTCTCGGACTTGGGGAACTGGGTGCGTGCTGGCCCCATCTGGCTGATTTGTTCGGGCAATCCCCTCCTCAGGTGTCGAAGAATAGAGGTTGTCCTGTCATTGCTACTTTTGCGGCCGGATCGGCGATCCGCCGTACGGGGTGGCAAGTTTCTTTCGCGCCCATTCATCCGTGCGGGAAGGGTGACCTATGTTCCGGGGTGACAATCATGTCAAGTCCCGCAGATTGAGGCGCAGTCCTCGCCGGCTGGCGAAGTCGCGCGTCGTCTTACTGGCCGCGGCATCGCTTGCCTTGGTGGTTAAGCCGGTTTGGGGGAACACTGACAACTGGAACGACGGCGCAAACGACGCAAACTGGGATACCAACGGCAACTGGTCATCGGGCACGGCGCCGGGTACCAGCGATCAAGCCGTCTTTGTCACGCCGATCCCTAACATGGCCGGCACCATCAATGTGGGCAATGAAACCATCGGGTCGCTGAGCCTTAATGATGGCTACGCACTGTCCGGCGGCAGCCTGAACCTGACACTGGGCGGGCTCACGTGCAATAGCCAAACCGCCGCGGCCTCGATCGCCGGCGGTACGCTGACCTCCTCGGGTGGCGAACTGGACATCGAAGTCGCCGCCGCAAACCTCAACATTGGTTCCGCCATCAACGGTGCTGGCCTCGACGTCGTAGTGGGCGGTTCCGGCGGCTCCGGCGCGCTGGTGCTCAGCAGCACGACCAGCAACTTTTCAGGGGGGATTTATATCAACGCCGGCACGGTCCAGATCAGCAACGATGCCAACTTGGGCGCCAACGTCAGCACCAACGTCGTTCACCTGACGGGCGGCACGCTTCAAGTAGCCAACAATGTCACGCTGGGGTCCAATCGGTTGATTTCAGTCGAGCAGCCCAGCACGATTTTCACGAATGCAAATACGACGTTTACAATCGGCGCCGACCAGTTGTATTCGGGCTACTTCACCGGCACCAGTCCCGTCCCGACGCCGTCGCCCCTGGTGAAAGACGGCGCAGGAACGATGGTCATCGGCGCGCCGGCCGGGGTCACGCCGCCGACGGGGACCGGATACACCTTCACTCCGTATAACGGTCCTGTAACCGTTAACGCTGGCACTTTGCAACTGCAAAGCACCGCCGCCCTCAGCTCAGGCGGTACTAGCAGTTCGATCGGGCTGAACAACGGCGCACAACTCAACCTGCGGACTGATGGACCGTTCAGTGCTCCGGATGCCAACGGCAATCGAGATGTCACGTTCGGCAACACTGTCACCGTCAATGGGGCCAGTGCGACCATCGACATCGACCGGATCACAAACGCCGGCGCCAGCGGGAACATCCAGCTCGGCGCGCTGAATCTGCCGGTCAATACGACACTGAATATCACCGGCAATTCATCCGGCGCCAGCAATACGCTGGAATTCACAGGCACCACCACCATCGGTCAGGGAGCGTCCAACGCCAACGTGACCATCAACAACTCCGTGAGCGTGCGTCTCGGTGGGCCGGTGACCGGAAACGGCGGCCTGACCAAGACGGGCAGCGGCACCCTCGCCCTCAGCGGCTTTGCCCCCAATACCTACGCTAACACAACCAACGTGCTGGGCGGCATCCTCGCCCTCAACGATCAGGCGGGAAATGCAGTTCCGGGCGACCTGATCATGACCGGCGGGACCGTGGTCTTGATGACCAACTCGCAGATCGCCAAAAGTTCGAACGTGACCGTCAACACCGGCGGTCAGCTCATGCTCAATGGGAATCAAGACACTGTTGCCACGCTGACCACAAACAGCGGCAGCAGCCTGACAACCTCCGGCGGGACGCTGTCGGCTGCCATCTCGACCGCTGGCGGCACCGGCATCACGACGCTCTCTGGAGGCGTATTCACAGTCAATCCCGGCCTCGTCAACGGAGTCGTCCAGGGCGGCACTTACAACACACTCGGGTTGGCGGTTTCAGCAGGCATCAACACGGTGCAGGCCATGGGCGTGATGAATGTCGGGACGGCCGGAATTGTGTTTTCCGGAACCAACCCCACCATCACCATCGCTGCCGACAGCTCCAGTCCGGGAATGATGATGCTGGCCGGGAATGTCTCCTATCAGCCCGCGGGGACGGGCGGATTGGCATCTATTACCACCAATATTTCGATTGGCCCCCCGCAACTCCCCGGCACGGTTGACCTGATGGGCACACGGACCTACATGGTCAGTTCCGGAAACACGATGGATGTTTCCGCAACGGTAACCGATGGATCGATCGTCATGGGAGGCGGCGCGTCCGGCGGCGGGCTGCTGCGACTGGACAATGGATCCAACAATTTTGCCGGGGGCGTCCAGATTACCAATGGCATTGTCGAAGCCACCAGCCCCGGCGCGCTCGGCACCGGGCCGCTAACTTTCGCGCCCGACTCGACCGTCTCAAACCCGGTTTCGCAGCTCAACCTGCGCAGTGACGCCGCGACGACAACCTGGACCAATTCGCTGACAACGGATTCGAATAACAGCCCAATCACGGTGAATCTTGGCGGGATCACGACGGGTTCGCCCGGCACATTCACGATGAGCGGCCTGACCCTGGGCACCGCACTGAATGTCGGCAACGCTCCTACTTCCGGCAACTTCCCTTCGTCGACTGGCGGTACCTTGGCGTTCTTGGGCCTTGTTACCTTGCAAACCAATGCGGCCATCAACCTGTCCGGCTCCACCTCCGTCAGCTTCCTCGGTGGAGTGACCGGCCCGTTCAGTTTGACGCTGAACGGGTCCGGCTCCAGTACGCTGACCCTGGGAGGCTCCTCAAGCAACACTTACACCGGATCAACGACCGTCCAGGGTGGAGTGCTCCAATTGAGCACGACCGGCGTTGCCGTCGCTGTTCCCAGCTCCAACCTGACTGTCACAAACGGCACCGTCCTGCTCACCGCTCCACAGCAGTTGAACCCCAACATCAATGTCACCCTCAGCTCGTCATCGGTGCTGAACCTCAACGGTCAAACGCAAACAGTAGCCTCTGTCACGGCGGACAGCACATCGACGATCGCCCTGGGTGGCGGCACGATCATCTTCAATCCGACGGGGACGCTCACATATGGCGGGATAATTACCGGCTCCAGCGCCGGCACAATCCAAAACAACAGCAGCTCTACCGTTCATCTCAGCGGGAACATCACCGGGTTCAATGGCGGCGGGAACGCTATTTCGGGCACCCTCAGCTTCGATACGCCTCCGGGCAGCCTGAATGGGCCGCCGGCAACGGCAACGCTGGTCAGCGGTATGTGGATGGTCAACAGCGGCGCGACCCTCGCCATGCCGGGCGTCTCCATCACGACAAATCAAACTAATGTCATGCTGAATGGCCCCGCAGCCTCATTTCCGGCATTCACCGGAAGCTTCACCACCAACGCGGCCCAAGGCTCGTTTACCGCGACGGGAGGCCTCGTGTTTTCCACCGCTGGGGGCCTGACCAACAATGGAACGGTGACCGTCGGTCCCAACAGCACGATCAACGTGACCGGAGCAGTCGGCAACCTCAACGGCGGCTCGACCCTGACCGGCGGCACATGGATAGTCGGTGGCGGCGCGACGCTCAACTTCCTCGCCGGCGCGGCCATCAGCACCAACCAGGCCAACGTCACCCTCGGCGGGGCCGGGGCTTCTTTCCCGGCGTTTGCTGGTTTCTCCACCAACGGCAATCAAGGCTCGTTTACCGTGAGCGGCGGCGCTACTTTCACGACAACGGGCATGGTGATGAATAACGGCAATGTGACCGTCGGCGCCAGCAGCTCCCTCTCGGGCAGCATCAGCGGCACCGGCACGACAAGCGTTGCCGCCGGCGGTATCCTGACGGCCAGCGCCTTCACGCAGAATACGCTGGCCAATAACGGATCCGTTTCTGTTGCCGGCAACGGCACGATTGCCTCGGTCAGCGGGAATGGCACTTTGACAGTCGGCAACGGCTCGACCGGCGCTACCCTCAATGTGGCCGGCCTGGCGCAGAACGGGGTCACTGTTAACAGCGGAAGCGTGCTCACGCTATCCCAAGGCACTACACCGATGGCTGCCGCGCTCAACGCCTTGACGCTCAATGGCACCGGTACGCTCGACCTGAAAAACAACGGCTTTATTCTCGACTATACCGGCGCCAGCCCGTTGGCAACCATTGCCGCTGAAATCGCCTCCGGGCGGAACGCTGGCGGTACCCCCTGGACCGGCACCGGCATCACCAGCAGCATTGTCGCCGCCGACCCCTCCCAACTCACGATCGTCTATGGCCTGGCATCGGCCATCCTCCCTTCGGGCGGCACCTTCATGGGGCAGACCATCCCTGCCGGGGCCAATGCGGTCCTCGCCAGAGTGTCGTTCATCGGTGACGCCAACGGTGACGGGCAGGTCAACTCCCAGGACATCGTCCAAATCGTTTCCCGGGGCCACTACAACGACGGAACCACGGGCAATACGCCTTTCGACGGCGACTTTAACGACGACGGCACCGTCAACAGCAAGGACATCGTCGCGATCGTCGCCAGCGGCAACTACAGCTCCGGACAGGCATTCTCCGCGATTTCGTCTTTCAGCTCCCAGGCCGCCGCGGCCCTCAAGAGCGCTTCCCACACTACTGACGCGGCCTTCGCCAGCCCCAGCAAGATCACCGGCGGCGCCCCGGACTACGTCTACGATCCGGCAACCGGCGACCTGACCTTCAATCGCAACGGCTTCGATCCCACCAGGTCCATCCAGGCCCTCACCGTCTACTCGGCCACGCGACTTTTCCAGGTCGGCGCCGCCAACGGCTACACTGCAAACCAGATCGCCAACGGCAACGGCGCCGACATCAACAGCGCCACCGAGCAGTTCGCCCTGAACTTTAACGGGTTCAACTCATCGATTGACCTGGGCGATGTTCTGCCTCTCAACTTGACGCAGGCTTTCCTTGAGGGCGATCTCTCAGTGGACTACGCCTACCCCGGCGGCCCGACGGGACCGACCGGCGACGGTATGCCGGCCGGCATCGTCGGGGGAGTACCAGAACCTTCGTCGCTCATGCTTGCGGCGGGCGGTGTCGTCGGGCTGGCAATGCGCCGGCGACGGCGCAGCAAGGGTCAGTGCGATTGATGAACGGGTTCTTTGTAGCATAGGCGTCCCACCTGTGTTTTCGATCGAAAAACCACAGCCGGGATGGCTACGCTACGCAGAACTCGCAGGCTCGGCGTAGCAAGTGAGGTGGAGAAACCATGGGTAAATACTTTGTACCCTGCCGCTGCCGTACGGCGCGACGGTGTGACGGCAATTCCGACGTGATTGCGCGGACCGGTTGCAAAGCATCCGCTCCGCCTCCGGCGGTTGTCGAATGCCTGGAACCACGACAGTTGCTTTCCGGCACCCCGACTTACGTCTACGCGCCCTCGACCGGGGACGTCACCTTCAACCTGAATGGCTTCACCGGCGAGGTCCAGGCCCTCACCGTCTACTCAGCATCGGGTCAATTCCAGACCGGCAATACCAGCGCGTACATCCCGACCCAGATCGCCGGCGGCAATGCCCTGGATATCAACAGCACCACCGAGCAGTTTGCAGTGAACTTCAATGGCTTCACCTCGGCCACACTCGACTTGGGCGACATCCTGCCGGCGAACCTGACGCAGGCTGCGGTGAGCAGTGACCTCTCGGCATACTACGCCTATTCGGGTGGCCCGACAGGGCCGACCGGGGATGGTGTGTCTGCCGCAGTCGTTGTCCCGGTGCCGCCGACGGTTATGAGTGTGACAACCAACGATGGGGAGGGAGACGGGAACACGACGCAGGCGTCGGAGGTCCGTCAGTTGGTGGTCAACTTCAGCGAGGCAGTGAACCTCACTCAGCCAGGGGCGTTCAGCCTGGGCGTCTACAACCTCACCGGCGCCGGCGGAGCGGTCAGTGGCAACGGATCCAACGACGGCAGCATCACTGATATCTCCAGCGTGCTCAACACGGCTACAAGCAGCAATGGGGGCCTGACGTGGACGATCACATTTGCGCCCGGCACCTCCAACACCGACGCCAACCCCAACGCCAGCCTGATCGACGGTATCTACTCCTTCTCGATCAATAACTCAGACGTAACGTCAAACGGCGTCGCCTTGACAGGCTCCAACACCTATACCTTCCACCGCCTCTACGGCGACGTTACCGGCACCGGTGCCGTCAACAACACCGACGCGCGCGATTTCAGCAAGGCGTACGGGGCCGCGGCCGGAGCGGCCAACTACAATGCGGCGTTTGATTTCGGAGGAGCCGGCGCCAACATCAATAACGCCGACGCCCGAGATTTCTCGCTGCGGTACGGGCATTCGTTCTCGTCGGTCTTGCCGGCAGGCGGGATCAACTAAACGCGACTCGTGTGGTATAATTGCTTTGAACTTCGGACCAATAGACTGTTTTTTCAGGCAGGGAAGAAAGGCTGGGGTACCGTCGCATCTCACCGTTGCAACGGAGGTGGCTCAAGCCACAAAGTCCGCGCCGGACGAAATCCAAGATAGCCGCTCGGGAACGTCGGCAAGTCGTGAATTCGGTGAGCCGAGCGAAAATAATCCGTCCCAAAGTTGATGACCGAGCCACCTCGCATCACGCGATGAGTCTTGGTGCTAATACTCAATTCTCCCTCCACATCGTCGGCGGCCTCATCTTCGGCAGCGGCAGGGTACGGCCCGTATGCATCCTGACACCAGCAGAAGACGTTCCCAAGTGCGTCGAAGAGGCCCAGGTCATTTGGTTTCCTACTCCCCACCGGCCAGGTCATTCCATCGGAGTTAGCCGAATACCAAGCGTATTTCGGCAGCAGTTCACCAGTCTCGCCGTAGTACCGGCTCGTTAATGCGCCGGCACGGGTGGCATATTCCATCTCAGCTTCCGTCGGCAATCGATACCCCGTCAGACCCAGGTAGTTTTCCTTCATCTTCGCCACGTGTCCGTTCTCGACCTCATAGCACCACTGGTCTTTGAGGATCCCTTCTTTGTCGCTCAACCAATTACAATACTCCGCTGCTCGGTACCACGAGGTCCCCACCACCGGTAGTCCAGGATCGTGCGTACGTTCCTTGGGGAGTTTGACCACGAAATCG
>Ga0182024_10013588_pt1 | contig 15861 bp, 14 predicted proteins | sample P32metaG_FD_120480 | JGI IMG/M metagenome (GOLD analysis project Ga0182024, IMG submission 120480) | Permafrost microbial communities from Stordalen Mire, Sweden - P3-2 metaG (Illumina Assembly) | ecosystem: Environmental > Terrestrial > Soil > Wetlands > Permafrost | place: Sweden: Stordalen... | reverse complement strand
TCCCACATTCCCTCCGCCACGGTCGCGACTGCTAACCTGACTCAAAATCAAACCCGAAAGGACCTTCACCACTTCGCCTGAACTTCGCTCACTTCAGGCTCATCCTTCAATTGGAAAAGACTCGCATAAACAGACTACGTATTGGGTCAGCGAGGATGAGCCCCAGAACTATGACTGAGCCACAGATCTACTCTTGTTTCTGCTCTTGTTTTTATTGTTGTCATTCCCGCAGGGAATCTGCTATTGCACTTGTCTTTCTGTCTGTCATTCCCGCAGGGAATCTGCTTTTGCTCTTGTTCTTGTCTTTGCTTTTCTTGTCTGTCATTCCCGCAGGGAATCTACTTTTGTCTCTCCGCCGGAAGCAAAACCATGGCTTTATTGCCCATCCGACATCGAAGGCGGAGCATCCCCCACCCCACTCCCCCACTGAACATTCGGCCGATCCCCCATCTCCAAAACCAGCGACCCGCCCTCCGCCATATCGGCGTGCGCAAACCACGCCCGATTCAACGCCTTCCCATTCAACTGCGCAGACTGAATGTACTTGTTCTGCGCCGAAACCCCACGCGCCTCAATCGTGAACACCTTCCCGTTCCCCAGCCGAATCGCCGTCTTCTCAAAGATCGGGCTCCCAATCTCATACACCGGACTCCCCGGACAAACCGGATAAAACCCCATCGCACTGAACACATACCACGACGAAGTCTCCCCGCCATCCTCATCCCCCGGAATCCCCAGCGGCCCATCCCCATACCAAACATCCATCAACTGCCTTACCCGCTTCTGCGTCTTCCACGGCTCCCCAGAAAAGTCATAAAGATAAGGAATATGAAAACTCGGCTCATTCCCCTGCGCATACAACCCGACTAATCCAGTCGAATCCGGAAACTGCCCCAGAAAAGTCCACTTCGAAGTCCCATACTGCTCCACAAACAACCTGTCCAACCGCGCGTTAAACTTATCCCTTCCACCCATCAGCCTGATAAGTCCACTAACATCATGCTGCACATGAAAGCTATACAACCAGGAGTCCACCTCAGTCGTGTAATCGCGCCCGCCCAGTCCGCCACCAAGCTTCGGATCAAAGTCCGCAACCCACTTTCCATCCGCACTCCGCGGAGCCATAAATCCCGTCTCTTTGTTAAACACATTCTCGAAGTTATGCGCCCGCTTCTCGAACAGCGCCGCATCCTCGGTCTTCCCCAGCGCCTTCGCTAACTGATACACACACCAGTCGTCATAACTCGCCTCCAGCGTCACCGAAACAGCCTGCCGCCGCTCCCCCGTAACCGCCGTAACAGTCTCCGTCTCGCCCTTAGCCAGCGCCGGGAAAAAACCTTTGTCGAAGTACACCTTATCCAGCGCAGTCACCGGCCCCCGATTCCACGGCAGCAACGTAGTCTCCGTAGCATTCTTCCGCATAGCCGCATACGCCTTCTCCACATCAAAGTCGCGATACCCCTTCATATACAAATCCAGAATCAGCGCCGCCGCATGATGCCCGATCATCACCTCCTGATCCCCCGCCACTGAAGGAAACGCCGGCAGCCACCCGCTCTGCTCATACATCCGTATGTACGAGCGAACCATGTCCTCCTGCCGCTTCGCATCCAGAATCACCTGCAGCGGATGCATAGACCGATAGGTATCCCACAACCCATCGTCCACATAAAAATCATGGCCCTCCGCCGCATGCACCTTGGCGTCGTAACCGCTGAAATACTTCCCGTCCTCGGTGATATCCGTCATCCGCCCCAGCGACCGGTACAGCGCCGTATAAAAAATCGTTCGCTGCTTCTCGGTGCCGCCCTCAACATCCACGCCGCCCAGAGCCTTGTTCCACTCCGCCCGCGCCGCCTCCTTCACCTTGTCAAAGGTCCACCCCGGAATCTCCCGCTCAAGATTCTTCTTCGCCTGCTCCACGCTGATATACGAGATCCCCACGCGAACCTCAATCACCTCGCCCGCATGCGTCGTCATATTCGTGACCAGCCCAATGTGATCGCCAGACTCGCTCGACTCATCCTCCAACTGGTCGCCGCCCCACATCAAAGCATCTTCCGGAGCCCGAGAAGCCTCCGCATAAAAATACTCAGTCGTAGCACCCGCCGGATGCGCCAGCTTCCCCACAGCGCCATCAATCCGCTGACTCCCCTTGACAGCCCTGTCACCCACTACCTGAAGCTGCGAATCCTTCTCCAGACTCACCACCAGGTGCGCATGATCGCTAGCCGGAAAAGTAAACCGGTAGTAAACCGTCTGCTGACCAGCCGTAAACTCGGCCAGAATTCCTGAATCGCCCCCCGAGCTTTCCAGCCTCGTAGAAAAGTAATAAGGCGTAGCCGTCTCAAAGTCATGATCGAAACCAGCAGCGTAATCCGCCACCCGCGTGCTCTCCTTCGCAGTCGAAGCCATCAACAACCCCGGTCCCACCGGAAACCCATAAATCTTGTCCGCCAGATACCGGTCCACAATCCCCGGAGTAGTCACCGGAGCCAGCCGCGCCATCCCATGCGGCCTCTGCACATAAGGCAGAGTCGCAGTCAACAACAGCCCAATCCCCCCAATATCCGGCTTAACGTAATCCACCGGCTCCTTGGCAGCAAACGCCGTACCCGCAAGCACAGCAAACACCATCACACCAGCCGCAAACTTCATCCCCACCGCCTTCATGCCCACGCCGTTCAATCTTGAATTCATCCATCCGCCTTCTCGTACTGAATTGTCCCTGCCGATTTTCAAAACACCCGCGACTCAAACCGCATTCGCCGCCACAATCACAATAGTTGATTAGCCCTCGCAACGTGCCCAGCACATACATGCACCCCGACCTCCATCGAATGTTCTGTAAAAGGGCACAACTTCAGTTGTGCCGATAAGATCAATCGAAGCAATGGGCTTTAGCCCCTGAGGGCCTATATTCTTCCAAACTGATCCACTACCCAGACGTCTATACAACTCAGAATGCCCCAAGCGATGCTTCAGCCCCGCCTTGTCTACACGCTGCTCATCCCCGCTCTCCTCGCCTTTACCCTAAGCTCGGTCCCTCAGACGAGCCCCACACAAATCACCTCACCCTACCGCGTAGCCGTCGATGAAGTCGTCCTGACCTTCCACGCCTCCGACACCCACGGCCTCCCCATCAACGACCTAAAACTCGATGAACTAACCCTCCTCGACAACAACAAACCGCCCCGCAAAATCCTCGCCTTCGAATCCCTGCAAAACCACCCCATCCGCGCCGGCATCCTCATCGACACCAGCCAATCCATGGAGCGACACCTCCACAACGACCGCGCAATCTCCACCCAATACGCGCAACGCATCCTGCGCCAGCAAACCGATCAAGCCTTCCTCATGGACTTCGGCTACGCATCCAGAATCATCCTGCCCTGGACCAGCGATCCCATCGCCGTCACCGCAGGCATCCACAGAGTCATCGCCGGCAGAGAAAATCCCCTCGGCGGCACAGCTCTCTTCGACACCATCTATCGCGCCTGCTTCTACGAGTTTGGCAAAGTCGATCACCCCGCCAGCGGCAACTTCATCCTGCTCTTCTCCGATGGCGAAGACAACACAAGCCACACCTCCCTCAACGAAGCAGTCGACATCTGTCAGCGCGCCAACACCGCCATCTACGCCTTTCGCCCCGCACCTGAACATGGTTACTCCTCAGGCCCGAAAACACTGGCCGATCTAACCTCTCAGACAGGCGGCTGCACCTTCTTCGACGACGACCCTGAAGACCAGATCGACAACCACCTGCGCACCATCGAATCCGACCTCCGCAACCAATATCGCCTCGTCTACAAACCCGCAGAGTTAACTCACGACGGATCCTTCCATCGCGTCGAACTGCGAGCCCCGCCGCGAGTAGACAACATCACCATCCGCTCCGGCTACTACGCCCCATCACACTAAACCTCACCCGGCAACGATACGATATACTTCGGCCACGATACATGCGGCCCAGCCGTCTCACTCGAACCAATCAAAGCTGACTTGAGAACCGCAATCGATTGCCATCCGGCACGGAAGCATCGAAGTATCACTACGGACAAACAATGCGCATTCACTCCACGAAACTCCTCGCCGCCGTCATCGCCCTCGCTGCCCTGCCACTCGCGTCACAACTGGCCGCGCAACAAACCCCAAAGCCCAAGCCTGAAGACACAGAAGTCTGGTCGCCCGAACCCAAAGTCGTAACCCCCGGCGCAACCAACGAGGCCCCACCCTCCGACGCCATCATCCTCTTCGACGGCAAAAACCTCGACGAATGGGTCTCCGTTAAAGACAAGTCTCCCGCCCCATGGATCGTGCACGACGGCATCGTCACCGTAAGCAAGGCCGAAGGCTCCGGAAACATCGAAACCAAGCGGAGCTTCAAAAACTACCAGCTCCACATCGAGTGGCGCATCCCCGAGAACATCACCGGCACCAGCCAGGCCCGCGGCAACAGCGGAGTCTTCCTCGCCTCCACCGGCCTCGGCGACGCCGGCTACGAACTCCAGGTACTCGACAACTACAACAACAAAACCTACGTCAACGGCCAGGCCGGCAGCATCTACAAACAGGCCATCCCCCTCGCCAACCCCAACCGCAAACCCGGCGAGTGGCAGACCTACGACGTAGCCTGGACCGCGCCCACCTTCAACGGCGATGGCTCCGTCAAAACTCCAGCCTATGTCACCGTCTTCTTCAACGGCATCCTCGTCCAGAACCACTTCGAACTGAAAGGCGAAACCCTCTACGTCGGCAAGCCCTTCTACAAGAAGTACGACACCGCCCCCATCAAGCTCCAGGCCCACGGCGACAAAAGCGAACCAATCAGCTTCCGCAACATCTGGGTCCGCGAACTACCATAGAACCGCTCAATAAAATATTCACCCTGTACGTTCTACGAAGATGCGGGTGCCCCATCCTTCGTACGCTTTTGCACGAAGGGTGGGCCACCACAAATTCCCCACCCTGAGATCACACCAAAACTGATTTGTCATCCTGAGTGAAGCGGCTCAATTCACATCCAACCTGACCGATGCCCGTCGCGGCAGGAACACGCAACTACCTTTTCGGCTCGCCGCCCTTATCGCCATACCATCCACCGCAGGAGGGATACAATTGCCTGAACCGGTGTCCAAAATGGAGATTCCGGATGAATGAAAATCTCTCCGAACGACGATAATACCTGGACCGAGGTGGCGCCGTCGGCTGCGGGTGTGAAAGCCGACCGCTTGGACCAGGTGACGCACTGGCTGGAGTCGCGGCTCCGTGACGGGCACTTCGGTGCTCAGCTGGTCGTGCTCCGCGCAGGCCGAGTCGTTCTCGACCGTTCAATCGGATCCACCAACCGAGACCGCGCCCGAGTCACGCCCCGTGACCGTTTTGTTATCTATTCGTTAGGCAAACCGTTCGCAGCCCTCAGCGTGCATTTGTTGGCCGAGCGCGGACTTCTCGCGCTCGATAAGCCAGTGAGCGCGTACTGGCGGGACTACGGGCAGAATGGCAAACAGGACGTGACCGTCCGGCAGGTTCTGCAACACCGCACGGGGTCACCCATGGCAGGCAGGGGTATGCTGGGCGTACTGGCGGAAAGTTTAGCCATACCTAACTGGGCCAAGTCGATACGGCGCATCGAAGAAGCCACACCATGGTTTGCGCCTGGGAGCGCTCCGGCCTACCAGTTCTTCACCTACGGTTTTATTTGTGGGGAGCTCGTTCACCGGGTCACCGGGAAGAAGATTCAAGAATTCTTCGACGAGAACTTTGCTCGCCCCCTGGGACTCACGCGGACATCTTTCGGCCTTCCGCGGTCGGCGTGGGGAGAGCGTGTAGTGATCGATGGGAGAGGGGCTTTCCTTTTTAATTGGCGTCGCATGCGCGAGGCCGTGTGCCCATCGGCGACGACCTCAACGACTGCCAGGGAGGTCGCTGTCTTCTACGAGATGCTGCGTCTTGGTGGACGCGCCGGGAGTGCCCGGCTACTGTGCGAAGAAACGATCTCGGCGGCACGACAGCCGTCCTCCGACGGAGAGGTGGACCGGTTCATCAAAGCGCCCGTGCGTTGGTCACAGGCGTTCATGCTTGGAGGCGTCAGCAGTGATGAAGGCCCCGGTTGCATTATGGGCAGAAAAAGTAGCCGCGAAACCTTTGGCTTTGGTGGATCATCATCCTGCGTTGCCTGGTGTGACCCGGGCCGCGAGCTTGTTTCCGTCTATCTGTGCAACAAGTCCGTCCCGGACCCGTTTGGATTCGCCCAACTCCGTGACTTGTCAGACCTGATCCTCGATGCCTGTGAGTGAGTCCAATCGGTGCGATTATGCCCGCGCTTGCATTCGTAAACCCTGCTCCAGGCGGGGCTCACACCACAACTTACCGCTCCCATACATAGCAACTAAGCCGGAACCGCCAATCGCCGCGCCATAACATGAGTGCATTGCGCCTCATCCGCATCCCATCCATCACAAGCGAGCAAAACTGCGCTGGGCGATGAGTTTGAACCCATGCGAGAAGTTGGCATGACTTCCTGTTAAGCGAGCCTAGTTTGGCTCGGGAGGATGCTCTCCGAGTTCTTTCAGTTTCCGCCTGGCGTTATTGTTGGAGGGGTTTTTCTCCAACGACTTCTTGTAGCTGTCGATGGCCAGTTGTTTCTGATCGGACTTCATGTAGGCTTCGCCGAGGCTGTCGTAGACGTCGCCGGAATCAGGATAGTTCTTTACGTTGAGCTTGAAGATGTCGATAGCTTCGGGCAGATGATTGCCGGAGATGAGTTCGTAGCCCCAGCTATTGACGGCGCTCTCGTCCAGCTTGAAAGCCGGCGATTCCTTCTGCATGGCCGTGTAGATATCTTCGGCGTGGTCGAATCCCTGGCGGCCAAGCTCGGCGCGGAAGGAGTCGAGCGAGGCAGGGACACCTTTTGCCGGGCGGTAGCTCAAGGAGAGCATGTGTTGGGGTGCGCCGTTTTCCGCAGGGGTCTTCTTGAGCCAGCCGAGCGATGCTGCGTCATGCTTCAGGTAGGCATCCAGAAAGTGAAGAGTGTAGCGGGCGATCCAGCCATAACCGATGATTCCGTCTTCTCGGCCATAATCGGCTATCTGCTCTTCTGAAAAATTCTTCCATATATTCTCGTTCCGCTGATACATGGAGCTATGCTCAACATGCACCAGCCCCAACATACGCACCAGAACAAGATCGCCGTGTGTCCATGTATTGAGGACACTCGGCCCCTGGTTCTTTTCGCCGTTCAGATATCGCGCCTGGTCTTCAAGCGTCATGCCGCCCTGGGCGAAAAACAGAAGAGGGATAGTCATCTGGTCTGGATGCACATCGCCTGCTGCTTTCACCAGTCCGGGATAATAGCGCATGCTACCGTCGAGAGCCACCAGGGCGTCGATGCGATTATCGCGCGCCGCGGCGAAGAGGTTCGAGATGCCGCCCCAGCTGAATCCGGCGACGGCGATCGCAGACATGTCGGTATTGGGAAGCGACTGCGCATAGCCGATGAGAAACGAGATGTCGCGCGCCTGGGCGTCGATACCGGAGAGGTCGCCCGTCATGTCGCGGGTCGATGCTCCCATGTCCGGGCTGGCGATCACGACATAACCGTGGCTGGCGAGGTATTCGCACAGGTCGGCGTTTTCCCAGGACGCGGCACTGAAGCTGGGTGCGTAGATCACGATAGGAAAACGTCCGGACGCAGCAGGCGCATCGCGCATCGCCCACATGGGCATGGAAAGGGTGGGCTTGATGCCATCGAGCCACTCCTTCTGCTGCGTGGACAGAATGGGCTTGTCGAAGCTCGTCTCGGTGGCCGCCATACTTCCGTAATCGCCGACCGTCATTGGTTTCAGGGAGGCTTTTTCAGCCGGATACCAGATGAGTGTCTGCAAGGGCAGGGCGCGTTCGCCTTGATAGGACTTTCCGAGTTCGTCGGTCCTGGACCGGTACGTACGGGAGTAGTCGTACTGCTCGACCACCTTGAGACCGGCAGGATAAGGTCCGGGCTTCTCCGTAAACCGAAACAGGGGTGCGTTTTGAGCCAGTGTGGCGACCGCAGTGGCTGCAATCGCCAATGCACCGACAATAAAGCGAGAAATTCCACCCATTCAACGACCTCGTATTTGCCGCAATAGGCGAGAGTATAGCATCGCTGAAGTTCTCAATCGGCTGGATTCAACTCTCAATAGAGCAATGTGCCGCTGCTATAGGAGCAAAGGGTTAGACCATCGATATTGTCGGCCTAACCCCGCTCCAATACTTTGCTGCGTTTCTGTTCTCAATGATGGGGCGCTCCCTAGTACGTTCGACGACCTAACCTTTCCTGGAGCAGCCTGCGGGCGATTGACGGAATGGCCAGCTTTGGAGTTTCGGCGCCGCTGGTCAGTCTATGAGCACTCCGAATCCCATGAAGACTGGGATCACTCAGGAAGAAGACATATACTTGCAGAAGTATGCGCCGCATCGCCAGTTTCATCGCGATCTTCATCCTGCTCTCATCCGCAGCGCCTTTGCTGGCCTGTATGACGGGCAGTGCGATGAACCAGGAGGAGAGCGCCTGCTGCCGTTCCATGCACGGCAACTGCGCGGACATGACAAAGATGGGTTGCTGCCGGACCGAGGTTCGGACCGATGAGCATCCACAACTTGCGGCCTCGGCTCCTTCGACGGATGTTTCTCTTTTTGTAATCTCCTGGCTTGCGCCTGTTTTCACACAGGCACAGACGGTTCCGCGCTCTCTGCTGCAGACCCCGGATGAGCATTCGCCACCGGGATTAATCACAGCGCAGATAACTGTCCTTAGAATCTGATTTGCTCCTTGATCCAATGACCTGCACACCCAGCGTGTGCCTGCGTCTCATTTGGTTCAAACAAAGGAGCATTTATGAAACGCCTTGTTATTCTGGCTTGTGTTTTCGCACTGCCAGGCATTGCCCTGGCCGCTGATCACGGCCCCGTCTTTAGTTACGCCACGCCGGTCAACTCGCAGCGGGAACTTAGCTTCGATACCGGAATCTTCGTCCGCAACGGCTCCCAGGGAACGCAGTTTTCAACCGGTTCTGGTTTTGGGTATGGCCTCACCCCGCACATCACGGTAAACGTCTTTCTTCCCGCCACCTTCGGCAGCGGATCTCTGCCTGAAAGCCGTATGGTTTCAGGGAGCGAGTGGTCGGCTGGAGCGTCATGGCGGTTTCTCCACTCGGTCACGAGTGTGGGGAAGCGAATCGAATCGACCGCCTCACTGAGTCTTGTGGTTCCAGGACCGCAACAGGACTCCGGTTTGCTCACCAGCCTGCATCGAGCACCGGGAGTCGCCGGGACTCTGGCGACTGGTTTCGCTTCAAGAAGCCAGTATCTTTGGGCCGGTGCGGGCTATACGAGGTTTTCCGAAGCAGCGAATGACCGGCGTCCCGACACCATCTCCTGGAGCGGGGTCTATGGTTATCGTCCGGCCAAGCTTCGCCGCGGATATGACAAGTGGGACTATCGCGGCTTCGCGGAACTGACCGGAGAGCACACCGGCAACGTTCTGCTGGATAGAACAATTGTTCCGAACAGCAGCACGACAAGCGTCTGGCTGGGGCCGTCAATCCTCGCAATCTTCAAGAACGTTGCTATCTCGGGTGGTGTGCAAGCGCCCGTCTTTCGGGATGCCTCGGACTCGATCTATGGCCGGGAACACCTTCGCTTCGCGATCAACTTCAGCTATCTCAAATACTCCTCACACACAAGCTCCCATTGAAAGGACCGATCATGAAACGGATTGTCGTTGCTGGAATTCTCACTGCTTCATCTCTCGCTGCTCATGCTGAATATGAGCAGGTCAACCTCACCGTCTTTGGCATGGATTGCGCTCCGTGCGCCCATGCCATCCATGTTTCGATGAAAGGCATTCAAGGGGTGAATACTGTAGACGTCGATCTCAACACCGGCCTCGTCACCATCAAGCTCAACCCCGGCAACAGTGCAGCAATGAGGCAATTCAATGAGGCTGTGGAGAAGAACGGCTTCACTCATAAAGATGCAAACATCGTAGTCAGGGGAACACTGACAGGCACGCCAAACGCGCCTGTTCTGGAGGTATCCGGAACGCAGGATCGTTATGCCTTGTCTCCGTTGGTTGCCGGTACTGACATAGCCCCGCTTCTCGGTAAGACTGTGACCGTCGCCGGGGTGCTTCCACAGGCGCCGAAGGGGAAGCTTTCCGGCACACTGCGATACAAGACAATCGCGGAGGCGCGATGAACTCGACCACCTCTACTCTCGCTTCGGAACGCAGTGCCAGACGAGCGGCCCTGCTCAACTACTTCTCGCTGTTCAGTTCGTTCAGTACGCTCATTTGCTGTGCTCTCCCCTCCGTTCTGGTTCTGCTCGGCATGGGAACCACTGTTGCGTCACTGCTATCGACCGCGCCGTGGCTTGTAAGCTTGTCCCGTCACAAGATATGGACCTTCAGCATCGCTGGAACGCTGATCGCCTCAAGTTTTGTGATGACTTACGTGGTGGCTCCGCGCCTTCGCAGCGGAGAAGTTTGCGCTGCCGGCGACCCGGCAACGTGTGGAGTGGTCAGCAGACTGAGCAGGTTTGTTCTATGGGGCTCCGCAGCCATCTGGAGCGGCGGCTTCTTTGTTGCATATCTGCTTGGACCAATACTGGAGTATATGGATCGTTAGATCCGAGGCCGGGGCGGGCAATTCGTCCGGCCACAAACGACAGAACCTTCCTTCCTGATAAATTGGCTACGTATTGGTACCGAGAATCGGCACATGGAAGTGATCCGTTGTTTCCAGGCAACGGACCATCCGGAACTCGCCCTATCAGTCAATAGATCGGCGTTTCTGAGGAGTAATCGATGAGAGATGCCGTCAGCGAGGGAACGCGAAAATTTGTTCGTTCACGAAAGACGAAATTGCCTGATCAATTGAAGCGCTGGTCAGTGCGTAGCCTGCGGAGCGGGAGTGCCATCAGACCAGCGACTAACCACTAGGAGAAAGACGGTCATCCGGTCTTCGGGGACATTCCCCGCCATCGCTGGCACGCCCGGCAGATTCGCTCCCCAGCTTTGAGCCGAGTCGCCCGGAACATACCACATCATGTGCGGATGCCAGTGTGTGTCATCGTCGCTTAGATACTGCTGCTTTGACATCATGTAGCACATCGCATTCGGCTCCAGCGTCGGCAGTTCTTTCTTGTCCAGTGCCGCTTTGAGAGTTTGCCCAATTTCCATCTTTGACTTTCCCGCCAGCACCAGTTTGGTCTTCAACAGGACAATAGGCAGATAGCTCCTCGCGGCTGGCTTATTCAAGCAGTGAGGGGCTTTGACTTTGGGGTTCCAGAACTCACGATCGTCAGTGGACTTGGCCCATGCTCGCTCCACCAAACAGACAAAGCCATTTCCGCCCTTCACTGCTGTCACGTATCCGTCCTGCGTCAGCACCAGCACCTCCGCTCCGTCCGAAATAGATGGGGGAGCAGCACTGCGAGCCAGCTCGATCTCTGAAGCCTTCTCCGGGATGAGGTACTGATCGAGAGGAGCCGCGGCCGGATACGGAGCCGATGGCGCCTGCGCGCGTACCTGCCGGGTTGCGCCGGGTAAGGCAACCCCCACAAAGCATACGGAAGCAACAAGACTGATCAACTTCTTCGACATGGAACTCTCCTTCCGGCCCGCGCTTACCGCCCCGGCGCCGCCACACAACTACGGTGCGGATAGTAGAGCACAGAACAACACTTGATGAACGCACTCATGGTTTCCTGGATCACTCCTCAGAAGTCGGCATGTGGGAAGTGATCTATTGTTTCCAGGTAACGGGCCATCCGAAGATAGTTCTCAAGAATCACCACGTTGATCTAGCTCGGCACGAATGTCGGCCTGCTCCGCATACCGCTCCCAGTCCTCTGCAATTCGGCGAAGCATCGCGCAATTCCTGGGCCATGAGGCGGAGGCCTCGGCCCAAGTTCTATACTGTGCTGCGAATGCTCTTTCCTGTCCCCCGCCCTCATACATAGCCTTGCGCGAAACACCGCGCATATTGAACCTTGAAATGGCGATACCCTTTTCGATTTCGTCGGAAGCACAATCCTCAATCACATCCCTCACTGACCTCGCAGGCCAGGCGTTATCCTCCGCATCGGTCGGTGCATAGTCTAGCATCTGGCCGATTTGCTGGTCCGCAACGACCTCCCGGTCCGCCTTCCTTGCTAAATCTCTTGCTTCAGCGATCCAATTCTTCAGGAAGTTTACGTCTTGGCCATCTTCTGTAAACCCGGGTAAGGACCTCATCGCCTGGAGCATTTGGTAACCGAATCGCGCCTTGACCCGTCGTTCGTCAGAGACCTCTCCCAGCTCCTGCTCGGAGGCGGGAAAGAAGACGTCACAAATCACCTCAATGAAAAATTTGGGAGAACTCTTAAGAAGCTGGCTCAATGCGACAGGTTCTCCCTGATGCTCAAGAAGCGGGAGATACTGATATTCGATCAATGCGAACTCCTCGATACTTATGTCCTTACGCCCTTGGAGAGCTTGCATTAGATGAAGGACGGAGTACAAGGTGTGTTGGCGACTCAATTTTGTTGCGTTTATTTCTCCAACGAGTCCGCGCAAAACTCCGACGCAGACCTCCGTGGGGATTCGTTTTTCTTGATAGGCGATCAATTCAACGCTCGCGCTGAATCTACCGAGTGAGTTGTATTTCTCAACCGCAAAAAGCAAATCGGCGTCCGAGGATTGATTCAAAGCGTACTTTCTCTTCCAATACTCTTGGTCTATTGCCGGGCCTAGCGCCTCCACAAAGTCCCACGTTTCCTTCGTATCCGGCCATCTCAAAAATAGGCTGGAGGCATGCAGCGCATCTAAGCTGGCTATGACGCCAGCTATCCAACGATCCCATGCAGCACCAAAACGAAAATGTGCAGCCCCTGACACAGCCACAAAAAAGTCTTCATCAACCTCCGAGTCCGTGGTGAAATCTGGGCCAAACACTGCTTCCAGCGTCTCTTGGGACGGAGCGGCCTCGGCAAGTGCATAGCCAACAAGATGAGGTTCCTTAGCTGCTTTCGCTAGAGCGATTACTGCCGGAATACCCCGATCGCCAAGAATGCCGCGAACAACTTCTCGCCGCGATTTATTTGCCTCTTCAACCCAGTCGCCAGCGGTTTTATTTTCCATCTTTGGAACGAGATCATTGAACTGCCAGAGATCGCGATGTAGCGGGTCATCCGGTGCTATCTCCTGACACAAGCTTTCGAGAGGGAGCAGATACTGTTACGGTAGAGCCCATTTGGCTGTAGGAAATCCCCTGTGGTGCTGAGTGAACTTACGCAATTTTGTCCAGAGTTCGTACTTATCCTCGGCACTCGCCGCGCCAGCCGCTGATCTTATCGATATGATCGCTTGCTCGCGAGATTGTGGTTCCAACTCTGCAAGACGATCGATGAGAGCAGCCAGGCGTTGAAGATGGCCATCGGCGAGCCCAAGGGCGAGCTCAGCATAGGCTCTGAAGGCAGTCGCTATATCCTCCCCGGCAGCCTGGGCTTTCCTAGCATCGCCAAAATCCCTCAATCGAGGCTTGAGAGTGCCATGAGTGACGTCGTGCGCCACTGGGAGGAGCGCAAGAGCGAGCTTAAAGCCAACCTCAGTTCGTGCGAGACAAATCCGACGGACAACGGCGATCCGCTCTGTAACCGGGGCGTAGGTCTGCGGTCGCCAAGCCAGAAAGATCGCGCGTAGGCTATTCATTGGCCTATTCTGCGTGGCGCCGCCTGGGTCGAACTGAGCAAGCGTCATTAGAATCGACGCCGCTTTAAAGAGATACTCAGGATTCCACGCGAGCGTTTCCAAGGCCCAAAGTATGTAAGTATGTGGGCTAGTCTGGGCAAAGAGTGGTGAGCCCTTTTTGCCTCGAAAGATTATTGGTGCCCAGTTCTCACTATTGCCCCCGAGCACCCGCTCGAGGGCGGATGCCAAAGGGGACGGCGCTGCCTCTATCAGCGTCGGGAATTCCGATTTCAGGCTTGCAAGAACTCTTATGTCCAAAGCCAAGTCGCGCAACCCGCCCACGACCCCGTCCACGAACTGCCCAGGCGTCGCGCCGATTGCCCTAAATCTAGCTGCCTCATGAAGCCCTGACACGAGAAGCAGGGTCCTGCTCAGGCCCCGTCGGAGCCACTCCGAGTGGCGAAAATCCGCACCCCTGGTCGGTATGATGGGCTGATCTTCGTCCGGTACATCAAGTGTCTGGTCGATTTCGGAATATACGGTTGTGCAGGCGTCCCGTAGCCGCTGTTGATGCACGTTCCCGATTAGGGCACCCGTCAAGGTAAAGGCGTCCTTGGGCGACCTGACCGTCCAGACCTGACCGTCCAGATCCAGCGGCGCATCCGGTAATGATGCTAACCTGCGGGCGTCCAGATCCACTTGGTTATAGGTCTTATTGCAGAGTGCCGCAAGTACGGCGCGGTCGTGATCATTCGACTCGTCCCAGCCTCCAGCTAGAACAATGGGCACAAGATCCGCATCGTTACTCCAGTCCGGAGGAGCAACGGTCCCGCGGGCATTTAACCTCGAAAACACAATCACACTCCGACAACAGATGCCCGCCAGGCGAAAGGCTTCGTCCTCTCCGATCCCCATGCTCCGTAAGCCCGTTGCGAAGTCTTGGGTGCTCATCTGATCGAGCGACTCGACTCCCGATGCGATACTGTTGGCACCGAGAACGAGGATGACCTGATTCGTCCTTTCAAGGGCCGCACCGAGCCGGTGGTGTTCGGGAAAGAGGACAAGAATAAATCCGCCGCTCGGCGGCATCTGTCTAGCGCCCTCGAGGGAGTCGATAAAGAGGGTCTTCGAAAGAAGAAACTTAGAAAGCTCGCTCTCAGCTCCCCGTATAGCAGCAGCGACAAAGAGCGCTGCTTCCGTGTCAGAGTCTGCCTGCCACTTGCTAAGACCTTGGAGGCCGGCGCTCAAGCTCTCACAAAGGCGCTTGGCCCTATCTTCTCGCCCCCTAGCAGCAGTTCCTCCGTGAGCCGAGGAATCGTGTTCAGGCTACGCTCTTCCCAGAAATCCTGGACGGTCTGAAAGCCGGCAGGGGGGAGGATTCCGCGCCTTTTTGCAAAGGGAATCGATACCGCGGGCTGATCCGCAAGCCAATTCTCCAGTGTGTTAGCATCATAGGCTTTTACGCTCAACCAACCGTCGCCCGAATGCTCTCGCTCCCAAGTTTCACGCCCAGTGTCCCAGATGCGAGGTGTCACAAAAATAAAGCTGCTCCTGTTGCGTTCCCCGACGGTCAGTTCCTCCGTCCGTTTGGCATAATCGCCGTTGGCCTTTCCTTTATAGTCCGCCCCCGCTCCAAATTCCCAGATTGTGCGACCCTCCGGCACAAAGGTGACACCCTCCGTTAGGTCCGTAACCCCGTCCCATCCGTGCGTTCGCGAAGCGTTGCCGCCAGGAAACCGGTAGTAGTCCAAACCCGCGCAGGAGGCTCTCACCAAAGACCTGATTAACTCTGCTGTCTCCGCTTCGGCGTCCAGGGGCATTGTTTCCGCCCACAACTTCAAGTGATGCGCTGTCACGATTCGCATTCAGGCTCCCGTTTAGCGTCGCAACTGTATTTGGCGCAATCATACCTTGCCCAGCAGATCCGTACCCAAAAACGCGCATCGATTGACTGATATGGCGATTTCCTGATTGTCGGCCATCCGAAAACTGTTGATTCAAACCGACCCACTACCGGGCTTCCAACACGAAGTCTTTTCCAATTGAAGGATGAGCCTGAAGTGAGCGAAGTTCAGGCGAAGTGGTGAAGGTCCTTTCGGGTTTGATTTTGAGTCAGGTTAGCAGTCGCGACCGTGGCGGAGGGAATGTGG
>Ga0182024_10013587_pt1 | contig 15862 bp, 13 predicted proteins | sample P32metaG_FD_120480 | JGI IMG/M metagenome (GOLD analysis project Ga0182024, IMG submission 120480) | Permafrost microbial communities from Stordalen Mire, Sweden - P3-2 metaG (Illumina Assembly) | ecosystem: Environmental > Terrestrial > Soil > Wetlands > Permafrost | place: Sweden: Stordalen... | reverse complement strand
TGCGCTATCCATTGTTCTTTCCATCAAGTGGTTGAGTACGCCAGTGACCGCGCGCCGCGGCGTCCTCGCGGGCGAACTGGGCCTATTGTTCGCCATCGTCGGAACGCTGCTCCGCCACGAAGTCATCAACTACGAATGGATCCTGATCAGCATCGCGATCGGCGCGGCCATTGGCGCTCCGCTCGCTTACCTCATGCCGATGACCGCGGTGCCGCAGTTGACCGCGCTCTCGCACGCCTTCGGTGCGTTGGCCGCGGCGCTGGTGGGGACCGCCGAATATTACCGCTACGTCGCCGCCGGCCAGGCCATCACCGGCGCCACCATGGCCGCCCTGGTCATCGAAACCCTGCTCGGCTTTCTCACCTGCACCGCCAGCGTAATGGCGTTCGGAAAGTTGCAGGAAATCGTCCCGACCCGTCCGCTCACCTATAAAGGACAGAATTTCGTCAACCTCATCCTCTTCGCCATCGCGATGGGATTCGGCGTATGGATGATCGCCCAGCCCACGCCCCCGTGGGTTTTTCCGGCATTCACCGGCCTGTCGCTGCTGTTCGGCGTGTTGCTGATTCTGCCGATCGGCGGCGGCGACATGCCCACCGTGATCGCGCTGTTGAATTCCTACGCGGGCGCGGCCTGCGCGGCCATGGGATTCGCGCTGGGCAACCGTCTCCTGATCATCGCGGGAGCCGTGAACGCGTCCTCCGGCTTCATCCTTTCGGTGATCATGTGCAACGCCATGAATCGATCCTTCGCCAACGTATTGTTCGGCGCATTCGGGCAGGTTCAGGAAGGCGTTGCGGCGGCGGCTTCCACCAAGCCGGTGCGATCGGCCACGCCGGAAGACGCCGCGTCCATTCTCGCGAGCGCCCGAAAAGTGATCATCGTGCCGGGTTACGGAATGGCCGTCGCGCAGGCGCAGCACAAGCTACGCGAGCTGACCGATGCGCTCACCAAACGCGGCGTCGACGTGCAGTTCGCCATTCATCCGGTGGCGGGCCGCATGCCCGGTCACATGAACGTGCTGCTGGCGGAAGCCGACATCCCCTATGACCGTCTGCACGAAATGGAAGACATCAATCCCGATTTCGCCGAGGCCGACGTCGCGCTCGTCATCGGCGCGAACGATGTCGTCAATCCCGGCGCGCGCCACGACAAGAACAGCCCCATCTACGGCATGCCGATTCTGGATGTCGATAAAGCGCACACCGTGATGATCATCAAACGCAGCATGAACCCCGGATTCGCCGGCATCGACAATGAGCTGTACTATATGGACCGCACGCTGATGCTGTTCGGCGACGCCAAAACATTTGTCGGAGAAATTGTCAAAGAACTGCCCGCCGCCGGCTAGCCCAAGAGGCGCGACAGAATGGAGCGCGTTCGTAGTGAGGCGCTCTGGCCGTGCCAGGCGAACGGATACGCTTCCCACCTGCCCTACGGCTTCCACGTCTCCACAGGCACCCAGCCCGTACCGGAGCTGCAAGTGCCCTGCGTACAAACCTCGAATTTATAAATGGGATGAATCTCCCACAGCGACGCCCGCGCCGGATCGCCTTTCACCGCGGTCGAGCCCTGGCACGGGGTGTGGCTCGAATCGAACATCAGTTGCCCGGTGACGCGCACCGGCAGCTTCGCCGTGGCCACCGCCTCCACCTGCGTGGCGTTCCATGCCGCGGGCCGGTGCCGCGGGATCATTTCAGCCACGATGCCGGAGCATTCGGCTTGAGTTGACTTGGTGACGATGGAGATGTGTATGTCGTGATAGAGATCGTTACCCGGATCGGGAAATTCCTTCGAGCAATTCACGCTCTCCGCGCTTTCCTGGCGCGCGATTTTCACAAAACCCTGCAAGACCACCCGCTTGCCTTCGCCCAGCGCGACCAGCGGAGCCCGGTCCGTCGCCGGCCCGGAGTTTGCTGTCAGCGGGTGGGTGTCCTGATTTCCGAATGGGATGGACTTATTCTGTTGAACTTTTTTCTGTAGCGCCACCAGATCGGAGATCTTCATCGGTTGCGGGGCCGCCGTGCCTGTGGAAGGACAGAAATTATTCTTGGCGTCGTTTTGATTGGTTTCGGCCCCGCCATTCCCAGCCAGGCCGCAGGTGCTGGTATCGATCGCGGTCGTCGGCCCCGGGAAGAAGGGGTTTGCGCAGGTTTGCGCGTCCGCGCGGGCTACTGTTGCCGGCAAGGCCGTCATCGTCACAACCACAGCGGCGATCATTTTGATCCGTTTCGCGCCTCGAAATAAAGCACTGGAAAGTAACGCGGTTTTCATTATTTCCTCCATTTGTGCAGGATTTCCAGAAATAGTGACATAAATGTGCCCCCGTTGCAAGATGTTTGTCGCGGACCCATTCCAGCCCCATGCGTAAGCATGGGGCTTCTCCGGCGTTCCGACCCATTCCAGCCCCATGCGTAAGCATGGGGCTTCTCCGGCGTTCCGACCCATTCCAGCCTCATGCGTAAGCATGGGGCTTCTCCGGCGTTCCGGCCCATTCCGGCCCGGCCGTAGGCAAGTGCATGAGAAACGGTCGGTCATAATAGAAGTTCTCGATGCCTGGTAGAAATCGCTCAATAGAAGAGTGTCTGTGAGAACATCCCCATGACCGAGCCCTCCACGCCGCTCATGCGCCAGTATTACGGCATCAAGCAGCAGGTTCCCAATACTCTGCTTCTGTTCCGGCTCGGCGATTTTTACGAGCTGTTTTATGACGACGCCGTCACCGCCGCGCGTGAACTCGAAATCACTCTCACCGCCCGCAATAAGGAAAAGGGCCAGCCCATTCCCATGTGCGGCGTCCCCTATCACGCCGCCGAAAATTACATCGCCCGCCTGATTCAGAAAGGCTATCGCGTCGCCATCTGTGACCAGACTGAAGACCCACGACTCACCAAGACCCTGGTCAAGCGCGAGGTCACCCGCATCGTCACGCCCGGCACCGCCATGAACGCGGGCGTGCTCCGCTCTCACGAAAATAATTACCTCGCTGCTGTTTTTCCGGGAGTCGCATCCAACGGCGCGCGAGCCGGCGTCGCCTACGTCGACCTTTCCACCGGCGAATTTCGCGCCACCGAAATCGATCTGGCGGAGGTCTCCTCCGCTCTCGAAACCTTGAACGCCCGCGAAGTTCTCACGCCTGCGCTCGCTCCAGGTGGCGCTACACTCGCGCTCCCCTGTTTGAAAACCCCGGTCGAGCCGTGGGTCTTCGGAGCGGATTACGCCGCGCGCAGTCTCTGCGATCATTTCCACCTTCTCGCGCTTGACGGCTGCGGCCTCGAAAATCGACCGCTTTCGACCGGAGCAGCCGCCGCGATTCTGCATTATCTTCGCGAAACGCAGCGCGCCACTTTGGATCATTTAGAACGGCCCGCTTTTTACGATCGCGCCAATGCGCTGGTGCTGGACGCGACCACCGTTCGCAACCTCGAATTGGTCGAGCCGCTGTTCGCCGGCGAATCCAAGGATTCCACGCTGCTCCACGTGTTGGATCGAACCCGCACCGGAATGGGCGGCCGTCTGCTGCGCCGCCGGCTGCTCGCGCCTTCCATCGACCTCACCGAAATCGAAGCGCGTCTCGATGCTCTCGGAGAATTACACGCCAACGCCATCCTGCGCGGCGAGCTCGCCAAGGATCTTGCCTCAATTCTCGACATCGAACGTCTGCTCGCCAAGGTCACACTCTCCACCGCCGGCCCGCGCGATTTACACGCCCTGGTCCGATCGCTCGCTGTAATTCCGTCGCTCAAATCGCGGCTCGTTACCGCGCGCGCCGCGCGTCTTCGCGATATCGACAACCGGCTCGACGAAATCGCCGGCGTGCGCGATCCCGTTCTTTCCTCGCTCGCCGACGAGCCTCCCGTAAATCTCAACGACAGCGGCGCCATTCGCGACGGGTTCGATCCCCGCCTCGACGAGCTGCGCGACATTTCGCGCAACTCCAAGACGTATCTTGCCCAGATCGAGCAGCGCGAGCGCGCCCGCACCGGCATCGCCTCGCTCAAAGTTCGCTTCAACAACGTATTCGGTTATTACATCGAAATCTCCAAGGCGAACATGCATCTCGCGCCCGCCGATTATGACCGAAAACAAACTCTGGTCAACGCCGAACGCTTCACCACTCCGGAGCTGAAGGTTCTCGAAGCCAAGATCTTCGAAGCGGAAGAGAAAATCCTGACCATCGAGCGCGAAATCTTCGAGCAACTCCGTGCGCTTGCCGCATCGCACGCAGTGCTTATAAAAGCGTCCGCCGCCGCCATTGCCGAGCTCGATGTCACCCTCGCCCTCGCCGAAACCGCCGCCGAGAATCGCTACGTCCGTCCAACTTTCTCCGTTCCAGGGGAATCAGAACCCCAACCCCATCCCGTCAGGGTGGGGATAGAAATGCACTCCGTTCCAGCCCCACCCGTAAGGGTGGGGGAATCCGGGCCATCCGAATCGGGCGTCCTGCGCGTCGTAGCCGGCCGTCATCCCGTCATCGAAAAACTCACTGAAAAGGACGCGCAGCGATTCATCCCCAACGATCTCTATTTCCATCCGGAAACGGAATTCATCGCCATCATCACCGGCCCCAACATGGGCGGCAAGTCCACTTATCTCCGCCAGGCGGCGCTGCTCGTGATCCTCGCGCAAATGGGTTCCTTCGTCCCCGCCGATTCCGCGCTGCTTCCGATTGTCGATCGCGTCTTCACGCGCATCGGCGCCGCCGACAATCTGGCGCGCGGCCGCTCCACCTTCATGGTGGAGATGACCGAAACGGCGGTCATCCTGAATACCGCGACGGCGCGCAGCCTGGTGGTGCTCGATGAAATCGGCCGCGGTACATCCACCTATGACGGACTGGCTCTCGCGTGGGCCGTGGTCGAACACATTCATCGCAATATTCGCGCGAAAACATTGTTCGCCACGCACTATCACGAGCTCACCGAGCTCGCCGACCAGCTCCCCGGCGTCCGAAATCTGCACGTGTCTGTCAAGGAATCCGGCGATCAGATTCTGTTTCTGCGGCGCGTCGAGCCCGGCGCAGCCGATCGCAGTTACGGAATCGAAGTCGCGCGTTTGGCCGCGCTCCCAATGAGCGTGATCGAGCGCGCCCGCGAAATCCTGGCCCATCACGAATCGGCGGTTACTGAAGAACTCGCGCCCATCGGCGCGCCCATGCAGATTCGTTTGTTCGAGCCGGTTAATCACCAGCTCGCCGATCGCATCCGCGATCTCAAACTCGATGAACTCCGTCCCATCGAGGCTCTTCAACTCCTCTCCGAACTTCAAAAAGAACTAAAACAAAACTAGTAGCCCATGTGGGGCAGCCAATCATGGCTGCAAGTCGGCATTCCTGCCGGCTTTCTTCGCCTTCATGTGGCGCACGCTTCAGCGTGCTGTGTCGACATTCATGTCGACATTTCTTCTTTACGGAACCGCGACACGGAACCGCGACCGTAAGGGAGCGGTAGCCAACCGGCGTTTTTCAGCGTCCTCTTCAGCGTGCCGGCGGGCACTTCCGTGCCCGCTTCAATCTGCATTCCGTTCGACGCACTAAACTGGGCAAATGCTATCCGCGCTCATCTGCGTTCATCTGCGGCCATTCTCTTTCTCATGAGAGTCGCCGGCATCATGAGCGGGACCTCTCTCGATGGCATCGATGTTGCCATCGTCGATATCGTCCGCAAACGCGGAGCTGTCCGCATCGCGCCCGTCGCGTTCCACGGCACGCCGTATCCCAAGCTGATCCGCAAGGCCCTTCTCGCGGTCTCCAATTCGACGACGCACACCGCAACCGTCGCGCGGCTGAATTTTCTTCTCGGCGAGCTCTACGCTTCTGCGCTGGTCGACACGTGCCGCCGCGCGCGCATCCCCTTCGCCTCCATCGAACTCTGCGGAATACACGGCCAGACCATTTTTCACGAGGGCGCCCCGATCGGATATCTGGGCCATCGCATCGCCAGCACGCTGCAAATCGGTGAAGCTGCCGTCGTCGCCGAACGCACTGGCATCCGCGTCATCTCCAATTTCCGCGAGCGCGACATCGCCGCCGGCGGCCAGGGCGCGCCCCTCGTCCCCTATGTCGATTACCTGCTGTTCCGCCATCGCCGTATCCATCGCGTTGCCCTGAACATCGGCGGCATCGCGAACATTACCGTGATACCTCCCGGAGTGGGGCAGGTGATCTTGTCACCTGCCGATAAGGTGAAGTCGATCTCGTCGCCTGCCTTCGACACGGGCCCCGGCAACATGGTCATCGACGCGCTGGTCGCGCGTCACACCTATGGCCGCCGGCTCTTCGATCGAAACGGCCGCATTGCCCGCAGCGGCAAAGTAGTCGAGCGCCTTCTCAAATCGATGCTGCGCGATCCATACTTCGCTCTCCCACCGCCGAAATCCTGCGGTCGGGAACAGTATGGCCCCGCGTTCGTGAACCGCCTGATCGCGACCGGAATCCCATTACCCGACCTGATCGCGACGGCAACCGAGCTCACCGCCCGTTCCATCGCGCGCGCGATTTCCGAGCACACCCGGGACGCCCGCGAGGTCATCGTATCCGGCGGAGGGGTTCACAACCGCCAGATCATGCGCCGATTGCGCGAACTGCTGTCCGATCTCGCGATCGACTCAAGCGACGCCCACGGCATCGATCCCGATGCCAAGGAAGCCATCGCGTTCGCCATTCTCGCCTTCGAACATGTGAACGGCCGTCCCGGCAACCTTCCCTCGGCGACCGGCGCGCAGCGCGCCGTCGTGCTCGGCAAGAGCTCGCCGGCGTACTAACGAGCCGCGACCAAGCTGGCCTTGCGCCAAGGGAGCGGGTACAAATCCGGAATCGGCCGCGACCAAAGGGAGCGGCCATCAGATTTGCCGAAACCGAGACAGCATGGCTCCGGGTTTCCCCCAATGCGCGACAGCGCACTTAACGAGCGGTACGCAAAGTCTCCCGACCAGAATTCCTACGAGCTCTCTTCCCGCTCCTCGTTTTCCTGAGCCTGAAAGTCGAGTTGCCGCGTCTGCTCGGCAGCATTTTTCGAGAGCTCCTGATTTTCAAGGTCGCCCGGCAGCACCGCCTCCGGCGATGCGTTCGGAATCGATGCGTCCTGAGCGGTCTTGGGACCTTTGGTCGACGGCGCGGGAATCGCCGGAACGAAGCCCTTCTCCCCCTTGCGATGCAGGTCGTCGATCATTGTCCGAATGTGTTTCTTCATGCCCCATGATGGACGCGGCGCGCCGCCCCGGGCCGCAAGCTACATCCGGAAGTGTTTGATTACGCTATAGAAATATTTTGCTGCGCCGGCGTGACCGTTCTGGGTGGGGCGGACGCCCTCGTCCGCGCCGGACCCGTCTTAAAGAATTGCCCGGCTTTATTAGCCAGATCGAAACGAAGGCCGACGAGGGCGTCGGCCGCGGTCCAGAGGACCGCCCCACGCCGCGTGCTACGCTGGTGTCGCGTGTTCGCCCGCTTGCTCCTGGCGGCATTTTTAGCCGCATCCGCATTCGCTCAACCCTCTTCATCCGTTTTCCAGCAAGTGGATGACATGACGCACTCCCTTTCCGAAATCACCGGCTGGAAGGTGCTCAAACAGGTCCCGGCGAAGATGCTCGGAAAGGATGCGTTTCGAACTTACGTCGAAAAGCGGATGAAGGAAACCTCCAGCCCGGAGCAGCTTCGCGCCGAAGAGTTGACGCTCAAGATGTTCGGCTTCATCCCGCAGGATTTCGATCTCGCGAAAGAAACCGTCGACTTGGTCAGCGAGCAGGCGGCCGCATTCTACGACTACAACAAGAAGCGCCTCTTCATCGTCGATTCCACCGCCGAAGGCCCCGAGCAGCGCATTGCGCTGGTGCATGAACTGGCGCACGCGCTGGCGGACCAGCATCATTCTCTCGGAAAATATCTGCGCAAAGGCTCGCCCGACGACGACGCCTCCACAGCGCGCCAGGCGGTGATGGAAGGTCAGGCCACCTGGCTCACCTGGGCGTACGTAACCAAACTCAACGGCGGCAAGGCTGAAGTTCCCTCGGCGATGATCGACCAATTGACCAAGACCACCAGTTCGGACAGCAACGAATTCCCGGTTTTCTCCAAGGCCCCGCTGTATCTGCGCGAATCGCTGGTTTTTCCCTATAACGAAGGGCTGAAGTTTGAGGATGCCGTATATCACAAGCTGCGCCAGGCTGGATTCGATGCGGTCTTCGAGCGTGCGCCGCTCAGCACGCAACAGATTCTGCATCCCGAAGAGTATTTCGAGAACAGAAAACCAGCCGACACCCAACCGCCCGCGCAGGAAACCCTCTTCGGGAAGCAGAAAAAGCAATTTCGCACGCTGGCCGATGGATCGCTGGGCGAGCTGGATTTTTCCCTGCTGCTGCGCCAATACATTGGCGAAAAAGAGGGCGTCGCAGCGGCCAGCCACTGGCGCGGAGGTGCGTTCAAGCTGTATGAAAACAAGCGTGATAAATATCCGGTGCTGAGCGCCGTATCCGAATGGGATTCGCCCGAGTCCGCGCGGAAATTCTTCGAGCTCTATCAACGTGTGATGAAAGGAAAATGGAAGCGGTTCGAGATCGTCTCGACGGAATCGATGGGCGCGACGTCGGGAGTCGCCGGCTCGGGCGATTCCGGCAAGTTTCGCCTTAGCCTTTCGGGTGTGAAGGTTGAATCCGTCGAAGGATTGCGATAAGCTACAGACCTGATAACTCGACACTCAAGCCCCGCTCGTGAGAGCGGGGATAGCAAGATAATTTTTCAAGTGGAGCGCTAAACTATAAGTATGCGTACCATCACCACTACCGCTGCTCTTTGTTTGCTCGGCTTCGCCGCTGTGACTCCGCTTGCGAACGCTCAGCCGCCCCTGCCCCGCAAAGCCCCCGAAATCACCATCGTCGAGACTTCCGGCAACAAGATTCCGTTGTCGAGCTACAAGGGCAAGGTGGTGGTGCTCGCGCTCATTTCGACCACCTGCCCGCATTGCCAAAAAGAATGCGAAATGCTCACCCAGCTCTACTCGGAGATGAAGCCGAAGGGCGTGCAGATGGCCGCGATCGCGTTCAACGATAACGCCGCGATGCTGGTGCCGGGCTTTATCAGAGACCACGGCGTCATGTTCCCGGTCGGCTCCGCCAAACTAGAGACTGTATTGGACTTTCTGGGATTCTCGGTCATGGACCGCTATTCGGTACCGCAGGTCGCGGTGATCGACAAGAAGGGGATGATCCGCGCGCAGAGCCCTCCCGGGGGCGATGCGAATCTTCAGGACATGGCGTTCTTGCGCAATCTGATCAATAACCTGCTGAACGAAGGCGCGATTACTAGCGGTAAGGGCGCGCCCGCGGGCAAGGCCGCCGCCAAAGGGTCTTCGAACTGATTGCCGGAGGGTACCCGTCGTGAGGAATATTCGGCTGACAACACGGATTTCGACGCCTAAATCACCGGTTTCGCGTGTCGCGGCGTTTGCCGGACTTCTCGCGGTGTTTTTACCGCTTTTTACCGTGTTTTTAGCGGTGGCCCCGCGCGCGTGGGCCATCCCGCCCCTGCCTCGCAAATCGCCCGAGTTCACCATCGTCGAAGTTTCGACCGACGGGAAGACGCCCGATAAGCAAACCCTGCTGTCGACGTATCGGGGAAAGGTAGTGCTGCTCGCGTTCATACACACTACTTGCATTCACTGCCAGGCATATACGCGAGTGCTGTTGAAACTGCACAAGGACCTGGGGCCGGGATTCCAACCGATCGAGATCGCGTGGAATCAAAACGCGAGGATGCTGGTTCCGAATTTCGTGAAGGAGTTTGGAACCGATTTTCCGGTGGGCTACAACGACATTTACGAAGTGATCATGAACTTCATGGGATTCTCCGTGATGGATCGCCCGGTGGTTCCGCTGGCGGTGGTGATCGACAAGAAGGGCATGATTCGCGCGCAGAGCGGACCCCAGGGCGATGAGAATTTGCAGGACGAAGGCAAGCTTCGGGATCTGATCGGGGATTTGCTGAAGGAGAGCGGTCCGGCGGCGAAGAAGTAGGTTGCCGACAACATCAGTAGCGCGGTCGCCGGCTCCGTAGCGGTCGCGAACTGCAGATTCGGCCCCACTGCGAGTATGGAGTGCACGGCTGTGCCGACGCCTGCGGTTGCGGATTCCGGCCCGCCTTCTGTACACTGGAAGCCGGCAGTAATGACGTTGCCAGTTGGACACAGGCCGCATTCACCGTCATGGATGCGGAACGCTTTACTGACTGCCGATTGGCACAAGGAGACGTACAGTGAACAGAGCCAGCTTCCGAGCAATTCGACTCCACCATATCGCGACGGTCGTTCTCATAGCGATGGGTGTCTGCGGCCCGGCCAACGCCGGCAACATACTCCTCAATGGGGGTCTAGACACGGTGGGACCGGATGGCAGTCCGGTTTCCGGAAGCGGCCCCAGCGCGGCACAATCATGGACCCAATTCACGGTTGTACCCGGTAGCACCATCAGCAGCCAATTGCTTGCCAGCACCGATCCGCTGGGCGGCGGCGAAATGATCGACATCACCACCAATGCAGGCTATTACGCCGCAGCCAGCCAAGGCAACGGATTCTATCAGGATTTCGCAACCATCCCGGCGGCAACCGCTTCGTTCGACATCTTTGTGGTTTCTGGTTCCGTGACCGGCGGTCTGGGCCTCGCGACGGGACCGTTTGCGTCCTTCACCGCATATACCCCTACAGGCGCTTGGCAGCATGTCACCCAAACGGTGAACGCCCCAGTCGACGGGATGTTTTTCGAAAATCTGGTCACTGGCGCGGGAGCGGAGTTTTTGCTAGACAACTTACAAGTGAATTCGATTCCTGAGCCCGGGACGTTCGCGATGATGTTACTCGCGGCCGGTAGTATGCTCCTGTGGCGCGTCTCTTTGGCTCGCCGATAACACGACAAAATCTTACCGCGATACTTGTTCTAAAGATCGTCACGGATCTTTTTCGCCCTTGATCACGAACTTCACTCGTTTCAGTTCCGTGATGCCGGTCACGGGATCGCCCGAAATCGCACTCCTTTATTGCGGACTCCCATATTATCCGCGCCGTCGATCCGGCGGATTGCCGGCGCCCGGTCCCGGCGTCGCAGCAAACACGAGCCTGGCAATAATGGGAGGATGTCGCGTATCCGAGTTTTCTCTCCGATCCCCAGTCGCTGGCACAGGCGACCCCGGCGCGTTTTCAGGAAAGCGCGGAGAATGCCATCGCTCAGTGAGGCGTGGTAACGTTAGCGCTTGCGGGAGGCTCCACGCCGCGTGGTGATCGATAAGAGGGCATGATTCGCGCGCAAAGCCCGCCCCTGGGCGATGCGAGCTTGCAGGACGAAGGCACCCTTCGGGATCTGATCGCGGATTTGCTGAAGGAGAGCGGTCCGGCCGCTAAGAAGTAGGGCGACGAGTTCCTGATCGTTTGGTCGCGGCTTGTCGCGAGTCGTTAGGTTGAAGAGTTGCCGATTTCGGATTTGTAACCGCTCCCTTTGGTCGCGGCTCGTTAAGCAAGCTTGCGCTTTTCGGCGACGCTGAACTTTTCATACCACGTTGATTCGGCGCCCCCGCCGTAGCAGGAAATCACCACATCGATCAGATACGGCTTGCCGTCGCGTGCCGCGCGAGTGCCGCGCTTGATCGCGGCTTCGAGATCGGCGCCCTGGGTGACCTTCTCGCCGCCGACTCCCTGGCTTTCCGCCAGCTTCACGAAATCGATTTCGGGCGCGCCCAGGTACATGCCCGCATAATGGCCGTTCTGCTCCATTTTTCCGCGATAGCGCGAGTAAGCGTGCCGCACAGTCTGGTAGTTGTGATTGTTCCAGACCACGGTCAGTACCGGAACGCTGTAGCGAGCCATGGTCCAGAACGCGGACGCGCTGTACATCACGGAGCCGTCGCCGATGGAGCAAACCACCGGCCGCTTGGGAGAAGCGATGGCGGCTCCAATGGACGCGCCCAATCCCCAACCGAGCGAATGGCCGGTGTTGCTGACCCACATCATCTCGCCATCCCGGAAACCGAGGTTGAACGAATCGCACTTGCCGGTCAGGTTCTCGCTCACGACGATCGAGTTGGGCTCCAGATGGCGCGCCATCGCATAATTCAGCTCGTCGGCATGAATCACCGGCTTACCGAGATTGGCCGTCACCGCCGCAGCCAGCCGATCCCCGCGCACTTTACTGAACGCGCGAACTTCCGCCGACCGCTCTTCGCGTAGAGTCTTCGCGCGATCCTTCGGGAGCGCGGAATCGAGAGCGGATCCCAGATCCATCAGAGCTTCACGCACATCCGCGACCAGCGCCAAATCGGTGGCATAGTTGCGGCTCATCGAATTCGTGTCGATCCCGATCCGGATCACGCGAGCCTCGGTGGGCACCCCGGGGGTTCGCGGGATCGCCACGCCGCCCACGTCGCGCGCGCCGATGAACACGATCAGGTCGGGCGTCTTGCGAATGTATTCCGAGGCGATGCTGAACGCACCGATATAGTGCGGATGCTGGATCGGAAAATTGCAATAGCCTTCCAGATGGTTATTGGGATAGGCGTCGGAGGACGCAACCGGCAATCCGAGCCGCTCGGAAAGCGCGAGCAAGTGCGCCTGCGCACCGGACTTCCACACCTCATCGCCGACGATCACGACCGGTCGCTTGGCCTGGATCAACCACTTCGCGGCTTTTTCCACGTCGGCGGCGTCGGGACGGACGCGCGCGCGAATCAGGAATCGATCGGCCGGGAGAATTTGCGCGGTCGCGTTCTTGGCTTCAAGAGCGTAATCCGCCATGGCGAGATAGACCGGGCCGCCGGGCTCAGTGGAGGCGACCTTGAACGCGCGCCGCATCATCACGGGAATGCTTTCGGGCTTGCGCGCCTCCCACGCGATCTTGGTGAACTGGCGCGGGATTTCCTTCTGATCGAAACCGGGACGCGGAGCGAGCACGCTTTCGTCGCTGAAATTTTCGTTGTCGCTCAAGCCCGCGGTGATCACCAGCGCCGATCCGTCGCGCGACGCGTTGAAGAGCTGCCCGCCCATTTGCGCGGTCCCGCCGGCGGCGTGAACATTCACGAACGCGGGCTTCCGGCTGACGCGATGGTAGCCGTCGGCCATGGAAACGACGATGCCTTCGTGCAATCCCATGATGAGCTGCATGCCGGGCGTGTCGGTGAAGGCGTCGAAAAATCCGGTTTCAAAAGATCCGGGATTGGTGAAGAGATATTCGGCGCCCGCGGCTTTGGCTTGGGCGATGCAGAGGTCGCCACCGGAGCCGGTGATGTTGGATGTGCCTGGGGCGGGGGAGAGGTCGGCGGATTGATCGGCGGATTGGTCAGACGCGGTTTGCTCGGAAGCCGCTTGTTCTGACGCGATCAGCGGCGCGAGCACGGCTTCGGCGGCCGCGGCCGTGAATCCCAACGCCGACATCGCGCGAACGAAGCCGCGGCGTGAGAGGCCGCGATCCAGATACTGGCGAACGAGTTCCTGCATGAGGAGCACCTCAGGCAAATGATACTCCTTGTTGCGGGAAGTCGGCTGGAGCGTGTCCGTGCTTCTGCTAGAATTGTTCGTGACATGCGCCGCGTGGCACGTTGCGGCTCAGGATGATACGGACAATCCGTCACAAGGGACTGAAACGGCTTTTTGAACAGGACGACCCAAGCGGCGTAAACCCGGAACATGCTGGCAAGCTGCGCAGAATTCTGGGAACGCTTCACGCAGCCCCAACCGTTGCCCATATGGACGTGCCGGGGTTCCGGTTGCATCCGCTCAGGGGACAGATGAAAGGCGTCTGGGCTGTGACTGTCCGGGCCAACTGGCGCGTTATTTTCCGCTTTGACGATGGCGCGGAGGATGTTGACTATGTCGATTACCACTAGAAGGAACCAACCGATGACCATGAAGAACCCGCCGCACCCCGGCCTGGTTGTGTTGCACGATTGCATCGAACCTTTGGGCTTGACGATTACGGAAGCCGCCGAGGCGCTTGGCGTCACGCGCAACACGCTTTCCGAACTGGTAAACGGCAAGCGCGGCATATCTCCCGAAATGGCCGTCAGGCTGTCCAAGGTGTTCGGGGGCACCGAAGACGGCTGGCTGGTGCAACAGGCTCAGTACGAACTTGCGCAGGTCCGCCGCGACCACATAAAGCTGAAACGGCTGCAACTGGTTTAGAACGCGTCTATGCTTAGAACGCGCTTAAAACGCCCGTAGGCGAGCATGGGGACCTCCCCACATCGCCTCAGGCGCGAACTTCCCGATCGGCTTTACCGGCACGATCCGCGCGACGCGTTGCATCACCTTCTTGTTTTGCTCGACCTTCTTGAGGTCGTGGGCTGCCTGCAACCGCATCCATACTTCCGGTGAGCCGCCAAACAGGCGGGACGCCTTCAGGCACATAATGGCGGACAACGGCTTGCGTTCCGCGAGAATATCGTGAAGCATCTGGCGGGACACACCTAGAGCTTTCGCCGCGGCCGTCACGGACAGGCCGACGGAGGGCAGGATGTCCTGCTTGATAATCTCGCCCGGATGGACCGGCCGCACTCGGTTCTTTCTCTGCATAAGTCCCTCCTAATGGTAGTACTCAAAGCGCTCCCTTGCGGTCGCGGTTCTGTAAAAAGAAAGACGGCGAACTGAAGTTCGCCGCTGCACGCTCTCCAGTAACCCATTTGCCAACTGGTTTAGAATCTGCGACTTGCAAAAATGGCCGGCCGAGCGAAAATGGCCGAAAATTCGCCCTGGGTTTCTGAAACTTGTGACGGCTCGCCGCGAGTCGTCCTCGCTGAAGCGTGCGCCACAAGAGCTCGGGCTCTTCGGACGTGTAGTAGCATGAATCGGAAAGGAAGAGGACGATGCGACTGCAAATCATTTGCGCGATCACGCTGATCAGCATGGCTCGCGCGCAGGCTCCCGAGCTGCATTTGAGAGGTGGCCGGTTCGCGCCGCTCACCTACGACAAAATGACGCCGGAGCAGAAGACCATGACCGATCATCTGCTGGCGGGCGAGCGCAAGACGGCGGATGGTCCCTTCAACGTGATGCTGCGCAGTCCGGAAATGGGCGATCTGGCGCAGAAACTGGGCGCGCAGTTGCGTTTTCATTCGTCGCTGCCGGACAAACTGAAGGAGCTTGCCATCATTACGACGGGTCGGTATTGGACGGCGCAGTACGAATGGTATGCGCACAAGCGGCTCGCGTTGCAGGCGGGGGTGAGCCAGGCGACGGTGGATGCAATAGCGGCGGGCAGACGGCCTACATCGATGACGGCGGATGAGGAAGTGGTCTATAACTTCTGCAATGAGCTGCTGAATACGAAACAGGTGAGCGATGGGGTATTTCAAGCGGCGAAGGTTCGGCTGGGCGAGCGCGGGGTGGTCGATTTAATTGGGGTGATGGGATATTATCACCTGGTGTCGATGTTGTTGAACGTGGACCAGTATCCGCTGCCGGAGGGGGCGACGGCGGAGTTGAAGGCGCTTCCGCAGGGTCGATGATAGAAGTAGTGTCTAGTTGCGAGGTTAGTGTACCGCTCCCTTTGGTCGCGGCTCGGAACACACGGAATGCGCTTCGCGCGTGTTAACCGCTCCCTTTGGTCGCGGCTCGGAACACACGGAATGCGCTTCGCGCGTGTTAACCGCTCCCTTTGGTCGCGGCTCGGAACGGCGATAGAATAGGAGGATCGCGAGGAGGTGCTTATGATCGCGCGAATGTCTTCTGTAGTGTTGATTGCCGCAGTGTCATGTGGCGTGACGGCGTTCGCTGCGGATACGGCCAAGCCGGTCGCACAGCCGACCTTCTCAAAAGACATCGCGCCGATTTTTCAGCGCGCGTGCCAGAACTGCCATCGCGCGGGGTCCATCGCGCCGATGTCGCTGCTCACTTAT
>Ga0182024_10013586_pt1 | contig 15862 bp, 15 predicted proteins | sample P32metaG_FD_120480 | JGI IMG/M metagenome (GOLD analysis project Ga0182024, IMG submission 120480) | Permafrost microbial communities from Stordalen Mire, Sweden - P3-2 metaG (Illumina Assembly) | ecosystem: Environmental > Terrestrial > Soil > Wetlands > Permafrost | place: Sweden: Stordalen... | reverse complement strand
CCTCCTTGTTTGAGTGGTGCGTCGAGAACGCCATTTTAACAGGAGGCTGCTTTTTGCGCGCGTCTCTGTAACGCGCGCTGTGGCTCGCACTTATGAACAATCTTAAGTTGAGGGCATTGGGCGGGACGCCCGTGCTACGAATTAAATCACAAGCCCTGAGCTTAGCGAAGGGCCTCTTCTGCTACGGAGCAAAAGGACTGTCCCTACCCGGTGACGGCTTTGCCGTCACTCCCAGTGAGTCGCTCGTGCGCCGTGCTTCCCGTCTGGGTTACTCCCCCGATTCCGCTTCCTCCGGTTGTTCCACCAGCCGCTTGTGTTGCAGGTATCGTGCGACCAGCCAGCAGAGCAGCGCCCATACGAGCCCAGCCGACCAACCCGCCAGCACGTCCGTCGGCCAGTGCACGCCCATGACCACCCGGCTCAGGCCCACCAGGAACGTCAGCAGCAGCGCGATTGACAGGAAATAGAACTTGAGCAGCCGCCGCTGCACGAAGCGGGCGAGCAGCGTGCCCAGCGTGAGGTAGACGATTGCGGACATGATCGAATGGCCGCTGGGAAAACTCGTGGTGAAGACGTAAGAGAGCCGTGGGACGATGTTGGGGCGGTCCCTATGGAACAAGTGCTTCAACAGCGTGCTGAATAGCAACCCGCCGAGGATCGATCCCAGGAGAAGCAGCAGCGAGCCGTAGCGACGCTCGATGAGCAGGTAACCTGCAACGGCCATGGTGATCAAGGTGACGACGGCGATGCCGCCCAGCGCCGTCAAGTCGCGGGCGACTTCCTCGGTCCCCGCCGGCCCGATGATCTTGGACTCGTCGCCCGGCTGACGGAAAGCGCGCAGGACCCGTTCGTCGAATCGCCGGCTGGCGCCGTCCACCACGAGATCGGCCACCGCGATGAAGGCCGTCGTCCCGCCGACGACGAGCAGACACGCCAGCAGGACGGTATTGCTGTGCGCGCCGAGCCAGGAGAAGGGGCTGCGTAGTGCGGGGTTGGATGTGTTGTGTGCCTTGGCCATTTGGTCAAGGCTACGGTTTCTTGTCCAAATGGTGAAGGGTTTGGATGAATGAAAGCGGTGGGCCCTTCACTTCAGCGGGACCGCCCAGACGTTGCGGAATTGGACGGGGTGGCCGTGGTCCTGCAGCATCAGCGGGCCGGGCTTGCAGACGTCGCCATCCTTTCCGGCGGGCGTGTTGGGTTTGGTCAGCTTGGTATTGTCGTGCACCTTCACGCCGTTCCAGATCACCGTCACTGTTCCTGGCTCGACCTGCTTGCCGTCCTGGCATTTGGGGGCGTGGAACTCGATGTCGTAACTTTGCCAGACGGTCGGCGCCTTGGCGGCGTTCACCTTGGGGGCCTCAATGCTGTAGATGGCCCCGCACGCGCCGTCGGCATAGGTGTCGTTGTGGTAGCTGTCCAGCACCTGCACTTCCCAGTGGCTGTTGAGGTAGACGCCGCTGTTGCCGCGGCCCTGGTCGTGGTTATTCGGCTCGTAGGGGACGCGGAACTCGACATGGAGCTTGTAATCGCCTTCGAATTCGTGCCTGGTGCAGATGTTCCCGGTGCCGGGCTTGCCTTGGAGCACGCCGTCGACGACCTCCCACTTGGCCGGGCCCTTGCCGGTTTCGTCGGTCCAGTCGGAGACATCCTTGCCGTTAAACAGCACGACGGCGCCCTCCGGGGCGGGGACCGGCTTCATGTCCTCCTTATCTTCGGGCTTGTCGATTTTCAGGTCGCCGGTGCCTTCGTATTGGGCGAGGGCGCGGTGATTGAGGGACAACGCCCCGGTAAGCATGAGGGTCGCGGCAGAGGCGAAGAAGGCGAATCGGCGCATGGGTGGTTCTCCAGTTGGGTGGAAGAGATGCCTGTCTATCTCAACAGGGATACCGCGGGTTTCAGGCCGATGTTGAACCTGGGCCGGTGCTTCGGTCCCTTGGTTCTGCAAATGTCGGGCGCGCGAATGGTGTCGTGATGGCGAACCATCCAGGCAGCGGGTACAGTGGTCGTGGCAACGACTCATGCAAATGGAGGCGCCATGGTTCAGACGATACGAGCGGATTGGGATGGCGCCTGGAAGGAGTCTCTTATCGGGCTCTTTCCTTGGTTTCTGGCTCTGACGTTCCCTCTCGTGCACGCCGACATCGACTGGCGACGGGGCTTCGAGCCATTGGATAAGGAATGCAGAAGATCGCCCGGGAGGCGGCGGCGGGCGTAAAGAGGGTCGACCTGCTGTTCAGGGTCTGGTTGCGCTCCGGCGAAGAGCGCTGGGTACTGATCCACATTGAGGTCCAAGCCCAGCCTGTTCCCGACTTCCCTGAGCGGCTTCATGACTACAATCAACGCATCAAGGACTTCTATGGCCGGCTGGTGGTCACCTTTGCGGTGCTGGCAGACGACGAGCCGGGGTGGCGGCCGGGGCCGTATGTCTATGATCTGTGGGGCTGCGGCGGCGAGTTCCACTACCCCACAGTGAAACTCTTGGATTTCGCCGATCGGGTGGAAGAATTGGAGAAGAGCGATAACCCGTTCGCGGTGGTCTTCTTGGCCCACCTCAAGGCTCGCGAGACAGCCGGGGACACGGCTCGGCGCCGGCAATGGAAGGTCCGACTGCTCAAAGGACTGTACCGCCGCGGGTGGGCGCGCGAGGACGTGAGGAAACTTCTGACCGCAATCGACTGGTTCCTGACCCTGCCACGCGACGACGACCGGTTGGTGCGTGAAGAGATCGAAGCTGACGAAAAGGAGAAACAGATGCCGTACATTACGAGTTTCGAGCAGATGGCAATGGAAGAAGGCGAGGCGCGCGGTGAGGCGAAAGGCCTGAAGGACGGTATCTCCGTGGCACTTCGGCTCAAATTTGGCGAAGCCGGCAAACTTCTGATCCCGGAACTCCGTCAGATCAACGACGTCGACACGCTGAAGCGAGTGACCGACTCAATCGAAGCGGCCGCCACCGTCGACGACGTCCGCCGGATTTGGTCGGGTTCCTAATTCACCGTTCACCGCAACCGCGCATACACCCGGGTGTCGCGCAGCGTGCCGTCCAGGTGCCGGCTGTCGTGGTGCAGGACGCCTTCGAGTTGGAAGCCGCATCGTTCGGCCACACGCCCACTCCGCTCGTTGCGATTGTCGGTCCGGATTTCGATTCGCTCCATGCCGATTGCTTCAAAGGCCCAGGCGGCCACCGCCGCGACAGCTTCGCTCATGAGCCCCTTCCGATAATGGGTCGTTCCCAGCCAATAGCCGATTTCGCAACTCGGCACTTTCCAATTGAACGCAAAGAGGCTCACGTTCCCGACGTGTTCCTGATCCAGGAACATCAAGTATGCCAGTTCTTCGCGTGAGAGGAACTTGACGGCGCTCCGCCGGCACCATTGCTCCGCATCATTCGGGCCGTACCCGTCGGTGGCCCAGGGCATCCATGCCTTCAGCTCAGCAAGTGATGCCCGCACGGTGGCGCAGACCACCGCGCCGTCGCCAAACTGCGGCGCGCGGAGCAGGAGCCGCGTGGTTCGCAGCTCGTGCGGGACATCCAGCATCAGCGGATCATCGACCACGGCTACACCTCTCGATCCACCGCCGCCGCGATGCGCTTGATCGCCTTCATCATGTCCGCAAACATCTGCGGGGTGATCGACTGGGCGCCGTCAGTCAGGGCGTGCTCCGGGTCGTTGTGCACTTCGATAATCAATGCGTCGGCGCCCGCCGCCACCGCGGCCCGGCACATGCTGTCGACCAGGTAACTCTTGCCCGTCCCCTGGCTGGGATCGACAACTACCGGCAGATGGCTGGCGCGCTGCAGCGCCGGCACGGCCGCCAGGGCAAGGGTGTTGCGGACGTAGTCTTCGTAAGTGCGGATGCCGCGCTCGCAGAGCATCACCCCGCTGTTGCCCTTAGCCATGATGTACTCCGCGGCCAGCAGGAATTCCTCCAGCGTCGCGCTGAGCCCGCGCTTGAGCAGCACCGGCTTGCTCTGCTCCCCCACCGCGTTGAGCAGGTTGAAGTTCTGCATGTTCCGCGCCCCGACCTGCAGCACGTCGGCGTAGCGCGCCACCAATTCGACCTGGTCGACGGCCATCACCTCGGTCACCACCGCCAGCCCGGTTTCTTCCCGCGCCAGTGCCAGCAGCTCCAGCCCCTTTTCCGCCAGCCCCTGGAAGGAGTACGGATTGGTGCGCGGCTTGAACGCCCCACCGCGCAAGCCCACCGCGCCCGATTCCTTGACGGCATGCGCGGTCTCCAGAAGTTGCTGGCGGTTCTCGACACTGCAAGGCCCGGCGATGACCGCCACCTTGGTTCCGCCGACCTTGGCGGCCGGGTTCGATCCCATCTGCACGACCGAGCGCTCCTTCTGTACCTCGCGTGACGCCATCTTGTACGGCGCCAGCACGGGGACGACTTTTTCGACGCCGCTGACGCTTTCGAAGGCGTTGCGGTCCTTGAAGCGGTCGTCGCCGATGACCGCCACCACCGTCCGCTCCGTTCCGACGATCACGTGATCCTTGAGTCCCATCTCGCGCACCAGTTGGACGACATGTTCGACCTGAGCCGGCGTCGAGCCGGACTTCATGACAACGATCATTGAGGCCTCCAAAGTTGGCTGTCAGTTGTCGGTCGTCAGTTGTCAGTTGTGGCCGGGAGGCGAGTTCGAAAACGCCCGGCATTGTTAACAATTGACTACTGACGACTGACAACGGACCACCAAATAAAAAAGCCCCAGGACCGCGTCCTGAGGCTTGGGAAATTGCACCGTAAGTGGCCGGCTCAGAACGCAGAAGATGGGGGCGGGTAAAAGTACCCGCTAAACCAAAATCCAAAACTCGCGCTGCGACGGGTCATTGGAGTAAAATCTACACGACACCAAGCCGCATTGTCAAATGCCGAAAAACTCTGGCTGTCAGATCTCGAATCCTACGGACGTACTTCAAGGCGTAGACGAGCGACGTTCACGAAGAGAGGAGTAGCGGCCATGACCACCCTGAATTCCAACCCGAGCCTGGTGATCCACGTCCGGTTTGGCGGCCGGAGCTTTGATGTTCGGCTGGGCAAGCTGGATTGCGGCCGCGGCGATGATGATGCCGGCGTGAAGCAGGCACTGGCCCGCCACCTGGAGATCGCGCCGGGCCACCTCGACGACCACGTCGTGGATCGCCATTCGAGCGGCAACCTGACCGTCCGCCCGGAAGCCGTCTTCGGCTGAACGGAACGTGATACGCCTGCCGGCGGTTCCCGGCCCGCGCCCAACGACTGGAGCATACACACAGGTGTCCAACGGGCTTCATCCGTCTGTTGGCGAAGGTTCAACTCCTTCCACCCCGATTGCCGTTTCGTCTATCGCGGGGTGAGAAATTATTGCTGCTGCAACTCGCGCGGACCGCGAACCGCCGGCAGGCGGTGGATTGCTGGAAAACTGACTGCAAGAGAACAAAGAGAACACAAACGCACGACGCCGGCCGTACCCAACGGCAAGAGCATACAAACCCTCCAAAGGTAGAGGTTGCGGGTTCGAATCCCGTCCAGGGGCGCTTTTCAACGACTCGCCCCTGTAGCTCAACGGCAGAGCGCTATAAACGTTGCTCCGGCGACTTGTACGGCCGGCGTGTGCGGATTGTGGCCCCGAACCGGGAGATTATCAGGACGAAAAGTCCGACGGATCGTTCCCGCTCCCAACGTCAGGAGCTTACAAACACTTTGCGGGTTCGAATCCCGTCATCCCTCCTAAGGATGTAGCCAAATTGGAAAAGGCACCTCGATGAAGACGAGGCGTTAACAACGCACAGCTCGTGCGACTTGAGTGGGAACGGACGCCGGACTTTTCGCCCTGGGGATCACCGCAATTATTCTGACAAAGGCCGCCGCGGTTGTGGTATCGTCTCCCTCGATTTCGAGAGAGAAACCGCAAATGCGATGGCCTTGGAACGCGCCGATTTTTCCGTGGGGCACGCGTTAGCTTCCGCGGGGATTCGACAGGCGGGAAAAAAATGCAGGAAATCAACCACGTTGACCTGGACTTCAGTGAGCTTGGGAATCTTTTTAGCGCTATCCCGGAGGGATGGGTTTTTTCTCGCCGTCCCGGAGGGACGATGTGCAGTAGCACCGCGTCGTTCGAAGAGAGCGTCAACAGAAGTGGAAACGTCTGATGTCGTCCCTTCGGGACGGCGAGAAAAAGCCCATCCCTCCGGGATGGCGCTAAAAGAGTGTTCTCGAGGACAAGAAAAAACGGTCCGCAATGCGGACCCTACGAGATGGTCCGCGAAAGGTTAGCGAGGCTCGTTCAACGCATCGCCTGATCAGGAGGAGCACTCATGACCGCTACCCGCACCACCCTCACTCCCGAACAGGACCTGCGCCTCCGCCTACTGAACACGCTGCTCACCACGCCTCACCGCAAGCTGGAAGAGATCCACCCCGTCCATGCGGAAATGGTCAAGGCCGACCCGCTCTTTTTCGTCCGCCTGGCGGCCTGGTACTGCGACCGCGGCGACGTGCGCGACCACAAGGAAATGTTCGTCGTCACGCTCGTGCTCAGCGAATTCCCCGGCCACCGCGACGTCGGCTTGGCGCTGCTGCGCCAGTTCCCACCGTACCAGGTGGCGCGGGTGTATGACTTCATCCACGGCCGCAAGCGGACCCGCAAAGTCCGGCCGCAGGCCGCGGAAGGAACCAAGCGCCGGCGTCCGAGAAATGCCGGAACAACCGATGCGCCTGCCGCAGCCAGCGAAGCGGCTTCCAGCGAAAAGGGCGCCGGCGACTTCACGCTCACGACCGAATCGTTCGGGTTGTTCGTCAACCCGCCGCGTTCGCTGCGGACGGAGATCGTCCGCTACCTGCGCGAGCGCGAGGCCGACGCCGACTGGTTCGACGGCAGCGTCATGATCGCCCGCAAGTCGCTCAAGCGGCTGTACGCGCTCAACCACGTGAAGCCCGGCGAGCGGGCGCAGCGCGTGTTGTTCGACGAGGAACCGCCTCCGGGCAGCCGGCTGCATGCCCTGCGCGTGCTCGCCAAGGCGGCAACGCCGGCCGAGCAGGCGCAGGCGATCATTGACAACGCCATCCCCTACCGCGTGGCGGCGACGGTGGTCAAGCAGATGACGCCGACCATCCTGCTGGCGCTGATCGAGCGGATGAGCCCGCAGGAGCTGATCAACAACATCGCCTCGCTGAGCAAGCGCGGCGCCATGGAGAACCCGGACCTCAAGGCCTCAATTGAGCAGAAGCTCGAGCAGGCAAAGACCGCCGACCGCGTCAGCGCCTTCAAGGCCGGCAAGGCGGTCGAGTCGGCCGGTGCGATGATCTCCGCCGACGTCAAGGCCAAGCTGGACAGCGTGGCCGATACGCAGGTCAAGGCCAAGGGCCGGATCAACCGGCCGACGGCCCTGCTGATCGACAAGTCGGGCTCGATGTCGCTGGCCATCGAATTGGGCAAGCGGATCGGCGCAATGATCTCCACGGTCTGCGCCCGGGAGCTGTACGTCTACGCCTTCGACACCATCGCCTATCCGATCCAGCGCGCCGGCGATGACCTGGCATCGTGGGAGCGGGCACTGCTCGGCATCACCGCCGGCGGCGGCACGTCCTGCGGCGCCGCGGTCGAGGTGATGCGCCTCAAGGGCCAGTACGTCGAGCAGATCATCCTGGTCACCGACGAGGGCGAGAACGCCGCCCCACTGTTCGCGCCGACGCTGTTGAAGTACCGCGAAACGGTCAAGGCCGACCCGGCGGTCTGCGTCGTCCGCGTCCCCAACAGCAGCAGCGGCATCGAGTCGGCCTGCCGGTCGGCGGGCATCACCGTTGACGTGTTCCAGTTCGGCGGCGACTACTATGCCCTGCCGAACCTCATTCCGCTGCTCAGCAAGCCGAGCAAGCTGGAATTGCTGATGGAGATCCTCGAGTACCCGCTCCCGGAGCGAAAGTCGGGTGAGCAAGCCCGGACGGTCTTTGTTTATTGAGACGGGGTCCCAATTCCCTCTCCCGGTACTCCGGGAGAGGGTCAGGGTGAGGGTCCTCTGTTACATTCACGACGAAAGACCCTCACCCCAACCCTGTTCCGGAGCACCGGGAGAGGGAGAAGATGCGGTCGATGACATTAGTCGCCGAGATGCACATGCCCAAAAGACCCGTCAGCGACGCTATGAACCGCCTGGCCCAAGCCGAGGCGGCGTTCCTGTCGGCCGAGTTCCTCGCCCCCGTCGTCCGCGGGCACGGCGTCCAGGTGCGCATCGCGGGCGTGCGCTGCTCGCTGCGCGTCGAGCCAGCGGCATTCGACGGCTGGGGCATCTTCCGGCCATTATCGCATTCAGGGGCAAGGCTGGTGCGGGCCGCGTCCGCAGCCGAGCGCAGGCGCTACCTCGCTTTGTTCCCGGCTGTTCGCCTGGTCGTCTGTGCCGTGGGGTCGGGACAGATAGAGGCCGTCGCCGACAACCCCGCCGATCCTCGGTTTGAGTTGAATGCTCCGGTCAGCGCGCACCTGCCCGAAGGCGTCGATGCATTCGATACGATCGTCGCCCGCTTCGACGGCGGGCAGTTCTGGTTCGACGAAGCCGATGCCCGCGCCGACCCGGCGAGCGCCGCATTCCTGCGCGGCCGGCTGGCCGACTTGGCAGACCCCGGCATTGTCGATCGCCCCGGCCTAGGCGCGGGGCAACGCCTGGCATACGCCGTCGCCCATGCCCGGCACATGGCGGCGATTGAAGTCGACGAAGCCGCGAGCGCCACGCGCCGGTTGAACGCCGCGCTCGGCCACGCCGGCGCTGCCCTGCGCGACTTCTCAGACATAGGCGATGCCTTCCGCGTCACCTACACCGTCGATGGCCAGCGCCACACCAGCGTCGTCGGCAAGGACGACCTGACCGTGCGCTCCGCAGGCATCTGCCTGTCCGGCTTGGATGAACAGTTTGACCTCAACAGTCTCGTCGGCGTGCTGCGCGAGCGCCATGCGTGAGAGGATAGGTCACGCGGGAGTGGTCCCCAATTCCCTCTTCCGGTACTCCGGGAGAGGGAGCGAAGACCGAGTGCCGTAGTAGCAACTAGCGCGCTTGATAGACACAACACCGTGGGAGAAATATGCCCGGCAAATTCCATCATGAATCCCTCTACCGCGGCCCCGACCTGCTCGCCAAATTGGCCGCGGTCCGGGTGACGCTGTGCGGCGCAGGCGCGGTGGGCTCGAACCTGGCCGACAACCTCGCCCGCCAGGGCGTTTCCCGGCTCCGCGTTATCGACCACGACCGCGTCGAGGAGCACAACGTCTCCACGCAACTCTACGGCGAAGGCGACGTCGGAACCTGGAAGGTGGAAGCCCTCCGCAACCGCCTGTTCCGCGCCACCGGCATCGAGATCGATCCCGTTCGCAAGGAATTGACCGTCTCCAACGCCAGGCACTTGCTCAAGGAATCGGACCTGGTTGTTGATGCTTTCGACAACGCCGCCGCCCGGCAGGCGGTGCAGGACCATGCGCGGGCCGCCGGCACGGCATGCCTGCACGTCGGCCTCAACGCCGGCTATTGCGAGGCGATCTGGGACGAACAATACCGAGTCCCCCGCGACACGCCCGGCGATGTCTGCGACTACCCCCTGGCTCGCAACCTGGTCCTGCTGGCCGTGACAATCGCCTCGGAAACGATCGTCCGCATGGTCGGGAATGGTGACCGGCTCAACTGGTCCGGCACGCTGCAAGACTTGTCAGTGCGGCCACTGGAGCCGGACGTGCAGGGGACGCCGCCCCCGATAGGAAGCGATCGACCGCTCAAGTAGTGGCGCACGATGCTGTAGGGTCCGCGATGGCCGTGGCACGGCCGTCCCGGCTGTGTTTTCGGCTCCAAAACACGGGCGGGGACGCGCGGGGACGCCTGTGCTACAAAAAATCCCAGGCTCGCTACGGACCGATTCCGCACCGACCCGAGGTCGGTCCGACACACCGAATGACCTCCACGCCGGAGCAAAGCGGCGCCAGGTGGCTCAACGTTGTGATCGGCTCAACGCCGCGCGGCCCCGGATCCGTCGCGCTGATGTTCCCCGTGACGCAACCAAGTCGCCCCCCCCGTCCCATCACTGCCCGCCCGCCGGCCGCGTTTCCGCGGTCGTTGTGAACGACTTGAACGTGTTGGCAAAGTCCCACGGTCGCTGCGGTATTTCGGCACCGGTGTCTCCGCCGTGATTGGCGGCGCTGTCGCGGTTGATCGACCAGAACGACATCGAACACACCCAGTCGGTCTTATCGGCGAAGACCTTGAGCGCCTTGGCGTCCTCCTGGTCGAAGATTTCCGCCCGGCTGCCGTTGGTGCCGATGCAGGGGCACAGGCCGATCCGGATGTCAGGGTCGATCTTCAGGGTCTGTTCATGGGTCTTCAAAGCAGAAGCGATGCCAAGGTCCGATTCCTTCTTGCCGCCGCGACGCGCCTCGGCCCCGAAGTACATCACCATGATGTTCACGGAATGCACCACCAGGCCGCGCTCTTTGGCGTCGGCCAGCAGGCTGCGGGAGGCTTCAGATAGCCCATCAGGGCCGGCGGGGAGCGTGTAGGAAATGATCAGCCCCGGGTTCTTTTTCTGCAGGGCCGCCAGGGCGGTGTTCCGGCGCTTATTGGCATCGGGGTTCTTCGAGAGGTTCTTTCCTTCGATATCGAAGTCCAGCCAGGTGAATTGGTACTGGTCGATGACCGCCTGGTACTTGGCCTGCAGCGCCCCGGCATCCTTCTCGGCGATGGCAATTTCCGTCCCGCCTTCGCCGCCGAACGAGCACAACACGTCCCCGCCGCGTTTGCGGATGGCGGCAATCTGCTCCGCGTACAAGCCCCGGCTCATCGGCGTCCGCCCGTCCCACGCCGGGTTGCTCTGGCGGTCGGCGATGATGAACGCCAGCGTGTAATACTTCAGCCCGATGGCGTCATCGCAATCGGTCAGCTTGAAGTTGTCGCCCGTGCCCAGGTACATGTACGGGGCGAAGACGCGCTTGGGCCAATCCGCCCGGGCGGCGGCGCTGAAAAGCCCAACGACAAGCGCGGCCATTGACACGATGATGCAGTTGGTTTTCATGCCCCATGTCTTCCGCGAAAACGGGTCACAAGTCCATACCGGGAAGCAGCGGTCGCGGTCGGCGCACGCGGCGTAGGGGCGGCTTTAGCCGCCGTGTTCATCGGCTCGGCGTCGCGACGGCGGCTAAAGCCGCCCCTACAATCGCCATTCAACCGGCGGGCGGCACCCGCGGAAAGGACCAATCGTGGACGAATTCGTGGGTTTCGAGTTTTTGCTTCTCGATGCCTCGCGGGGCCCAACACAGAAAGTGCGCGTCGTTGAACGCGGCCCCAGGCGCGAGAGGGTTGACCTGATTGCCCGCCATTTCCACGAGTTCCTTACCGAGGGCGACCCCGGCGACACCTCGCCTCACGGCGTGGTGATGACCCACGATTTCAAGCTCCGCCGGCAAGTAGGCAAGACGGCCGGATGGCTGGCGTTCCTCGTCGACCGCGGCACCGTGCAGCAGGAGGAACTCGAGGAAGTGGCCCTGGTGATTTTCGCCCGCGAGGACGATCAGGAGAGGGGGGAAGTCCTTCGACGTTTGGAGCCGTACATCAGCCTGGCCGCCCTCCCGCCGGGCCCGATGGTCGTCGCGGTGAGGCTGGCGGCGGATGTGCCGCCGGTCGTCGGCGAATGGTATGGAAAAGCGGTCGCCGGGTTCTTCAGCGAAGATGGCCGGATGGGATGAGGTGATTGCGACTTACTCGTCTTGCTCGGATTCTTCGTCGCGACGCCCCTCTGCTTCGAGGTGTTCGTAATTCGGGTAGTTGGTGATCTCTGCCTGCATGTCCTTCCCGCCCAGCGCGTCTTTCATGTTGCCGACGATGCCGGCGACCGCGGCATTCCACCGCCCCACCAACTGCGCCAGCGCCTTCACGTCACGCTTCTTCCAGTACTCGCCCTCATCGGTCACATCCGCCAGGATGCCCAGTTCCCCGGCGTAGTCCAGGAGCCGGACAATCGAAAGGTGCGCGCGGAGGAAGTTTTCAACGCCGCCGTTGGCGGGGTTGCTGGCGTACTGCGTCTTGCAGAAACTCGACCAATGCCACCCCGGGGCCAAGCCCGTTTGCACCCGCCCGCCTCCACGTTTGCCGGTTCCGGTGACCATGACAGGATAAAGGCACAGGCCAAAGTTCGCCCACTCCGACCCCTCGCCCGGCGATGTCTTGAAGGCGATCACCCGCCCGGGAGCGACGTCGACGTGGCGTTCATCGTGTTCGACCCACTTCTTGGCCTGGATCAGCAACCAGTGCTCCGATGCCTCGTGCTCCTCCTGATCGCAATCGCAAGCCGCGCCGGCCAGATCGACCAAACTCCCGACCATGGAAAACGGCAGCCCCAGTGCCCGCTGGCGGAGCTGCCCCACGAGCCGCCGGGCCTCGGCCTCGTCGGGGCCAGGGAAGTGGAGCGAGTAGTGGATGGTCAGTCCCATAGAAGTGTTGGAAAGGCCGAGGTCGGATTCGAACCGACGAATAACGGATTTGCAATCCACCAAATATGCGGTTTTCGGGGTCAAGAACGCGGTTTTCGACGGCTTATCAGGACGATTATTGACGCAAAAAGCGGGTGTCGGGTGTCGCGACACCTGCTGTTTTTGGGATCGGGTGTCGCGTGTTTCATTTTGTTGCTCGATTGACAATGACTCCGGCATCATCGGCGCGAGCATCAGAACTACGCGGGTAGAACAAAGACCCACTAGGGGGGCTTTGCACATTAACCACCGCTTGCTCTCATGGGTTGGGACGAGCGGAACCGCTCACCCAAGAATTGATCCCCGATCCGATTTGCTTCGCCAGTTCTTGGGTTACCGGCCATACATTGCCCATTGGCACCCTGCCGCGAATCTCGTCGACAATCCGCGTCACGTCTGGATCGCACCATGGGTGCATCTTGAGTCGGTCACTTGGAGCGACAGGAAGGAAATAGAACCGCCGCTCTCGTTCGCCGTTCCGCACTTCGTCGATCCATTGAGTAATCACCGCCTGCCCATAAAACCCCGGCTCATCACAGCCGGCCGGTACGTAAAAGAACACGATCTTGTCTCCAGGCACCGGCGGGTTTTCCAGTATCCCAACTGCCCGCCCAACAGACCACTCCCATCTCGCGCCTTCCCAAACATCAAGCCGATAGTTGTTGACCGACCAATCCTTGTTATTGAGTTGATAAAACCATGTTGCCATAAGCCTCCCATCAGGAGCTAATTGCCGCGATCTTGCGGCGATTGAACGCCACCCCGAGACGCCTCAGTGGTGTGGGGTGGATGATACCACACGGTGGATCAGAACTCTCAATATTTGTCGCCCGTCGCCCCGCGCCCATCCGGCGGGGCGATTTCGTTTCTTACGAGTTGGGAATCGACCCGATCATGAGGCCCAGAGCATCACCCGACCAGCCGCAGCCCGCCAGACGCACGGCAGGGGACAGGATGGGCCGGGGGGTTTTGGGGGGCGCAGTGGGCGTTGTGATAGGATGAATTGCATGAAAAAACTTACCCCAACTTTGATTTCCTGCCCAGCCTGCGGAGGCAACCTCAGCATTTTAGCACCTTCCTGCCCAGCCTGTGGGCATCCTAACGAGCAGCGTCCTTCCTATCGGCAACGGACGCCGATCCTCCGTGACCCGTTCTTTTGGCTTTCCATCATCATCCCATTCCTGATCGCCGTGTACATGTTGTGGTGAATGCTCGCCCCGTACCCAAGGGCTATAACGACACATGACTCATGAAGGAGTACGTGGAGACGCACGCCGTCAAACTTGACCAGCCCGACGAGTTTACCCGTCACGGGCCGAGGGGGACAGCAGGCGACAGCACGAGGGAATTGAGCAGCGAGCTTACGGCCATTGAGGGGAGGCCAGTGCCGCCGACGTGGAGGCAGGCGTACGGGCCGTCGCCGCCGCTACAAAAGAACCCCGAGCGATTGGCATGAGTGGCTCAACCTTGTTGCCGTTACATCTGGCCTTGCGGACCCGATGGCATCGACTTCATGGCGATGTAGTATTTTATGTCGGTGATTTCTTTGGCCAGCGCTTCAACGGTAGCGGCGAGCGCCTCGACCACGGGCAGATTGACCGGGCCGTCGTTAGAAGACTCGACCATGTGGGACGTGCCGAGCAATCGGGATTGTTCAGCCGCCAGAGCTTGCCGCAGGTTTTCAAGTTGTTCATTCATCCCCAGATTGTAACTGCCATCGGCAAAGAACGAAAAAGATGCACTCCGTTGCGTCATGTTTTCCCCATCGACTTACCGCCGCCCCAGACCTGCCGACGCCCCACGAGCCGCAAGGTTGCCCGTTGAGAAGCCGCTGTTAACACGGCATAATATCCCATGGCCCAACTCATAATGATCGGAGATCGAATCTTCAACTTGGATCAAATTGCGTTTGCCCAGCGGGAAATTCTCGACGGCAAGGTCGTGGTGTACCTTGCGTTTGACGACATGACGACAGTTGACGTTCAACCCGGACAACAACGCAAAGGTGGCAAAAAGAATGTGACGTTCATGGGCAACGACGCTGATTTTGTCTGGGAAAAACTGTCAAAGTTGGCAGACCGTTGGGTGCTTCCAAGCGGTGACGCTGGTCACTGGCCCCAGATCGCCACATCGTTGATTCAGCGCCCACGAGCAGGGGCATTATAGCCGTCCAGCCGCAGCCCGCCAGAACCAGCCAGACGCCCCCGAATCGGCAAACGCCCCACGAGCCAGCCCTGACGCTTCAGAAATGAAACGAGGCCCATTGCCGAGGGGGAGACGGCAACAGGCCCGTGCCTCTCTCGTGAGTACACGAGCGAGAGCGTGGTCCTGCTGGCAGCACTCGCCACCGTGCATCGGTGCGCCTAGAATCCCGACATGTTCATAAGAGTTTTCAAACCGAAGGAGATGAAGGAAGTCCTTATCAACGTCAACCACATTCGCAAAATCGAAGTGTCATACACGGTCAACGGGTTCAGGACGAGCCTAGAAATGGGCATACCGGACCCCAATGCAGAGCGCTGGTATACAGTTTTCGTCGGGAACGAGGAGTATCATTTTCAACGTGATGAAGATGGCGGGAGCGATCCGGTTCTTGAAACCATTGAGAAGATTTACAAGGACGCCATTAAGGGACCGACCGAGGCGGATCAACCGCCGGATGAAGCCCCAGAATCTTGAACTCGGAACCGCCGTTTACGGACCCACCCTTCCAATTTCGCCATGCTCTTCACGCCATCGCTTCAATTCTTCGATGTCTTTCGCTTGAGCCTCAACGGCATCACAAAGGGAGACGATGCCGTGGAAAAATTCGTCAGGCATAATTTTTGTGCTTCCCGGTTTCTCAGGAGCTTTGCGCTTGTCCAAAATGTTCTTTGCGTAATGCCGCAGGTTTTCTAGTTCTTTGTTCATGGGTGGATTTTAACCAGCACCCGGCAGAACGCCAGCGCCCCCAAGGTCAATGCGCCATGTTTTCCCCGGCCCATCCGAGGCCCTTCAGATGGCTCAGGATTGACACGGGGAGGCCCAGAGGCAGACCTCAACCAGCCCGCCCACGAGCCGGCCCGGAAAGGCTGGCGAAAAAAAAGACGGGCTGGGAAAGTTTCCTTCCCGACCCGTCTGTTGTCGTTTTGGCTTCGGTCTATTCCCGCCGACTTGCAAGCCACCTTTCAGCGGCATTCGCAAACAGGATTGAAACGACATTGACCAGAACGACAAGGCCGACCTGATAGACGGCCACATGAAGAGCGAACATCTAGTGTAGTGTCTCAAGCTGATGCACTCTTATCCAATACCTCGCGCGCACGGCGCACTTTTTCGATGATGTCTTCTGCTTTGGCCGTCCATTCGAACGACATCGGATCCTCGTTGTGCTTT
>Ga0182024_10013585_pt1 | contig 15862 bp, 15 predicted proteins | sample P32metaG_FD_120480 | JGI IMG/M metagenome (GOLD analysis project Ga0182024, IMG submission 120480) | Permafrost microbial communities from Stordalen Mire, Sweden - P3-2 metaG (Illumina Assembly) | ecosystem: Environmental > Terrestrial > Soil > Wetlands > Permafrost | place: Sweden: Stordalen... | reverse complement strand
TGCCCTGCTCATTCTGGTTGGCGGACAATTACGAGTTGCAGGGCCGCCATCAAGATGCGGTGCGAATGTTTCAACGGCTGTTGGACATTCGGAACGACGTCGGCCTTCTATCCGAAGAATATGATCCAATGGCAAAACGCCAACTTGGCAATTTTCCTCAAGCGTTTTCTCACGTCGGCTTGGTAAACACAGCGTTCAATCTGACCCGGCGATCGAGCCAACCTGTTGGGGGGAAGAGTGAGCAGCCGATTCGCGCTGAGCCTGACGTTGAGCCGCGCAGTTAACGTTTCCACTCTGACGAGATTGGAAAACGACAAATCGGCAAGCGTTTACCACAACGTGTGCTGTATTTGAAAACCAAGGAGCGAAAGAGCGAACTGCGTCGCGCTGCCGCAGTTTCTTCTTTGGCGGGTTTGCTTTTGACGCGCCGGGCCTGGGTCTACGCCGGCAGACGGTCTGGCGACGACCCCTCGGGCCGACTGCAATTGGGCGAACCGAAACAATTCGACACCAGTAGACTTGACGCCGTATTCGGACGATCGAAATATTTACGGAGCGGAAGAGGTTCCCCCGTCTCAGATGTGGATTCCTTCCTTGGTTGGTTCGAGGGAGAGTGCTGATACGGTTCGCCGGTTCTTAATGTGTTCCTAAAAACTGCAACCACCTCGTCGGCATATTTCTTTTCCCACATCAGATGAACTACTTCCTCGAAGTCGCGGTCGATGAGATTTGGGATGTCGCTGAAAACGCGCAGAGCTGTGGGATTCACGTCACGAATCCTAAAATCCGCGTCCAGCAGGAATACTCCGAGAGGTGCCTGATTGAGCAGTGTTAGATACTGCGCAGCCCGCTGTTTTACCGCCTCCTCGATTTTCTTGCGATCGGTAATGTCTCCAATCGGGGTGACATCAAGCGTGGCCGTAACACCTTGCTCGATTTCTCCAGGATCGAAGCCGGACGAGTTCAAGCCGTTTATGTTGCTAAAGAACGTTGTTTTAGCCCGATCAATCTCGGCGAATTGCTCCAGAACACGCCGGGAAGCGGCGCGAATTTTATAGTACGGTCCGGAAGCGATGAAAAATTCTAAGTTATGCGGGATCTGCATTTGCCAGCGGAGTGGGCTGCTGCTGGATGATGTGCAAACCGCACTCGGTCTTCGCTGATCCAGACCAGCGGCCGGCCCTAGGATCTTCTCCCGGGCGTACGGCTCGCGTGCAATGCGTGCAGCCGATGCTCGGATAGTTGAGATCGTGCAGCACGTTGTAGGGAACCTCGCGCTCGCGGATGTATTGCCATACCTGCTTCGCGTTCCAGTCGGCGAGTGGATTGATTTTTACCAGCCCGAATTTTTGGTCCCACTCGATCTTACCGGCCCGGGCGCGATCCGCAGTCTGATCGCGGCGAATGCTGGTGATCCACGCTTGCAGTTCGCTCAACTTGCGGCGCAGTGGCTCGATCTTGCGCAGGTTGCAGCACTGATCGGGATTGCGCTGCCAGAGCGCTGCTCCATGGACTGCCTCTTGTTCTTCGTGCGAACTCAGCGGCAAAACCCGCTCGATCCTGATGCCGTACCTCTGCTCGACCTGATCCATGAGAACGTAAGTTTCGGGAAAGAGGAATTCGGTATCCAGGGTGAAGAGGCGAAAATTCTTTTGCACTCGCGATGCCATGTCGATAAGCACCATCCCCTCGACGCCGAACGCGGAAGAAATCGCAACCGAGTTGCCGAACTTACCGAAAGCCCAGTGGAGCAGATGAGCGGGACTCCATGCTTCCGCGGCGACTTGTACTTTGCTCAATTCTTCTTTCATGCCAAAGGCTCCTCGTTGATGGTTGGCTTTTCCGCGGACAGGAATTCGAATTGCGCTAGGGACGCGGGCTCGCTTGAGTCGCGGTCGCCAAGTCCGACTACATCGCCGACAAACAGCAAAGTTGGGGCTGCAAGTTTGGGCGCACGTGCGAGATGCTCAACGGTTGTTGAGTGGATTTGCTGCTGCGGCGTGGTTGCCCGGGAAATAATCGCGCAAGGAGTTTCTGCCGTGAAGCCGGCAGCCCTAAGCCGGTTCGAGACTTCGCCATAATTCGAGCCCGGCATGTAGATCACCAGCGTCGAATCTTGCCCAGTAAGTCCCTTCCAATCGGCGGAGGAATTTTCAGCGGCATGATGGCCCGCCGCGAGCACCAGAGTGGACGATGCTCGCCTATGGGTCAGCGGTATGCCGGCGGCTGCCGCGGCGCCCAGGGCCGAAGTCACGCCGGGAACGATTTCGTATTCGATGTTCGCTCGGCGCAGCGCTTCGATTTCTTCTCCGGCGCGCCCGAAGATCAGCGGGTCTCCGCTCTTCAGGCGAACTACTTGCAAGCCGGAAGCGGCCAGAGTCACCATGAGGAAATTGATTTCCTCCTGGCGGATAGTTTTGCTGCCGTTCCGCTTGCCTACATTGCGCACATCAGCGGACGGCGGTATTAATTTCAAGATCTCGGGCGCGACCAGATCGTCATGGAGCACAACGTCCGCTGTACGCAACAGTCGCAGGGCTTTCACGGTTAGCAGCTCGGGATCACCCGGCCCTGCCCCCACCAAATACACTTTGCCATTCATGCAGCAACCCTCATTTCAAAATTTCGAGTCCGACCAAAGGTCGTGTTGGGACGGGTGATTCGCCCGTCCTGTTTTTTGTGGAGTCTTCCCCCAATGCCACCTCAACCACATCGCGGCTTGCGAACGAATGCAACAGTTCACTCTTTCGCCGCGCACTCAAGTCGCTGCCCAGAACCAGTTTTCGTGTTTCTCCCAGCTCCGCGACCCATCCGGCATATTCCTCGCCGAACTGCCGCTCCAGCTCTTGTCGCAGTTTTTGCGCGAGAGAAGGACTTTGGCCGTTCGTAGAAATTGCAATCTGCAGATCGCCTCGGCGCACCACGGCGGGATAGTAGAAGTCGCAGTAGTCCGGAACGTCGACCACGTTGCAGAGCGTCCCGCGGCGTTGCGCTTCACCATAGATCGATATATTGAGAGCGCGCGACGCCGTCGCCACCACCACCAGAAAAATTCCGTCGAGATCTTCGGGCGTGAAGGGGCGAAGTTCGAGCGTGATCTTTCCGGCTGCCACCCACTCTTTGACTGGATCATTCGCCTCCAAAGCGATCACGTGGATTCGTGCGCCGGTGCCGATCAGGCTGGCGATCTTGGGTTCGCCGACCTTGCCGGCCCCGACCACAAGGCAGCGCTTGCCTTCAAGTTTCAAAAACATCGGGAACAAAGTGCTCATTGTCTTGATCCAATTACTCTTCGCGGCTCCGATTAGCCTTCCAAGCTGCTCGGCACGCGGCCTTCGGGTACATCGCGCGCGACCGCTTCGACCAACTCGCCCGCCAGAAAATTGCGCAGTTCTGTATCGCTGTGACGCGAAAAGAAGCGGCGCAGATTTTCACCGGCTTCACCGTCGGCAAGATACCGGCGAAGCAGCCTTTCGATAGCATCAGGAACTTCGGTTGCCGGGCAGCGATACCCGACCGGCCTTGCGACGGACTGATTCAGCCCAAGCGCTCCGCCCAGGCAGAAGTAATAAGCGTCGACCATGTGCCCGTCGACCTTGATCTTCTTGCCTTCGATTCCGATGTCGGCGATCCAGTGTTGTCCGCAACTGTTGGGGCAGCCGGTGACGTGCAATTTCAGTTGCTGATCGAAACCGGGCAGGCGCTCTTCCAGTTCTTCCACCAGCCAACGGGAAAAACTTTTCGTCTCGGTGATGGCGAGTTTGCAGAATTCGGAGCCGCTGCAAGCGATGGCTCCGCGCCAAAACGGCGAACCGCTGACCGGTAGCCCGATTTCGCCGAGCTCTCTCGCCAACTCGTCCGCGTGAAGGCGCGGCACATTCACAATGAGCAGGTTCTGCATGTTTGTCGTGCGCAATTCACCGCCGGCGAAACGATCTGCGAGATCGGCGGCCGCGTGCATTTGTTCTGGCGTGATCCGGCCGCGTAGAACCGTGGCTCCGACGTAGCAGAGGCCAGGCTGTTTTTGCGTATGAATGCCGATGTGGTCACGGTAGACATCCGCGGGCGGGTTCGAGGGTTCTGCGGTGTCGAGTTGGAATCCGATGCGGCGCTCGAGTTCTTTTTGGAAATCCTGCACCGTCCAACCATGGCGCAAGAAGAGAAACTTGAGGCGTGCGCGTTCGCGGTGTTCGCGAAGTTGATCGGAGTCGCGAAACAGTTCGGCGATCCCCTTGATTACCGGCAGAACCTGATTCCAGCGGACGAAAGCATTCAGCGGCGCGCCCAGGTAAGGCTCGGTAGAAAGCCCGCCGCCTACGCGCAGAGCGAAGCCGACTTCGGACTTTCCCTGGAGAACACGCTCGATGGCAGTCAGGCCGACATCGTTGATTTCGGGATAAGGGCACCAGACGCGGCATCCCGTGATGGAGATCTTGAACTTGCGCGGCAGATTATAAAACTCGGCGTTGCCGGCCAGCATGCGGTCGGCTTCGAGCGCCAGGGAGGACGCATCGCAAATTTCGTCGGCATCGACTCCAGCGACCGGGCAGCCGGTAATGTTTCGCGTGACATCTCCGCATGAGCCCGTTGTGTTCAGGCCGACACGCCAAAGTTCTTCCAGCACTTCCGGAAGCGACTCGATCGTGACCCAGTGCAGCTGAATGTTTTGCCGCACCGTGAGGTCGGCAGTGCCGCGGGCGTGGCGGGAGGTGAGAGTGGCAATGGCGCGAAGTTGGTTGGAATTCAGAATGCCGTTGGGAATGCGAATGCGAAGCATGAAGTACGGCAGAGCCAGTCCCTGGCCGTCTTTGCCTCCAACCACGCCCGCGCCGTCGCCTTGCGTGTAGACGCCCCACCAGCGGAAATAAGTGCCGATCCATTCCGGCGGAATGGAGGCGAAGCCTTCGCGCGCGAAGCGGCGAATCTCGGCGAGGCCTTCCCACGGATTGAACGCGCGCTTCAGGCGCTCCACTTTTTGCGCTTTGGTTTCTTTGACTGGAGTTGTCATAAGTCATTGCCCCAAATGATTGGCGGCGAACCGTTTCGCCCCAAAAAGAAAAACCCACCGCCAGATGCTCTCTGGCGGTGGGTGATAAGTGCTGATGATGCTATGAAACGATTAAGTCAGCAGCCTCCCCGCGCCAGAACACACGCATGCACAACAACAACATGCACACATACAATTCTGACGAAGATTGCTGAAATTCGACATGCTATTCAGAATAGTAAGCGGACGCACCGAAGAGGTCAACTTACTTTCGATAGGATTGGATGCGTAGTTTCGATAGAACGGATCAAAATTTTAGCTCCTGGATAGGCGAGAGGAATGGCGGGGGGTTCAACAGACTCCAGACAAAGTCGGCTTTCCCCTCGCAGCGCCTAAAGGCGCGATTGATAACGTAGTACTTACGGTATGCCTGAAGGCATACCCTGTTACGAATCTCTCTTAGAGCGGTATCCTTTGAGTGACTGATCGCTACCTTGCGGCGGCAGCATAATACATGAGCCCGAACAGACCCGCACCAACAGAAAGAGGAACGATGCCTTCAAAAAAGTCGACGTACTCGATTGCGGTGATTGCGGCCTGCATTTTGCTCACGGCTACGCTGGCGGCGCAGACTCGCGTCACTAAACGCGCGTTCGGCCATTCTCCCGAAGGAACCGCAGTCGAGTTGTACGCGCTGACCGATGGAAAACTCGAAGTGGGGATTATGACTTACGGGGCAATCGTCGTTTCGTTGCGAGCACCCGATCGCAACGGGAAGCTTGACGATGTCGTGCTGGGCTGCAACTCGGTTGAAGAATACGTAAAGCAAACGGCACATTTCGGCGGCATCGTAGGACGCTACGCGAATCGCATTGCGCACGGCACATTTCAGCTTGACGGCCACACTTATTCGATCCCGAAAAATGATGGCGATAACGCACTGCATGGCGGAATCCGCGGCTTTGACAAAATGGTATGGGCTGGAAAACAGATTGCGGATGGAGTGGAGCTCACATATGTGAGTAAAGACGGGGAGCAAGGTTTCCCCGGCACGCTCACGACCGCGGTGCGTTATACGCTCCGGGGGAACGCGTTGCGAGTCGAATATTCGGCGACGACCGACAAAGATACGGTGCTCAACCTGACCAACCATTCTTATTTCAATCTTGCGGGACAGGGCAACGGCGATGTTATGAAGCATGTGCTGAAGATCGACGCGTCGCGCTTTACTCCGGTGGATGCGAATCTGATTCCTACGGGAGAACTGAAGCCGGTTGAGGGCACGCCCCTTGATTTTCGAACTCCGCACGCGATTGGGGAACGGATCGATGCGGATGATCCGCAGTTGAAACTTGGACACGGCTACGACCACAACTTTGTACTGGATCGATTTTCGACGGAGCATCCGCAAGCCGAGCCTTTCGAAGCCGCCGAAGTGTATGAGCCGACAACCGGCCGTATTTTGCGAGTGCTGACGACTGAGCCCGGCGTGCAGTTCTATACAGGGAATTTTCTCGATGGAACCATTACTGGCAAGGAAGGCCGCGTCTACAACCGGCGCTACGCGCTTTGCCTGGAGACGCAGCACTTTCCAGACTCGCCGAATCATCCCAGCTTTCCCTCGACCGAGCTAAAGCCGGGACAGAAATTTCACAGCGTCACGGTTTACGAATTCAGCGCCGGAACGCGTTAAGGCGCTTTGGCGAACCACTGCTCAAACCATTCCAGAGTTCTCAGGGAGTAGTCGCGCGCATCGGCAGGCTTGATGAGGGCGTGGCCCTCGTTGGGATAGACTACCAGCTTCGTGGGCACGTGCCGATCGTTAAGCGCGTGCCACCACTCGACCGATTGTTCCATGGGAACTTCGCCATCGCGGTCGCCGACCAGGATGAGCGTCGGCGTTTTTACGGCTTTGATGAAGTGCATAGGATCGCTTTTGGCGTAGACGGCGGGATCGTCATAGACCGAAGCGCCGAAGAACGGAATCATCCATTCGTCGATGTCGTTGAGGCCGTAGTAGCTCAGCCAGTCGGAAAGGCCGGCGCCGGCGACCGCCGCGGCGAAACGATGTGTTTGAGTTTCGGCCCACATGGTCATGTATCCGCCGTAGCTGTGCCCACGAATGCCGAGGCGCTTCGGATCGATCGGGAATTGTTTGGAGAGCGCGTCGATTCCGGCCATGATGTCGCGGAAGTCGCCGCCACCGAAATCCTTCACGTTGCCTTGGGTGAAGGCTTCGCCTTGTCCGTAGCTGCCGCGCGGGTTGGGGCAGAGAGCGAAGTAGCCTATCGCCGAGAGCGGGCTCATGGTGCGCTCGTCCCAGCGCGACATGCAGGCGGCAGACGGGCCGCCGTGAACATTGACGATGAGCGGATACTTTTTTGAGGGATCGAAGTCTTTGGGCAGCATCAGCCAGCCTTGCACGCGGGTTGTGCCATTCATCCAGTGCACGTTGCGCATTTCGCCCCAAGCCGGCTTGATGTCAGAGTTCAAATTAGTGAGTTGCTTCCATTTGCCGACCGGACCGGCCCAGAGTTCGGGTGGAGTGCTCGCCGACTGGCGAATAATGGCCGTTGTGAATTCGCGCGCGGAGGATTGGGGCGCAGCCCAGGCATAGCCCGAGGGAGCGGCACCTTCCTCGCCAGTCCACAGAGTTTGGGGTGAGCCGCCTTCGACGCTTACGTTGCCGAAGCCGGCGTTGCCATCTACGTTTTCAGCGAAGGTGATTCGATCGGGTGCGGTCCACCTGAGCGCGTATGGAGAGGATTTGATGCCGGGAGTTACGTTTCGGGCCTTGCCGCCCGCCGTCGGCACAATGTAAATATCGCCGCCGGTCGAACCTTCATCGCTCATCAAGCCTTCGACGAATGCGACATACTTGCCGTCGGGCGAAACGCGCGGGACGGCGATCTGCAGCTTTGGCTTGTAGATTTCGTGCATATCGCCGCTCTGCGCATTCGCGACATAGAGTCGCGCGACCCACCAGTTTGGGTCGCCGGAGCCATGCGCCGCGCTTACCACCCAACCTCGTCCGTCGGGAGTCCAATCGTATTCATAGACGTACATGTCGGCGGGAGTGACCTGAGTTAGACGATCATCAGCCAGATTGACGACCGCGATACGCTGCTCGTAGATTTTTTCGTCGATCACGCCTGCGAGCGGTGTCATGGGTTGCAGCGGGCCGGCGACGCGCGGCATGCCTTCTATAAAGAGGATGGAAACTCTTGATCCATCTGGAGAGAAGCGCTGAGCCTGGGCATACCCCTTCAGGTCTGCATGTTTCGCAGGAGCGCTGCCGTCGACGGCTGCGACCCAGAGTTGCGCGGAGGGAACGTCACCGGGAAGGTCGGCGAGGAACGCGATGCGTTTGCTGTCGGCCGACCAGGCCAAATCACGGAGTGGAAGCTTGCCTTCGAGGGCTATCGTATGGGACGCGCCGCCAGTGGCGGGAATTACCGAGATCTCGCTTTTCACGATGTAGGCGATTTGCGTTCCGTCGGGGGAGATCGCAGCTTGGCCGATACGTTTGGCGCGGGGCATGGAGTCGAGCACGGCGGCGGCATGGGAGGCTGGGGATTGCTCTTGCGCGAAAAGGAAGGTGCATGTGAGCACGCAGGAAAAGGTCGTCAGCAAAGAAAGAAAGTGGGTAGTTCTTCGGGCGTTCATTGTGGAAAAGTATAACTGGTTCCGCATGCGTGTGCGTGGGACACCGACGGAGGATCAACCACCAAGGGCACGAAGGTACACGAAGAAAAACAGGATTAGCGAAAGCTGGCGCTGCGGAATTTCTGGCGGAAGTCTTCACCTTCCATCTTGATCACGCGGCACATTTCGTGCAGGCGGGAGCGCATGCGTTCTCCGATGCGGTCGCCGAGAGTTTCATTGCGCGTAGCCGCTCTGGCGGCAGACATGGAGCCGTTCGCGCCGGCGGCGGGCTGGTCTTCAAAATTCGTGGTGATGATGGTGGTGCGGTTGTCGTTGTAGCGGGTGTTGAGAATGAGGCTGACGGTATCCCAAACCCATTCGGTGGGCTTGACCGCGCCGAGTTCATCGAGCACCAACACGTCAGCCTCAAACACGGGGCGAAGAACGTCGAGCTCGGTGGTTTGAACGGTGGAGTTATACGAATTCTGAATTTCCTTCAGCAGTTCGCGATAATCGTAGAAAAGGCAGGATATCCCTTTGTTGAGGACGAGCTCTTTTGTGATTCCGACTGCGAGATGAGTTTTGCCGGTGCCGATCTTGCCGATGATCAGCAAACCTGTGCCATCGCGCGGATCGTACTCCTGGGCGAATTTGCAGGCGGAGAGATGCGCGAATGCCAGCGACGGATGGGCGCCTGGGAAATCCGTGGTGTAGCTGGCGAGCTCGCAATGCTCGTAACGGCGTGGAATATTGGCCGCGGCCAGCAAACTTTTATTGCGTTCGCGGAGTTGGCAATCGCAGCGCGTGACGCGCCGATCTTTGGGCGCCCCTGGCTTCGTTGGCAGAGTCTTCCATCCGGTGCCTTCGCACAAAGGGCAAACCTCAGCTTGTGTCTTGACTGCCATGAACCTCTTTAGTCCAGGTGAAGATTGTATTCTCTGACTTTGCACCGGGACGCCCGCTTCCTGCAAGTGCGAAGCGGCACTATCCTGTGTACAACCTGTGCAGCGGAGGTTAGGGCTGTGGAGAGTCGAGGAAAACCCGCAACTGTCAGGCCTTTCGTCGGTCCCTGCCTTCCTCCGATGCTACTTTCGAACGTCTTTGGCCAGCCAAAACCCGCCCTGTAAGCCCCAATCCGGGAGCGGGGGTTGTAGAACAGGCTTCCCGCGCGGATTTTCGCAGTTGACATTCTCCCCAGAGAGAGGAAAATACCAGCCGTCAGGTTTCCCACTCAGCGCCACGTTTCTATTTCCCGGGTTTTCCGGGTATGAATTGCGCTGGGCATGAAAGAGACCTGCGAGGAGAAACTATGAATAAGGCCGATCTGGTTGATAAGATCGCGGGCGCTTGCGAGATCAGCAAGGCGCAAGCAACGACTGCGGTGGATACCGCGGTGAGCAGCATCACTGCCGCTTTGCGAAAAGGGGATCGGGTGGCTCTGATAGGTTTCGGAACTTTCTCGGTGTCGCAGAGAAAGGCGCGGAACGGGCGCAATCCGCAAACCGGCGCCACCATCAAGATCGCTGCCCGCAAGGTTGCGAAGTTTACCCCTGGGGCCGAGTTGAAGAAGACCGTCAACAAGAAGTAATAGAGCGAATAGAAACATTGAGTCCACGAAAGCGGCAGGGGGTCGGCCCTGCCGCTTTCGTTTGTGCGGCAAGTTGATTCAGAGCGTCCGGCGTGCGTCTACAATGTCTTCAACATGATTGCCCATCTGCGCGGAAAACTGCTGGCCAAACATCCCAATCAGGTTGTGATTGAAACCGGCGGCGTCGGTTATGAAGTCACCATCAGCGTGGCGACCTACTCCGAGTTGCCGGCGAGCGGATCAGAAGCGGCGCTGCATATCCACACCCATGTTCGGGAAGACGTGATTGCGCTGTACGGATTTTTTCGGCCTGCTGAAAAGCAGCTGTTCGAGAAATTGATGACGGTGAGTGGGATCGGCGCGAAGCTCGCAATCACAATTCTGAGCGGGATGGCGGCGGATGAGATGGCCGCGGCCATTCGTGGCAATGATGTTGCACGGCTCACCAAGATTCCCGGGATCGGCAAGAAGACCGCCGAGCGCATGGTGCTGGAGTTGCGTGACAAGTTGCCTGCGGCGGTTGGAACGGCAGCGGTGGCTGTGCCGACGATGAGCGCGCTCGAAGAAGATGTTCTTTCGGCGCTAGAGAATTTAGGTTATCAGCGGGCGGCGGCGGAGAAGGCGCTGGCTGGGATAGTTAAGAGTGGCAGCGAGAAGGGCGGGACGTTCGATGTCTTGTTCCGGAGCGCGCTAGCAGCGCTATCGAAATAGCGATCACCTCCGATGCTCTCCTCTTACTTTCCAATACAAAACGTGCTGAAGATCAAATTGAGGATGTCGTCTGTGGTGGTGGCGCCGGTAATGGCATCGAGCGGACGAAGCGCATTGTAAAGATCGAGCAGCAGCATCTCGTGCGGGACTTTTTTCGCAACCGCAGCAGTGGCGGCCTCAAGGGCGGGGAGGGAATCTTGCACCAGGCCCTGATGGCGGACGTTAGTAAGAAATCCGGTTTCGCCTTGCGCTGCGGCTTCGCCGCCTACATGGCGCAGGATTTCGGCGCGCAGTTCCGGGATGCCTTGGCCAGTCAGGGCTGAGGTGCGAATGCGCGGGGCATCGTGCGTTGCAGCGGCTGAAGCCGCGGTTGGTTTTCTTTGGTTTTTGTGGCGCGACTCGACGTCGCGCCCTTTCAAATCCGCCTCGACGAGGTCGGACTTGTTCTCGACCACAATCAGTTGGCGGTTTGTGGTCTGGCGTAAGAGCTCTTGGTCTTCATCTTCCTCTGGTTGAGACGCGTCCCGCACCACCAGTACGAGATCGGCATCCGCTAAGGCTTCCATGGATTTGCGGATGCCGATGGATTCTGCCTCGTCGAGCGCATGGCGAATCCCGGCGGTATCGATCAGCTGAATCGGAATCCCGCCAATGGCGACAGTTTCGCTGACCAGGTCGCGCGTGGTGCCCGGAGTTGCAGTCACGATGGCCCGCTCGCGCTCTACCAGACGATTGAACAGGCTCGATTTGCCGACGTTGGGGCGGCCGACGATAGCGAGCGTCATCCCCTGATGAACAATTTTGCCGTAAGCAAAGCTGGCGGCAAGTTGTGTGAGCGGCTCTTGTATCGCCTTAATCCGTTCGACAATGGCGGCGTCAGGCATGATGGAAACGTCGTCTTCGGCGAAATCGATTCCGGCTTCGAGCACAGCGATGAGCTCGACCAGTTTTTGTTTAACGGGCTGCAGTCGCCGGGAGAGCGCGCCTTCAAGTTGTTGCGCTGCTACTTTGGCCTGGTAGAGAGTTTGCGACTCGATGAGATCGCGGACGGCTTCGGCTTGCGTGAGGTCGATCCGTCCGTTGAGAAAGGCGCGCATGGTGAACTCGCCGGGCTCGGCAAGGCGTGCGCCCGCGGCGATGCAGAGTTCGACAATGTGGCGCAGGACCACAGGCGAGCCGTGGGCGGAAATCTCGACGATGTCGTCGGTGGTGTAAGAGTGTGGCTTGGCGAAGTAGGTGACGACGACTTCATCGATGCGGGCATTGTGTAGCGCGGGCGCCCCCGCCCGCGTGTCGGAACCAATACCGGGCGGCACGCGGGCGAGGGTGCCCGCGCTACATGGTTCGATGAGCTCGCCTAAAACCGCGCGCGCCGGCTCTAGGGCGTTTTTGAGGCGGAGCATCGGCTTCGCGATCTCAATGGCTTGCGGGCCGGCAAGGCGCACCACGCCAATGCCGCCGCGTCCGGGCGGGGTGGCGATGGCGACGATTGTGTCGTCGAGGTTCACGGGGCGATTGTAGCGGGTAAACTGGAGAGACAACCAGCAGCCGAGTGCGATCCGCCAAATTTACGGCTCGGCCTGCGCAAACTTAACATCGAGGGTCACGCTTGCCAGTCGCCGACGAACTGCTGAAAGCCAACGCTGAATTTGTAAAGAATTTCAACCTTGGAGATCTCGCCGTTAGGCCGCGTCGGCGGTTGGCGGTGCTGGCCTGCATGGATTCGAGAATCCTGTTTGAGCGCTGCCTGGGATTGCATCCCGGAGACGCGCATATGATCCGCAATGCTGGCGGGATCGCCACCGAGGATGCACTGCGCTCGTTGATCGTTTCGCATCACCTGCTGGATACGCAGGAGTTCATCATTATCAACCACACGGATTGTGGGCTGCTGAAGGTGCGCGAGGACGAGCTTAAGCAGAGGCTGACGGAAAAGATGGGCACGCCAGCCGGTGCTCCCGAACATTTCTATGCGTTTGAGGATCTGGAGAAAAATGTGCGTGAGCAGATGCAGCGGGTGAAGATGCATCCGTGGATTCCGAAGCATATCCCGGTGCGGGGGTTTGTTTACGACGTGAAGACCGGGGCGTTGAAGGAAGTCGGGTAGCCTAAGTTGATCGAACTGACTTATTGTGGTGGGAACTCAATCGCACGCAACGCACGAATCGTAGGAAGCATGTCGTGGGGTTTAGCTTTAAGACCCATCCGGTCGTTGACGAAGTATAGGAGCCGGCCACTCAGTTCTTCATCCGTTGCGCCCCGCGAAAGCAGGCCGAAAATTTCCCCGAGATAGGAGTCATATTCGGCCTGGGCATTCGGCTCTTCTTTAATGCCGATAGGATCCCATACATCTAGTAACACATGGCGGATCTGGACTCGAATCTGGCGAGAGGTAGCTTTATCAATCATCCAGTCTTACCGTGTCACTTTCTCAATCTCCGCTTTCAACTGGTCATACGGCAGCGCTCCCGGATGGTACATCGCGACCTTGCCGGTCCGATCTAGCAGCACGAGCGTAGGCGTGGTCGAGGCGCCGTAGACGTCGAAATCGTACTTGCTGACGGGAACCGGCATATCGAGCAGTCCGCCATAAAACCGATGGCGGACGGCGTCGATGTAGGCGAGTTCGTCGGTGGGTGAAGCATGCTCCACCTGCGCAGTGTATCCGTAAAGCTTGGTCGGGCCGATCACCACAAATCCTTTCGGGGCGAATTCCGAGCGCAATTGCGTGATGATCGGCGCTTCGGCTTTGCAGTCTCCACACCAGTGCGCCCAGAAGAATAAAAGAACCGGCGAGCCTTTGAGTTGCGCAAGGGCGGTCGGCTTGGAGCCGAGAAACTGTTCGCCCTTGAGTGGCGGCGCGGGGCGGCCTTCAAACGAGATCAGGTTCAGGTTTTTCTGTAAGCGGGCGCGGATGGAAGTGCTGCCATAGGTGCGGAGGGCAGCCTGCAGGACAGCGGTTGCCTCGGCTCGCTTTCCTTGCGCCGCAAGAACCTGCGACTGAACCTCAATCGCGGCTCCCAAGGCAATGGGCAGATGAGGCTCGGCATCGAGCTGGCGAGTTTTCAACTGGTCAACAGCAAGCGCGCGCGTCTCCTTCGCATAAGCGGCAGCCTGTTGATAGTCTTGGGATTTGAGGGCGGTGCGGGCCATCCAGGAGTACGCTTCGAGATACTCGGGCGTGGTGCCGTTGCTGGAGTGGTACGACTTCAGTTCCGCCTCAGCCGCCGGTACGTTGTTTTGAGCTAGCGCCGCGCGCACGTCGTCCACAATTCCAGCCCAGGCTGGAGTTACCAGCGCGATCAAAATTAAGAGCTTGCGAAAATACATAGCCCTACCATCATCCGTCTTAGACGCCTCCGCTGGCAAATAGTGGGCAGTGGCCTTTCGTGTAGCACTGGCATACTGCTGAAAACACGATAGTTAATTATGCTTATTGTAAATATTTGTAGAATTTTCGAAGCGGGTATTTTACAATTTGGCTGCGTTTGACTTTAGAGTTCTTTCGCAGTACCCAGTTTCTCCGCTCAACCAGCGCGTGACCTGCCTGCAGAAGAAACCTTCCGAAGCTTCAGCGCTACATCAACAAAAAAGGAACATTGCACCACCATGGAAACAGGAACAGTGAAGTGGTTTAACGACGCCAAAGGCTACGGTTTCATCAGCCGCCAGAACGGCGAGGACGTATTTGTGCACTTCTCGGCTATTCAGGCGAGCGGCTTCCGCAGCCTGCAAGAAGGTCAGCAGGTGCAGTTTGACGTGGTCAAAGGCCCTAAGGGCTGGCAGGCCGAGAACGTGAAGGGTGCATAAACCACTTCGCTAACAATCCGGAAAGAGGCGGCCAGAAATGGCCGCTTTTTTTTCTGCTATTGAGTGATCGCACCATTGAGCGATTGAAAATGGATTCCCGATCGCTCGATAGCCGAATCGCCCGATGGCTCGATTCTTACTGCGGCGTATCCCGCATCAGCACCACGTCCGAATCGGTGTGCCCCCGCACCATCGCCAACCGCTTGCCGTCCGGAGACCAGCGGAACTGACCGATGTGTTCGGACTTAAATTCCGTCTCCCATTTCCCTGCGGAGCCGTCCAGAGGCTGGCGCCAGATGTTGTCCACGCCGTTTTCGCGTACCGCGTATTCCAGCGCTTTTCCGTCGGAAGAATACTGGATCCTATCGGCACGTGATTTCTGCATCGCGATCTCGCGCCTCACCTGCCCGCCTTCGACCGCCACTTCCACGACCCTTTCCTTGTGCCCCTCGGCGTGGCTCACCGTGGCAAACAGAGCCGCCGCGCCGTCCGGAGAAATGTCGTAGTAGCCCTGCACTTGCAAGCCGGAAACCTTTTGCGGCGTACCGCCCTCCATAGGCACCCGCATCAGCAGATTGGTTGTCATGTCCTGGAAATAGACCCACCGCGAATCTGGCGAGCATTCAGGATAGTAGTCAAGAAGCCCGCTGGTCAGCTTCTTCGGGTTCTGGCCTGAGGAATCCATGCTCCAGACACCGAGCTGCTTGCTTTCCGGAGTGTACCTGACGAACACCAGACGGCCGTCGCGGCAGGTTTGCTGTTCAATCTCGGGCACACCCGGATCAGCGCCGAACATCGCCTGTGCTCCGGTTTCGGCATCAACGGAGTGAAGGCGAAAGTCCTTGTCCGTAATCAGCTTTCCATCCGATGCCCATGAAAGAAACATCTCACCACTAGCGTTCGTAAGCGACTTGGCATCCGCTCTTGCGCCGAGGGTCATCGTCTGCAGGGCCCAGCGCTGTTCGTCGGCCACAACTGCCAGTATGGGAACGCTGCGCGCCACGCTGATCGAGTGGTAATCACCAGCGTCGCGCGTGACCGGGGTCATTGCGCCGTCCGGATACGAAACTCGAACTATCTGGTTCCGCGTGTAATTGGAACTGGCGTCCCGGTTGAGGGCC
>Ga0182024_10013584_pt1 | contig 15863 bp, 14 predicted proteins | sample P32metaG_FD_120480 | JGI IMG/M metagenome (GOLD analysis project Ga0182024, IMG submission 120480) | Permafrost microbial communities from Stordalen Mire, Sweden - P3-2 metaG (Illumina Assembly) | ecosystem: Environmental > Terrestrial > Soil > Wetlands > Permafrost | place: Sweden: Stordalen... | reverse complement strand
TTCAGGATGCAGTCGACGAAGTACGCGGCCTCTGCCTTGAGCGCCTCGATCTGCTCAACTTTCGGCGCCCACATGTCGCCAGTGCGGTAGCTGACCAGTTGCTGATAGACCGCTTCACCGGTCTGCATCTGTACGCCCTTGTCGTAAATCTTGAGCTTCTCGTCCGCTTCCAGATCGTTCCAGACGAGCATCTTCTTTTCGCCGCCGATCAGCGTGGTGCGCACCTTGACGGGCGACAGCCAATTCACATTGATGTGGCCGATGATGTTGTTGGGGTAGTACAGGGTCAGGAAAGCGACGTCCGCAACACCATTCAGGTGACGCTCACCGGTGGCTACCACCGCTTCGGGCTTCTCCTTGATGAGATAGTCCATGATCGAGAGGTCATGCGGTGCCAGATCCCAGATGACGTTGACGTCGTGCTGGAACAGGCCCAGATTCACGCGCGTCGAATCGTAATAGTACAAGTCGCCCATCGTTCCGTCGTCAATCAGCTGGCGAATGCGCTTCACGGCGCCGGTAAACAGGAACGTGTGATCCACCATGATTTTCAGATTCTTGCGATCAGCCAACTCGATCAGTTCCTCGGCCTGCGCGGTTGTGCAGGTGAACGGCTTCTCGACGAATACGTGCTTGCCGTTGAGCAAAGCCGACTTGGCGAGCTCAAAGTGAGTCCAAACCGGAGTGACGACCGCAACCACGTCGATGTCCGGCGACGTCAGCAATTCTTCGCAATCGCTCGTCAGGTGAATATCGGAATGGGATTGGCGCACGCGGCGAAGCGAATTGGGACTCTTGTCGCAAACCGCGACGACCTTGGAATGTTCCTGGCCGTGGAAATTCCGCACAATGTTCGGACCCCAGTAGCCGTATCCGATCACTCCGACCTTAAGCACATCTTTTGCGACGTCCAACGTCACGTCCTGCGCCAGACTTACTTTGATCGGCAGCTTTGCTGAAGACCCGACACCTACGCTTGTCGCCATTTTCTCCGCCTTATGCGTAACTGAGTTGAGGAAGCAGTCACTGCCGGGGACTGACATGCCGCTGGCAGAAGGATGCTTCCTGTTAAGAACTGCACCTGGGACAAAACCGAATCGCCTGACTCTGGTATACGTTCCGAGCTTTGCAAAATCTCAGTAGGCGCCGTCTCCGGTGAGAATCGCGCGCGGAGTCAGCAGCAGAATTTTCAGATCCAGCAACGGGGACCATGAACGGGAATATTGCAGATCCAATCGAACCATCTCGTCAAAGGTCGTCCGGCTGCGGCCATGCACCTGCCACAGCCCGGTAATTCCCGGCTTGGCTTCCAGTGAGCGGCGGCGATGCCAAACGTCATACACGTCAAACTCGTACTGCACGGGCGGCCGGGGCCCAACCAACGACATCTCGCCTTTCAACACATTAAGAAATTGGGGCAGTTCGTCCAAGCTGGCGCGGCGCATCAGTTTTCCGATCCAGGTAACGCGAGGATCGTTGGTGATTTTCTAGACTGTTTTCGGGTTCTTTCCTGCGCCCGATGGATCCGATTTACCCGCGATAAAGTTCTGCACGAACTCCCGGTGAATTTCCGCATCGTTTGCGATGTGCATCGAGCGGAATTTCAGGAACACAAACGGCTTGCCGTACTGTCCGATCCGTTCCTGCCGGAAAAAGACCGGCCCCTTCGACGTCAGCCTGACAATCACCGCAAGAACCAGAAAGAGCGGCGAGAAAGCCACCAGCGCGGAGGTGCTGCCGACGACATCCATGGCGCGCTTGATCATCAGCGGCACCTTTTTCTTTTTTTCCGTCTCGACCAGGTCGGGGTAAAGTCTGGTAGTGACCACGCCGCCGCGCGTCTGGTCCGAGGAAATCTCCGGGAACGCGTGGAAAGATATGCGCAGATGCGCAAGTTGGCCTGGCTTGTAAATGCTTTGCAGCCCGGTCTTGATCTTCAACTCGATTGTGGTGAAGGCCGAACTCACTTCAGCAGTTCCCAGTTCAGTGAAAATTACGCCGATGACGCTCCCCTCATCGAACCAACCCGTCAGATCGGTTTCGCGGACGATCTGAGAAACGGATTCCGCAATTTGTCCCAGAACAACTTTGTCGTTCTTGGATTTCGGCAGGACCTCGCTATCAATCAGCATCAGTACCAGGTGTTTGCGCGATCGCTCCGAGCGTTTCCGTTCCCGGCACAGCATCTGGCGGAATTGCTTCTCGGGAAACAAATGGCCGGACTCTTGTTCGAACGCGACATGCTGCAAAGGCCGGTTCTTGCCGTTCGACGATGACGCTGATGCTTTTTGTGCGCTCTGGGTCACGAAAGATCCTCGATCCTGCAAAACCATCGGAGACTCAAGAAAAGCGTCTCTGAGTAATTTCGAAACTTTATGGCTGAAATGCCAGCCGCATTCCTCGTGGTTCGGAATATTCTCTTTCCGCGCGCGGCGCCATGGACGTGCGCACCGAAGTCACTGACGCGGAATCAATCTTCACCGCAACCGATCGTTGCAGCAGGGTAACCGACAATACCAACTGGTGATTCCCCTGGAACTCAACCAGCAGTCCCTCCAACCCGCGCAAAGGCCCCGATTCAATTCTGACCTTGTCGCCAACTTCTAGGTACGGGCAGGGATGGTTCGGAATTCCCGAAGCCACTAAAGCTTGAATTGCGCGAATCTCGTCTTCGTCCACCGCTACCAGCTGGCGATTGAAGCCCACGATCTGTATCACGCCTGGAATCTTAAGTATCGGCAGTCGGTCCATCGGGTTGAATCGGCAAAACACATAGCCCGGAAAAAGGGGCGAATCCACCTGCTTAATCCGATCCGACCAGCGTTTGCTGCTCTTGTAAAGCGGCAGAAACCATTCATAGCCGTTCGAACCGAGGTTTTCAGAGATATTGAATTCCTGCCGTCCTCGAACTTGCAGCGCGAACCACGATACAATGCCCGGCTGAATACTCAGTTCGCTGCAGTTTCGCCGGAAATCAGTGTCGTGAGCTGCAAACATAGGCTACCGCCCTTAGAGTCACATCGACTCGTGTCGGAACAGCCTTACGAATGCACGACGGATGCCACCCCGGACCCGCCAGCTACATTTCTGTAACCAGCACATTCACAAAGGTTTATCTTACGATTGCGTCTGTTCGATACGCAGCTCTTGGGGCCTGCTTCGATGAACTTTGTTATCCCAGAATTGCAAATGTTTTCCGCCTTGCACCGGTAACAAAAAGGGGCACTTATTTTAATGAAACGGCGGGCATCCTGCTCAAATTGGGTTCTTGCAGGGCTAAAATGTCCCCAATCAGAGGTTCCAGCTCCAACACGAGCTCTGCCACTTCCGCCCTTCAACAACCATTGCCACAACTACGCCCGGGGCCGGTTCATAGGAACGCATGGACCACTCGTTGCCATCCTTCGCTTCGAGCTCGGCTGCGCGGCCGGGCGTAAGAGATACTGTAAAGCTATCGAGGGGCAGACTTAGACCAGCCCCGTGCGCTTTGACATAGGCTTCCTTGCGCGTCCAGCAGAGAAAGAAACCTTGCGTCCGCAGGTGCGCTGGCAGAGCTTGCAGTTCCGTAACCTCGCGAGGCGCGAAATACCTCCTGGCGATGTCCTCTCCCGCCCGCTGCGGGCGGATTTGCTCCACATCAACTCCCAGCCTACGTCCCAGGGAAAACGCAAAGATCGCGGCACCGCCGGAATGAGAAAGGTTGAACTGTAAGTCCGCATCGGATGCGTTCGCATCGAGCGCAGGCTTTCCATGATCTCCATAGCGGAATTTGAGCTCCGCGGGCGGAAGCCTCAAGTAGGCACCCAGCAACTCTCGCAGAATCCCCCGCGCAGCCACGAAGTGACTGCGATCGGTTGGAAAAACAAAGCGGTTCGCCCGCGCCAGCTCGTCGGGTGAAAGCGTGGTTTCGAGCCGGGCGAGCACCGGCGCATCGCAATCGAGCGAAGCTCGCCATAAGTGCACATCTTCTGAGCCCAGTTTGAGCCCGGCTGGAGCCCGGACCCATTCCACCGAATTGGAACCGGCATTCACCTGTTATGACCAACCAGAAGGTCGAAAGTCACATTTGGACGCCCCGCGATCGCGCTGTTGACTGATGGCGCCCACCCTCGCGCAGACTTCCGAGCCGCGTCTGATCACTATGCTACCCTGACCAGGAAACAAGCGTTGCTACCTTGGCCGTCGCGCCACTGCAGTATTCCTGGGATCACCACTGATGCGCGTTTGCATGCTGGGCTACACATTCTATGAGCTGGACAGCCGCGTGCGGCAGTATGCCAGAGCCTTGGTCGAACGGGGTGACGAAGTAGATTTCATCGGTTTGCGGAAAGAAAGCCAAGCGTCCGAGGAAAATGTTGAAGGAGTTCGGATATTTCGTATCCAGCGACGCGACTACAACGAGAAGGCCCGAATTTCCTACTTGTTCAAGTTGCTGGGCTTTCTGGCGCGCTCTTCGCTTTTATTGTCGAGGAAGCATCTCGACAAACGATACGATCTGATTCATGTCCACTCCGTTCCCGATTTTCTCGTCTTTGCCGCCTGGTTGCCACGATTCACTGGAGCCAAAGTCGTACTGGATATTCATGATGTTGTCCCGGAATTTTACGCCACCAAATTCAACGCGCCACCGGGCTCGATGGCGTTCCAATCACTGCTGCTGCTGGAAAAACTCTGCGCCGCGTTCGCAAATCACGTGATCATCGCAAATGATGTCTGGCGAGACAAATTGCTGTCTCGCGCTTTGCGAGGATCAAAATGCACCACGATTCTAAACTCCCCTTTGCGGGTGGCTCCTCGGGCGCGCAACCGGCCCAGAACAAATTCCAAGTTCACCATCCTCTACCCGGGCAGCCTGAATCATCACCAAGGGGTCGATGTCGCGGTGCGAGCGTTTGCGCTCGTGAAGGATTCCGTTCCGGAAGCGGAGTTTCACATTTATGGCGAGGGCGCGGAATTCGAGAATATCGCCCGGCTGATTCGAGACTTAGGGCTGGAAAAGGACGTGTTTCTGCAGCCCTACCTCCCCCACGAAGAAATCCTGCGCATTATGGAGAATGCGGACCTGGGAGTGGACCCCAAAAGAACCGACGGCTTCGCCAATGAAGCTTTCGGGGGTAAGATCTTTGAATTCATGGCGCTGGGTGTTCCGGTGGTCGCATCCAGTACGCGAACGAATAAACATTACTTCACCGAGTCCATCGTGCGATTCTGCCGCGGCGGGGATGCGCAAGATCTAGCGCAATCCATTTTGGCTGTGCACAAGGACCAGGAAGCGACTGACCGCATGATTCAAGGCGCCACCGCGTTCATTCGCCGCTATCAGTGGGACGCGCAGAAATCGATCTATATCAATTTAGTTGATTCATTGACTGAACCCTCGAAGAATACGCCGGCGTAAACATCGCTGCAGATTCTCTCGGGCCATTGGCGCCTTCGCACAGCAAACAAAAACGGCAGGATTCGCCAGGATCTTCTGCAGCGCTTCATTGCCCGGTTGGAGTAATCCGTGCGACAGCGCGATGCACACCCACGCGCAGCAAACCACGCTCCCAGCGGCCAGCACCGGCTGGTCCAATCGCATACGAATCGCCGCAGTCACCGGATTACGATCCGCCGCTTGCCCAATGGCTCACGAATCTGGGCGCGATCGTCTTCCTGCTTTCATTTGAGGATCGGTTTGCGCTTCGTTGAATCTTCAATCAAGTGTGCTCCGAAAATCCGGCAAACTCGTTGACGGGGTACATCCGCGTGGCGTAACGTGCCGTCCTGCGACCGCGATCACTTTTAATTCGGTTCGGGATCATTTCCCATAAGCACGCATGGCCAACGAGCTTCCTATCGCAACCTCCGTTCCGCTGTTCAGCATCATCATCGGTGCTTACAATGATTGGCCGCCACTGACCGCCTGTCTGCAATCGTTAACCCAACAAACAAACGCACCCAATTTCGAAGTCATTCTCGTGGACGACGGTAGTGCGGAGTCTGCGCCTGACTTCATTCGCGGGTTTAGCAGTCACTATCCACTAATCATTGTGACGCAGCCTCATGCCGGCGTTTCCGCTGCGCGAAATCGCGGAGCGCAGATTTCCAAAGGTCCCATACTGGTGTTCGCGGACGCTGATTCCAGGTTTCATAGGAATTGTTTGCAGGTTTTGGCCTCAACGATTGCCCATTCGCCGCAGCACAATAGCTATCAACTCCGGCTCACCGGAGATTGCGCGACGCTGGTGGGTCGCGTGGAGGAACTTCGACTCATCACGCTCCAGGATCACCTGCTCCAGCCGGATGGCTGCCTGCGATACCTAAACACCGCCGGTTTTGCGATTCGCCGCACAGCAGTGGATGTCGAGGCGGGCGTGTTCTACACGGGAGCGGTCCGCGGCGAAGATACGCTGTTGTTGGCCGGTTTGATGCAGCGCGGGCAACTCCCATTGCTCGTTGTAAATGCAATCGTCCAGCATGAAACTCCCTTTTCGTTACTGGAATCCCTGCGCAGGGAAATTCGGTCAGCCTATTTGGAAATGGACACCTACAAAATCATCGACTCCACGGGCGTGAAGTATCGCGTGACTCATCGCGAACGCCTGGAAATGCTGCGCGCGATGTGGAAAACATCTGGCCGCGCCTCCATTGGAAGAATGGCGTGGTTCGTATTGGTGACAAGACAAATGCTGCGCCTCGTCCTGCATTTCCTCTATCGAGCCTCCGGAGCCCGGTAGAATCGCAATCTCGGTATGGGTAGATGCGAAGAATCGGAAGGTGAGCTCTTTTCGCGATACAGTCCGGATCATCCAGTAAAAGCGATTCTCACCTCTCCATTTCAGGATGAGCCAGCACACAGTCGGCTTGAGTCTTAAGAAGTCTGCTCAGCGCACCTATGAGTCTTCCGCTTTGCACCGTCCAGTTAAGTTCTTCTTCGACTCGCTTCCGACCATTCGCGCCGAGAGTATGGCGAAGCGATTCTGATTCCAGTAGCGTTTCAATTTTGTTGGCGAAATCGAACGGGTCATTCGGGCGCGCGTATAAGGCGCCGTTTCCCAGAGCAAGCCGCCCCTCGGTCAAATCGTAGGACACAACCGGCTTTCCAAACGCCATATACTCCAGGTTCTTGATCATCGTGCATTTGTCGTTCAGGCTATTTTGCGGGTCAGGCGCGACGCATACATCAGCCGTCGCGAGATAACAACCAACTCGGTCATGGCTGAGTATCCCGGTAAACTCAACGAAACCACCGAGCCGAGATTGGCGCACCATCGCCTCCAATTGCGGAACTTGGCTTCCGTAGCCGATCAGTACGAATTGCGTGTCGTCTCGACCGCGTTGATTGACCAGACAATCGATCGATTCGATCAGCAAGCGCACTCCATCCTGAAGTTCCATCACTCCTACGTACACCACAAGGTGCCGCTTGCCTCGCTTCAGTTCAGGTTCTGGATGAGCTTGACTGACTTCGGACAGGTCCGCACAAGTCTGAACGACTACCACCTGCTCCGGGTTCATCTTGCCCCGCGCTATGGCAACCTCCCGATAGGATTCATTGGTAGCGATCGTCAAATCGGCTGTCCTGAACGTCAACTGTTCGCAAATGCTAACGATCCTGTAAATGAGCCCGTGCCGATTAAACTTCACATCGTATAGCTCAGGGCTCAAGTCGTGATGGTCGAACACAAAATGCACGCCGAATAATTTGAACAACAGGGCAATCACAAAGATCGTATCGGGCGGGTTGCATGCTTGCAGTACTTGAAATCGTGCGCGCCTGTATACCTTTATCGCCAAGTAAAGCTCGCACGCCAGGGCAATACCGTATTCCAGGAAGTATCCAAGGCGTCCGTAGCCCTTCCAGCTTCGATGGCGATAGATTTCAATTCCTTCCACAACTTCCCAGCTCGATTCACTGCTCGATCCCTTTGGACTGATGACCGACACTCGATACCCTGCTTGGTGCAGCGCTCGAGCTTCTTGCCATACCCGTCGATCGAAAGGCACTGGCTGATTCTCGACGATGATGCAAATGTGCGTGCGAGCAGCGCCGTTCATCGCAGAACACCGAGCACCGTTTCGATGCAATTCGTTCTGAATGTCGGTCCTGCGTCATTCCCTAAGCGCAAGAAAATCGCGTGCCCTGATGCGACGAAGCGGCTGGTGAACGTGACATTCACAATGCCTCCCACTACGAGTATCTCGGCTGCTGGTTAGCTGAGTCGTTTGTGATTACCAGACAGCGATTTTGGCTGAGCGTCATCGTTCCTTGACAGAGAGCTGGACGCGGTCCAGGTTCTCTACCTGTAACGGTCGATTGACCGCGCCTGATCCGCGCGAAGCTAAACGTCAATTTAGGGAAATCTTAAAGGTGAGGAACTTCAGAAGGAGGGGCACGACCAAGATGAGCGCTCGGGAAGGCGCCAGGAACAAAACCAAAGCTCAATAGCGATACGGCAGCAACGCGAGGCCAATCACGCGGCGCGCGCTCTGCTGCAGAAAACATGCCACACCGAGATTGCGGAGGACTGCCTAGAACGCCGCACGGCAGCTGCTGAGCCGAAGAGCTCCATCGCAATCCGCATTCACGGAACGCTTCAGGGAAACCAGCTGGATCGACTCGCGAAAAACGTCCATGGCCATCATTGAGAAGAATTGCGACGGGTCGCCTCAGCCAGACTGTCGTTACGATCAGGTCGATGGCGTGATCGCCGTTCACATCGCGCGCCGCGATTTCCAGGCCGCCAGAAGGAGCCACAACCAAAATCGTCTGCCGTTCCGCCGCGCTTAACCGAAATCGAATCCAATAGTCAGTCAGCGCAACCGAACTGCGGCCGATGCCAACGTCCGCCAGGTCGGGACGAAAGTCACCATCGAAGTCCGCGACTGCAAATGTCAACCGACTTCCGGCTGAAGTGACGGGCGAAGTCTGTGCGTGGGCGCTCGCTATTCCGCCCACAACGAGCCAGGCGAGAATCAGAAGGCGAAGCAGCCCGTTCATGAACTTCAAGGACGCAAGCGCGTCGCCTCGCCGCTCGTGGCACCTGTCCGTGCGGTCCCGGTTTTTGAGGATCAGCTTCATACTTTTACGATGCTACAATAGTGCCGTTCATGCGCCAGCAAGACTTAACCTCTTGTGCCTAATCGGTCCGCAGCTGCCCGACTCCAGAGCAACCGACCTTCCATGTCTCACCTCGCTTGCGAGTGCAGATTCCACGCCTCGGAAGCGCTCGCTAACTGGTGCACCGCGGCGCACTTAGCGCGCCAAAGCATCTTCACCGGCAGCACGCCATGCGCACCGCCTCGGCAGGCACCGCCAAACATTGCCGGCATCCGCTAGGCGCAATCCATCGCGGTTGGGAAAAACATTGCCAGCCGTGGGAACAGGCAACGACGAATATGATCCGGGAGACTCAATGTAAGTCATTTATTTAAAGCGGCTTGCAGAAATCCCAGAATGGTTCATCGATTGCACTACCGCGCTAGGTATACGTCTATTAATCAGGTGCCTGGTAAGGCGCGGCCGACTCGGCTACTCCAGGGACCGGACCGGCGATGAGGTGTCCTCAGCGTTGCGCAAGACGGCTCTCCTGTGCGGGCCGGAAGGTCCAATAGCGGCTCTGGATTTACACGCAGTCGACGCCATGTTTATGACTTCATCGCTACTTGCGCCAATTCGTTGCACCTTAGCTTCCGGTGTGGTCCTGATTCGATCTGTTCTTGCATCATCACAGCTGAATGGCGCACTGGCAGAATCGGGCGAAGATATATTAGAGCATTCCATTGCGAGTCGCGCAGAGAAGGAGTTTCAATAGATGTGCGGAATTGTCGCCATTTTTTCCCGTCGTACGCCGATCCCAACCGGGGGAGTCGAAAAAGCTACCAAGAGCCTGCACCATCGCGGTCCCGATGGACAGCGTCACTGGATCTCGCCTGATTGTCGTACCGCGCTCGGGCATGCGCGTCTCAGCATCATCGACCTCACGACCGGGGATCAGCCCATCGCAAACGAAGACGAACGGCTGCGCATTGTCGTCAACGGCGAACTTTATGGTTATGAGTCGATCCAAAACGAACTAGAAGGCCGGGGGCACCGCCTCCGTACCCGCTCGGACAGCGAAATTGCCCTGCATCTCTACGAGGAACTCGGCCCCGACTGCCTGCGCCAATTGCGCGGCGAGTTCGCCCTGGTAATCTGGGACGACATCAACAAACGAATCTTTGCAGCCCGTGACCGGTTTGGAATCAAACCTCTTTTTTACTCGCTTCACGACGGAATACTCTATCTCGCTTCGGAAATCAAAGCCCTGTTCGCTGCGGGAGTACCGGCTCGTTGGGATGGCGAGAGCGTTTATGACTCTGTTGATTTCGGCGGCAGCCAGACGCGCACGCTCTTCAAGGGTATTTTTCAAGTCCCTCCGGGTCATTACATGGTCGCCACCGAGGAGGACATCAAGCTAACTCGCTACTGGGATTTTGACTATCCCGAGGCTGCTGAGACTGCTCCCGAGCGCTCTGACGCCGAGTACGCCGAACAGTTTCGTCACACACTGGACGAAGCCGTTCGCTTGCGCCTCCGCGCCGATGTGCCGGTGGGTTGTTACCTTAGCGGTGGCATTGATTCCTGTGCGGTGCTGGGGCTCGCCGCGCGCCATCATCCGGAACCAATCCGCGCATTTACTCTTACCTTCGACCGGCCCGAATACAACGAGGGCGAAATTGCCCGCGAAATGGCGGCCAAGGCGCAGGCTCAATTCTTCCCCATCCCCATCAAGCAGGACGATCTCGCGGATAATTTCGGCGACGCCATCCATCAAGCGGAAACGTTGTGCGTCAACGGACATGGCGTTGCGAAATTCCTACTAAGCCGAGCTGTGCGGGACCTCGGCTATAAAGTCGTGATAACCGGGGAAGGATCCGACGAGATTCTCGGCGGCTACATGCACTTTCGGCGTGACATGACTTTTCATAAGTCCAGCATCCCTGCCGTCAATGGCAGCGGACCAGCTCTGGACGCCGTCAATCAGTCTCTCGGCTTCGTCCCGGGCTGGATCGAGACCGCCATCTCACTTTCGACAAAGATGCACGCGGTTCTATCCAAAGATTTCATCGCCGCGACCAACGGACGTGTGGGGTTCTCCAATTTCATCAAAGATATCGATGTCCCAGGCCAGCTTACCGGCCGGCATCCGCTGCACCAATCTCTTTACCTTTGGTCGAAAACCAGGCTGCCCAATTACATCCTCACACTTCTGGGCGACCGCATGGAAATGGCCCATTCCATTGAAGGCAGGGTCCCGTTCCTCGATCACCATCTGGTTGAACTGATGCGTTCTCAACCGGTCACGCAGAAAATTCGTGGCGTGACGCAGAAATACATTTTGCGAGAATCCGTTCGAGACGTCATTACCGACACGGTCTATCGCCGGCACAAGCATCCGTTTTTGAGCCCGCCGGCAACGCTCAATCAACAAAGTCGCTTTAACATCCTTCTGCAGGACACGCTTCGTGGTCCGGCACTTACCTCGATGCCATTCTTTGACGCGCCCAAAGTGCTGACTCTGCTCGACGGTCTCTACAAAATGGATGAAGCTTCGCGTGTCGCGAACGATCAGGTTCTAATGACCCTGTTAAGCGCATGCGTTCTCCAAGACCGCTTCCAGCTGTCTGTGTGAAGATCAGACGCATGCGGTTTCATCTCGAACGGGCTCGGATCAATTTCCCGCTGTGCAGGGCGTCTCGAAACTGCGAGGTAAATTGGTCCGTACAAAGTTGCCACCACTGGCGATGGTGACCGACTTCGGTTGCGACGCGCGTGGTTTGAAGCGCCCCTGGAGCGATCGAGAGTGGAGTGAGACTCGTCCGGACGGCATACGTATAACTACGGTCGCGTCAGTAGACCTACGCAATTGGCAGTCGGTAGGTTTAGGAAAAACATTTCCACAATCGCTGATGGAAAATGGCGGAACTCATCGACATCCGCTGGAACAAGACCATTATTTACAATAATTTACGCAATTGTCGAATTGGTCTATGGATTGCACCAAAGAGCTTAAGTACATGCCTATTCAACGACTCACAACGACAGCCAACACCAGCAGCAAGATGGGACTATCATTGGAGTTGGGATCTGGTGAGACGAAACGTGGAGTTCACTACCAATGAAGACTGAGCCTGTGTCGGATTCAGCTATTGCTCATCCCGAAGTCCCGGCGGATGAAGCCACACGGCAGCTCACCCGCATTTGGCAGGAGCTCTTGGGTCTCGATTCAATTGCTCCGAACCAGAACTACTTTGATTTAGGTGGTGATTCGTCTCTGGCTGTTCATCTGTTCGTTCAGATTGAGCGTGCCTTCAACGTCAAGTTGCCCCTTGCCACGCTTTTCGACGCACCGACCATCGAAGAACTTGCGCAGGTTCTGCGTAGTGAGGCCTCGCCGTCAGGATGGTCGCCGCTTGTTCCCATCCGAACTACCGGTTCGCGATCCCCGTTTTTCTGCATGCATGGCGCGGGCGGAAATGTTTTGATTTATCGCGACCTTGCACTGCGTCTTGGCGCTGAGCAGCCGTTTTATGGATTGCAGTCCCCTGGCCTGGACGGTAGCTGCGAACCGTTGACGCGAATCGAAGACATGGCCACCAGGTATCTCAAAGAGATCCGCAGGATACAGCCACACGGGCCCTATTTTTTGGGGGGCTACTGCTTGGGTGGCACCGTTGCATATGAGATCGCTCAACAGATTCGAGCGCAAGGAGAGCGCGTAGCGCTGCTCGCGTTATTCGACACCACGAACTGGTCCAAGATCCCTCTGCCTACGATGTGGAGCAACAGCTACTACGCCATCGAGCGCCTGTTTTACCACGCGGCCAATTTTTTCCGTCTGAAATCCGCCGGCAGGTCTCAATTCTTGCAAGAGAAAGTGAAGGTGCTGCGAACCCGAATTCCCGTGTGGCGCGGCATGTTGCTTGCGAAATTCACTAAGAACGCTTCCGCGGTCAAGTCAGAACCGCTGGTGCTGGCGAAGATCTGGCAGGCCAATGATCAGGCGGCATTAACCTACGTCCCGCAGCCCTATCCGGGCGCCGTCACTGATTTTCGTCCCATAAAACAGTATCGGTTGTTCAACAAGCCTGACGCAAAGTGGGATCGTTTGGCGCAAGGCGGGCAGCAGGTCATCGTGCTGCCTGCATACCCCGCCGGAATGCTGCTCGAGCCATTCGTTGAGCATTTGGCGGCTGCTCTAGAGAAATCCATTCGGGATGCAGTTCGCGATTGCGGAGCGAACTAGCTCCTTCGCGAGCTGCCCTACACCCAGAAATTCGCAGGAGGAGTCACTTGGGATCCGCAGACGGCTGGTCGAAAACCTGGACTTATTTCGAAGGTGCGTGGCAGGAAGGCAACGTGCCGATCATGGGTCCGCGCACGCATGCCGCATGGCTTTGCTCCGTGGTATTCGACGGCGCCCGATATTTTGAAGGGGTTGCGCCCGATCTCGAACTCCACTGCGCGCGCGTCAACGAATCCGCCACGAAACTCTTTCTGAAGCCCACGGTTTCTACGGAAACCTGGGTCAACCTGGCGCGAGAAGGCTTCGCGCGATTCGATAAAGACGCCGCGCTTTACATCCGGCCCATGTATTGGGCGGAGAAAGAGGGACCGTGGGTCCAGGCGCACGATCCAGAATCAACGCGCTGGTGTCTCTCCATTTACGAAGCGCCGATGCGCCCGCCGAAAGGCTTTTCGGTTACGTTGTCTCCCTACCGGCGGCCGACCGTCGAAACAATGCCAGTCGACGCCAAGGCCGGATGTCTCTACCCGACCAATGCTCGCGCCCTTTTCGAAGTGCATGCCCGCGGTTTCGACAACGCGATTGTCTGCGACATGCTCGGCAACGTCGCCGAGCTGGCTACCTCTAACATTTTCATGGCGAAGGATGGCGTGGTGTACACACCCATCGCGAATGGAACTTTTCTGGCAGGCATCACTCGCCAGCGAGTCATCGGCCTGCTGCGCGATAACGGCGTGACGGTGATTGAGAAGACGCTGACCTACCAAAACTTTCAGGCAGCGGATGAAATATTCTCGACGGGAAATTACTCGAAGGTTGTCCCGGTGACTCGAATTGACGATCGCCCTCTCCCATTCGGTCCGTTGTACACGAAGGCACGAGAACTTTACTGGGCGTTTGCGCATTCGTGATCGGCACTAAGCTTGAGACTCCTGATTCGATCGGGCAGGTGCAGCTAGACCAGTTTGATTCGGCTCGATGAGATGCGACGTGAAAACTAGTTCCAGCTCTGTAGCAATAGACCAGCTCATTCCGATATGGGAGCGCGTCCTGCAGCGCTCGCCCATCGGAGTGAATGACAATTTCTTCGACCTGGGCGGCGACTCACTGCTCGCGGTCAATCTTTTCTTCGAAATCGAACAAGCGTTTGGCCGGGAAATGCCGCCCGTCATGATTTATCAGGCGCCCACGATCGCGGCGCTGGCGGCGGAGCTGGAACTACCATCCGCATCGCGCCTCCCCGCACTGGTATTGCTCAAACCCGGAAACAATGAACCGCCGATCTTCATCGCCCACGGATTGGGCGGCAGCGTAATCGATTTTTATCAGCTGGTGAAGTATATCGACTCACCGCAGCCGATCTATGGCATGCAGGCGCGTGGACTTGACGGTGTGGACGAACCGTTCGACCGCATCGAGGACTTGGCGCAATTTTATCTCAACGCAATTAAGGAAATTCAGCCGCACGGTCCCTACTACCTGGTAGGCTATTCGCTCGGCGGCCTGGTCACTCTGGAAATGGCGCAACGACTAACGCAAGGCGGCGAACAGGTCGCGCTCTTGGCCTTGCTCGAGTCTTATCCTTACTCGAAATTTCTGGCGTTTGGACAGCGGTTGCGCCTCGCCGCGCGCGTCGCCAAGCATCGAGCTCACACTCTGCGCCGATTACCTTTTCGTGATGCGGCTTCCTACATCATGCTTCCCTCCAGACGCAGGTTCTACTTTGCGCGCACCATCAACTCCAACGGCAACGGAAACTCAAGGAGCGAGCTGCCGAATGCCGGAGTGGTTTCCCCCACCATGCAGCGCGCGCGCGACACCGCTTACCTGGCATTGAGTCGATATCAACCCCGCTACTTCGCCGGCAAAATCAAGTTCGTGAGAGCCGGGCTTCTTACCGACTTTCCAAAAGACCCCGTCGCGGTCTGGGCAAAATTGGTGGCTAAGATTGAATGCGAGACTGTCCCCGGTGACCATCTGGGAATCGTCGGCACGCACTTCGAAGCCCTCGGTTCGGTCATCTCAAAGTATTTGCGCGAGTCGTCGCACAATTAATGGCCAATTGTCGCTGCCCTCGGTAATCCACCAGAATCCGCCGGTCGTGACACTGCACGCCCCTGTGATCCAACTTCGCGATCACTTTCGCATCACCGAGCCGGGACCCAATCCGATATTCTGGCCTGCGCGCACTTGCTGGCGCATTGGCGGAAGGTGATAACATCGTTTGCCGGATTTTCGAATCGAGACTGCGGGAGGTAATTCCTAACCAATATGAACGGCGCCGAAAGTCTAATCCGCACGCTGATTGGTGGAGGAGTCGACACCTGTTTCACGAATCCAGGCACGTCCGAAATGCATATCGTTGCGGCGCTCGACCGCGCAACGGGAATGCGTTGCGTGCTCGCACTGTTTGAAGGCGTCGTCACCGGAGCGGCGGACGGTTACGCGCGCATGGCCGAAAAACCGGCGTGCACATTGCTGCATCTCGGACCTGGCTTGGCTAACGGCGTCGCGAATCTGCACAACGCGAGCCGGGCGCAAGTCCCCATCGTAAACATCATCGGCCAGCACGCCAGGTACCATCTGCTCTAC
>Ga0182024_10013583_pt1 | contig 15863 bp, 16 predicted proteins | sample P32metaG_FD_120480 | JGI IMG/M metagenome (GOLD analysis project Ga0182024, IMG submission 120480) | Permafrost microbial communities from Stordalen Mire, Sweden - P3-2 metaG (Illumina Assembly) | ecosystem: Environmental > Terrestrial > Soil > Wetlands > Permafrost | place: Sweden: Stordalen... | reverse complement strand
TGTTGGTTCCCTCAAGACGTGGGAGGGTGTAGGCGTGCAGTTTTTCTGCAAACTGCTGTTCTTTGGAAATCGCCACAAATTTGGTCGGATAAATTCCCGCAAAACCCAGCCAGTTTCTTCCTTCCAATAGTTCCGTGGGCTCAATGGCGGCATCACCCATCCCTATATCGAGATGAAACTTTGTAAAAACCCGACCGGCCAATGATGCGGTTACCGGATACCGGGCGCCGCCTTCCGGTGCAGCATTCAGGTCCATCATGGGCTGACCTATGGTAAAGACGAAAAAGTCCTTCAAATCCTTGGCCACGCCGGTCTGCAAATGTTCGAGGACTCGCCCCTTCCTCTCGGACGTGGCATCGACGGGAAGAGACAAATCGATATCTTTCGTTGTGCGCGCCGTTCGCAGTCTCAATTCCATGGCGTAACCACCCTTGAGTAGCCACGGTGCGTTCTGTTGGGAAAAAAGACGCGCAAGCAACCGATCAAACGAAACCTGCCGGCGCAAACGCTGGAGATCGATTCCTTCGGTTCGTTCCATCGTATTCAGACGCGCTTCAAGGGCAACGCGGAAGGCAGCAGCAGTGGCATACTGGCGTGGCTCATCTTTCATGCGGACCTCGCATTCAATCCTGGACGTCGAAACAGGGAAGAGGGCAGCTTATGGCGGCATTGCCTGACTTCGTTTTCAGTAATCAGTCCACGTTTGCGAGCCCCGGAAAATGCCTGAGCCAGCAGATCAGGTGAAAGTTCCTGTGATTCACCCAGATCGAGAATGGCCCTCATTGGACGCGTAACGCGAAACCCCTCACGCTCTTCTATTGCCCCGGCGGGAAGGTCGGCATAGTGCAGGACAAGTGCAGGCGGTATTTTGGAATTCTTGCGAAAATTCAGAGGCACCGTCATGTGCAGCTTGGCCGGCATCAAATCCGACAGGTCATGTATGCTGAGCGCCGTTTGATGCGAATAAACTCCCTGCGGATGATCCTGTCGATCTCGTGACCAGAGAGACCAGCGAACAAGATCCGGGCGCTCGTTGGCCGGAAAATGCGTCAGGCGGAAAATGCCCCGGTGTTCACGCTCCCAATTTCCCGCGCGTACATGGTAGGTATGATTCGTACGATCAAACCCCGCTTCCTCTGCCTGTTTTGCGGTAAAATAGCCTCCCTGGCTTTCCGCCACCGCGAAAAGCCTGGCTTCGGATTCCTGGGAAGACCGTTTCATAACGCAAGGATAGCTTGCACCAAGCGGTCCTAGCCGCAACACAAATAGCGTAATTCTTACGCTATTTGAGAGATTCACCCCTTCGGCATGGACCAAAATCGTGCGCTGGCTGCGCCAATCACGAGGGCTCTTCGATGGGCAGATGCTAAATCTGATTGATGTGCGCCTGCATAGCGTTAATCTCTACGGCCTGTAATCCTCCAACGCGGGCAATGAAGGGTCCATTCAAATGAGCGGCAAACCGTGACGCTTGTTGATTTTGACTTTGACCATTTACAAGTCTTCGCGAGGCGTAGCTTATTACGCATGCCGCTCGTGCGCGAGTAATCGAGACATAGAGGAGCCGCGCTGCCTCAAGAACCAATCCGGGATAGGGTGCTCGTCTCGCACCAGGTAGGATTGTTTCCTCCAATCCGGGGATAAACACAACTCTGGCAGACAGTCCTTTTGCGCCATGCATCGTCATGAGCCGGACACGTTGCGGCAAGACTTGGGCCTGGGGAACCGGCTGACCAACCCGTGTATAAACTGTTTGAAGGATGGTTACCTGCTGTTCATCGTTGTTGGACCAAATGAAATCGCGAAGTTCCTGAAGAGTCATCTCCTGAGGTAAGGGAGCGACGAAATCCTGCCAAGCTTGGGCGTCTGGAGGACTGATTGCAGCGGCGATCATGGCGTGTAGATCGGCAACGCGAACTCCAAGAAGATCGTCAGATTGCCATCCGGCGATTTGGCCGCAGACTGCTCGTGCGGCGTTCAACGCAGCCAAAGATCGACCGGTGAATATTCCGACTGGCAATATCTGATAGAAAATGTCTCGGTAGTTGAGAAGGTTATCGATGACCAGTTGACAGACGGCATTAGATGTCCGTATACCGACGCCAGCGCGGATTCCTAGCAGGGTGCGGTGAGCAATGTAGTCATTACCGTCACATATGATTCTGAGCAATGAAAGGATGAACCTACCGGCCTTCGTATCGAGAAAGGTTTCAGTGGACGCGGAAGTGAACGGCACGTTTGCCCCTTCCAGGCGAATCGCAATCTCTCGTTCCAACGCTCGGCTATTGCTGAGAAGGATAAGGATGTCTCGGGGTGCAGTGCCGGCAGCGATTAGAGCAGCACACGATGCCGCAATTCCTTGTGATTCGCCGACACCAGTGCCAAATCTCCAGCGATGGACCGCGCCGGTGACTGGAGGATTGCACTGAGCATATAGAGAGACTGATTGTTTTGGAACGCGATTTGGTGATGGAAAGGAAATGATGAGCCTATCGGCAGCAGCTAGAACTTCTGGCATGCAGCGAAAGCACTCATTGAGCTGATGAAGGCCGGCTGCGGGATAGAGTTGAGGTATACGTTGAATACCTGCAGGGTTAGCAAACCGGAATGAATAGATACTCTGGTCGTCGTCACCAGCCGCGAAAAGAGTTACGCCCTGATTCGCCAACCCATGGATGAACTCTAAGTCCATCGGATTCAAATCCTGGAACTCGTCGACAATCAGATGTTGAATGTGAAGCAGTTGAACGGGATTTATCGTCCCTGCGTTGACTTCCTGCACGCATTGGCGCACGATCTCGCCTGGGAGGACGCAGGAGTAGGCTTGAGTGCGTGCTCCGTGGTAGGCGATAAATGCGCCCGCCTCCATCTGGTTTATTGGAGGGTCAGGCGGTAAGTAATTCGGGGGTAAATATACGCCAGTGCTCCAGAATGCCTCATGGTATCGTCTGATTTCTTCCCGACGCAGCTTAGAAGCAATCGTACTGGTTTCGCCAAACTCTGCATCGAAGATAGTTTCCAATTCCCATTGATCCAGAACCAGTGGGTCGGCGGGGAATCGTTGAAGGAGCCCTGCTGCACGGAGAGTGCGGAGGGCCAAAGAATGCAGGGTGCTTACCCGTACCTGGGAACCGACGGCGCCGTGTCCGTGAGCATCGCAGTACGAAAGAATTCGTTCTTTCAAGTCTTTAGCCGATGCTCTCGTGAATGAAACGGCGTATATGGAACCTGGCGGGATGCCCTGATCTAGCAGCCAGCAAACGCGTTGTTCAATTGACGAAGATTTTCCGGTTCCGGGTCCAGCAATGAGGCGCGTTTGAGCGGTGGCTGACTGAGCAGCTGCGCTTTGGGTAGCTTGCGCGACAGCAATTGCATGAGGAGGGATGGGCACGGATTTGTTTTAGTCGGTGGAGTCTCCTTTAATCAAGCGTCAGGAAGATGAATCAGGGCTTGTTGGTCACCTAGAGGATTGAGCGAGGGAGGGCACCCAGGGTTCAAGAAGATGAGCCCGAGTTGCGTGAACCGCTCGTCTCCGATAAATTCAAAGAATGTGCGGTCGCTACAGACTGAAAGACCCGAAAAAGGCCTTCGACTGGATGGAGGTCGTGCCGTCGTCTAATTTCCTGCCGCGATTCAATATCGCCCCTACGCAGCGTGTGCCAGTCGTGGCCGCTCTCGGCCGGGTGGAGCAGATGAGGTGGGGGATCGTTCCCGTGTGGTCAAAGGAGACATCGAAGGCCCTCATCAATGCGCGGTCGGAATCGATCCGGGAGAAGCGCTCGTTCAAGTCAGCCTTCGCCAGCCGTCGTTGTCTGGTGCCGGCGGATGGCTTTTACGAGTGGACGAAAGTTGAAAGACGTCCGCACTTTTTCAGCGTGGGTGGAGGCGGCCCGTTTGCCATCGCCGGAATTTGGGACACCGCTGAAGAAATGTCTCGGTGCTGTTTCCTGACAACGTCGGCGAATTCGGTGCTCCAACCCATCCATGATCGAATGCCGGTCATCGTTCGTCGCGGGGATTGGGAGGAATGGCTTTCAACCGGCGAACTGGGCGATAAGGGGTTCGAACGAATCACCGCCCCATACGCTGGTGAAGAGATGTCGGCGCTTCCGGTCTCGCCGCTGGTCAACAGCGCCAAGGTCGATGATCCAAAGTGCTGCGAAGGGTGGGACTCGGCGCGGATTGATATCCCATCGAAAGTGAAGATGATGCGGAAGGAGCCCGCGAAGACCGACAGTCAGCAGACGTTTGGATTCTAAGCCCGCCTGAAGTGATTGCAGTTGAGGAGCTTGACACTTCATCCGACCGCCCTGTAGGCATAGGAAAGTGATTCACCTTTCCCCTCAGTTTCATGCCGAGCATCCAGGAGCATTATTATTTTCCGGAAAATGAATGGAGGTCTGAATGTACATCCCGGCGGCGAATATCGACGACCTGTTGATGCGGGTTTTTGACCGGCTCTTGAGGACCAAGAACCGCGTCACGCCGACTCGTGGCGGCACCGCCGAAGAGATCGGCATTCTTCTGAAACTTAGCAATCCAAGAGCGCGGCTGAGCCGCACGGAAACGAAAGGCAAAATTTTTAGCTGTTTGGGCGAATTAGTGTGGTATCTCTCTAAGAGCAATGGCTTACGATTCATTGAATACTACCTGCCGCATTACAAAGAGAATTCAGTTAATGGTAGATCTCTTTACGGCGCGTATGGCCCTCGGCTATTTACGCTGCATGGGAAAATCGACCAAATAGCAAACGTTCTCGATCTTCTTAGACATAAACCAACCTCGCGAAGAGCAGTGATTCAACTGTATGACGGCGAAGATTTGATGGACAGAAAGCGGAAGGACGTTCCTTGTACCTGCACATTGCAATTCCTGATTCGGAATCGAAAGCTATACATGGTTGCTAATATGCGTTCAAACGACGCATTCTGGGGGCTTCCGCATGACATATTTGCCTTTACCATGCTTCAAGAAATAATGGCGAGGTCTCTCGGAGTGGAACTTGGAACATATAAACACATGGTAGGCAGTCTCCACCTTTACGACAAGCATATTACAAAAGCACAGAGGTATCTGGAGGAAGGTTGGCAGGAGACAATTCCGATGTCTCCGATGCCACTCGGTGATCCGTGGCCGGCCATCAAAAGGTTAGTTAAGGTAGAAGCGCGAATTCGAGGCGGCGGCAAGATGACGGAAGAGGAAATGGAAAACAAAGGATACTGGGCGGATTTAGCTCGACTGCTTCAAGTCTATTGGCACGTGAAGAATGCCGACGGTCAGGCTATTCCCGGGATCAAAGGCAAAATGTCGTCGCCGGTATACAAGCCGTACATCCAGCGAAAACAAAAAGCAAAACCGGCATCCGGTCCTCCCGAGCAACTTCCTCTTGGTCTTTCTGGCTCAGGCAATCAAAAAAGGAAACTTCGGCATTGACGGTGTCGAAGAGATTTTACATAAGTACAACGAACTATGGAAGATGTGTACAATGAATGCTACCTTATCAACTTTAATTGAGAAGCTTGGCAATCTTGGCATCGCCGAAGCAAAGGTGATTCCGTGGGGCTGTCCTGTCCCGTCCTTTGGCGATCTTTCTCGCTCGCGGATCGCAACTCTCGGGCTCAACCCGAGCAATCGAGAGTTCGTTGACGAAGCGGGGAATGAGTTAGATGGAACCGCCCGGCGCTTTCATACCTTAACCTCTCTTGGGCTCAATCATTGGTCAGATGCCAGTCCTAAGCACCTGGAGTTAATAATGGAATCCTGCCGCGCTTACTTTCTCCGGAATCCGTACGATGGATGGTTTCGGCAGTTAGAACATATCATTTCCGGGACTGAGGCATCATATTACGATACCACGGCGCAAGCATGTCACTTAGACCTGATACCATATGCCACTGCCTGCAAATGGACAGGTTTGTCGCTCGATGAAAGGCGAGCCCTTTTGAAGGTAGCTGGGGATGCGCTCGGACATTTACTGAAAGATTCCCCGGTCCGCGTTTTAATTCTAAATGGTAGGTCCGTGGTCGAGCAGTTTCAGCAGATGGCTAAGGTGTGCCTCGAAAAGAGAGTGATGCCCAGATGGGCGCTGCGGCGCGGTGGAGACTCGCGCGTCGCGGGATTTGCGTATAAAGGAAAAGTGAAAATGCTGGAAGGCATAAAGTTTAGGCGAGAGATTTTGGCGCTGGGCTTTAATCACAATATCCAGAGTAGCTTTGGAGTGACGACGGAAGTCAGGGCGGCTATTCGGAATTGGATCACCGATGAAGTGAAGGGCTTCAGTATATGAGAGCGCGGGACCGTGCCCGAGGTCGGGAACTGGACGGCGCCTTGGTCGCATTCAACCGACAGATCCATCCCTTACCGGGCATTAACAACTCGGCGAGGCGGGAGGCGCTTGTAGAGCAATTAATCGAAAGCATACGTCGCGTCAGGTATATCGAAGTGATTCAAAACTATGGGATCAGCGAATTGCGGGCCGATGGCGCAAGCGATATCTTTGATCCGCTGAGAGCGGCGGTACTGCGGCGAGAGCAGGGAGAATTGGAAGACGCTTTTTGGCTGGTCTTTCTATCGGTTCATTTTGGAAAGCACCGGCGCGCTGGGTGGCGGCTAGCCGGAGATGTCTACGGGTGCCTGGGTGGCAGGAGAACGTGGAATTGGGAGCGGATCAGTACAGATGTAGCAGGATTTCGGCGCTGGATAGGTGCTCATCAAGAGGATTTGAAGCGTGACGGTGTGGTCTACTTTGGGAATCATCGAAAATACGAAACTCTTAAGCCGGAGTCTCATAGGGGAACGGCGTCGGTTTTTGACAGCTATGTCAATTGGATACACCCGCCGAGAACGCACCTAGAGCTCGTGCAGGCGGGTGCAGACGAAGTGGGCGATGATCCGAGAGATTTATTCGATTACCTGTACCGCTCAATGAATGTGCTTTCTTTCGGGCGGACGGCAAAGTTTGATTACCTCACCATGCTTGGCAAACTCAGATTGGCCAGGATTGAGCCCGGGACACCTTATCTTCATGGCTCTACCGGCCCCGTGAAAGGAGCGCGGTTGTTATTTGGCCCGAATCAGGGGGCGCCAGTGCGCGAGGAAGTGCTCGATGCCCGTCTGGTGGAGCTTGGGAATCACCTTCATGTCGGCATGCAAGTAATTGAGGACGCTCTCTGCAATTGGCAAAAGCATCCGAATCGCTTTGTTCCGTTCAGAGGTTGAATCCGCTCAAATGGCCGTCCACCGAAAGCGTCTCTTCAGGTTGTTCAGTTGGCGTTGAGTGAAGTGGCCACGGTGTTGAAGTTGTCCGACGACGATTCCGGGAGAGACGCCGATCTGCCTGGCGAATCGCATTACTTGCCGACCATCGACGGGGAGTTTGAGAAGGGCGTTTTCAAACTGAGGAGGGATGAGAACATTCGCCGCGAACTGATTTGCCTCCGCTTCCGCCTCGCTCGAAGGAAGATCAGAGCCCTCTAAAAATAGGGAGGGGCTGTGAAGTATCAAATGACCGGCCTCATGAAAGAAGGTAAACCAGAAATGGTCATCTGAAAGGTAACGGAAACTAAGCATTAGGAGTGCCTTCTCTGGCGAGATGAACTGAGTAGCACCACTGGCACGGCAGCCGGTAGGAGAAGGTGTGATGGCAACAGCGACACCGCACGAGGCACATTGCTGAACAAGGGTCGGAATGAAAAGTTTTGGGTCAGCGGTTCGAGTCAAGGCTCGGACGGTTGGTAGAATGCTCTTGAATCGTTCCAGGCTCCAGGGCTGGCAGTTGACTAAGGCGCTTTCGAGTTCGCCGCGGCGTAGCCACGCTGCTACTGAGGCAGCTTGGGAGGCGAATGTTGGAGACGTTCTAAATACTGCCAATTCCAAGACCTCGTCATATTTATCTCGCCAGGCCTCCGCGGTTTGAACACCGAAGAAATGCAGACATTCATCTTTGAGTTCGGCCTTCGGGGCGGGCTTGATCCAACCGAATTTAACCATATCCCTGACCGGTAGATCGGTTAACCATTCATCCTCGTCGCTTCCTTTCTGTTCATCTTGGATGCGCGTTAGGTCCTCCCGATACTGCGCTTCCCTGGTCATCCAAAAGGTAGCAGAAGCGCCAAGGACACGCGCCAACTGCTCGGCAGTTTCTGTAGTGATGGCGATGCGACCGTAGAACAAGTCGGTCGCGGTCTTGGCGGTACAACGCATCTTGGCGGCGAAGTCCCTCACCGAAAGGTTCATTTCCGCAAGGATGTCAGTGATGGTCTCCCCGGGGGGTGAAGCCCAATCGGGCGAAAAATCATTTTGAGTCGGCATGGTCTCCCTCAATTTGGAGGATTTTGATCCGACTGATGAGCGCCCAGTCCACGGAGCCGTCCTTGAGCAACGGCACGCTATTGTGATTGGCACAAAATAGAATCCGGAATCCGTGCAAGAGGGCGACTGACATGCATTCGCGATTTGCATAGGTGAGAACGGTGGGCCGGCCCGCCAGTAAATCCTTTGGGGATTCGGCGGCACGCATATCGGCTAATCGTGCCCAAAGCTTCTTGGCGACTTTATCACCAAAGTCGTTTTGAGCCTTCGCCTTATTCTCGCAGCGTCGCCGGAGGAGTCTGCTATCGAAAGTGAGTTCCAACCACTCGATGATTGTCGATGTGGTGATGAAGGCAAACTCAAACATGCATCGACGGCTTTTTGTTTACCATGCGACCAGCTAATTAGTTGGGGCTGACTGGAGGGCTTTTCCAATGGGAATGTCTGCGGCGAGCAACTGATATTCGTCGATCTCGTCTACTTTAACCCATTCGAGCCGATCATGGACTTGAGGAGTAAGTTCCCCGGAAATCCAGTCGGTACGAAAGGCGATAATGTGAAAAGACCCATGCTCGTAATGGTGCTCCGTTTCCAAAAATAGGCCGGTGATCTCCACAGTGATTTGAAGCTCCTCTTCCAGTTCACGCACGAGGCACTGCTCCGGGGTTTCGTTCGCTTGAACCTTCCCTCCGGGAAATTCCCAGCCGCCGGCCAGTTTGGAGCTTGGGGATCTCCGCCCGAGGAGAACCCGTCCATCACGCTCAATGATGGCGGCTGTCACAAGCTCCGTGGCCTCAGGCATGGGTAAAAGTAGCACGGAAAATTTTGGAAGAATCCGGGGCATTTCACGGCCGGCCGAAGTTCCTCCTTTCCCAAATTCGACAGGCCATCTTTAACGGAGAATCGGTGAGAACGCCATATCAAATTGCGGAAGGTGGCCGACTTGGGACGGTATTCGATCTTCGAGGTCGGCAGAGTGCGTCAAGCAGCGGGTTTCCGGCGGACTTGCGCCTATGGTTTCGGAGCCCGGGGTCGAGGAAACAAGGCCATTCTCGTCTTCAAGTGCCCGGTGATAAGGGCGACGGGAGATCGGCGTTGTGGGGTCAAGGACGAAAAAGTCACCCACAATTTTTAATGGAAAACCACTTCCGACTTTCCTTTACGATGAAATATCACAACAGAGCCCAAGTTGACAGCGAGAATAGCGTAAGGGACTCCACTCAAGGGTCTTATGAAAAACGGCAGCCGTCCGATGTTGACACCCTACCTATTAGGGTGAAGACGAAGCCTAATTCTGATTGGAAAAACGAGCATGTGGCCAAGAAGCGCCGACGTATGCTCGGTCTGACCCCACCGTATCAAACCGACATCGCATATAACCTCCCAGCCGATGGCAAAGGCGAGTCACCTGAAAAGCTAGCCCATGAATCACCCGATGAGGCTTTAGAGCGTGGCGACTGAGAGGAGTTCTTCGACAGCGATGGCGTATGCCCCTTGGGTTCTCGCTCGCCCCGTTCCCATCGGGCAAGGGTGCTTGGGTCGATACCGAGTTGCCGGGCGAAATCCTTTTGAGTGGTCCCGAGTGCCGTGCGATGGTTGACGATCTGCTGTGCCAAGGTGTCACACTTTTGGAGCGGGTTGAAGCCGAGAAATTCGACGACCTTGGGCATGTGGTGGATGCGAGGGGAGGCATATCCCTTCTCCCAATTTACCACCGTCATTTCATCGCAGCCGATGATTTCGGCCACGTCGAGCTGGCGGAGCTTGAGGTCGAGCCGCCGCTTGCGGATTTCTTCACCCAAGGTTTTTGGGGTGGCGGGATAGCCCTTCTTCTCCGTAGAGTGTGGCCCCCATGGGCAACGCAACCCACGTAGCATCACCTTGCAAGAAGGTAACGCATCCCTGCCCCTGTGGATACTACGGGAATCCGCGGCGTGAGTGCCGATGCGGGAGCGCGGCTGGGCCTGCGGGCGGCGAGCTGGGAGCGAAGGCGTAGCGCCGCCTGGGCGCTTGGTCTCGCATCCTCTGCGGCGGACGGGATGAACTGCCGGTCCCGAAGTCTGCGAAGGGAACGATAGCTGATCCCGTTCGGTGGTGGCTTTTCACTCATAGCTCGCCTCGCAGGCCTGTTCGTCGCGGTGCTGCTTTTCGATGCGCCGGTCGTTCTGTTCGGCGGAATGCGCCAGCCGGCGAAGCCCATCGGTGCTCATCGGAAATGGCGGATACAAGACTTCTTCGTCTTCGGGAGTCTGCCCACTCGCCTCTTCCCAGCGGGCGAATTCTCCCGATTCCTTCAGTACGCTCCGCTTTTGATCTTCGCTCAATGCATCCACCATCGCCGCCTTGAAAACGACAATCACCGCGTCGGTGAGCCTGCCGTCGAGGCCGGAGCTAAGGTCGAAAAGATTGATCAGATGAAGGCCGTTCCAAAGCGACCAGACGAATTGGCGAAGACGCCTCCCGCCTCCGGTGCTCCAGCCGGTTTCGAGATAATCGGAGATCGTCTCCAGTGCTTCATGGAGCTTCTCCGGTGAAACAGATTCCCGCCGCTCTTTCACTCGCTGCATTTCGCGGGCAAACTCGTTGAGCGTGGCCTGCTGCTCCTCTTCGGTCGGAAAGTGGGTGATTGGCTCCCGGTCAGGCATCGTGATCACCCCTTTCTGAACCATGAACAGACTTTCCCATTCGGGTCGATGGGCGGCAGGAGCGTTCTTTTGAAGCCGCGTTCCGCGTGAACCAAAACGCATGTGTGCTTCGGCAGGCCGCGCAGGACGTAAGGCTTGATCTTGTGCTCCTCCTGCTCGCTGTAATTGCTCGTCGTCCTGCCATAGGAGAAGCCCCATGAGCGTTTGATGAATTTCTTCTTCCCAAGAAAATCGGCGCTCTCGACCGCACCTTCTTCGTCGGCGGCTTTGAAGATCATGCGATTGCGGAGATTGAGGGTCAGCACCTTCGCTTTGTCTTTGCCCAGCGGCGGAATGAAAGAGGTGGAAGATTGCGCGGCGGCGACGACCGTCCCTTGCGCCTCGCGAATCACGTCCACGGAGTTGTAATCACTCATCCCGTCCTCGCTCGCAGTCATAAAACGCTGCGCTTCGTCAGCCCATAAAATGAGCAGATTGTCGTCCCGGCGCTGCTCTTTCGGCTTGTCGAAACGGCGCAAAACGTGCGTGTAGAAAAGCATCTTGAGAAACGTGTTTACGTAACGCCGCTCGGTCTGGAATTTCTGCGGCATGGCTACACAAATGATCTTTCCGCGGTCGATCTCACCGAAATCGAAAGTGTTTTCCGAAGGACAAAAAACCTGCGTGATTTCCGGCGTGAGGAAATGCTGAAGGTAATTCGCAATGGTCTCTTTCACCCCGCCGATTTGCTCCGGAGGCTGGTTGAGAAAGCGGTTTTTGAAATGATCGTAGAGCGCGTTGCGCCGCTCTGTCGGGTATCCATCAAGCAGGTCGCCAAGCGCCTCGTTCATGTCCTTCTCGTCTAGCAAGAGGCTGTAGGCATTCTCCAGCGTTACGTCAGCCCGGATTTCGTAAAGGGTTTCAAACGCCTTCGCGATATGCGTCTGGGCCTGATTTTTGAAGAAGCCCTTGTCGCCCTGTTGTCCGAGACTCGACGCCGTATCGACAACGAATTTCGCATACGTGCTGGCGGGAATACTCCGGTCGGAAGTGAGGTTGTAAGCATGTAGCGGAGACCAAGCCGGCGCCGCGTTTTCCGGCTTGACCTGGAGCAAAATCAAATCGTTCTGGCGATTGAAGTGTGTGGCCATTTCCGAGAGTGTTTCCCAATAAAGTCCCTTGTCGTCGATGCAGACACCGCCCCATCCCGGCTCGTTCTTGAAAATCTGATAAAGCAGCGGCGTGATGCCGGACCGCGTTTTGCCGGAGCCGGTGTCGCCCGTGATAAGCCAACCGCAGCAGAAATCCTCGCGCGTCCACGAAAGCCCCCGGAATCGGACGATGGCCTTCCGCTTTCGTCCGCCGACGGGAAGCGCGAGCGCGTAGCACGCGAACAATCCGAAAGCTGCCGCCATGATTTGCGAAGCTGGCGCATCGAGCACTTGCAGGGAGTAATACCCGGCCGCCGCCGATAGCGCGGCGATGATGGCGTTGAAGATACTCATAAGGCGAACCGTCCGATGGCAATCCCTGCCGCGAGAGCAACCAAGAGCAGGAGAAAGAGAATCGCGGCGCGACCCCAACGCATCTGCCGCGCGGCCTCCGGGAATTTGCGCAACTCCTGAATCAGCTCCGTTGCTTGCTTTGCGAAGGTTTTCGTTCGCTGGTCGAGGAGTTCGATGGATTCGCGGAATTCCTCGAATGTCGGCGAGCGCGAGCCGTTCGCCGATGGTTCAAATGTCCGCAGATAAATGTGGAAAAGCTCCAGCGAAGCGAGCATTGGATCTCCATCCCGGATTCCGTATTTTTTCTGCCATTCGAGCACGGCATTTTGCAGCGCGAGATTACGCTCCTCTGCGGTCACGATGTTGCGCCTCCTGGCTGTTCCGCCTGGGCGTTTCTCTTTTTCGATTTGCCGCCGTTCCTCAGTTGCTCCGCACCGGGCAGGAGCAAATCGCGCGCAACGTCGATTTGCCCGTAAAACTTCGCCTGCCAGTTCTTCAACCTCTGCCGGTCCACGAGACTGAAATCGCTTTGCCCGATGGCCGCTGTCATCGACAGATTGGTTTCGTTCAACCCCGTCACGAGCCAGTCGTAGAGCTTCGGCATGACGATCTCGCGTCCCGCAAGTTCGGTGAGAACGCGATTGCGGGTGTGGCTTTGATCGTAAATTTTGAACTGCTCACTGTGCGCCTGATTTCTGACGATCACATACCGGCACTTCACGCCGAGCGCCTCGGCAATGATCTTTACTTGCTCGACGCTATCCGCCTCGTGGTTGACCGGAGAAACCACCGTGAGCGACGCGCCGAGTTCCTCCAAAATCTCGAACACTCGCACCTCTGCGAAGTAGTCGAGAAAGATGTCGGTCGATGCCGCCCGGCAATCGACGACGACAAGATTGCTCGTTTTAAGGCTGTCAAAGAGCCGGTCGATTTGCTGCACCTTCTCGATGTTGATGAATTCGGCTTCGTCGTGAAACCGCTTGAGTGTCGAGTTTTCGTTGTCGGTGTCGATGGCGCAATGCTCGATCTGGTGATCTTTGAGATACTGGACAAAGTTTGTGGCGAAGAAGCTCTTCCCGACGCCGCCTTTGCCGTTGACGATGATGTCGATTTGTTTGGTCATGGTTTTGATTAGACGTTTCTCGGATCGGCGATTCGCGGACCGCGTCCGCGCGGACTGCTTGCGGAGTGCGGCGTTTCGCCGCCTTCATGTCGGCGGCTGAGTATTTCGGCGACAACCGGGGGTTGTGGTTTGGATGTGATCGGTGCAGCCGGCTTTGCGGCGATGCGGCGACTTCGGTTTGGTGTGGTGGGCGCGCATACCTCCCGGCAAAAGCGAGCGACGGTGTTATGCGAAACGGTGACGCCGAGTTGTTTCAGCAACTCCGCGATTGTCCGGCACGACGCTTTCTTTGCTCGGAGCCGGATGATGCCTTCCTTGAACGGGAGCAGGGCGTGGAAGCGCGCTCCTACCGGCACTTCAAAAGATTGAACTTTAGCCTCGAAGAGTTGAATGATTTGTTCGCGGTCGGCACTCATGGGATAAGGAAGCGACACCCGGCGTTACAGCGGTGGGACGCGATTCGCGCGACCGCGATGACACGCCTGCACCGTGGCTGATACAGGGTTGTTACAAAGCAGATTTCTGCGTGGCCCGTGCGTGAGACGTGCGCAGTGACAAGCCTGTTACAGCGCGTGACAGCGCGGTTACAACGTATGAGACGCGGTTGATTCAAAACAGCGATTCGCCAGGGACGTGCTTGCAACATGGCCGTTACGAAACTGCCTAGCGCGAAGCTAGGGGTAGGGCGTCCCCTCTTTTAAGATTAGCTTTCATGGGTTCCATGAAAGCGCATCGGCAATGAGAATAAGCTCCCGAACGAGAGCTAGATTCAAAAAAGTTGGTCTATGAGATTCCTCTGACTCTCATGCTTTCCCCGAAAACCCAATACAACCTCAAGAATGCAAAGGAGTATTTTGAGGAGCATCTTTGCGTGGGTGACTACTACAGCGAAGGTGAGCACATCTCCGGTCAGTGGATCGGTAACGGCGCGTCCATGCTCGGACTTCTCGGTCATGTGAAGCGGGATGAGTTTCTGCGCCTTTGCGAGAATCTCCATCCACAGTCGGGTGAACTCTTGACCCAGCGGCAAAAGACAACGCGATGGATGCTGGATGAAAGAGGCGAAGAGTGCGAAACCGCCAATCGTCGCGTCTTTTATGACTTCACGATTTCTCCGCCCAAGGATGTTTCCATCCTGGCGCTGCTCGGAGCGGATCATCGGATCGCGGCTGCGCATGATCGCGCGATTGGGTCGGCCATTGCCGAGTTGGAGCAATTCGCCGCGACCCGTGTTCGGAGTGCGGGCAGTTTCGCGGATCGGCAAACCGGAAATATCGTCGGAGCGATTTTCCGGCATGATACTTCGCGCGCTCTCGATCCGCATTTGCACAGCCACTGCATCCTTTTCAACGCCACGCATGACGCGGCGGAGGGTCGCTGGAAGGCTTTGCAGAATTACGGAATGCTCGCGGCGCAGAAATACGTTGAGAACGTCTATTACCACGAGCTCGCCCGTGAACTCAGACGGTTCGGTTACGAAATCGAGAACCAGCCGCGCGGTGACTTCATCATCCGTGGCCTGCCACAGGAACTCCGGGAGAAATTCTCGAAGCGCCATTTGGAGATCGACGAAAAGACTCGCGAGCTGCTGGAGCGAGAGCCGCAGAAAGCGGCGGCCAATGTTGCTGAAATCCGGGAAAACATTGCGCACAACGAACGCTCCAGAAAAATCCGGGACGTCGGAGCCGGTAGGCTGAAGGAGCTTTGGGAAAGCCAATTGTCAGCGGGCGAAAGGCGTGCCGTGAAGAGCATAATAACCAAGGCGCAAGAATACCCGACCGTTTTCCATCAAGCCGGCGCCGCTGAGTCGCTGGCATGGGCGGAAGATCATTTATTTGACCGGAAATCGGTTGTCCGTGAGCATGAGCTTTGGCGACACGCCCTGGAGCATTCGCGGGGTTGCGAACTTGATGTTTCGGCTTTGAAAGAGGCAAGTGCCACACGCGATTATATCCGGGATCGGGACGATCCGCGCAAAGTGACTACGCGCGAAACAATGGGGCGGGAGTGGGATGTTTTGGAGCGCGCAAAGGACGGAATCGGCAAATTCGAACCTTTGAATGCGCTGTATCAAATCGGCGACCGGGAACTGGATTCGGACCAACGCGAAGCCGTGGAACGGATTCTGAATTCCCGCGATTATCTCACGCTGTTTCGCGGCGGTGCGGGCACGGGCAAGAGTTTTGCGTTGCGCGAGGTCTGGCACGGGTTGCAGCATGCCGGCCATACGACGTGTGTGATCGCACCACAGCGCCAGCAGGTGATTGATTTGCAACGCGACGGTTTCACCCACGCTCAGAC
>Ga0182024_10013582_pt1 | contig 15864 bp, 12 predicted proteins | sample P32metaG_FD_120480 | JGI IMG/M metagenome (GOLD analysis project Ga0182024, IMG submission 120480) | Permafrost microbial communities from Stordalen Mire, Sweden - P3-2 metaG (Illumina Assembly) | ecosystem: Environmental > Terrestrial > Soil > Wetlands > Permafrost | place: Sweden: Stordalen... | reverse complement strand
TCCCTGTCCCCCACACAAAATCTCCCAGGAATCAAGCGGGATTCCCACCTTATAATTTCAGGAATTGAACGGGAAATCTGTTTTTCATGGTTGAGACAGACCCACGTCCGCCACCTTATAAGCCAGGAATCCCGCGGGATTCCTGGTTGGCATACTGGATAGGAGCGATGTGTTTGTTTACTGTGGATGTATGTGCAGCGTGCTGATGGGATTTCTGTTTTAATTGGGACTGCGCCGGTACTTGGTTTCAACCACGAAACCGTATTTCCAGCGGGAGAATCAATTTTCCTTGGAATTCTTCCAGTTGATTCTTCTCCGGTTTTCAATGCCCAAATGGCCCTGCGACCTCAGCACATGCGACGCGCCGGCCCTCAGGTTTCATGGCAACTGTCCATTGTGTGGTAGGCATTTCTGCGGTCCCCACTTAAGCTCCCCAGAGCATGGCTGTGTCCGTCGCCAAGTGTGGCCCTCCAAACCATGGCTAATGTGACAGGACGACGCCCGTCGGTGGGGCAAAACCTTCCGCCGTTGTGAGGAAAGATATCTCCGGCTCCTCATCGATCAAATCAATCTGCCTGCGCTCTGTGGTCGTGCTTCATCCCTCCGCCATGGCACACCCTGTAAAGCCTCGTTACCTTCCGCTACGGAAAGTCTCCGTTACTTGAATGTCGGCGGGTTTAATCTCCACGTTGACGTCGACTTCGATGATGGGGTAACGTGGCTTGCGCGATTCCGTCTACTTCGAGTCAACCGGCCGTCCCGAGAGAGAGTCAACTTTGATCGACTGAGTGAAGTCGCCACGTATCAGCTGCTGCGAACCACTACTATACCTGTTCCTCGCGTTTTCGACTTTGCGTCCGATGACCCAGACAATGAAGTCGGAGCGGGATACATCCTGTTTGAGAAAATACCGGGACACCCCATGAATTGGAGCCTTGCGACTCCCGAACAGAAATCACACGTTTTTGATCAACTCATCGACATATATCTCCAGCTGGAAGACCTTCCAATGCCGGCAATCGGGCGCCCAGTCTTCGAAAGCCAGACCAAATCAGGGGTTGCTGTTGGGCCGGCTTTCTTTGACTATGATGCCAAGGGGGCAAGTGTTCCTTGCGGACCGTACTCAACTACATTGGATTGGTACACAGCACTCTTGAATCATCGGGCGCTGCTAATCGATCGCGGTGAATTTGGGACCGCCGCTCCGCATGATGCGCTCCTTGCGAATCGACACCTGTACAGTTGTCTTCGCGCCGGCATCGTGGAGAATGAATTTAATTTCGGTCCGTTCTTTCTCAGGCATGTCGATACCCGCGATGTTAACTTTCTCGTCGACGATAGCTACACTATCACCGGTATTCTCGATTGGGAATTGGCGATTTTCGCTCCGAAGGAGTATGCATTTCAAAGTCCCCTGTTTATGTTTGACATGGGCCATGTGTTGTCTGAGAATCGATTGAGTCCTGATGATGAGTGTTTCGCTGATCGTCTCGAAACCGTGGGGCGTCACGATTTAGCCAGACTAGTCCGAGGGGGAAGGAAGCCGTTTATGTTCGAGATGTGCATGAGAACGGACCCACACACTCGGTCTGTATTTGAGGAACATCTCTGTGTTATGCAGGAGATTCTAGGAGGGGAGCTCTGGAAAGTGCGTTCGTGGGATGCTTGGAAGGCGTCAATTCAGAAAACTTCCTGACGACATTCATCTCGACCAAACGATAATATTTATTTATTTATTTATTTAAATTTAGTTGATTTAAATAATATCTGCCTTTGTCTGGCGGATCCGATAAATCATAGTCTAGATTTGAGGCAACAATATGATTTGTCCGGGCGCTCCATTATCAACAGTATCTGTACGTATGTTATGGTTTCCTCTGACAAAATTTCAGTCACTAGCAATTTGGAGTTTCGCACGCCCTTAGTTACGATTTGCTTCTCGCAAGGCTTTAGAGGTTGATTCTGATTGCAGCTTCGAACATAAGGTTGGTAGTAACTTAACGGATTGAGACGAAATCCGTCCCGGTGAAAGAGTCGTTTCAACTTTGTCCACAGTACCAAAGTAAGCAGTGGGACCACCTCACACGTGGTACGCTGATCTGCGCGCTATCTCCAGCCAGCGTGCTGCCCGTTCAATTCCCGCTCTCTCCCAGTGTATCAGCGGCTTGCTATTATGATGTTGCAAGGATAGCAGAACATGTATATAATGCCGGCTACGCCCACCCACTTCCATAGCCAATCGCACAGACACTGCGGTACCACATCCCCGCGTAACATATAACGAAATCATACAGAATATGCCTGAGAGGTGTGATTCGCAAGGGTGTAGCAAGTGGGCGGTCACTGGTTTTGCTCAATGTACTGATCGTAAGTACCAACCAAGTCTCATTTTCATTCTAGATAAACCAGCTACTCCGGATTCGTCCGTAACAACGCAACCTGATCCAGCGCCCGCATGAATCAAATTTGAAAGAGGGGTCAATTAGTCAGAACAGAGTCTTCATCTATAAGGTTTAAAGCATGTAGTCTTATACTCGGAATGTTTTAATGTTGGAGAACAGAATCAATGAGAATGGAGATCGGGGGTGTCATTCTTTCATTGATAAGCATGTACACAGAATTTATTTCTATCATCATAAGCTGGAGTCGGGAAAACCTACAGTCCACAGCGCGCAGAACGGCAACATAAATTCGTTATTGGCTGTAGGGTGGGTCATGTGGTTGGGCTCTTGCTCCTAGATTCGGGAGCGGATGGTGCATCCGTGGGGGTGCGAACCCAATTTCACTATAATGGGCAGGCTGGCGTACAAAAACGGACTATCGGTGTTGGGCGGCACAGAGGTTATGCCGCAGGACGCTGGCGGCAGGTATTTGTGGTTCACGGTGTCGATCACGCGAACAATAAGGGGTTTGTGACTTCTAGCTAACACGCTGAAGCCGAGTTAGAATCGAATAATGACTAGACATAAAAAGTGGGCGGCGCGCCGTATTTGTGAGACCCCCAGTGATGAAATTATTCGCTGAACCCGAAAACTTACATTAGAATGAAATCTAACTACCCTTTAAATAGACAAACTATAGTACTGAGCAACGATGCCAAGGTGCTCTGACGCCTTGGTCAATCAAGAATTTCTCAATCCTTGGTTTTCTTTAAACCAAGGTTGCACAGCCTCGCCCAATTCCCGGCACTTTTGGACCTTGAATCGCTTAGACCAAGGACTTTTAACACCCAGCGCTTTGCCGTCCATTGCCGCCAGCCGCGAATTCCCCTACACTTTTGGGTTCCTCGCGGCAGACATTAGACTTCGCCGATTTGAATTCAGCCTGCACCACATATTCGCAATGTCGTCATACTGTCGTGGTCCTTTGGATTCTGTGAACGTGAGACCGTCATGACAAGATTTTTCGCAGTAATCGTGATTGAAATTACCTGCTTAACCGTAGAAGGGATGGCGTCGCTTCACTGACGATACAGGGTAGAGGCAGGTACTTCCTCCGATCAATTGTCTCGCGCGGTATCGGCTTAGTCTGTGCCGTGTTGTGCGCAAATATTATTATTATTATTGTCGGGGAATATATTTAACTTGCAGCCAGGTTCTGGAGATTTAAGGTTGAAACCCCCACAAAAATTCAGCTCCACCCGACCTGAGCCTGCCCCCTATTCCATAAGAGCCCAGACCTCGAGTCTCATCGGTCGCCTATTCAGCTTCGTCATCCAGATCACATCCCGCTTGCCACAGCGCCGTTCTCGGCAATTCACGGCTTTAGTTCAAGAGCCGAACAAGCTTTCTTCTACCTCGTATAAAAACATATATAGAATATAAGCGAAAATTGTGTACGAGATCACCACCTGTACGAGATCGCCCCCTAGATACTTAACCCGCTAGCCCAGAATAGCCGAATCCGTGAGGCTAATCTTATTCACATAGCTATCGTAGCCAAATGTATTTTCGCCGATGTACGTGCCTGTGCCTCGCTCCACTTTAACAGATACCGATTTGAATCAACGCTGTTAACTCCTAACCCCGCCAAAGGCAACACATTCGAAGGATGAAAGAGACTCAGCGGACTGGAGCAAGAGGTTCTTGTCAACTTTGACCCCCTTAGACCCATTGGTTCGTGCGGAACGCCGTTTGGTGGAGTTGAAAGAGCGGGATACGGGGCGCGAGAGTGACTAGTATTTGTGGGATCGGCTGAATAGTACTACTACGAGTAGGGGCAATAGCAGTTTCTTCGTTAAGGTGCCGTGCCGAGTTTTTCCCAAAATATTCTTCAATCTACCATTACTTCGGCAAGCGAATCACCAAACCTGCTGTCCAGCCGTTCTGGTGTTCATCTGATTGATGGCTCGCCAGTGTGAGCCTGTTTGTGGTTCCTTTGCGGACCAATTCTGTGCAACACCACCCGGCGGGATGGAGGAATCTCGATCAAAATCTGGGTTCTTCGTCTCTCCCAGATATTTAGAATTTATGTTTTCCGATTCCACTCGCTGACTTGTTGTGATAGGATTTTGCGATTCGTCCACGTTCGACCGCATTATAATATCGTTACCCTCTTCTCCGGACAGAGATCGCCGAAATGGTAAGCGTGTTGGTACTTTGAGTGAAGAGGCTTCGCGACTGTCTCTGAAGGGGAAATTTTTCTTCGACAAACATCTCTTAGAGGTTAGGTGTCGACAACAACTCGGGCGTACCTGTATCGGAGCATCATTGTCGTCCGTCAAATGTACTTCACGAAGTTGATTAAACTTCCCAGCGCGCATAGCTCTAATAAACTGAAGAATCTGTTGTGCATTTGGTCTGCTTGCTGGATCGAGTTCGAGCATAGATGCCACCAGCTTTTCTAAGTGAAACACTAGCCCTGAATTTCCAGCTGGCGAAGGCGGCCACCAAGTGGCTCCCGAAAGTTGTTTCCTTTCTTGGTAAGCTACGACTGCCCCATCTGTTTGGAATAACTTAGTTCCCGTAATAATCTCATAAACAACACAACCCAGAGCAAAGATATCTGCTTTCTTATTGAATTTCGCATCGAAGGGGACCAATATCTCCGGTGCCCGGTATCCCTGAGTGCCACGTGAGTCGCGAGTGGTGTTGAGCCGTTTTGAGGTTGCTTCGGAAGCCGTTCCGAAGTCGGCCAATTTCCAACACCTGTCCTTGTCGGAGAACAAAACTACAGTTAATAGAAATCCCAACGATAGAATACTGTTACGAGGTTTCAGGTCTCTGTGAACTGTGTCTTGACCATGTATATATACTAGTCCAGAGACAATGTCCTCAATAATAGCCAAGACCGATTCCCAATCAATTCCGCCGGCCATTTCCAGGCTCTGGGAAGTTTCGTTAGCTGTTTCAGTGAACTCTTTTGCCAGCATGTCCCGTGCTACATTGTTTTCGTCCACCTCTGCAGGATACCGACCTTGTAATGGCGCTGCTTCCTCCACGGTATCAGGGCTAGACCCAGGACAGGCTTCCTCTCGCAGGATCCCTTCCTGGATTCTGGCATGCAAAGTTGTCGTACAATACTCCATATCAATGTAAAAAGTGTCACGATCACGAGGAAACCATCCATGCTTCAGTATCGTCACAACGTTATTGTTTCTTCCCGCCTTCGATATCCTCAAAATCGCATTCGCTTCCTTGGCAATATCCTCTTCCGTAACCTTCTCACCAAGCGGCCGGACTATCTTCCGCGCAAAGATCTTTCATTAGAGTCCCCCAAAAGTGAATCACCTCTCCGGTTTTCTCGTTGAGCATCTACCGGTTAGAGAAAAGCAGGAGAATAGCGGTGCCTTATGGACCTCGCCGAACCCTCCACGAGCGATAAGCTCGACGTGTCGGACGAAACGCATGCCGCCACAAATCCATTGATAGCGAGAGTTTTCAGCCTTGGTCTTCCGACGATTTGGAGGCATTGCCTGTGTGAAGAGAATGGTGGCCTGACGGTCGGGTCTCCGGGGTGACGCAAGCCCATATCTATTTATGGAGGAAGATACAAGTATGCGGGATTAGTCATCCGGGATTAAATCGGCCAACTACCGCTATGGCTAACCAACATGATGAATACGTATTAACCTGATTGCCTTCGTCACCGCCCTCAAAAACGTCCCAGAAGCTAACAATACGTATAATTTGAAGTGGAAAGTCCCGCTCCCAGTACGTCTCGCACTTCCTTGAGGAAGAGTAGCGGATAGGCGAGATTGCATCAGATGGAATCAGGGAATGGCAAAAACGGCGTTTTAGGTAGGCGCAATGTAAAGCTTGTTTTTTGCGCTATTGCATTGACTGAATGGAACAATAATCCGTTTCTTCGCAAAAGTATGTGGTCGAACGCAGAAACAATTTATGTTGGCAGTGTCAGATCGCTAATGGCGTGTGGTTAATTCGCGGGTGGCGAGATAATTACTCTGGCTCCTCGGGTTTGGTTCCGAGTGGGGAAATTCACTTACAGTGGAGCCGGTTTCGGCTCCGGTTTCGGCTCCACCTCAGCCGCAGCTCAGGGGAGTCGACCCCGGAGTTTCGTTCAGCTCCTTCGACTGTGTACACGTATCGCCCGGTATCCATTTCATCTGCCGAACAACGAACAAAACGAAGCAGTCATTATAGCCTACAGTCTCCGTACGCAGAAATCACCATCCAAAGAGTCAATTGCTCTGTGGAAGTCTGTTTATGGCGCCGCCGAAGGGGGAACGCGTGCGACGCAAACATACGCGCGCAAGGACCGGTACATCGTCCCTTTTGAAGTGAGATTGACCGGTAGGGTGTTATACATGCCGCCGGCGACGAGTCAAGGTAAATCTACCCATCTCCGACAGACCCGGGCCGCGTCTTGTCTGAAGCGGATAGTTGATGGTAGTGTGACGAGACTCGGCCGGTTTGTGTAAGGTGTCAGAAGGTCAGCAGGGAGTGCACTTGGCCATTTACTAGTATTGAGGGAACACACGACAAAGCCACAAACAGCAGTCAACTGACCCAACGGGATGCTGTGAGCAGCGACGAGGAGTCTAGTCTTGATGAGGCTATGGAGAATGAAGACTTTTCTGAGGATTTCTTGAGAAACATTCGGCAGCAAAGTCTTCCTGGGAGTGATACTTCGCCCGAGGCTTTCGGTCCCGATACTTTTGACAGCTCTGAACGAGTGCACGAGACGCCGTATCAACGAGAGATACCCCAGACAAAGTTCAGCCGCCCGGCACCAGTGATCACCGAAGTCGCCGAACAAGATGAATTGATGTTGGTCGAAGATCCGATGGTTCTCAGCAATTATCCCACCACGACTTGGACTTCTGCGGATCAGTTCGATCAATTCTACTCCATCGATGTCAATCAAATGCTCAGACCACCAATAACTTCGCCTCAAACTCCCTATAGTATCTCCACCCTCGACTTGGCAAAACACTCGGGCCCCTTTGACACGTACACTCCCGAAGAAACCCAACTCTCCTTCCTCCCGCGCTCACCAAACTCAACGCGTCATTACCTTGTCCAGTATTACCTCACCTATCACCGCGAAGCCATCAACGAATACCAGTATTATTCCTACTACGATTATGGAAGATTATTCACAAGGGGGTTATCTGCAATGGCTGAAAGCTCGGATGCATTGCTATTCGCACAGGCTGCTTTTGCTGCATTGCTCTTCTCCCAAAAGCTCAATCCGCAAATCAAACCTGTGTCGTTTGCTTTGTATTCTCTTGCTTTGAAAGATTTGCAACTTATGCTGAATCGGCCTTCCCTTTCCGACTCAGAAGGACAGATTGCCATGGCCGCAGCAATGCAACTCTCCACATACGATGTACTACCTACGCACTTGCCTTCCTATGTTGCTTTCCTCCGCTCACCCCCGCTACGCCGATTGAAATATTGCATGCCTTCGCTGATAGTAGCGTTTTTTGGGTGACAACTCAAAGTGTTTCCGCCACATGGAAGGCGCCGCCCTAATCATGCTCCGTTACTCGAACCCCATCAAACAATCTTCCACCCAACTAGGTCGCTCCCTCTTCGAATGGTACTGCGGTTTCGAAGACCACTTCTGTGTTCTTGCCGCCTATGAATCTCGCTTACCTCGTCAATGGCGCTCTCATAACTTCGGAGTCAGAGCTCTGTTAGCGAATTCGGAGTACAAACGATTTGTCACGGCGGAGGAACGGATTCCGAGGATGCTGGACGATGTTTGGGGACACATGTATGCCATTGGACCAGACTTGCGGAAAGTTGTTGCGGGCGTCATGGAACTGAAGTTGATGGCCGTGAATGAAGGAGCAGAGAAGGCTAAGAGGGCGACAGAGATGGACAAACTGTTGAGAGAACTGGATCGAAAGTTCACGACGTTCATGGATTCACCCTTGTCGCTACAAGTACTCCAAACCATCCGGTATCAACCGGAGCGTTATACAGATCAACATACAACATGTTGTCCCTACTTCCCTTTGCAGCCATTAGTTTTCCGATTCGCGCCGGCAGGAGTCTTTCTTATCGCCTCGTTATGTCTACAAATTTACCTCCGCTTGGTTCTACATCCATCCATATCTGCGGAACTGAAACCCGCTTCAGGAGGGCATATACCTTTGCAAGGAAAAACAGCAGAAGAAATGGCAATCGAACTCTGCAGAGTATTTGCAGGCTTGGAGTCCACATTAGCAGAATTCCCCGAAATCATTATTCCCTGTCAATCACCCATGATGATTGCCGGACTTGCCTGTCCTCCATCCCTCAGACTATGGGTCTTCTGCAAATTACTCCATCTGGATAAAGTAGGTCAACCGTTACCGGATGTTGTTCGCAAACAGTTAGCGCAACAGTGGAATATGCCGGAATTGGAGACTTTGTATTCTCATTCGTTTATCCCGTTGGAGAGAGGGTCGGTGGATGTGGCGGGGTTAACGGACGAATTGGATCGGGTTGAGATAGATGAAGAAGGCGATGAAACGGAGGATAGTAATTTAATACAGCATAGGGGCATTTTTATGTTGGGCGCGCAGGAAACGGAAAAGGATCAGGAACAGCAAACGCAAGGGATGGGGGAGCCCCAGTCTGAGGCTGGCAGAACAAGCGGACCGCGTCCTGTATTTTCTTTTTAGATCAAATCAATTAGTGCGGGCGATCGCTGCCGGCGATTGCGGTTGATGCGTCGTAAAGTTTAACGATTCGTAGTATCTACTAATGGAGTATATTATCCCGTCCAGACCCTTCGGGGACGCTGACTACACAAATTTGAAGTCGCAGACGCACCCTCCGTCTCTAATTGCAAACCTTGAATCCCGAGGCATTGCTCAAAGTGTTTGTGGGTGCGCGGTGATGGCAAAGTGTCAGGCGACGGTGTAGGTACCGGTAAGGTCGTCGACGGATCCTCTAGTGCGGAGAGAAGGAAGGCTGTTAGGCCAGAGGGTGTCGATAGGAAGGCTTTTGGTGCGACGTGTCGCTCGGGGAGCGTTCGGAGGAACCCTTGACGAGGACGTCGTCGCAGGAACTTTGGTCGCTGGATCCAACTCCAATCAGTATGGCGGAGATGGAAGTAGCTGGTACCTTGAATGACCTCCGGTGAGAGCGTTTTGAGGGCACCAAGGTGAGGATACCGGGTTGTATACGATGATGTTTTCTAGAACCGTGGAGATCTAAATAAACCACGTGTCTCCTGACACTAACCCGAGCTGTTTGATGTTTGGGATATGTTTTGCAATCATGCAAGAACCCTTGTGGAACGATGGAATCGTGTAGTTTGGCATAAGAGGCAATAAATAATGTTGTTCGGGGGTTAACTCGTCGCGTAATTTGTGATGTGTTTTACGCGTCCCCCTCTGTAGGCAAGGCGCCCGAGAATGCGGAGGATGAATGGTTGCAAGCTAAGGTACAAGAATAATCTTTGGCGGTTTAAAAGCAGTCCCGAGCCCTGAGTCTCGGGCACTAGCTAATGCCCGAAGTCATGCTAACTAATGCCAGAAGTCACGTTGGTGACACACAAATTGCACCCCAGCACCCCAGATTTTCTGTGGTGAAAATTAACATCGGAGGGGTCCGATGCCGGAAGAGATAATAGGGAACCCCGCGCAGAGACCTCTCCGCAGACGAGTCAGTAGTTAGGTGCCCTCGCACGGAGACCGAGTCTCCGCAAACATGTAAGTAGTTCATTCGGCTTTCGGCTTCTCACTTCGCTTCCTCATTGTTGGCCCTTGTAACGATCGAGGGTACAAATTTATTTGTCGTTATTCTACATCCGCCGTTATGTCACCATCTACGTTAGCCACAATAGAGTCCACTTTCCATTACTCGGGAATACAGTTAGGCCAAACTAGGATACCTTATGATATTATCGACGCTAACTCCTTTTCCGTCTCTTTGTGTAATATATGTCCTTCTCCTAACCTATTCTCATAAATGGAAGCAGCTATCTTCAACATCTCCTTTGCTTTGATAGCTCTTCCACTACGTACATACGAATAGCCTAAATTCCTCATGATCGCTGCTGCCTCTGGCGTATAGTTCGAGCCGTAGTGCTGTTCTAGGATTTCAAGCGCTTCCAAATATTGGGCGATCGATTCCTCATGTTGTCCTCTCTTTGCATATGCTCGGCCTAATGCGTGCAACGCAAAGGTCGACCGGAGATTTCCCGATCCTATTTCGTCACGATAAAGTTTGAGGATCCCCTGAAGGCTTTCAATTGCCTCGTCTGGCCTCTCCGTATCAACTAAAAAGCCCGCATACATTTCAAGCGACCACACCGAATTGATGTTGTCTCGGCCATACCGCGTAAGCACCATTTCCGCCGCGTCTTTAAAATACGTTTCTGCAGCCCCAACCTCGTTTTTGAGATAACGCAACTTGCCAAGCAACGCCATGGTTCTCGCGGTATATGGATTATTCCTCTCTGGCATGTGATCTAGATAGGTTGACAACGCATAATCGAGGTACCCGGACGCGGCTTCAGTCTCACGAACTTCTAGGTAGGCGTCGCCAATGAGCCGCGACGCATATGCTCGAAAGGTGGGGTATTCAGTGGTCGAGAAATCGTGGAGAACTTTCTTCGACCAACTAATCGCCTCTTCATACTGTCCTTGGGCTAGATATGTTCCGCTGATCCTTGGAAAAATCTCCATGCACCACGTACTTTTGTCACCATAGACACTGTAAACGATGTCAAGTGCGCAGTGATGGCTTGCTAATGACTCGTCGTATAGGCCTTGGAAATAACAGACCTGTCCGAGCATGTCTAGGACGTGTATTTTGCGACTTGGATCGACCGGTTCTCCGTCTCGATCTATTGTCTCCAAGGCGCGTTGGTAGAACGACATGGCTTGAATATATTTCCCCGCCCGATTAGCCACGTCGCCCATCTCTGCAATCATCTCGGGGTCGGACAGCCAAGGCAGTCCTTTTAGCCAATGCTTATCAAGATCTTCTCAGCATCAGTAACTTCGTTTTCGGATTGGTTGTACCAAGAGGGGAATTCAATATTCGTTTGATACGTGCTTCTGGATCTCCCGTTTCAAATAAAACCCCAATGGCAAGGTAACGATAGTCCTTGCCTTCGGTAGACTTGGAAATTGCGAAAAACAGTTTCCGCATGTTGTCATATGTATCCGCTCCATGGCCTTTTGGAGTGAACTGTCGAGTGTACTGAATGAGCAGGGCAGCAAGTCCTGCAGCGATGGGGGTAGAAATAGACGTCCCGTCCTTCCGAATTTCGCCGTCCGTTCCAGAGCGGGCACCCAATACCGCTTCGCCGAGAGCACTAAATTTTTCTTCACCTGGGAAAGGGGGTGAAAAATCTGACTGTGTTCCCAGTCCGTCTGCCGACCCGATGCAAAATACTCTCGGCAGTCGTGCCGGAAATGTGATATTATAATTCGCGCCAGCATTCGAGGCACACGCGAAAATAAGAATGTTTCGACTAATTGCCTCTTTAATCGGCCTGCATATAACAGGAATATCTCTTTTCATTCCCCACGAGATCCAGATGATATGCACTCTTTTCGACATTGCCCATTCAACTGCCTATTGCTGTAAGCTCGGACTGAACATCAACAAATACCTCAGCAATATGATGGTATTCGTTGCCAATAGAATCCTCTCCTAGACGTCCCTCGTCATCCGCAACTCGTGCAATGTACATGGCCGCGCTAGGCGCAGTCTTTAATAGGACACTGGTCACATGTGTTCCATGTCCGTGCAAGTCTTGGAGGGGATTGCGGGAGTCGGGAAATCCTCGGGTGTCCACTATACTGCCTTTGTCGAGAGCCCGGCGTATTAGAGGATGACTTGCATCAATCCCCGTATCAAGAACTGCTATCCGAACTCTTTGGCCTTGCTCAATTTCCGTGTAGCGATGCACTATGCACTTTAGCTCCTCGATCCATTTGTCAGCCCATTTAGCTCGTACTTTCGGGCTTGAACTTCTACGGCTTCAAGCCGATCAACCGGAGAGGAATCGAAAGCGGTTGCGCGTCTTCCGATCAAAGATGCAACAGGTGCCACCAGAGGCGGCAAGGCTCGATGCGCCATGAACGACGACTGACACTCCTGCAGTGAAGAGTGCAGTCTCTCCAGAAACGGTCGCTTACGGAAGCCGAACGCGCGGGGATTGGACAGAAAAGCGTGGGGGTCAAGTTGACCCATACCGCACAAAATAAACGGGGGTCAACCCTTATACAAATAAACGGGGCATCGGTTGCACCCAAACCTCGCACACCCTCTCCCGGATCCCTTTGTACGCCTGCTGCTCGCTTATGGTAAATGCCCTCTATAATCCATCGCATTGTAGGCTGACTCAAGGCTAAATGGTTTGTCCTTCATGATACGAGCCTGCCTCCCGATGGCGTCATCCGCTTAGGGCAACTGATATCGTCACCCCGCCAACCTACGGAGACTCTCTGCGACCCTCTTCCAGTAGACCAGACTACTGAGCGAGTCGAAGACAAAGCCATCTACGCTGTCGGATCCTCTAGTGAGGGAAGTTTCGACCTGTCCGCCCGGATTCTTGACATGATTTCGTTCGGTGTCCTTGCTTCCACCGATCGTAATCTGAGTCACCAATACGAAATCGAACGTGTCGTCGAAAAAACATTTTACCCGACAGCTGATTACGTCCATAAAAGTATATTTCAGGAGAATGTGTTGAAGTATCTGGAGTCTCAGTGGTTTAGAAGGTCATTGTATATGATCGTTGGCCTTCGTGTCGCTTTCAACACCAAAATTACCCACGAAAGAAGGGTCAACAGGGCGGCAGGCTTGAAAGCCGGAGGTGGATTACCGCCAGCAACTGTCGAGCTACAGGCTCGAGTTGAGCAAAAATACGGTTTATTTGAGCAAAAGCATATCTCGAGCGGTTTTTTATTCGCTTATCGGATGAGAAAAGTTCGCTATTCTAAATCTTCGCAATCGGCAGCGGGATGGGAATACGACAAAGGAGAGTTGTTCGCTTTGCAGGATTCGGATACGAAAGGCTCAGCCCAACCGTCTCATCTCAGGGAATATAATGGGCCCAGAGAACAAATCACAAGTGTCAAGCTGGAAGAGTTTGATTATGAGGAGGACGAGGAAGATACCAGAATAGTCGATGGTTGTATTATCGTGGGTAACGGCCCGACGCAAGAACTTGTCTAACCTGCCTGGTTCTGAAATAAATATCATATGTTATTCCTATCGTAGAAAGTATGTAGCGGGCAAAACAAGGTCATGGGAATCTATATATTAGCTGGAGACACTTTCAAATCGGGATTGCAAAGCCACGCAAAAACATGACGAAGAATTTTATTTTGACGAAAGAATTGGCCTCCCACCCGTAGAACTAGATTGTCTACCCCCCACTGCAGACTTAATTATCATCGGGTCGTAAAGTGGCATATTTAGTTTGCAGTGTTTGGTGAACGACTGTACAGGACGCTAGGATCGGGAAATGTAAAAAGAACCACGCCAGAATCGATGTCCTCATCGGAGCCTCAAGCTGGAGATTCAACTCACAAATTAGGACTCGGATTGAACCTTGCAAGGAGCCCCATCCCATACACCAACGAATCCGTCAACTCCATCTATGCGATTATCGACGAGCTCAGCAACCGAACCTTGACTCGTGCGGACGTTCCCAATGTACTCCGTGGACCTCAAGGGCCGCAAGGCACCGCACCCGCCAACAGCAACACCCAGCTCATCGATAATCGTGAGGAGTTTGGGCTCTTTGAGCCTGATCTCCCAACGGACGATAGGCACCCCGAACGTTTCTGTAAATAGAGTTTTGAACGATGCGTTCTGTGAACGCATTCGCGATGCGATCGCCACCAAGAGTGCAGAAACCGTGCGGGGCAACCTCCATCTCTGCCCCCACCTCTGTATCTTAACATGCGTTACCTTTATACTTTCGTAGTTTACGGAATAACGTTAGACCTTAACTAGCCCCCGGCCTGTCTACACTCAACTTGGTCGGCTCCCAGGTTCCGATCTTAATCCCTGCACTTTTTAGCTCGTATGTCTTGTACGAGTAAGCTACATACTCGCCGCAATTATACCACATCTCCTCGCCCACTCTATTTTTATCTGATGCCAATATTAAGCCAAATGACGAAGGAAACTCTTGTTTCTCCCATTTCGTGAGCTTCTCTTTTCCAACAGCTAGAGGAAGAAACTTGATTCGAATTTCCTTCGGAACCTTTCCCGACACGTGTTCCTTCCGCCACAATTTGTATTTTGCCTTGATGAATCTTTTTGCCGAGAATTCTGTTGTCTCCTTGACATGTTCTCCCTCTTTTGCGCATCGAAGAGAGATTCTGATCCGCGAGATGCTGAAGAATCGGAACTTTTGCATCGTTGCTCCTGGGGGAAGATGGACCACAGCGTCATCGGCGATGTAGAAGCCATCAGCGGGTAGGTTATGGAACCGCTCCTTAGCAGGACGTGGTGTGGCAGTATCAGCTGCTGAAGGAAGAACGTTGGCGAAAAACTCGTCCCCGTCGTGACGTTCATGGAGTGCATCGAAGAAAGTGCGGCCTTCCGCCTGGAGCACCACATTGACCAATTTGATGGGCAAACCACCGGGAGCGAGATTGCAATCCTCGCCCAGCGACTCTCCATCATCGGCTATTTTCAGCGCCGCTAAGACCGCCTCGCCTCTTCTCGCTGTTGCTACACGCTTCGCCGAAGCCAGCAGAATTCCTGTACGTGAAGCCGACAACGAACAGAAGATAGAAGAATCGGTTTCGGCCCAATCACGCCAGGGACGGCCTTCTGCAGACAGTACAAGCTCGGCCGCTCTCCGTTGTGAATTTGTCTCTTCGTCGTCAAATTCGATCGTCGCCAGTATAACAAACCGCATCACAATGGTTTCGGTAAGCGTATAACATGCTGTGGCGACAAAGGCGGTGGTGACAAGTCTCGAATTAACCTTGCAATGTTGACCATTATTTGTGATCCAAACTGATGAGGGACTAATAATTGATTCTTGTAACGTCCAGAGCGAGCTAAAGTATGGATCCTCTCGCAAACCTTTGGCCATTGTTTGCAGGTACGTGGTCAACTCGGTACTAGGCACTGTTGGATCAGAGAACCGCAATGCGCGAAGCAGCAGAAGCCCCAGGTTTCCAAGTGCGCATTTTAATTCCTCGCCCGAAGACATTGTCCAGAGATAGGTCAACGAAGCAGTTGCATTCGCGAATATTGCCCCTTGTTTTGCAATTTCTTCTCGGAGTTCGTCTTCATCTGACTGATTGATGCAGAGAACGTCTACCCAGAAATATCGGCAGTTGGGCAATGTCGAGAGGATGGATTTGAGCTTTGACATGGAAAATCCGCACGCTGGGTCGTATACAGGAAGTTGCCACGGTGTCCCTTCTTCCCTTCGCTCCCCGATTTTCCATCGACCCCAAGTGTAAGACACGGCAAT